>Ga0070729_10001536_pt1 | contig 34462 bp, 25 predicted proteins | sample tdDd472_FD_66725 | JGI IMG/M metagenome (GOLD analysis project Ga0070729, IMG submission 66725) | Marine sediment microbial communities from the Atlantic coast under amendment with organic carbon and nitrate - tdDd47.2 | ecosystem: Environmental > Aquatic > Marine > Coastal > Sediment | place...
TCGACTCTCGCAGCCTCTTCGAGGACCCCATGCACGATCTCACGCCCGACCAGCTCCGCGACCGGTTCCTGAAGTTCTTCGAATCGCAGGACCACCGCATCGTCGCGTCGAGCCCCGTCGTCCCCGAAGGCGACCCGACGCTGCTGTTCACGAACGCGGGCATGAACCAGTTCAAGGACGTGCTGCTCGGCCTCGAGAAGCGCGACTACGTGCGTGCGGCGTCTGTGCAGAAGTGCATCCGCGCCGGCGGCAAGCACAACGACCTCGACGAAGTCGGCCGCGACGGGCGGCACCTCACGTTCTTCGAGATGCTCGGCAACTGGTCGTTCGGCGAATACTACAAGCGCGAGGCCATCCAGTGGGCGTGGCGCTTCGTGACCGAGGGGCTCGGACTCGAAGAGAGCCGCCTGCGGGTGTCCGTCTACAAGGACGACGACGACGCCTACGCCATCTGGCGCGACGAGGTCGGCATCCCCGAGGCGCACCTCACGCGCCTTGGTGACATCGACGTCGGCGACGAAGAGAACTTCTGGTCGATGGGCCCCACCGGCCCGTGCGGCCCGTGCACCGAGATCTACTTCGACCACCACCCGGAGCTGCCTCCGGAGCCGTGGGAGCCGGGCTTCGACGAAGAGCGTTTCGTCGAGATCTGGAACCTCGTCTTCATGGAATTCAACCGGGACGAGACCGGAGAGATGACGCCGCTGCCGATGCAGAGCGTCGACACCGGCATGGGCCTCGACCGCGTCGCGGCCATCCTCGCCGGCGTCGACAACGTCTTCCACACCGACCTGTTCTGGCCGATTCTCGAGTTCACCGCGAAGCTGCTCGGCGAGGTGTCCGGGCGTGACGAGCTCGCCGCCCCCGAAGGCGTCGACCCGCGCGCCGCGATGTACGAGCGCGCCGACTTCACCGGCTTCTGCGTCATCGCCGACCACGTGCGCACGGTGACCTTCAGCCTCTCGGACGGTGCGGAGTTCTCGAACGACGGCCGCGGCTACGTGCTGCGCCGCATCCTGCGTCGCGCGGTGCGGTACGGTCGCGAGCTCGGCTTCACCGGGCCCTTCCTGCACCGGGTCGCCGAGCAGGTCGAGGCCGGCTTCGGGCACGTGTACCCCGAACTTCGCCTCAAGGGCGAAGAGGTACGCACGCTCATCCGCACCGAAGAGGAGCGGTTCTTCCGCACCCTCGATCGCGGCATCGCCCTCTTCGAAGAGGTCGCCGACGAGACCGCCGCCCGTGGCGAGACCGTCATCTCGGGCGACGCGGTCTTCAAGCTCTACGACACCTTCGGGTTCCCGCCGGATCTCACCGAGATCATGGCCGAAGAGCGCAACCTGAAGATCGACGAGCACGGCTACCAGCGCGCGATGCAGGAGCAGCGAGAGCGCTCGAAGGCCGCCGATGACCGGTACGTCGAGACCGGCGAATGGATCATCCTGCAGGACGGTGTCGCCGACACCTTCGTCGGCCACGACCGCCTCAGCGCCGAAGCCGACGTGCTGCGGTACCGCGTGCGGGGCGACGACGGGCTCGTCGAGCTCACCCTGCGCGAGACGCCGTTCTACGCCGAGAGCGGCGGCCAGATCGGCGACCGGGGCCGCATCCGTTCGGCGGACGGCACCGTCGTGCTGCACGTGACGGACACGCGCAAGACGACCGCCGGCATCACGCACATCGCCGAGCTCATCGAGGGCGACCTCGCCTCGGGTGCCCTGCGCAAGCCGGTCACTGCCACGGTCGACGACCGGGCGCGGTTCCTCACGGCGTGCAACCACACGGCGACCCACCTGCTGCACGCCGCGCTGCACCGCTACGTGAGCGACAAGGCGTTCCAGCGTGGCTCGCTCGTCGCGCCGGACCGCCTGCGCTTCGACTTCCAGTACGACCAGCCCGTGTCCGACGACCAGCTGCGATCGATCGAGTCGCAGGTGAACGCCTGGATTCGCGAGAACCACCCGGTGAAGGTCCACCTCAACGTCGCCCTCGCCGAGGCTGAGGCGATGGGCGCGATGATGATCTTCGAAGAGAAGTACGGCGACCGCGTCCGCGTCGTCGAGATCCCGGGCGAGTCGACCGAGCTCTGCGGCGGCACGCACGTGAACGAGACGAACGACATCGCGTTCTTCCGCATTGTATCCGAGGGCGGCGTCGCGGCCGGCGTGCGCCGCATCGAGGCCGTCACGAATGAGCGCGCGTTCGACATCGCGAACGAGGACCGCGCCATGCTCGACGCGGTGGCCGGTGCGCTCAAGACGACGACCGCCGATCTCGAGGATCGGGTGGCACGCCTCATCGCCGAGAACCGGGACCTGACGAAGCAGCTCGAGTCGCTGACCCGTGTGAAGGCGGCGATGACCGCGCAGGAGCTCGCCGCCGCCGCCGAGGACGTCAACGGCATCACGGTGGTGTCGGCGCAGGTCGAGGCGTCGAGCCGCGACGAGCTGCTCGCCATCGCCGACGCCCTGCGGGATCGCCTCGGCGAGACCGGGGTGGCCCTGCTCGCGGCGGCGATCGACGATCGCCCCGCCCTGCTGACGCTCGCCACCCAGGCGGCGTTCAAGCAGCACAAGCTCAAGGCCGGCGACCTGATCAACGACGTGGCGAGCCACGTGGGCGGCCGCGGTGGCGGCAAGCCGACGCTGGCCCAGGCCGGCGGCAAGGACCCGGCCGGCATCCCCGCCGCCGTGGAAGCCTTCGCCGGTGCCGTCCGCGGCCGCCTCGGCTGAGAACGACGCGGGCGATGCCACCATCGGCGGCTGCGCCGCCGAGCCGCATCTGCGATGCGGCGCTGCATGGGGGCGTAGCGGGGTCTGGGTGGTGGGTTCGCGGGTGGCCGAATCACCGTCGCGGGTGATTTCGCCCTCATGAACCCCGCCATCGAAGATGGCGGCCTGCGGCCAACGGCCGCAGGTGCTCGCATCACCCGTGCCCGTCACCGACGTGGGCGATGCCGCCATCGGCGGCTGCGCCGCCGAGCCGCATCTGCGATGCGGCGCTGCATGGGGGCGAAACGGGGCGTTGGCGGTGACTCGACCGCCCGTCGCTCAATCGAGCAGCTGGTACCGGTGCTCGTCGTCGTCGCCTTCGCCCTCGCCGCCTTCGTCCGGCGGATCCGGCGTCGGGTCGGGGGTGGGCGTCGGGTCGGCCGTCGGGGTCGGGTCCGCCGTCGGCGTCGGATCCGGCGTGGGCGTGGGATCCGGGGTCGGGACCGCGCGCTGGATGGCCTGCATCGTGACCGCGATGTCCTCGGGGTCGCCGGCGGTCGCCTGGCGCTGCTGGCGCCACCGCTGGTACCCGGCACGCTGCAGCTCGAGGGTGTACGCCTGATTCGCGACGAGCTCGAGGCCCTCGATGGGCGTCGGCCCGAGCTCCTCGCCGTCGATGTACGCGACCGCTCCGCTCGGCGTGGACGTGATGTTCCACACGGCGAGGTCGACCGCTTCGGCCAGCGCGAGCTGCACCTCGAGAATCTCGCGGCTGTCGAGCCGGACCGGGTGATACAGCGTCTCGTAGCCGTCCGCGACGATGCGCAGCGTGTGCTCCGTATCGAGGGCCAGCCCCTCGACCAGCACCGGCGAACCGCTGCCGACGAGCTCACCCGCGAGGTACACCTCGGCGTGCTCGGGCGTGTACGAGACACGCACCGCGCCGATCGGAGCGAACTCCGACTCGGGATCGATCTCGAGCTCGCTGCGCAGGATGACCGGCTCGTCCGCCGTCGGCGTCACCGTCTCCGTCACCGCGAGATATCCGGGCAGCGAGACCCTGATCTCGACCGCCTCGCCGACCGGCAGGAGCAGCTCGGCGGGGGTCGTGCCGCGCTCTTCGTCACCGACGAGGATCGTGGCCCCGGCGGGAGTCGTTTCGACGGCGACAGCGCCGGTGGTAGCGGCATCCGCCGTCCCGCCCGCCGGCTCCGGTGTCGGCTCACCGCCGCCGCTCATCGAGCCGGCGACGAACGCACCCACGGCAGCGAGGACGAGCACGACCGCCACGATCATGAGCGTGCGATTCGTCGCCTTCGCCTTCTGCAGCTGCGCGAGGATTGCGTCGTTGGCCTGCGGCGCGAGCACAGGTACCGCGCCAGAGTCGCGGATGCTGACGCCAGCGAGCTGCTCGAGCCCGCCGCCGGCCGCGTCCGTGATGGCTTCGTTCGAGTCGGTGACCGCTTCGTTGTCGCGCGACGACCGGATGTCGAAGGTCGACAGGTCGATCGTGGCGTCGGAGTGCTCCGGCGCCATCAGGACCTTCTGCACGACGGCATCGATCTCGGCGATCTCGTTCGAGAAGAGATCCCGCATCAGCGCGGCGAGCTCGTCCTCTTCGGCCATCATGTCGTGCGTCGCCGCGAACCGAAGCAGGTCCGTGTGCAGCTCGAACGCGCTCGCCTGCCGGTTGTCCGGCTTGCGGTCGAGCGCCTTCAGCACGATCGCATCGAGGTCCTTCGGGACCGACGCCTTCACGGCGCTCGGGGCCCGGATCGGCTCCTCGGTGATGGCGCGGATCGTCTTGATGTGATTTTCGCGCTGAAAGAGCCGCTCACTGGTGAGCAGCTCCCAGAGCACGACGCCGAGCGCGAACACGTCGCTGCGTGCGTCGATGGCGCGACCTCGGCACTGCTCGGGCGACATGTAGGCGGTCTTGCCGGCCAGCTCACCGCCGCCGTCCCCGGACGCAGCGACCGCCACGCCGAAGTCGAACGCCTTCACCGTGCCGTCGTTGCCGACCATGATGTTGGCCGGACTGACGTCGCGGTGCACGAGCGAGAGCCGCTCGCCGTCGAGGTCCTCGACCGTGTGCGCGTGGTGGAGTCCGAGCGCAGCGCTCGACACGACCGACACGGCGTAGTCGACGTCGAGGGCGCGCTTGCGCTGCTCGAGCCGCTTCTGGATCGCCTCGAGGGTCTGCCCGGCGACGAACTCCATCACCATCGTGTGACGGCCGGCGATCTGCTCGGCGTCGAACACGTGGATGAGGTTCGGGTGGCGGAAGAGACCGCCGACCTTCGCCTCGTTGTAGAACATGTTCACGTGCGACGGGTCGTCGTTCACGTGCTCGAGGATGCACTTCAGCGCGACGAGCCGGCGAAACGGGGCACGACCCCGGCGGAGCGCGAGGTAGACCTCGGCCATCCCGCCCATCGCGACCTTCTTGACCAGCGTGTAGCGTCCGAAGGGCTTGTTGAAGACCACCTGCACCCTCTCGTCAGGCCGGGACAATTCGTCATGAGGCGTGCGCGGACCACGCTCTCGCGCAGCAGCATAGCGCATACGCGCAGCCGAGCCGCATTGTCGCCCTGCTGCACCTCGACTGTCAACGCGCGGGGCGCCGATCCGGTCTGACGTCGCGCTCGGACGACCAGCCTGCGCCCACCTGCTTCACGCCGACGCCGATGCGGTGAGCGATCCCGAGCGCGGTGCGGTAGGCGGTCTCCTGATCGAGGGTCGACGGGACGACCGGCCACACCGTGCCGTCCACGAGGCGCAGAAACACCCCAGCCCCCTCGACATCCGACGTGCGCGCGCCGCCGGGCAGCTGGACGGACCGCAGCGCGTAGAGCACCTCGATCACGTCGTCCATCTCGATCTCGGGGCTCTCCGAGATCTCGCGCTGGTCGGGATGTTCGCGCACCCGCAGCACCCGGCGCATGCCGTCGATCCAGATCAACGGCACGTCATCGCGGACGGCCCGCGGGCGCGCTCGCACGATGAGAAAGAGCGCGGCCGCGACGAGCGCGGCGCCGGTCAGCCAGCCCGCCCAGCCGAGCCGCGCGCCGGGGTTGCCGAAGGTGGTCCACAGGGTCAGCGGCACGATGAGCAGCGCGATGCCGACGACGTGCCAGGGGTACCCCTGACGCTGCACCCGCCGATCGAGCACGAAGAGCGACGCGGGCTGCGGCTTCATCGCGACCAGCCGCTGCACGACGTCGTCGTACGCGATCTGGCCAGCGGCGGCGCGGGCACGGATGCCAGCGCGTTCGTCCATCGGAGCGAAGGCCGTCATGACGCGTCCCCGGGCACGAGCCTCTCGCGCGGCCAGCTCGGCGCGTGCACGCGCCACGCATCGCCCTCGTAGATCATCACCACGCGCCGGACGGTCTCGTCCCGCGACACGACGAAGATCTCCTTGCGGCGCGCCGATTCGTTCTCGGACTCGCCGGGCATCGTGTCGCGCCAGTCCACGGGGGACCGCACCACGAAGAGGTCGACCGGGTCGAACGTCCAGGCGGTGCCGTCGATCGTGACGCGCCCGTCGAGCAGCGCGGTCTCGCCGTCGCCGTCGCTGCCGTGATCGAGCAGCAGCCGCGTCTCGTTCGAGAGCAGCGACCACGCCGTCTCGGCGTCTTCGGCGGCGAGCGCGGTGTAGAACGCACGCAGCGCAGCCTGGGCGGCGTAGAAGCGGAGCGTCTCGGCCTCGGCGTCGGCCGCCGGGTCGAGACTGCGCGGGGCATCGTCGGCGTCACCGGGGGGCGGCAACACGTAGACGCTCGCCGAGCAACCGGCGAGACCGACGAACGCGAGCATGGGCAGGATCGTTCTCATGGCCCGCCAAGGTAGAACCCGCCCGGGGGCACGCAAGCAGCGCTCAGCCGTCGCTGTCGTCTGCGATGCCGTACTTCTTGATGCGCCGCAGCAGCTTGCCGCGCGTCATGCGCAGCTGGCGCGCCGCTTCGCTGCGGTTGCCGCCGGTCTCTTCGAGCGCCTTCACGATGGCGTCGCGCTCGGCGGCTTCGTCGTCTTCGAGGGCCGTCTCGTCGTCCGACTCGTCCACTTCGGACGCGTCGAGCTCACCGAGCAGCGCGTCCCGGCCGACGACCTCGCCGTCGGCGCGCAGCACGGCGCGGCGGATGCACGCCTCGAGGTCGTGGAAGTTCGCGTCGAGGCGCAGGCTCTCGAGAGCGTCGAGTGCGGGCCCGTCGAAGTCGGTCAGCACTCGGTCGTACTGCATCGCCATGCGGTGCAGGAACCACCGGGCATACCGCCGCACGTCACCGGGCCGCTCACGCAGCGGGGTCAGGTGCAGGTACCGCGGACCGACCATGCGCCGCACCACACCGGGGACGCCGTCGGGGATTTTCGCCTCGGGTCCCACGTACCGCTCGGCGAACACGAGGCGCACGTCGGCGGAGTCGAGGCGCCCGAGCAGGCTCTCGAGCAGGCTCTTCGGCAGATTCGACGCCGACTTGAGCAGCAGCGTGCCGCCCTCCGCGAGTTCGACGATCCCCGGCACCTCACCGTCGCCGAAGAGCTCGACCTCGACGAGAGACGCAGGCAGCAGCGCGCAGTCGACGGCGGCGAAGCGCGCACCGGCGCGCGACGAGCCGGCGTGGACGACCCGCGCGATGAACTCCTTGCCGACGCCGGGTTCGCCGATCAGCAGCACGGCGCCCGGCGACGCGTTCAGAAAGCCGAGCGCGCGCCGTTCGCGGTCGTCGAGCACGTCCGGGTCGTCGATCGGCCACGCGCGCGCCGCAGCCCGCCACATCCACTGCGACCAGCCCCGGTGCAGCGCGTCCCCGGCGACGTCGACCGCGGCGGTCGACACAGGCGTCGCTGGAGCCGGCGCCGAAGCAGCCGCCGGCGCGTCGGATGTCGGGCGGTCCACCGGGTCCGGCGCCTCGCGCCGCGCCCGGCGTGCCTCGGCGAGCAGGGTCTGGGACGCGAGCACGGACAGCTCGCTCCACACGTCAGCGGTCACGCCGCGGGACGCGACGTCGACGACGGCGTCGATGTCGAACCACGCCCCCGGGTCGTCCGGCGGGTCGAAGGTCACGACCCACGCCGCGAGCGTGGCGTCGGTGCTGTCGGCGAGGGGCACGGCGGCCCGCAGGCCCAGGCGCGCCATCACGCCGTCGAACGCGTCTTCATCGATGTCGTCGGCGAGGGTCCGGGGCAGCATGCCGCCTTCGGTCTCGAGCATCGCCAGCAGGTCACCGAGCTCGGCGCTGGCCATCTGGCCGCGGATCGCCGTCTCTCCGTCCCGCGAACCCCGGTCGAGGCGCACGATCACGTAGGCGCCATCGAGGCCGACGGCGAGTGCGCCGGGCAGGTCCGGCGCGACGTCCGCGAGCGCGACGAGGCGATCCCGGACGCCGCCGACGTAACCGCCGGGCGCACGCGCACGCGCCGCCTGTTCGCCCGAGAGCACCCCGGACAGGTCGGCGATCCACTGCACGCCGACGAGCGCGAGCACGAGGGCGCCCGGGCCGTCGGCCGCGAGAAGCGCAGGACGCAGCGCCAGCAGCGCACCGCCGAACACGACGACCGCGCCGCCGGCCGCGAGCCCGATGAAGGCTCCGGTACCCGGGCGGCGCGCCTCGGGGGTGTGCACCGCCGCGTCGACGAGCGCGCACACCGCGACGAAGAGCGCACACGCGAGCAACGCCGGCGCGAGCAGCGCGTCGTCACCGGACCAGGCGGCCCAGCCGGCGACGCCCGCAACGATGGCGCCCGGCGCGAGAAGCACGCCAACGAGCGTCGGCTCGAGGCTGCCGTCGCGGGTCGAGGCGAGGTGCGTCAGCAGGCTCGCTGCGCGCCACACCGCCGCCGTCCCGAAGGCCCACGCGAACAGAATCGAAGGAGCGAAGGGCGTCGCGAGGGTCGCCGCGAGCGCAGCGCCGGCGATGCCACCGAGCGCGGTCGAGACGACCCGCCACGACACGTCGGGCAGCGGGCGCGCGATCGTCGTCGACGACAACGCCGCGGCGCCGATCAGCGCGACGAGCGCGATGCCGAGCCACAGCACGCCGGGCAGCGGCGGCGGCGAGCGACGCACCGCGACGGGGCCAACGAGGTGGGCGTCGTACACGACCCGGATGTCGATCGGGCGGGGCGCCTCGGCTTCGAGACGCCAGGTCAGCTCGTCGAGGTCCATCGCAGCGCCGACCTCGGCCCCATCGAACTCGACCACCTCGAACGCGCCGCGCAGCGGTACCGGCATCTCGTCGGCGAGCCGCGACGGCGTCAGCCGCAGGGTGGTCTGTCGACCGACCTGGCGGATGCGCACCTCGGCGCGGTCGCCCGCGTCACGAAGCGCCGACGCGAACGCGGTGGGCGTGTCGATGGGCACGCCGTTGACGCCCACCACCCGATCGCCCTCGCGAATCTCGGACGACGGCGACAGGCTCGCATCGACGATGACGAGCTCGGCGTCGACCGGCAGGCCGGACAGCTCGAACCCGCGACCGGCGACGAGCTGCACGAGCACGCCGACCACGAAGAGCGTGGCGCAGAGGATCGGGACGAGACGATCGCGACGATGCATCGACAGAGCGGGCCGGACGGGGGTGCCGCGCGAAAGCGGACGCCGCATGGTGCTATGGGCGCCCACGCAGGGTCAACCGGCGTGCCCGTCTGCGCCGCATCGACGGCCGACACGCCCCGGATTCTTGCGTCCCCTCGCGCGGGCCGGGATGCTGCTGTGCAGCACGGTGCACCGCCGCAACCTGCGGCACTCGGCCGCACCCTGCCCCGAACTCGACCCCGACGCCCCTCGCGACCCCATGCGCTGGCCCATCGCTGCTCTCGCCATCGCCCTGCTCGCCCCCGCCGTGTCGCACGCCCAGACGACGCCCACGACGGCGATGGTCGCCCCGACCGATGACGCGACGCGGTCGCTGGCGCGCGACGGCGGGCACGCGCGCGACGGATTCGACGACATCGAGGTCCCATCGCTGCTCGACCTGCCTTTTCGCGAGATCGTCCGCCCGTCGCGCTACGTCCCGGGCAGCCACTCGATGGGCACGACGTCCGACGGGCACCTCGATGCCGCAGCACGCCTGCCCCTCGACGGTGTCGGCCACTTCGTGCTCGCCCAGCACCGCGAACGTGAGACCCACTACGGCACCGACGAGCTCGTCGGGCTGCTGCTCGACGCGTCCGTGCGGCTGAACGAACGCCACCCGGACACCCGGATGGGCATCGGCAACATGGCGGTGAACGGTGGCGGCGACATCCGCTGGAGCCGGTCGCACAACAGCGGGCGCGACGCGGACATCGCCTTCCTCTTTCACGACGAGAGCGGCGTCCCGATCGAACCCGACACCCTGCTGACGGTCGGGCCGTCCCTCGAGGCCTGGCACCGGGACGGGTACTACTTCGACGTGCCTCGCAACTGGACCCTCGTCGAGAGCCTGCTGACGAGCGACGAAGCCGACGTGCAGTGGCTCTTCATCTGGGATCCGCTGAAGCGCCGGCTGCTCGAGCACGCGCGCGACATCGGCGCCGACCCGGACATCATCGCCCGCGCCGAGGCGGTACTGCATCAGCCCGGCGACTCGGCGCCGCACGACGACCACTTCCACCTGCGCATCTATTGCACCGTCGAGGACCGCCTCGAAGGCTGCGTGAACATCGGTCCGGTGCACGACCACGCTCCCGAAGTCGACGAGGCGCTGAGCGCCCGGGTCGACGAGCTGCTGCGCGGGCTGATGGCTCCCGAGCCCGAAGTCGCCGCTGCGTGCATCGACTTCATCGAGCGCCTCGAGCCGCGGGAGGTCGCCGAGCGCGTGGCCGCCGCCCTGCCCCACCAGCCGCCGGAGATCCAGATCGAGATCATGGAGCTGCTCGCGGACTGGGACCGCCCCGGCGTGACCGGCCCGGTGGTGCCGCTGGCCGAGTCGTCCCCGGATGGGGACGTGCGCCAGACGGCGTTCTGGCTGCTCGGCTACCTCGCCGACCGGGACGCGGCCCCCGGGCTTGCCGGCATCCTCTCGCGAGGCGGCGACGCCCTGCCCGACGGCACCTCGACCCAGCTCGCTGCGGTCACGGCGCTGCGCAACATCACCCACGAGGCCGCCGTACCGGCGCTGCTCGAGGCGATCGATACCGACGACGTGGACCTTCGCGTCGCCGCGACGCACGTGCTGCGCCGCACCACGGTCACCGAGAGCCCGTACGACCCCTCGGACGACCTGTCCGACGACGAGCGCGCGGTGTTCGTGGCGTGGTGGCAGAACTGGTACGCGGACCACGGCGAAGACGGTCGCATGGCGTGGATCGAGCGTGGACTCGCGGCCGCCGGGCACCCGATCTCGAACGCCGCCTCGCCGTCGCAGCGCGATCTCTCCTCGCTCGTCGACGCCGTCGGGCACCGCCGCGACCACATCCGGTTCGCCGCGGACCGGCTGCTGGTCGAGCACACCCGCGGGTGGACGCCGAGCGAGAACTGGTCCGTCGAGCGGCGGCTCGCCTACTGGCGCGGTCGCATCGACTGACGCGACCGGGCGCCCGGAGCTGCCGAACGCCTGCGCACACCTGCCCCGGTGAGCCGACGAGCGACGGCGCGGTGCTGCGATCGTGCGCCGATCCGGGTGCCGCAGCTCACGAACGAACGACGGGGCCACGACACGGTCGAGGCCCCGTCGGCTCGTGCGCCAGACGCGATCAGTCCTCGGGGCTCATGCCCTTGCGGTCCTTCACGCGAGCGAGCGCCTTCTCGTACTCGATGTCCCACGCCGCCGAACCCTCTTCGAGGTTCTTCAGCTTGGACCGGACCTCGCGGTCGATCTCTTCGCTGCGGTCGCGACCGTACTTCTTCAGCACCGTCGCGATGCGCGCGCGCAGCTCACGGTCGGTGCCGTAGATCTCGGCGATGTTGATCGACTGCAGGAAGGTCTCGATGATCTGCGAGACCACGTAGTCGATGGCGTCGTCGCCGAACTTGAAGTTCTTGTCCCGCGCGAGGCGCTGCTTCATCCGCCGCTCGGCGGTGGCGCCGTCCCCGACGGTCATGTCGCGCGCCTGCCGCGTGATCTCCCGCGCCATGCGGTTGTACTCACGCAGCACGCCGACGACGTCGAGCTCCGCCTCGGGGAGCTGCTCGGGCTCGATGTCCATCAGCTCGTCCTTCTGGAGCGTGCGGATGATCTCGCCAGCGATGATGTTGAACTGACTGCTGTACAGTCGCATCGGACCTCCGAAGCCGCGGTCGGCGAATCGCATAGCACTCGCGGCGGGCCGGCTCAACTGCCGTCGACGGCGTCCCATCGCATGCAGACCGCGTCCTCGCCATCCGGGCGATAGTACCGACGGCGCACGCCGATCTCGGCGAACCCCATCCCGGCGTACAATCCACGGGCCGCGGCGTTCGATGCGCGCACCTCGAGGTGCACGGATCGTGCGCCACGGGCGGTCGCTTCGTCTCGCACCACCTGTACGAGTGCCCGGCCGTACCCGCGACGCCGCGCACGCGGATGCACACCGACGTCGAGGATCTCCGATTCGTCGGCGACGACCGAAAACAGCACCCAGCCCATGACCTCGGACGACGGGGTCTCGAGGACGAACACGAACGAGAGCGGATCTTCGATCCGACCACGGATCGCCGCCTCGGACCACGGCGACGGGTTGCACGCGGCGGCGAGCGCGGCGAGCGCGGGCACGTCGGCGACCGAACCGGGTCGTGCCGAGGTCACTCCGCCTCGTCGACCGAAGGCAGCAGGGTGTCGATGCGCCGCCAGAGGGCCTCGCGACCGGCCCCGGTCTTCGACGAAAACCAGATGATGTCGCGCTTCGGATCGAGCGACATGTCCTTCGCGATGGCCGCCTTGCGGTTGAAGAGCGCGTTCGGCTTGATCCGATCGCATTTCGTCGCGACGAGGATGACGTGCAGACCGAGCTGGGCCGCCGCGTCGATGAGCTGGCGGTCGTCGTCCTCGAACCCGCGGCGCACGTCGGTCAGCACGGCGAGCGCCAGCAGGTTGGCGCGCGTCGCGAAGTACGTGTCGATCATCGTGCCCCAGTTGCGGCGCACGTGCGCGGGGACCCGAGCGAACCCGTACCCCGGCAGGTCGCAGAGCATGAGCCGCTGGTTCACGTCGAACCACGACAGCAGCTGCGTGCGCCCCGGCGTGCCCGACACCTTCACGAGCCCTTTTCGCTGCACGAGGGTGTTCATGAGGCTCGACTTGCCGACGTTGCTGCGGCCCGCGAACGCGATCTCGGGCAGGTCCGCCGGCGGGAAGTGCGCGGGACGGGTGCCGCTCTTGATGAAGCTCGCCGATCGGATCTTCATGCCAGCGCCGTGATTCGAGTGAGTTCGATCGCCACCGCGAACGCGACGACGGCTGCGATGCGGGCGCGCGAAGCTCCGCGCCCGAGCCCCATCCATCCGGCCCCGAAGAGCAGAAGCGCGAGCGCGAGCGAGCCGCCCAGCGTGCGGTCGTGCCACCACGCCGGGTCCGCCGACGCGACGCCATAGAGCACGGCGACGAGGCTCGCCGCGGTACCAGCAGCGGCCGCGACATGTACGTCGGCATCGCCGCCGTCCGACGCCGCGTTGTTCTCGGCGCTCGTCTCTGCGTTCTTCTTTGCAGTCTCGCGCGACGCCGACCACAGTCCGAAACCGACAAGCACGAGACCCGCAGCGACGACGGCGAGGAGTCCGACGGGCACAACGAATCCGAGCGGCGCTACACCGCCAATCAGCGTCGGGTCGCCCACGATCGCCCCCGCCCCGCCTGGCGGCGGCAGGTCGGACGGCACTTCGGTCGGTGCGCCCACCCCAGCACGCAGGAGTCCAGCGGCGACGGCGGCTGCCGCGACGGCCGTCAGCGCGACGACCGCACGCGCACGTCGTCGCGCGGCAGGCACGAGCATCGCGGCGACGAGCAGTACGCCCGCGAGCGGGACGAGGGTGCCACACCATCCGGGCGCGGCGCGCCACGCGACCACCCGCGACCACGCACGGAGCTCGACGGACCAGCCGGCGACGACCTGCACGACCGTCCCGTCCGCGTCGACGACAGGCAGCGGCATCGAGAGCGCCCCACCCGCGACGGTCGTCACCCCGACGAGCCCGCCGACGGCGAACGCGGCGCCGACGAGCGAGCCGTCGTCCCGTGGCGTGATGCGGCCGACCATGACACCGGCGAGCGCGGCGACGGCCACGAGGGTCGTCGCTGCGCCAGCGCTCATCGCAGCCGCCGGACCAGCGCCGGTACCGGCAAGCACCGCGGCCACGAGCGCGAGCACGCCGCCAGCCAACACTGCACGAAGCGACGCCGTGCGATCCGAAGGCGCAAACCCACCGGCCGCGAAACCGAGCCCGAACGCGATCAGCATCGTGGTCATGCTGCGCCTCCGGAGCGGCGCGACAGCGCTTCGAACTCGGCGAGCTGTTCGGCATCGAGCCAGCCGATGACGTCGCGGTGCAACGCGACCGCGTCGTCCGACGGCGTCCAGCCGATGACATAGAGGGTTCGGTCGCCGTCGCGCCCGGTCGCGAGGACCACGGGGCGCGACGCGAGGACGGTGAGCACCAGAAGCAGCGCCACGATGACGGCCGCGGTGATCTGCACCGCACGCGCCGGCACCACGGACGCCGTCACGCGCAGCGTGGCCACGGGAGACGCAGACAGCTCGACGAGCTCGATGCCGACCGCGCCGCCTCCGTGGCGTGCGTCGAATCCGGGCTCCACGTCGCGGTACACCCACGCGTCGCGCACGACGGCGCCTTCGGAATCACGCTCGATGACGCGGATGCCCGGACCGAGCTGAGCGAGTCGATTCGGGTCGGCCTCGACGAACTCGATCGTGCCGCCCGCGACGGGCGCGACCGCGCCACGCGCGAGGGTCATCGCCGTGCCGTCGACGACGACCGACGCCACACCGGGCACGCCGCTGACGCCCACCGAGACGAGCGAGACGCCACGCCCACCGACGATGGCACGCTCGCCGGCGACGAGGGTGTGTTCGCGCTCGACACCGTCCGAGAGCCGCCGCAGCCGGACGGTCGCGCTCGCCTCGGCCGGGTCGGCCGACGCATCGAGCAGCTCGATGGTCACGCCCAGGGGGTGCATGAGCCCGGGGCTCGGCGCATCGAGCACGACCGCGTCGATGCGTTCGCCCAACAGCACGGCGGTGGTGCCGGTCATCGGGGACGCGAGGCCGCGCGTGGTGACGAGAGCGCCGAGCGTGCCGGCGAGTACCGCGACCAGCGCGGCCAGCGCCACCGGGCGTGCACGCAGCGCAGCGCCGAGTCGCCCCCGGGCGGCTTCGTTCAGCTCGCGGTCGAACCACGGCATGGGCACCACGCGCAGCAGGCCCGCCGCGACGAGCGTGTCGCGCCAGTCGCTGCGCCAGCGTGAGGCCGGCGTGAGCAGCGCGATCGCGAAACTCCACCCCACTGCGACGACCGCCACACCCGCGAACCGCAGCGCCGGACCCGGGACGACCTCGCCCACCATCGACGCCAGCACGATGAGGCCGGCGGCGAACGCGGTCACGCCGACGAGTCGCGCGGACGCGCCGGGGACGTGAGCATCGGGGCGCCTGGGCGCGCTGGTTCGAGGGTCGTTCATGCGCTCGGAGTCGCGGGATTCGGGCGCGGTAGCACGCACCTGACGGGTCGTCAAAGGGCCACATCGGCGCGTGTGCCACACGGTGCGCCGGCCTCGGGTGCCGGGATTGCGCCCGGGTCTGCCCCGGTCCACAATGCGCCGACCCCGGGACCATGGGCACGATTGTGGGCACCGTCTACGGCCTGACTGGCGGAATCGCATGTGGCAAGACGAGCGTCGCTCGACGGCTCGTCGAACGAGGCGCGGCGGTGGTCGACGCGGACGACGTCGCACGTGCCGTCGTCGCCCCCGGCACCGACGGGCTCGCAGCAATCGTCGAACGGTTCGGCGACGGCGTGCTCACCGACGATGGCGCGCTCGCGCGGGACCGCCTCGGTGCGCTCGTGTTCGGCGACGAGGCCGCCCGCGCCGACCTCGAGGCCATCCTGCATCCGCGCATCGCCGCCGAGAGCGCGCGCCGCATCGGCGGCCACCTCGCAGCCGGGGTCGACCTCGTGTTCTACGACGCGGCCCTGCTCGTCGAGACCGGGCGCCACACGGACTTCGCCGGCCTGGTCGTCGTCGCCTGCGACCCGCAGACCCAGATCGAGCGGGTCTGCGCGCGCGACGGCCTCACCGTCGAAGCTGCGCGCGCGCGGATCGATGCGCAGCTGCCGGTGTCCGCGAAGGTTGCTGTGGCGGACCACGTCATCCATAACGACGGACCGATCGAGGCGCTGGATGCCGCGGTCGACGACCTTCTCGAACGCCTCCGGTCCGCGGACTCGTGACGCCTCGCCCCCCACAACGTCCGAACCCGGCCCCGAAGAAGCGTCGCGAGGTGCTGATCACCGGGATGCCGAACTTCGTCGCGGTGCGCCTGCTGTGGACGCTGCTCGACGCCGAGCCGAAGACCCATGTCGCCCTCGTCGTGCGCGGCGATCTCGTCGAACGCACCGAGGCCGAGCTGTCACGCAGGGTCGGCGTCCGGTCGCGCGTCCGCGTGCTCCGCGGGGACGTCGTCGCGCCCGACCTCGGGCTGGTCGATGAAGACCTCGAGCGGGTGCTGCGCGAGACGACCGACATCTACCACCTCGCCAGCATCTATCACCTCGGCGTCGCCAAGAACCGCGCCGAAGAGGTGAACATCCAGGGCACGCGGCACGTGCTCGATATCGCCCGACGGTGCGATCGTCTCGAGCGCCTGAACCACTACTCGACGGCGTTCGTCGCCGGTGACCGCGCCGGCGTCATCCTCGAGGGCGAGCTCGAGACGGGGCAGAAGTTCCGCAACACCTTCGAGCGGACGAAGTTCACCGCCGAGCTCGAGATCCGGCGGGCGATGCACGACCTGCCCATCTCGGTGTACCGCCCGTCGATGCTCGTCGGAGACTCCGAGACCGGAGAGATCGACGCCCTCGACGGCCCGTACTTCTTCTTTCAGCTCATCGTGAACAACCCGACGCGCCTGCCGGTGCCGTTGCCCTCGGCGGCGATGCACCCGCTGAACGTCGTGCCGGTCGACTACGTCACCCGTGCGATGCACGCGATCAGCATCGGCGAGAACAACGTCGGTCGGACGTTCCACCTCGTGGACCCGAACCCCATCTCGGCCCGCGACGCGTTCCGGATGATCGCCGAACACGCCGAGCGCAGCGCACCGCGCGGGCGCATGCCGCACTGGCTCGCCCAACGGCTGCTCGCCCTGCCCCCGGTCGAACGTCTGACCCGACAGGGACGCGCGTTCTTGCACGAGCTGGACTCGCTCACGATCTTCAACTCGATGAACACCATGGCGGCGCTGCGCCACACCGGCATCATCGCGCCGCCCTTCCCGACCTACGTCGACCGCCTCGTCCGGTACGTGCAGCGCGACCGCACGTGGGGCGACGGCGACGCGTCCGACCTCCTCTGAGGCCGGGCTCGGTCGTTCGCCGCCGCTCGATTCAGGCAGGCACATTCTGCAGCACGACGGCGTGGAGTCCGCCGTGCGCTGCACGTTCGCTGGGCCGCCAGGCCCGTCGGCCGGCCCGACGTCAGTCGTCGAAGACGAGGACGCCGAGGTCGATGAGACTGGCGATGGCAACGCGCGCCTGATCCTGCGGCATGCCGGACATGTCGATGAGGTCTTCGACCGTCGCCATGCCGTCCGCGAGGCTCACGATGAACATGCGTCGCGGGTTGAGCGCCGCGAGCGCTTCGGCATCCGCCTGAGCGTTCGCCATCGGCACGCGGTCGAGGGGCTCGAGCAGCTCGAGCAGTCGCTGGCCACGCGCCTTCTCGACCTCACCGCGGAAGCTCTCGATGTCCGGGTGGCCCGGCCAACGCTCGGCCAGCTCGTCGAGTCGCGCGGACGCCTTGTCCAGCTCGCCGACGATGAAGAAGTCGGACACCTCCATCAGCGCGTTGCTGATGGCGGCCGCGTCATCGTCCTGCTGCGACGGATGCTGGGTGCGGTGCGCCGGGGACCCCTGCTCGGTACGCCGATCGATGGACGACTGCCGCGCAAACGCGGCCCGCGTCGCCTCGATCTGCGCGGCGCTGGGGCCCGCAGCGGCGGGTGTGGCCGGCTGCTGCGCAGCTTCCGAAGCGGACGGCGCCGCTTCGGTGTCCGGCACGGCGACCTGACTTCCACTCCGCCAGCCCGAGAGCGTACGGCCCGTGCGACCGCGCTTCCCTGCGCCGTCCGACGGCGCCGCAGGCATGGGCATCGGCGTCGGCGAATCCGACCGCTCTGCGCGCTCGACGTCCGGCTCCCAGCGCATGCGTGCCGTGTCGACGCGCGGCGGCGTCGACGGCTTCGCAGCGGGCGCGGGTTCGGACCCGGCCGATGGGGTCTGCGCAACGACGCGGTCCGGAACCGCCGGCGACGGACGGGTCGCCCGCTTCTCGGACGCGCTCTCGTCCGGCACGACCGGGTGACGCGGACGCGACCGCATCCGCACGTCGAACGTCGCCGCAGCGCCGGCATCGGCGGGGGCGGGATCGAACACCGCGGGCCCCGCGTCGAGCATGTCCGCGAGCCGGGACTCGGCGAACGCGTCGAACGGGTCGGGCTCGTTCAGCGCGTTCTGCACCGCGGCCTCTTCTTCGACTGCATCCCACGAAGCGGTCTCGCCTTCGGTCTGCACCGGCGTGCCGCCGTCGTCCGCCCACATCGTGGCGTCGGACATCTCGACCGGCGGACGCGTTTCCGCAGCACCCGGTGGCGCGCTGACCGGGTCTTCGACGAAGCCGACGGTCTCGGGCACGAGCTCGGCGGGCAGCGCGGACATCGCACCGTCGTCCGGCTCGGGGTCGACGAACGCGTCGCGCATGCCCGGCAGATGGCCACTGGGCTGCATCGCGCCTTCGAGTTCGTCGAAGCCGACCTGCTGGCGTTCGATCGTCGCCGACGACGCCGACGCGTTCGGGGACCCGCCGAAATCCCAGTCGTCGAATCCGAGGTCCGAGTCTTCGGCAGGATCCGAGGCAGGGGGTTCGTCGGGTGCGACCGTGTCGCTCTGGGCCAGCCAGGAGTCGGACGTGCGGCTGCGATGCACCGGCGGCGGTGGCGCCACCCCGCGGTACCGCACCCTGGACGGGATCTTCGGCGACGCGTTGACCGGCTTCTCTTCGAAGTCGGCGTCGGCGAGAGGATCCTCGATCCCACTGTCGCCATCGATCTCATCGAACGACGCGATGTCGTCGAACGAGAACGCGTCGCCGCCCGAATCGCCGTCATCCAGCCCTTCGAACGAGAACGGGTCCGGGTCGGCGGCACCCGCATCGTTGGCGTCGGCGGTGTCCGCGCCCTCGGGCTCGACGTCCTCGACCACGAGCTCCATGCCGAAGAGGTCGGCGTCGATGCCACTCTCGGGGACGTCGTCGAACGCGATCGGCGCGTCGATGAGCTCGTCGAGCGCCACCGGGTCACCGGCTTCGATCCGCGAGATCGCCGACGCGATGCGCGGCTCGAACTCGTTCTCGAGCACGTCCCTCAGATGGTCGCACGCCTCGCCGGGGTCGCCCGATTCGAGCGCCCGTTGTGCGGCCATGAGGTGCTGTTCACGCGAAAGCTCGCTCACGAAGCTCCTGGGGAGCGCGCCATCGTTCAGTTGGCGCGGTCGAGAATGCCCTGGAACACCGTCAGCGTGCGGTCAAGGGCACCCACGCTCGCGGCGAGCTCGTCACGGTTCGCGCTGGTCATCGCCTCGCGCGCTCGGCTGACGGCTTCCTGCGCTTTGCGCAACGCGTCCTGACCGAGGCTCGACGACTCGATGACCTTCTCGACGTCCGGCATCATGCGCTCGATGTCGCGAATCGAACGGCGGATCTGGTCGCGGCGCGTGTCGAGCTCTTCGCTCTCGCGCACCTGCACCATGTACTCCTCGTTCTCTTCGATCATCTTGCGGATCTCGTCCTCGGTGAGCCCCGAGGTCGCGGTCACGGTGATCGACTGCGCCTTGCCCGTCTCGAGGTCACGCGCAGCGACCGACACGATGCCGTCCGCCGAGATGTCGAAGGTGACCTCGATCTCGACTTCGCCGGCGCTCGCCTTCCGCAGCCCCGTGAGCACGAACTCGCCGAGGAGCTCGTTTTCTTCGGCGCGCTCGCTCTCGCCCTGCAGGACGAGAATCTTCACCGACGTCTGGTTGTCGCGGACGGTCGTGAAGATGTGCGACTGGCTCGTCGGCACCGTGCTGTTCTGCTCGATGATGACCTCGAAGCCACCGCCGTAGACCATGATGCCCAGCGAGTGCGGGGTCACGTCGAGCAGCAGCACCTCGGAGTCGTCCTCGACGAGGGCGCGCGCCTGGATGCCGGCGCCGACGGCGACGACCTCGTCCGGGTGCACACCCTTGCTGGGCTCACGACGGAAGAAGTCCGCGACGGCCCGCTGGACGGCCGGCATGCGGGTCATGCCACCGACGAGGATGACCTCGTCGACGGCGCCCACCGAGAGACCGGCTTCGGTCAGCGTCGCCTGACAGATCTTCAGGGTGCGCTGGATGAGGTCGGCGACAAGACCGTCGAGGTCGTCCCGCGACAGCGTCCGCTGCAGATGCAGCGTCTCGTTGTCTTCGCGGGTGTAGATGAACGGCAGGTTCACCTCGGTCTCGAAGGTCTGCGACAGCTCGATCTTGGCCTTCTCGGCAGCGTCCTTCAGCCGCTGCAGCGCCATGTCGTCGCGCCGGAGGTCCACGCGATGCTCGCGGGCAAACTCGACAGCGAGCCACTCCATGATGCGGGCATCGAAGTCCTCGCCGCCGAGGAAGGTGTCGCCGCCGGTCGCGAGCACGTCGAACACGCCTTCACTGATCTCGAGAATCGAGATATCGAACGTACCGCCGCCGAGGTCGTAGATCGCGACCGACTGGTCGAGCTCCTTGCCGTACCCGTAGGCGAGCGCGGCCGCGGTGGGCTCGTTGATGATGCGCAGGACGTCGAGTCCAGCGATGCGGCCCGCGTCCTTCGTCGCCTGACGCTGGTTGTCGTTGAAGTACGCCGGGACGGTGATGACCGCCTCATTGACCTCTTCGCCAAGGTGCTCCTCGGCAACGACCCGCAGCTCCTGCAGGATCATCGAGGAGATCTCGGGGATCGAATACACCTTGTCGCGCAGCTTCACGCGCACGTCGTCATGCGGGCCCTGCACGATCTGGTACGGCACCGTCTCGAGCGAGTGGATGACCGCCGGCGAGCCCCACTTGCGACCGATCAGGCGCTTCGCCGCGTAGATCGTGTGCCGCGAGTTCGTGATCGCCTGCCGCTTGGCCATCTGGCCGACGAGGCGTCGACCGCTCTCGCTGATCGCCACGACGCTCGGCGTCGTCTTGTACCCCGCCTTGTTCGGGATGACGATCGGCTGCCCGTCGAGCACGACGGACACGCACGAGTTCGTCGTGCCGAGATCGATTCCAACTACCTTGGCCATGCCATTGCTCCGACGTTCGGAGGAGGGGTCAACTCGTCTTCAGGCGGTCGAGTCCGAGACGGGCGACCGGGTTGGACGGTTCCTGCTCGAGCACGCGCTCGTAGCAGCGTCGCGCTCGGCCCGAATCACCCAGGCGCCGCGCGACCTCCGCCTCCAGAATCCACAGTCGAACGCTCCCTTCGTCGCGTTCGTGGGCTTTCTGGATCGTCCGGTCGATCTCGGAGGGTGTGCCATCCGCCTTCAGCATGCACTCGATGTACCGGATCCGCAAATCGGGGGACGGCTCGATCTGCAGCGCGCGGAAGTACAGGTCCGCCGCGCTCTGCCACGCGCCACTCGCCTCGGCCCGGCGCGCCTTGATGCGCAGCATCGCCGTGGCGCCCTTCGAATCCATCGTCGACTGCCGCGGCGCGGTGTCCGGGGCGGCTTCGCGGTCTTCGAGCTGCCACTCGCCGACGTATCCGCGGCTGATGAGGCGGTCGTAGCCCTTCCGCTTGCGTGGCGAATTCAGCACCGCGTACGCGCGGTTCAGCCACTTGAAGACCGACTCGATGCGGTCCCCGAAGAGCCCGACGTCCTTGCGGAACCAGCGGTCCGGGTGGAACGCCTTCGACAGGCGGAAGTACGCCTTTCGGATCTCGCCCTTCGACGCCTCTTTCGCGACGCCGAACAGATCGTAATACGAGACCCGCTTCAGGTGATAGTGGAAGTACAACACCACCTGCTTCTGCTCGTCGGTCAGCGCCGAACCCGACTCCATCTCTGCGGGATCGAACGTGAACTGGTCGAACGGCAGGGGCCAGTGGCGCTCGACGAGCTCGAGCGTCAGCCCGACCCTCGCGGGCTTCGCCTTCGCCTTCGCCTTCGTCCGGGGCATGCCGACCGGCGTCCGTGATTCGGCGCGATCGAAATCCGGGCGTGTGCCCGACGCGCCGCCGTCACGGCTCGAAGCAGGGCGACCGCTCGGCGGCGTCTTCGGCTCGACGAACTCGGGCTTGCGCGCCGTCGGCTTCGGCGTCGGACGCGCGGCCGGCGACGGGCGCGACGCGGGGGCCGAGCCACCGCCGACATCGAGGCCCGGGACAGACACGTGTCCGGCACGAGCAAGCCGTTCGATGACGTCCGCCGCGGCGGCGTCGTTCATCCCGACGAGCTGCCCGATGGTGTGGACGGAGGCCCGGCCATCCACGCGGGACAGGACGAACCAGTCCTGCGGCGTCAGACCGTCCGTACTCGCGTCGGACCGCCCCGTAAGGGACGGAACCGAGCTGGGATCGAGCCCTCCACGCGGGGGAGACGTCGTCACGAGGGGGAGCCTTACGACAGGGCCATCGAATCAGGTGCGTACGGACTCTGTTCTATCCTGAACATCCAGGCACACGCAAGCTGTGCGCACGCGAGCCCACATCCGCACACCCGCTCAGGCCGACGCGTCCAGGGCGCCCATGTTCGCGGCCAATCGTTCGATCGCCAGGTCGACGTCGTCCGCGGTCACGATCAGCGGCGGAACCATGCGCACGACGGTGCCACCCGCCGTGTTCAGCAGCAGTCCATCCTCGCGGCACGCGTGCACGACCTGCAGCGCTTCGGCCGGCGTCGCGTCGAGCTCGACCCCGTTCATGAGGCCGAGGCCACGCACGTCGACGACCCGCGGGTGGTCGCCGAGCGCGGACCGCAGCCCATCGCGCAGGCGCTCGCCCATCGCGGTCACGTGGTCGAGAAATCCTTCGCGCAGCACTTCATCGAGCACGACGCAACCGGCAGCCGTCGCCAGCGGATTCCCGCCATACGTCGATGCGTGCGAGCCGCGAGTGAAGCCCTCGGCGACCTCGGCTCGGGCGACCATCGCACCCAGCGGCACGCCACCGCCGATGCCCTTGGCGAGGGTCATGATGTCGGGTTCGACGCCGTAGTGCTGGTAGGCGAAGAGCGAGCCCGTCCGCCCCACCCCGCACTGGACCTCGTCGAAGATCAAGACGAGCCCGTGCTCGTCGCAGATGCGCCGCAGCTCGGCGAGGAACGCCGGCTCAGCCGGCCGCACCCCGCCCTCGCCCTGCACGGGCTCGACGAGGATGGCCGCCGTCCGATCGTTGACGAGGGACCGCACGGCGTCGGCGTCGCCCCAGGGCGCGTAGTGGAACCCGGGCACCAGCGGCTCGAAGCCGGCGTGGTACTTCGGCTGACCGGTCGCGCTGATCGCGCCCATCGTCCGGCCGTGGAACGACTTCTCGAAGGTGATGAACTCGTAGCGGTCCTGCTCACGCACGACCCGCTGGTACCGACGCGCCAGCTTCAACGCCGCCTCGTTCGCCTCGGCGCCGCTGTTGCAGGGGTACACGCGGTCGGCGAACGTGTGCTCGACGAGACGCTGCTGGAACCCGATCTGCGGCTCGGTCCAGTACGCGTTCGACACGTGCACGAGCCGGTCGAGCTGGCTCTTGAGCGTCTCGATGAGCGCCGGGTGCGAGTGCCCGAGCGTGTTCACCGCGATGCCGGCCAGGAAGTCCAGGTACTCGCGGCCCTCACGATCCGTCACGCGCGCGCCACGGCCTTCGACGAAGACGACGGGCTGCGGGTTGTACGAGAGGCTCATCGACGCGCGACCGGCCTCGATGAGGGCATCGGTCGACGCGTCGGTCGTCAGGGGAGCGTGGGTCATGGATCCGGATCCGTGTCGGGGTCACTCGGCGCGCGATCTGCGCGCGTCGGCAGAACGTGACACGGTGCACCCGGCGTCGCAACCACGGGGATCGCCGCCCTCGCCGGTCAGAGGATGTAGCGGGACAGGTCCTCGTCCGCGAGCACGTCGTCGAGCCGCTCGCGCACGTACTCGGCCGTCACCTCGACCGTGGCGCCGTTCATCTCGGGCGCGTGGAACGAGAGTTCCTCGAACACCCGCTCGAGGATCGTGTGCAGCCGCCGCGCGCCGATGTTCTCGAGCTGCTGGTTCACCGTCCACGCCATGCGCGCGATCTCGGCGATCGCGTCCTCGCGGAAGCTCACCGTTACGCCCTCGGTTTCGAGCATCGCGGTGTACTGGCGCACCAGGCTGTTGCGCGGCTCGCTGAGGATGCGCTCGAAGTCGGACCGTTCGAGCGACTTCAGCTCGACCCGGATGGGGAACCGGCCCTGAAGCTCGGGGATGAGGTCGCTGGGCTTCGACAGGTGAAACGCCCCCGCCGCGACGAAGAGGATGTGGTCCGTCTTCACCACGCCGTGCTTCGTCGTGACGTTCGAGCCTTCGACGATCGGCAGCAGGTCACGCTGCACCCCCTCGCGGGACACGTCCGGTCCGCGGGCGGACTCGCGCCCGGCCACCTTGTCGATCTCGTCGAGGAAGACGATGCCGTGGTTCTGCGTGCGGTCGAGGGCCTCGGACACGATGGCGTCGTGGTCGATGAGCCGCTCCGACTCCTCGCTCACGAAGGCGCGCAGGGCGTCGGGGACCTTCAGCTTCGCGGACTTCTTCCGCTTCGGCATGAGGTTGCCGAACATGTCGCCAAGGCTGACGCCCATCTGATCGCCCTGCCCGCGCGGCGTGACGACGTTGATCGACGGCGCCTTGTCGACGACCTGCACCTCGATGGTGCGGCTGTCGAATTCGCCTGCGCGCAGACGGCGGCGCATCGACTCCCGGTCCGCACGCGCGACATCGCTCAACGCCCCGACGATCTCGATGATGCGGTCCTCGGCGGCCCGCTGGGCCTTGGTGCGGACACGCTCCTCGTGTTCGAGGCGGACCATCGAGATGCCGGTCTCGACGAGGTCGCGAATCATCGACTCGACGTCGCGACCGACGTAGCCGACCTCGGTGAACTTGGACGCCTCGACCTTGAGAAACGGCGCCCCGGCGAGGCGCGCCAGCCGACGCGCGATCTCGGTCTTGCCGACACCGGTGGGGCCGATCATGAGGATGTTTCGCGGCGCGATCTCGTCGCGCAGCTCGTCACCCACCTGCTGGCGACGCCAGCGGCTGCGCAGCGCGAGCGCGACGGCGCGCTTCGCGTCCTGCTGCCCGACGATGTAGCGGTCGAGCTCCGAGACGATCTCACGGGGCGTGAGGTTCTGGATGGCGCGGGTCATGCGTCGTCTCCGATGGTCTCGATCGTCAGGTTCGCGTTCGTGAACACGCAGATCTCGGCCGCGATCCCGAGGGCGCGCTCGGCGACCTCACGGGGCGGCAGATCCGTGTGCCGCTTGAGCGCGCGGGCCGCCGACAGCGCGTACGAGCCGCCGGAACCGATGGCCGTGATGCCCTCGTCGGGCTGCACGACATCGCCGGTACCCGAGATGACGAGGGTCACTTCCCGGTCCGCTGCGATCATCATCGCCTCGAGCCGGCGCAGGAACTTGTCGCCGCGCCAGTCCTTGGCCAGCTCGACCGCCGCCCGCGTCAGGTTGTGATTGTGCGCCGAGAGCTTCGCCTCGAGCTTCTCGTAGAGCGTGAACGCATCCGCCGTGCTGCCCGCGAATCCCACGATCACGCCGTCGCCGAGGCGCCGCACCTTGCGGGCGGTCGCCTTCATGACGGTGTTGCCGAGGCTCACCTGGCCGTCGCCAGCGACGACGACGCGGTCGCCGTCTCGAACGGATACGATGGTCGTGCCTTTGAACATTTCATCCTCGCGTGTCGGCGCATCGATGCGCCCGGACCCGCGAAGCTGAACACCGTGGCGCGCCCCTCAACCCTCGTCGGTCGACGGGTCCCGATCCCGCGAGCGAACGGCGCGCGGGTGGGCCGCGTCGTACACGGACATCAACCGCTCGAGCGACACGTGGGTGTACCGCTCGGTCGTCGACAGGCTCGCGTGCCCGAGCAGCTCCTGGATCGCGCGCAGATCGGCGCCGCCGTCCAGCAGATGCGTGGCGTACGAGTGGCGCAGCCCGTGCGGCGAGACGCGCCCGACGGTCCCCGACGTGAGCTGAGCGTCGTCCAGACGCCGCCGCACACTGCGCGCCGACAGCCGCCCACCGCGCGCGTTCAAGAAGAGCGCGTCCGTCGGCTCGTCCGCCCGGTCCGCGAGCTCGCTGCGGGCCCGCAGCCACCGCTTCAGCGCGATGCGCGCGGCGCGCGGGATCGGGATGTCTCGCTGCTTGTTGCCCTTGCCCAGCACACGCACCCACCCCTCGGACAGCTGCAGGTCCGGCCGGTCGAGCCCGACGAGCTCACTGACACGCAGCCCGGAGCCATAGAGCAGCTCGAACATCGCACGGTCGCGAATCGCCAGCGGATCGTCCGCGCTCACCGGCCCCGAGAGCAGCGTGTGCGTGTCGTCGACGGTCAGCAGGTTCGACAGCGCCTGCTTCGTCTTCGGGGCGACGAGCAGGGACGCCGGGTTCACGCCGAGGTCCCCCCGCCGGACGAGCGACGCGAAGAACGTCCGGATCGCCGATAGCCGGCGCGCGATCGTCGCCCGGCTCCAGTCCCCGTGGTGCGCCGCGAGCCACGCCCGCAGGTGCCGCAACTCGACGTCCGCCGGGTCCGTGGGGCCGTCGTTCTCGGCGAACCACGTGTACAGCGTGCGCAGGTCTGTGCGGTACGCGCGCAGGGTCTGCTTCGAGGCGCCCTTCTCGGCGACGACGCGGTCGAGCCACGCGGAGACGGCGCGCTCGAACGGCGTCGGCGCGGCTTCGGGGTCCGTGGATTCGATGTCGACGTCGGGTGCAGCGTTCGCCATGGGTCGATCGTGCGGGGGCGTGGCGGCTGGCGCAAGTTCACGCCCCCGGACGCGCATCCCACCGAGCCGATACGCCACCTCATGGACCGAGCGGCCACCCGGCCAGGGTCAGCTCGAGCCGGGCCGCCTGCAACCGCGGCGCCGGCCAGCCGAGCCGCATCGCCGCACCGTCCATGCCGAGCAGCGGCGCCTCGGCGATGGCGTCGCGGAGCGCGCGCGCGTCCGGGGTCAGCGCCAACGCGGCGACCTCGTCCCCGGCGTCGACCGCGCCGGCGGGCGCAGCGCCGACCGCGTCGAACACGGCATCGGCGTCGGCCCACACCCGAACGCCCGGGTCGTCCAGCCAGCGGTTCGATCCGGCGGCCCACGCCTGCCCTACCGCCCAGGGCATCACGCACACCGGCCGCCCCAGGGCGAGCGCGTGCCGCACCGTGCTCGACGCACCGCTGCGATCCGGTGCGGCGACGAGGCAGACGACGTCGCTCATCGCTGCGATGAGGGCGTTGCGGCGCAGCCATGCGCCCCGCATGGGCGGTTCGTGCGGCGGCCGCATCGTGACGAGGCACCCACCCGCAGCAACGAGCGTCCGCCAGACCGCGCGATGCCCCTTCGGCCCGGCGTGGGCGAGCCCCCCGGCCAGCACGATCGTCGCCGCACGGCCGAGCCGCGACGCTGCGTCGTGGGCGATGGCGTCCGCGCCGCGAGCGCCGCCCGACACGAGGGTGACGCGCGGGTCCTCGAGCACCGCGCAGACGTGGCGGTCGATGCGGGCGACTTCCGACGCGGGGATGCGGCGGGTGCCGACGATGCCGACCCGCAGGCCGTTGGGCCGATGGCCGCCCTCGACCACGAGCCACGCGTCATCCGCCGCCCGTGCCACGGGTTCGCCCCACTCCGACGCGGCGTCAACGCGAACGGCGCCGCCTGCGATGGACGCAGCGGCCAGCGCCGCCCGCGCGCGGTGTCGCAGGTCGTCCGCGTCCGTCGACGCGTCGTCGCCGAGGCACCAGCGTACCGCGTCGACGGGCACGGACGTCGAATCCGCGGCGACCCCGGGCGCGCTGGCGTCGGGGTCCACGGGGATGGGCGAGGTCGTCTCGGGCATGCACGGCTCCGTCGTGTCGGGTCCCCTGCGGGGTCGACTCGGCGGCGCCGATGTTGCGCGTCAGACGACCTGAGTGCGGGCGAGCACGACGGTGATGTTGTCGGGACCACCCGCTTCGTTCGCCGCGTCGATCAGCGCGCGGCAGCCGGCCTCGAGGTCATCGGCGTGCTCCATCGCAATCCGCATGACCGTCGGGTCGTCGAGGGGATCGGTGAGCCCGTCCGAGCACAGCACGTACATGTCGTCCGGCTGGATCGTATAGAAGTTCACCTCGGGCTCGACCTGATCCGACAGGCCGAGCGCACGCGTGACGACGTTCTTGTACGGGAAGGCCTCGAGCTCGTCGGCCCGCAGGATGCCCATCGCGAGGTACTCGTCGGCGAGGCTGTGGTCGCGCGTGATGCGCTCCATCTTGCCGTCGCGAATGCGATAGGCGCGCGAGTCGCCGATGTGGACGAGGTACATCCCCGTCTCGATGAAGTACGCGCCGACCACGGTCGTGCCCATCCCGCGGTACTCTTCGCGGGTGTCGGCGTACCCGTGAACGACCTCGTTGGCGAGCATGACCGCCTGCACGAGGCGGCGCTCTTCGACGTGGTCGGGGGCGCGACGCTTGAACGGCCACGGCGGCAGCTTGCGCCGCAGCCGGGACTCGATCTCGGGGTCGACGAGCGTGCGCTCGTAGTACTCACGGATCGTACGAATCGCGAAGGCCGACGCGACTTCACCCGAGCTGTGCCCGCCCATGCCATCCGCGACGATGCACAGGGGCTCCTGCGTCGAGATGAAGAACGAGTCCTCGTTGTTGTCTCGCGTGCGACCGACGTCGGTCAGACCAGCGAACTTGAGACGCATGGACGATCCGCGCTGTTGCCTCTCTGCCCCGAGCCGTGCGCCCCGAGCTGAGTCGTATACGAGCCATCAGGGTACGACCCTCGTACCAGCATCGTCAACGCACACGGTCTGCCGTGGCATCGCCCACAGCGCCGCGGCGAACACGGCAGCCCCGCCGACGAACGCCGCGCACGCGATAGGCACAGCCAGCGACTCCTCGTGAACGAAGCGCGGGATGACCACGCCATTGTGCGCATTGTGAACGAAATGGGCGACCGCAGGCGCCCACCAGCCGCCCGCGCGCTCCGCGAGCAGGCCGAAGCCGATGCCGACGACGGTCAGGGGCAGCAGGTTGGCCGGGTCGAGGTGCGCGAGCGCGAAGAGCACGGCGACGAACACCGCCCGGACGGTCGGCCTCCACGACGGCATCGCGTCACGGACCACCCCGCGAAACCACCGCTCCTCGAGCACGCCCGGCAGGATCGCGACGACGACGATGACGACCGGGATCCACGCCGGGTCCGATGGCCGCAGCAGCCGCTCCAGGGCTTCGGACCGCGCAAGGACGTGGTCCCGCATCGCCGGCGAGAGCTCGACGATGAGCGAGAGCAGGCCCACCCCGACGAACGCCAGCCCGAGACCCGCGACGGCGGCGAACGCGACCGTCCGTGCATCCCGCCGACCGAACGCGGCATCCCACCCCATGGCCGCGGCCAGCACCCACGCCCCGCCGAACGCGCCGAGGGTCTGGGCGGCCTGCGCGATGGGGGTCGGCCACCCGAGGGCGACGACCGAGCCGCCGACGAGCAGGAGCGCGGCGACCACCCCGATGACGAGCGCGATCGCGCGAATCCCCTCGAGGCGTCGCATGCTGCTGGACGCTTGACGCATGTTCAGGTAGAGGCCGAGGACGGTCCACGGGAGCGACGATGCACGACCACATCATCATTCGCGGCGCCACCGAGCACAACCTGAAGAGCGTCGACCTCGACGTGCCGCGCAAGCGCTTCGTGGTGTTCACGGGCCCATCCGGCAGCGGCAAGTCGTCACTGGCGTTCGACACCCTCTTCGCCGAGGGGCAGCGGCGGTACGTCGAGAGCCTGTCGGTGTACGCGCGGCAGTTCGTCTCGCAGCTCGAGAAGCCCGGCTATACCGAGCTGATCGGGCTCTCGCCGACGGTCTCGATCGAGCAGAAGTCGATCAGCCACAACCCGCGGTCGACGGTCGGCACGATCACCGAGGTGCACGACCACCTGCGCGTGCTCTACGCCCGGCTCGGCGTGCAGCACTGCCACTCGTGCGGCGACGAGGTCGGGCGGGTCGATCCGCAGCAGATCGCGCGCACGCTCATCGCCCTCCCCGAGGGCACGAAGTTTCTGCTGCTCGCGCCGCTCGTCCGCAATCGCAAGGGCGAGTTCCGCGACCTGTTCGCGCGCCTGCGCAGCCGCGGCTTCGTCCGCGCCCGCATCGACGGCGAGGTCGTCGAGCTGTCCGGGCTCGACAAGGTGCGCAAGCAGGTGCGCCACACGATCGACGTCGTCGTGGACCGGCTCGTGGCCCGTGAGCGCCTCGCAGACCGCATCCGCGACAGCGTGGCGACCGCGCTCGAGATCGGCGAGGGGCGCCTGCTGGTGCACTTCGACAGCGGGCCCAACGAGGGGACCGAGAAGCTCTACTCGACGGACCTGTACTGTTCGTCGTGCGACCTCGCGTTCCCCGTGCTCACCCAGCAGAGCTTCAGCTTCAACTCGCCGCTCGGCATGTGCCCGACGTGTCGTGGGCTCGGCGTCGTGCGGGGCATGGATCCCGACCGCGTCGTGCCCGACCGCACCCTGTCGATCTCGAAGGGGGCCGTGAAGCCGCTCGCGGGGCGCAGCAACAAGGCGCACCGGACGTTCAAGCGGCTCTTCGACGCCTGGATCGCGAAGCACGAGGTGGACCGCCGCGCGCCGTGGTCGGACCTGCCCGAGCATGCGCGGCACGTGCTGCTGCACGGCGCCGACGAGAAGGAGTCGCTGCTGCCGAAGGGCCGAAAGCGCGCCATCAACGTGAAGTTCCAGGGCGTGCTCGACTTCCTGGATGCGCAGTACCGCGTGGCCGAAACCGACAACAGCAAGGCGTGGTACGAGCAGTGGACCCGGGCCGAGACGTGCGACGACTGCGATGGCTCTCGGCTGCGGTCCGAGTCGCGTGCCGTTCGGTTCGCCGACCGGTCGATCGTCGATCTGTCGACGATGGCCATCTCGGACGCCCGGGCGCACCTCGTCGAGGCCACCCTCGATGGGGACGACGCGACGATCGGCGGGGAGCTGCTCGACGAGATCCGGGCGCGACTCGGGTTCCTCGAGAACGTCGGTGTCGGCTACCTCTCGTTGCACCGCGCGGGCCCGACGCTCTCGGGCGGTGAAGCCCAGCGCATCCGCCTCGCCAGTCAGCTCGGCAGCGAGCTGACCGGCGTACTCTATGTGCTCGACGAGCCGTCGATCGGCCTGCACCAGCGTGACAACCGCAAGCTCATCGAGACCCTGACGGCGCTGCGGGATCGCGGCAACTCGGTCATCGTGGTCGAGCACGACCGCGAGACGATGGAGGCTGCCGACTTCGTCGTCGACTTCGGTCCCGGGGCCGGCGCGCACGGCGGCGAGGTCACGTGGGCCGGGTCCCCGGACGGGCTGACCGAGGCCGAAGGCAACGTCACCGGTGACTATCTGTCCGGTCGCAAGACGATCGCGGTGCCGGAGACTCGGCGCGAGGGCAACGGCGCGCTCGTCATTCGCGGAGCCCGGGCGAACAACCTGCAGGACCTCGACGTCCGCTTCCCCATCGGTACGTTCACGTGCGTGACGGGGGTGTCCGGCGCGGGCAAGTCGACGCTGGTCAACGGCATCCTGTACCCCGCCATCGCGAACCGCGTGTATGAGCCGATCCGCGAGGTCGCCGCCCACGATCGGATCGAGGGCATCGAGCGCATCGACAAGATCATCCGCATCGACCAGCAGCCTATCGGACGCACGCCCCGGTCCAACCCGGCGACGTACACCAAGGTGTTCGATGACATTCGAGACATGTTCTCGAAGCTGCCGGAATCCCGGATGTACGGCTACAAGAAGGGGCGGTTCAGCTTCAACGTCGCCGGCGGCCGCTGCGAGGAGTGTCAGGGGGCCGGACGGACCCGCATCGAGATGGGGTTCCTGTCGGACGTGTACGTTCGGTGCGAGACCTGCCGCGGCAAGCGATTCAACGACGCGACGCTGCGTGTGCGGTACCGCGGGCAGAACATCTCGGACGTGCTCTCGATGCCGATCTCGGACGCCGCCGAGCTCTTCGACGCGCATCCGAAGATCCGGCGGCGACTCGACACGCTGGTCGACGTCGGGCTCGGCTACATCCAGCTCGGCCAGCCGTCGACGACGCTGTCCGGCGGCGAAGCTCAGCGCGTGAAGCTGTCGCGCGAGCTCGCCAAGATCGCGACCGGCGACACGATGTACATCCTCGACGAGCCCTCGACCGGGCTGCACTTCGACGACATCGCGAAGCTGCTGAAGGTGGTGGATCGGCTCGTGGAGGCCGGCAATACGGTGGTGATGGTCGAGCACAACCTCGACATCATCAAGGTCGCGGATCACGTCATCGACCTCGGGCCCGAGGGTGGTGCCGGCGGTGGTGCGGTCGTCGCGTTCGGGACGCCCGAGCAGGTGGCGACGGTCGCAGCGAGCCACACCGGTCGCTTCCTGGCGGCCGAGCTCGGGATGCCCGAACCGGCCTGACTCCGGGGCGGTCGATGGGGCCGACGCGCGACAGACGCCGTCGCGACCCGGGCGGTGGGGATGCCGACGACGTACCGAGCGCCCTGCTCGGACCGTCGCCGGTGCGCGCGAGCATTGTTTCGAGCCATCGCGTCGAGTAGAACGCGGAGGCTGTCCTGTATCGAACGCTCGCACCCGAACGCGCCCTCGTACGTCATGCGCACGCGCACGCTGGCATTTGCCCTGCTCACCGGCCTGCTGATCGGCGTCCCGACCGGGGCGTCTGCCCAATGGGACGATCCGGGCGCGTTCCCGGACACGACCTCTCGCGAGCAGAGCCGCATGCAGTGGGGCGGCCGCATCGGCTTCGGCTCGGCGCAGGCCGGGCGCGCGACGGACGAGTTCGGTGACCCGTCGCTCCTCTTCGGCACCGCCTACACGGGCAACGGGCTGCGGTTCAGCGGCGTGGGTCGGTACCACTTCAGCGACAACATCGCGCTTCGGTTCGAGCTCGGCTTCATGCGCAGCCACACGAGCGGCTTCGCGGACACCGACACCTACCGGCGCGACCTCACGTTCGACCTCTGGTCGCTCGACGTTCCGGTTGCGCTCGACGCAGGCGCCCGGGTCGGACCCCTGAGCATCCGCGGCATCGCGGGCATCGGCCCACGCTTCGGCGTCTCGGCGTCGGCGCGCGAAGAGCGGACAGCCGCCGTGCCGCCGGAGCCGGCCCTCGAGATTCGCACGGGGCTCGCCCTGCCCCTGCACCTCGGCGCCGAGTTCGCCGTCCACACGAACGGCAACCTGAGCATCCCGATCGAGTTCCGGTACATGCGGAACTTCGGGTACCCGGACAAGACCGAAGACCGGTTCGACGACTACACGAGCGAAGAGGACCGCGGGCGGTTCCTCGTCGAGAACGACTGGCACTTCCTCGTGCAGGTCGGTGTGGATGTGCGCCCCGGCGCTCGCGAGCCGCGGTCGACCTTCGTCGAGCCGCCCCCGCCGCCCCCGCCGCCGCCGCCGCCGGCCCAGCCCGACCAGGACGGCGACGGCATCTTCGACGCACTGGACGCCTGCCCGCTCGAGCCGAGTCAGGCGGGTCAGCCGATGCCGGCTCCCGGATGCCCGGCGTCCGGCGGGATCGTGCAGCTCTCGTGCGACCGCGTGTGGGTCAGCGTGCCCATCGAGTTCGAGAGCGGCCTCGATACGATCAAGCCCGAGTCGTACCCGATCCTCTACCTGCTCGCCGACACGCTGCAGATTGCGCAGAACGTGACGCTCCTGAGCATCGAGGGCCACACCGACGACGTGGGCGACGCCGACGAGAACCAGTGGCTGTCCGAGTGGCGTGCGTACTCGGTCCTCGAGTTCCTCATCGAGGCCGGCGTCGAAGAGTCGCGGCTGCAGTCGTTCGGGTACGGCGAAGAGTACCCGCTCGAGTCGAACGACACGTCGGAGGGTCGCGCCGCGAACCGCCGCGTCGAGTTCCACATCCTCGAAAACCAGACCTGCGACTTCTGATGGGGTCGGCCGGGTATGGCCCGGCCTCCACTGTGGAGGGGGGGGGCAGGTGGTGGGGTCCACTGCAGAGGCTGGCTGTCCCGGGCTCTGCGCACAGGCGGCTCATCCACCTCTCTGCACAGACAGCAGCAGGGCCATGCCCTGCTGAATGCATGCACTGCCGCCACTGTGCACTGAGGCACCGGCCGGGCATGGCCCGGCCTCCACTGTGGAGGGGGGTGCCGGTGGTCGGATCTGCTGCAGAGCATGGAGGTTCCGGGCTCTGCACACAGGTGGCCTATCCACCTCTCTGCACAGAAAGCAGCAGGGCCATGCCCTGCTGGATGCATGCACTGCCGCCACTGTGCACTGAGGCACCGGCCGGGCATGGCCCGG
>Ga0070729_10001541_pt1 | contig 34392 bp, 22 predicted proteins | sample tdDd472_FD_66725 | JGI IMG/M metagenome (GOLD analysis project Ga0070729, IMG submission 66725) | Marine sediment microbial communities from the Atlantic coast under amendment with organic carbon and nitrate - tdDd47.2 | ecosystem: Environmental > Aquatic > Marine > Coastal > Sediment | place...
CAGGCCGGTCACCACCACGTTGCCGCACGCGTTTGCATCGGCGTACCCGCGGTCAGCCGCGTCCCAGTCCGCGACGATCTGCACGCCGGACGTGAAGCCCGGGGTCGACGACATCTCGATGTACGCACCGGTCTGGCCCGCCTCGGTGTTGCGGTCCGGACGGCACCAGCGCAGCGTCATCTGATCCGAGCCCTTCGAGACGATGTCGATGTCGGCGTCGTCCGGCTCGTTGATCGCGGTGTACGCTGTGACCGACTCGCTCCAGTCGCTGTTCGTGAACGAACCGTCCGGGTTGCGGTACATGCTGCGGAACCGACGGGTCAGCGGCTCGTTGGACGGCCAGCCCTCCTCACGACACGCCGGCGTCGCGCCGGTGCCCGAGTACACGTCTCCACGCTCGCGCGAGGTCGTGCTCGTGACCGTGCATCGCGGGATCGGCGGCTCGTTCATGTCCGCGCCCTGGAAGAACGTCTCGGGCCAGCTCGCGTCGGTGAAGCGCCACGAGATGCCGTAGTTCGGCGGGCCGTCGGACACGATCCACCGCTGGTCCACCGCGGGCCCGGTCGGCGGGCTGTGGTCGGGGCACTGCCAGAGGCGGATGTAGTCGACCGACGGCGACTCGTCCGACGGGCTCGCCTCGAGGAAGAGCACGATCTCGACGTACCGCGGCGTCGTGCCGTCGGGCAGGACGTACTGCGGCTCCGAATCGTACGGGCCGCGAAGCTCGGTCCAGGTCGTACCGTCCATGCTGCCGCGGTACGAGACCTCGAAGCCAGCGCCCGCAGGGACGACGGCATCCCACTCGATCCAGTCGAAGCCACAGCCGTCGGCGCCACACTCGAAGATGCCGCTCCACGAGCCCTCGGGGGCCGTGAAGTTGCGGAGCTGGAACCCGGTGAAGTCCGAGTAGCTGTAGGGGCCCGCGCCGCTGCCGAGGTACACGTCGTAGCGAAGCGCACCCGAGTCGAGGCGGTGCGCCCGAGCGCGGTTCGAGTAGTAGCACATCGACCAGACGTCGCCCTCTTCGGTGATGCCGACACCGATGGGGAGGTCACACGTCGCGATCGAGCGGCGATAACCACCAATGCCCGGGTCGAACTGGAAGATCCGGTCCGTACCGCTCGATGCGACCCACACCTGCCCATCGCCATCCACCGCGATGCCGCGGGTGTAGCTCATGCCGCTGACCGGATACGAACGAATCGACGGGGTGCGGTTCCACCAGTCCGCCGGGTGCGCGAGCACCTCAGCTTCGTACGACGCGCGATTGAGCACGCCGATGTTGTTGCAGGTCCAGCCGCCGAACCAGATGTTCTGGTCCCGGTCGAGCGCGATGCCGTACGACCGGTTGCAGCCCGGGATCGTGAACCGGCCACACATCTGGCCCAGCGTCGGGTCGAAGCACTGGATGCCGCTGTTGAGGCCCGCCGTCCAGATCAGTCCGTCCCGGTCGACCACGAGGCCATAGATGGGCCAGTCGAGCGAGAAGACGTCGTCGCCGTCGAGGTTCTCGGACAGGCCGATGTTCACATCGGAGTAGTTGCCCGTCGCCGGGTCGAGGCGGAAGATGCGACGGCCGTTGTACGAACCGACCCACACCTCACCCGTGGGCGCGACACCGATGGCGCGGAGCACCTCGTTGTAGGTACCGACGTTCCGCGTCCAGAGGGTGCACTCGCTGCAGACCCGGTACGGGTCTGCGCCCGGGCAGGTGCAGCTCGCGTCGTACTTCTGCACGGTACCCTGCGTGTTGAACGCACGGTTCGCGACGTACACGTCGAAGTTGAGGTCGAGCGCGGTACGGCTCGGCGACGAGCCGGCGCGGTGCGTCGACACGAGCGAGCCCGTCCGCCCATTGATGCGCGCCACCGTCCCGCGGCCCGCGTTCGCGATCCACAGGTCGGGACGCGACTCGATGCTCGACCGCAGCTGCAGGCGCCCATCGACGACCTCGAGATCCGAACCCGGATCGTCGAACGTGTCGACGAGCAGCACCTCTTCACAGGTCGAGAAGTCGCCCGTCGCGGGGCCGACCGCCTGCTCGGTGGTCGTCAAAGATTCGCTCGACGCGGAGTCGGTGGACTCCCCGGGCCCTTCGGGGCTCAGGTCGTCACCGCCACAGGCCGAGAGGACCAGCGTCGCCGCGATCGCGGCAGTGAGAGGCAGCCTCCCCCACCACGTCGGGTATTGATTACCAGACCGGATCATCGCTCGTCCTCCACTCAATCGCACGGGTCGACGCAACGCGTGGCGTCGACACCGGTGCAGACAATCTCACCACATTCGCCGCAGTCGGCGCCGGGCGTCGCTTCGAGCGGCGCGCAGCCACCGCAGGCGTTCAGCTCGGACTCCGAGCTGCACGACACGTCCATCTCGTCGTTGCACGCGGCGGTGCCGACGACGCCACAGACGGTGCAGGAGTCACCCGGCTCCCAGTCCGGGATGCCGCACCCGCCACACGGGTTGACGATGCCCTCGCTGCACTCGGTCTCGTTCGGGCCGACGCAGTTGTACTCACCGCACATGCCCGCCCCGCAGGGGTCACGCAGGTTCTGCCCGGCGGGCAGCTCCTCACAACCACCGCAGTCGTTCGGCTGGATGCCCTCGCAGATGACGGCGCCTGGGGTCTCGGGGTCGCAGGCGAAGACGTTGCCTTCGCAGGGGCCGCACTCGGACCCGACCTCGACGAGCAGCTCGCCACACCCACCGCACTCGTTCAGCCCCGGGTCGTCACAGACGACACCGCCGGTCGCTTCGTCGCAGACGTACGTACCGCAGACGCCACACTCGGTGCCCGGCGCGGCCTCGAGCTCACCGCACTCGCCGCACGCGTTGCGCAGGCCGGTGCAGACCAGCTCGTCCTCGCCGTTGCAGACCCACACGTCGCACTCGCCGCAGGACTCGCCGGCCTCGCCTTCGAGGACGGCGCAGCCGCCGCAGCTGTTGCGCCCGGGGTCGACACACTCCGTCGCCGAGCCGTCATCGGTGCAGGTGTAGACGCCGCAGGTGCCACAGGGCGTGCCCGGCGCGGGACCCTCGAGGGCCTCGCAGCCGCCACAGGCGTTGCCGATGTCGAGGGTGCAGGCCGGCGTCGCGCCTTCGCAGCCGAAGGTGCCGCCGCAGCCGCACGCCTCGCCGAAGTCGAAGCCGTCGAGCGTCTCGGTGCAGCCACCGCAGGAGTTCACGCCGGGATCCTCGCACTCCACCGAGTTCTCACCGGTGCAGACGACCTCGCCGCAGTCACCGCAGCCGCGGCCGGGGTTGTTCGGCAGCACCTCGCAGCCACCGCAGTCGTTGACCGCGAGGCCACCATCGCAGCCGAGCTCGTTCTCGCCGTTGCAGATCCACTCGCCGCCGCAGCCGCACTCGCCGCCGGGCTCACCCGGCAGCAGCGCACAGCCGCCACAGGCGTTGCGGCCCCACGGGTTCGAGCACTCGGTGCGCGTGCCATCGTCGGTGCACTCCCAGACGCCGCACTCGGAGCACGACGTGCCCGGCACGCCGCCGCCCTCGAACTCGGCGCACGAGCCGCAGACGTTGGCGGTGTCGTCGCCGACACAGCGGACGGCGCTGCCATCGTCATTGCAGGTCCACTCGCCGCTGCCGCACGCGTCGGTGCACGCATCGCCGGGAGCGCCCTCGAGCTCGCCACAGCCGCCGCAGGCGTTGGCCTCGGCGGTGGCGCCGACGCAGCGCATCTCGGTGCCGTCACAGGCCCACTCGCCTTCGCCGCACACGCCGCACGCGTCGCCGTCGACCCCGGGCAGTTCGCCGCAGCCGCCGCACGCGTTCGCGCCGTCGTCGTCGCAGGTCACCGCCTCGGCGCCGTCACACACGTAGCGACCGCAGTCGCCACAGTCCGTGCCGGGTCGCCCGGGCAGCTCGGTCGTGCCGCCGCAGCCGTTCGTCGACGGGTCCACCTCGCAGATCGCGTCGCCGGAGTCCGTGTCGCAGACCCACGCGCCGACCTGGCCCGAAAGATCGCAGGCCTCGCCGATCGTCACGCCGAGGTCGCCACAACCGCCGCACTCGTTCGTGCCCGGGTCGTCGCAGGACATCGCGTCGTCTTCGCAGACCCACGTGCCACAGTCGCCGCACGACTGGCCGACCATCGAGTCGTCGCAGCCACTGGCGTCTTCGCCCGTGTCCGCAGCGTCCTCGCCGGTGTCGACCGCCGTGTCTTCGCCCGTGTCCTCGGTCGCGTCGTCCCCGGTATCGGAGTCGGTCGCGTCCGTCTCGTCGGTCACGTCAGAGTCGGACGTGTCGCCGCCGCCGTTGCTCGGCTTCTCGCCTCCGCACGCCGTCAGCACGAAAACGAGCGCGAGGGGCAGCATCCACAGCCCCTCGTACCGTCCGTTCACAGAGAGTAGCCTTCTCATCATTCGTCTCCTCGGGCGCCGAGCGCGCCCGGGTCGGGTCGCCGCTCTGCCGCGGGATGCCGGGATTCCCACCGCATCCTGCATCTCGTTGCGAGCATAGCGTCCAGGGTTCACCTCCGCCACGCTATTGCGAGAAAAAAAGCGGGAAATTTAGGCGAAAAGTGCGTCACGACATCCCGCCAGCGTGATCCCCTGTGCGCCAGTGTGCGAGAAGCAACTACACCAGCCACGTCCCCGCCCAGGACGCCGCATCCGGCGCGCGCAACGCCACGGCTCCCTCCGTCGGAAGCCGGACCATGTCGACGCCTCCCCGACGCAGTTGTACGTCGAGACCGAACGCCTGACCGGGCACCAGGCCGATTGTCTCCATCGGCACGCGCACTTCGACGAAGTCGGCCAACGCCGCACAGCCCTCGCCGTCCGCCTCCCGCGCGACGCCGTGTCGACGTCCAGCGGTGAACGCCCACACCATCGTCACGCGTTCGTCGCCGACGGTCACGCCGAGCTCGACCTCGAGGGGCGCGTCGGGGATCGGACGCGCGGCGTCGGTCACGTCGAGCCGCAACGCCAGATGATCCGCGTCGTACCCGTAGGCGATCCGTGACCACCACGACGTGATCTGGTGCATCGATCCCCGGGGTCGAGGCGCCATGATCTCGCCCGCGCCCTTCCACTCCCAGTAGTCCGTCTCGACGCCGTCGACCTCGACATGGATCGCCGTGCGCGGCGGCGAAGCGTCCGAGCGCGACTGCGCGCGGGCGAGCGGGATATCGAGATCCGCCGGCGGTGCCTGCCCCAGCGCCTCGTAGACCAGCGCGCAGAACCGGCGAAACAGCTCGTCGAACTGTGCGTCGTTCGCACTCTCGTGGTCGTCCCCGTACCACCAGAACCAGTCGGATCCCTCCGCCGCCATCAGCGCCTCGTGGCCCTGCCGCAACGCCTCCGCGTCGACGTCGCCCGCGTCGCGCGCTCGCGCCCACGCCTCGCGCGCAGCGCGCAGGTGCTCCCACGCGCGGTTCTTCACCGCCTGCCCGATCCAGATGCGAAAGTTCGCGTCGATCCACGAGCCCGCGTGCAACCGATGGATCGTCGGGAGGTCGTGCAGCTCGACGTCTCCGGGCAATGCGGTCGTCACGTCCGCCGATCGCGAGAGCGCCTCGAAGAGCGCGTCGAGGAAGGGGCGCCCGTCGTCCTCGTAGGACTCCCACGGGTTCTCGCCATCGAGGATCACCGCCACCCGGGGCACGCGCGGGCCCGACCAGCCCCGCCCCGCTGCCGCGACCCGCCGCACGAAGTCGTGCGCAGCCTGCCGCGGATCGTTGCGCGCATAGGTGAACCCGATGAGATCGCTGAGGCCATGCTCCCGAAAATACATCGCGATCGGGCCGTCCGTCGTCTCGACACGCCAGGGCGTGAACGCGTGCGGACCGGCGCCGAAGTCGTCGCGCGGGGATCGCTCCAGCACCCACTCGTCACTGGCGATCCAGTCGAGCCCCGCCGCAGCGAACCGCCCGGCCGCCTGCTGCGACACCGACCCCTCGGCGGGCCACATGCCCCGCACGGCGACGCCGAAGAACGCCTCGACCTCTTCGATCGCCGTACGCACGTGCGCGTCCGCGTCGTCCGGCGCCACGAATCGGCCGGGCAGCGGATGCCCGGGGAGCCCCTCGCGCGCGCTGTCGCTGTCGACGAGCAGCGGCAGGATCGGGTGGTACATCGGCGTGGTCGTCAGCTCGACCTGCCCACGCTCGACGAGCTCGCGCCACATCGGACCGAGCGCCCGCATCGCCTCGATGTGCACGTCGAGCAGCGCGCGCTTGTCGTCCTCGTCGTACCCCCGCTGCCGGGCAACGAGGCGCTGCACCACGGGCGACTCGGCACGCAGCCCGTACCCGCACCACTGCAGGTTGAACAGGACCTGAAGGTCGCGCAGATCCGCGGCCGAGAACGCGGACGGATCGATCGCGCGCACGTCCGGCCCCCGCCGTTCGAGCAGCTCTCGATACCGCGGCATCGGGCGGATGCACCGGTCGTGGTGGATCGAGAAGAAATGCTCCAGCATGAACCGGCGTGCCGGCATGTCGAGCGCCTCGGCCGGCGTCAGCGTCAGGTGCCACCAGTCGTCGCGGTGCGTGCCTTCGACGTACTCACGAAGCTGGCGCACGAGGATGCCCGAGAAGTTCACCGCCACCCGGACGTCCGGGTGCCGTTTCAGCATCCACGCGAGGTCGTAGTACGCCTTCGCGGCGTGCAGTCGCACCCACGGCAGCAGCGCGTCGTGTGACCCCGGCCAGCGGTAACAGGGCTGGTGCATGTGCCACAAAAACGTCAGCTCGACCTTCGACACGGCTCGTCCTCTGCGTTCGGTGTGACTTTCGGTGCGACCCGTCGGCGACGGCGCTGCGGGGCGGTCTTCACCAGCGCCGTCGTGGCGCCGTGGACGTGCGTGCTCGGCCGGGGACGACCGCCCTGCCCGGGCGCTGGGGTGCCGTCAGGTGCCCTCGAACGAGAATCCCTTCGGCACCACGACGATCCCCTCGGGGCTCACGTGGAATCCACGGGCTCGATCGGCCTTTGCGTCATACCCGATCTCGGTGCCGGGCGGGATCTCGACGTGCTTGTCGACGATGACTCGGCGCAGGCGGCAGAACCGCCCCACCTCGACGTTCTCGAAGAGGATGCAGCCCTCGACGCGGCTGTACGAGTTGATGCGCGTCCGCGGCGAGAGCAGCGACCGCGAGATGCGACCGCCCGAGATGATCGACCCCTCGGACACGAGGCTCTCGGTGGCGACTCCGACGCGATCGGCCTGGGCGTGCACGAACTTCGCCGGCGGCAGGTTCTGGTAGTCGGTCCGCACCGGCCAGTGCCGGTTGTACAGGTCGATGACCGGCTCGACGTCGATGAGGTCGAGGGACGCGTTGTAGTAGCTCTCGATCGACCCGACATCGCGCCAGTAGCCGCGTTCGCGGAGCCCGACCCCGGGCACCTCGTTGCGGCTGAAGTCGTAGACCATCACCTTCTCGCCGGCGTCGAGCATCGCCGGGATGATGCTCTTGCCGAAGTCGTGGGCGGAGTCTCCGTCGCTGGCGTCCGCCGAGATCTGATCGACGAGGCGGTCCGCCTTGAAGAAGTAGTTGCCCATGCTGACGAGCGCGTGGGCCGGGTCGCCGGGGATCGGTCGCGGGCTCGCGGGCTTCTCTTCGAACCCGATCATCCGCCAGCTCTCGTCGATCTCGATCACGCCGAACGCGGACGCCTGGTCGATCGGCACCGGGATCGCGGCGATCGTCAGATCGGCGTCATTCTTGCGGTGAAAGCGCTGCATCTGGCTGACCTCCATCTTGTAGATGTGGTCTGCGCCGAACACGGCGACGTCCCGCGGCGACTCGTCCGAAATGAGGTTCAGGTTCTGAAAGATCGCGTCGGCCGAGCCCTTGTACCAGTCGAGCCCGGTGCGCTGCTGGGCGGGCACCGGTTCGACGTACTGGTCCAGCGCGCGTGACAGCCGCCAGGCCCGCGACAGGTGCCGATTGAGGGACTGGCTCTTGTACTGCGTCAGGACGACGATCTTGAAGTAGCCGCTGTTGATGAAGTTCGAGAGCACGAAGTCGATCAGACGGTAGCGTCCGCCGAAGGGGACAGCGGGCTTCGCGCGTTCGTTCGTCAGCGGCATCAGGCGGGATCCGCGCCCGCCGGCCAGAACCATGACGAGGGTGTCGGCCATCTCGAGTCCGGGGTGGTCGGTGTGCCCAGCGTCGCCGCCCGACCGGGTGGGCGCAACCTTCGAGTGTGCGTGGCCCCGCGCTTCGCACGAGCGTCACACGGCGCAGGCCCCCCGAACCCCGAGCAGTGCCCTCGTGCTGGACGATGTGCGCGCAGCGACAGGCCGCGCATGCGCAGCGCCTCACCCGTGCGAGACCTGACCCGCTCGACGCCGGCGCGTGCCACCTGCGACGTGCAGCCGAGGGGACTAGCCCGGGCGGTTCATCAGGAGCGCGAAGAGCGCTCCGGCGACGAGGGCGATCCCGGCGACCAGCATCCAGATGACGCGGTTGCCGCTCGACGCACCGTCGTTCGACGTCGTCGGTTGCGGGGGCGGCGTCGCGGCCACAGGACGCGGCCGGATCTGCGAGACCTGCGAAACCGCGCTCTCGCTGGCTCCGGCGATCTTGTGCACGTCGGACGCGCGGGACGGCGCCGGGGTACGGCGCGCCGGCGGGGGCGTCTGCTCGGGCCCATCGGTGACGGCGCGCTGCGGGCCCGTACGGACCTTCGTACCGCCCTTCGGCAGTGCGTCGCTGCCGCCAACCGTCGCGTATCGAGCGCCACTGGGGGCACGCGAGAAGCCATCGGCGCTCGCCTTCTCGTCGAAGGCAAAGCCGGCCCAGGTGCGCGGATCCTCGAGAGACCCGATCTCCGGACTCGACTCGGTGGGCGCCGCGCCCATCGCGCTGTTGTCGATGTGAATCAGGCGATTGATCTCGTCCTGAATCGCCTGGTTCATCATCGCGTCGCGGGTCGTCTTCGACGGGTCGTTCGACGAACCACCGCCGTGCACCACCCGCTCCATGTACGCCGCGAGGTCGTACGAGGTGACGCTGGTGCCGGCCGAGAAGAGGAACTGCATGAGGTCGCGGCCGAGGTCCCGCGCCGTCGTGTACCGACCGTCGCGATCCCGGGCGAGCGCCTTGAGCACGATGCGCTCGAGCGCCTGGGGCACCCGCGCATTGAACTGTCGAATCGGCGGGACCTTCGCGTCGCGCACCTGCTGCAACGTGTCGAAGTCCGTCTGGCCCTGGAAGAGCCGCTTGCCGGCGAGCATCTCCCACAGGAGGATGCCTGTCGCGAACACGTCCGTGCGGGGGTCGACGCCCTCGCCGCGGGCGGCTTCGGGCGAGAGGTACCCGAACTTGCCCTTCACGACGCCGGGGTCGGTCAGCTCGACCTGGGTGGTCGCCTTGGCGAGACCGAAGTCGGTGAGCTTCACCTCGCCCTGGTTGCTGATGAGCACGTTGGGCGGCGAGATGTCGCGGTGCACGATGTCGAGCTTGCGCCCGTCGGGCCCCTTCTTGTCGTGGGCGTACTGCAGGCCCTCGCAGACCTTGGCCGCGATCCACACCGCGATCTCGGTGGGCACGTAGCCCTCGGCGCGGCGCGCACCCTCGATGACCTTCTTCAGGTTCGCGCCGTCGACGTACTCCATGACGATGAAGTACGTGTCGCCGCTCTGGCCGAGGTCGAAGACCGAGACGATGTTCGCGTGGTCGAGGTGCAGCGAGAGCTTCGCCTCGTCCAGGAACATCTTCACGAAGCGATCGTTCTTCGCGAGGTTGGGCAGGACGCGCTTGATCGCGACCTGCTTCTCGAACCCCTTCATGCTGACGGCGCGGCCGCGGAACACTTCCGCCATGCCGCCCGCGTCCAGGCGCTCGATCACTTCGTAGCGCTGTTGGGGTCGAGAACTCATTCCTGCTCGGGCCCGGTCCACTGTCGTCGTGCCTGAACGGCCGACCGGCGGACTATACGAGACAACACCTGAGGCGGGAAGTCCATCAACCGGCCTCCCCCAGGACACGATAGAGCGGTACGGGGTCGCGCTTGCCCTTCAGGGATCGCGCCTCCAGGCGCTCCCAGCGCACGTCCCGATGAACGACGCGGATCACCGCCTCGGACACGATGATGTCGCCGGGCGACGCCGCCGAGCACAGGCGAGACCCGGTGTTCACCGTGTCGCCGATGACCGTGTAGTCCATCGCCTTGCTCGACCCCATGTAGCCCGCGACCATCTCGCCGGAGTTGATGCCGACGCCCATGAGCACGGGCTCGTCGCCGGCGGCCTGCCGGGCGCGGTTGAAGTCGGCGAGCGCGCTCTGCATCTCGATCGCCGCCATCACGGCGCGCGAGCAGTGATCCTCGGCCGCGATCGGAGCACCCCACACGGCCATGATCTCGTCGCCGACGAACTTGTCGAGGGTGCCGCCGTACCGGAAGATCACGTCGACCATGACCTCGAAGTAGCTGTTCAGCATGCCGACGATCGCCTGCGCGTCGTAGCGCTCGGACATCGCCGTGAAGCCGCGGATGTCCGCGAAGAGCACCGTCGCCTCGCGGGTGTCGCCACCCCGCTTCACGTCGATGCGGCCCTCCATCACGTCGTCGACGAGGTGCTGGGGCAGCAGTCGACCGAGCTGTTCGCGCGCGAGCGCTTCGTTCTTGGTGCGCTCGACGAGGCGGGAGTGCTCGATGGCGTTCGCCGCCTGGCTCGCGAAGCCCGTCAGCAGGCCGAGGTCCTTCTCGGTGAAGGCACCGGCGGCGAGCTGGGAGTCGAGGTGGATCACGCCGAGCAGCCGCTCGCGGTACATGAGCGGCACGGACATCGTCGAGCGGATGCCCGCCATGATGATCGAGTGCGCCCCGCCGAAGCGGCTGTCCATCTGCGCGTCGCTCGACAGCACCGCGGTCTTCTCGTCGATCACCTCGCGAAGGATCGTGCGCGAGATCCGGATGTGACCGCCAGCGGCCATCTGCTCGAACCGGGCCCGCGTCGCCGCAGGCACGAGCTCGCCGGAGTTGCCGTCCAGCAGCAGGATCACGCCGCGGTCGGCGGCGAACATCTCGAACGCCTTCTCGAGGATCCGGTTCAGCAGCCGGTCCAGATCGAACTCGAGGGCGACAGCCCGGTTGAGCTCGTTCGCGATGCGCAGCTTCTCGTAGTCGCGGCGCAGCTGCTCCATGTCGTCGATCAGCTCGGCGCTGAGGAAGTGGTGGTTCCCCGTCTCGCGCAACCGCTTGCGGATCGCCGAGCCCATCGCGTCGTCGAGGATCGTGACGCGGGTCTTGCCGCCGTCGCTCTTGTTCGACTCCGGCGCCGTGGCCTCGGGGACCGCTTCGCCGATCAGCGTGAGGGTCGTCGACCCGATGCGGATCTCGTCGCCGTCGTCGAGGCGCTCCGTCCCGTCGATCGTGCGCCCGTTGCGCTGGGTACCGTTTCGGCTGCCCGCGTCCCAGACGTACACGCCATCCTCGCGAGCCTCGATCACGGCGTGCTCCTTGGACACGACGCGGTCGAGGATCTGAATGTCCTGACTCGGATGTCGACCCAGACGCAGGCGTCCCGAGAATACCTTCTCGCGCACGTTGCCGTTTGCGTCCGTGTATCGAATGCGCGGCATCGGCGCCGACTCCTCGAGGTCTGGTGTGCGTCGGCCCGCCGGAACCCGACCGGGTTGCGCACACCGTTCGCACTGCGCGAGAGTACATCGGCCCGGTCACAACTGGCAAGCATCGATGGCCGATACCGAACGTCCCCGCATCCTCGTCGTCGACGACGAACCCGAGCACGCCGCCACGCTGGTGCGTCTGCTCAAGCGCGAGCGCATCGACGCCGACGCCGTGCACGACGTGCGCGAGGCGTTGGATCGTCTGCGCGCGGAGCCCTGGGACGTGGTCCTGACCGACCTCGTGATGCCCGGACCGTCGGGCATCGATCTTCTGCGCGCCATCCCCCACCTCGACGTGTCGCCGGACGTCGTGCTGATGACCGCGTTCGGCACGGTCGAGAAGGCGGTCGAGGCGATGCAGAACGGGGCGTCGGACTTCATCGTGAAGCCGATCAAACGCGCGGCCCTCATGAAGAGCCTGCGCCGGTCCCTCGAGCGCGCGCGCCTCGCGCGCGAGAATGAACGGCTCAAGTCCGAGGTGGATCGCCTGCGGGGCGCGCCCAGCCTCGTCGGCGCCGATCCCTCGTTTCAGCGCGCGCTCGCCCTCGTGCGGCAGGCCGCGACGTCCGAGGCGTCCGTGCTCGTGTTCGGCGAGTCCGGCACGGGCAAGGAGCTCTTCGCCCGCGAGCTGCACCGCGCCTCGAACCGCGCCGCGGGCCCCTTCGTCGCCCTGCACTGCGCCGCCCTGCCCGAGTCGATCATCGAGTCGGAGCTCTTCGGCCACGAGGCCGGCGCGTTCACCGGCGCCCGCAAGCGCCACGTCGGCCGGTTCGAAGCCGCCCACGGCGGGACGCTCTTTCTCGACGAGATCGGCGAGCTCTCGGCGAACGTGCAAGTGAAGCTGCTGCGCGCCCTGCAGGAGGGTGAGGTCCGCCGGCTCGGCGGCGACGACCCCGTGCGCGTCGATGTCCGCATCGTGGCGGCGACGCACCGGGATCTCACCCGGATGGTCGCAACCGGCGACTTTCGCGAAGACCTCTTCTATCGCCTGCACGTCATCCCGGTGACGATCCCGCCCCTGCGCGACCGCGGCGAAGACATCGTCGTGCTCGCGCGGACCTTCCTGCATCGCTCCCGCGACCCGGCGCCCGCCCTCACCGACGCCGCGCGCCGCGCGCTGATGGCATGGCGATGGCCCGGCAACGTCCGCGAGCTCGAGAACGTCGTGCAGCGCGCCGTCGTGCTCGACACCGACGGCGTGATCGACACCGACGATCTGCCCGCCGAGCTCGTCGACGGCGCCGCCGCGGCCGGGGATCGCGAGGTGGTGGCCGTCCCGGTCGGTACCACCATCGCCGAGATGGAGCGCCGCCTCATCCTCGCGACCCTCGCCCACACCGGCGACGACAAGGCCGTCGCCGCGTCCCTGCTCGGCGTCGGCCGCCGCACGATCTATCGAAAGCTCGACGAATATCGAGACGACGAAAGCGGCTGATTGAACAAATCATTGACCCGGGGGTGGGGGGTGCGGGAACATCCGCGCCCATCGCGCCGTTGTGCGCTGCACATGGCGGGCGTGATCCGCCTGCCCCGCGCCGAGAGCGACGTGGAGACCCTGTTCAAGAAATACTTCAAGGTCGTTCAGGCCGGATTCGTGGTGATCGTCGCGCTGCTGCTCGCAGCGGCGTTGACGAGCTTCGGTGCCTCGTTTCTCGCACCGTTCACCGTCACCGTGCCCTCGACCGACGAAGCGGCCGCGCTGCCCGGTGAGGACGACGAGTCGTTCATCGCCGACCTGCCGCCGGGGCTCTTCGGGTTCGAAGAGGAGGAGCCCGCGCCCGACCTCTGTGCCGAGGTGGAGTGCGAAGAGGGCATGATGTGTGACGCCGCGTCCGGCGAGTGCGTGCCCGAGCCCGAGCCGGAACCCGAAGAGGATGACACCGAGCTCGCCGACGGTCGCTGCATCGAGAGCGACATCGCGATCAACCTCGTCGGCACGCAGGTCGCCGAAGACCCGGCGTGGTCGCTGGCGATCCTGCACAACCCGGCGATCAACCGGACCCAGTTCGCCGTCATCGGCACGACGCTTCTCGCCGAGGCCGAGGTGACGCGCATTGAGCGGAACCGCGTGTTCATGCAGCGCAACGGCCGCGAAGAGTGTCTGCGGTACGGCGACGCGTCCGAGCGTGCCCAGCGGTCGCAGTCGACCGGATCAGCGACCTCGCCGTCCGCGACGAACCGCCCGAGCACCACGACGAGCACGGCCACCAACCGACCGTCGACGACGACCGCACCCCAGGGTCAGGGCGGCGCGCGTCCGGACACGCTCGAGGGCCGCATGCAGGCGGGGATCCGCCGCAACCGAGACGGCAGCTACGACGTGCAGCGCGACCTCATCGCCGAGATCGCGAACAACCAGGAGGTCATGGAGCAGCAGGCGCCGCGCGTGACCCCGAACTACGTGAACGGCCAGCCGCGCGGATTCCGCCTCCAGGGAATCCGCTCGGGCTCGATGTTCAGCCGCATCGGCATCCGCAACGGCGACGTAATCGTTGCCGTGGGCGACACGCAGATCGACTCGCCCCAGCGCGCGCTCGAGCTGTACGACCAGATGATGCAGCGTGCGAACGTCGAGGTGACCGTGCTTCGTCGCGGTCGCGAGCAGACGATCAACTACAACATCCGCTGATCGTGCGTCGTCGCGCCGTCGCCGCCGCGATCGGCCTCGGCGCACTCGTCGGTGTCGCCGCGTCGACCACCGTCGGCGTGGTCTTCGCGCCGCACGCCGTCACCGTGCCCGACGCGACGCCCGCGCACGCCGAGGCTGCGTCCCCACCGCCCTGCCCGCACGACGCACCGTGGTCCGCCGAGGCCGCAGCCTGCGTCGCACCGACGGCGCGCTCCGGCGGAGCCCCGATCGCTTCGGCAACCGACGTCGACGGCGCCGCGACCACGGACGCCAACGAAGGCAGCGCCGCGCCCATCGAACCGGTCGCGCCGGCACCGCCCCCGACGCCGGCCCCGCGCCCCGCCGCTGCGCCGACCCCCGCGGCCGACGATGTGGCGCCCGCGCCGGTGGTCCCCGACCCGCTGCCGATGGTCGTACGCGCCGAAGACGGACGCCGCCTCGTTCGTCGGGACGCCGTGCAGGCATTTCTGCAGGACGAATCCGCGGTTCAGCGAAATGCCCCGCAGCGCACGGTGCCGCACTACGAGGGCGACACCCTCGTCGGGTACCGCATCGAGGGCCTGCGCCTCGGCACGGTCTACACCGACCTCGGCCTGCAGGACGGCGACACGATCGTGCGGGTCAACGGCACGTTCATCGACTCGCCCCAGCGAGGGTGGGCGCTCTTCGCCGGATTGCAGCAGACCGAGACCTTCGTCGTCGAGGTCCATCGCCGCGGACGCACCCGTACGCTGACCTTCTCGGTGGTCGATGACGACGCGATGCGCGCGTGGTTCGAGGGGTCGGGCGACGTGCCGTTCTGACACGCGATCGCGGCACCGATCCGCGACGTCGTGCCAGATTGACACAGCGAGGAACGCCCGGTTTTGTTCTGCTGCAACTTCAACAACTTGCGGCGCATACAATCTGGCATGAAACCCGCATCGCTATTCGTGCGCGCAGCGACGCCCAACCGCTGTCGACAGCGGCGGAAATGCCCGCCCCGTCGAACCCGTTGGGTCCGAGGACTGCGCTTGAGCCTGCCCGCACCGCGGTGTAGAGCCCCGGTCGTCGACTTCGTTGGCGCTACCGACCCCCATGAGGATCGCACGTGTCTCGTTTCACTCTGCCTCTTGTCGCCCTGACGCTCGTTGCGTCGACCTGGCTGCCTTCGCCAGCGTCGGCCCAGCAGCCCTCGTCCGACGACCCGACCGCCCAGACGGCGGATCGCCCGTCGCGGCCCGGGGTCCTCAACCGCCCCGGCACGCAGCCGTCGACCGACACCACGGATGACGACGGCGAGAACAGCGAGGACGGCGACAACAACGGCGACGCCACCGCGCAGACGCAGGACGGGACGACGGGGGAGCCCTCGACGACCCAGCAGGACTCGGGGTCATCGACCAACGAGCAGACGTCGCAGTCGGACAACAACGACACCGAGCTGCGCCGCGGCCCGCGGGTGCTCGAGGTCGAGGACGTCGAGCCGGACGTCGGCGCGATTGACGACAACTTCGTCGAGCCGTTCGACCCGATCAATCCGCCGTCGAACGTGATGGTCAACATCGACTTCAACGAGGCGGACCTCAGCGACGTCGTGATGTGGATCTCCGCGCTGACCGGGCGGAACTTCATCATCGCGGACACGATCAGCGCGAGTAAGAAGATCACGATCATCTCGCCCCGCCCGGTGACGATCGCCGAGGCGGAGCGGGCGTTCTACGCGGCGCTCAACATGAACGGCCTGACGGTCGTGCCGTTCGGTCGGTTCCTGAAGGTGGTCGAAGCCGACGGCGCCCAGCGCGAGCCTCTCGACCCGACGGAGTCGATCGGCGAGGTGCCCCGCGACGACCGGATGGTGACCCACATCCACCAGCTGCAGCACGTCTCGATCAGCGACGTGCAGTCCGTCCTGGACGCGCTGAAGACGGACGCCGCGCAGATCGTGCCCTACGAGCCGACGAACACGCTCATCATCACCGAAACGGGGCTCAACCTGCGCCGCCTGCTCTCGATCCTCGAGATGCTCGACGCCCCGAGCGGCCAGGACCAGATCAACCTGTACCAGGTGCAGTACGCGCAGGCCGAAGACCTGCGCTCGGTGCTGCTGGAGATCTTCGAGCAGGACGACGGCGGCGGCGCCAGCGCGCAGAGCACCCGGTCGACCCGGACCTCGCGCCGCAGCGCTCGCAACAACGACGACAACAACGAGAACACCGAGACGATCGGGGACGGCGCCGCGGCGGTGTCCGTGTCGCAGATCATCTCGGACGAGCGGACGAACCAGCTCATCATCATCGCCAACGAGCGGTCGTTTCAGCAGATTCTCGACGTCATCGCCCAGCTCGACGTGCCGATCCCCGGCGAGGGGCAGGTGCACGTGCGCTTCCTCGAGAACGCCACGGCGACCGAGCTCGCGTCGACCCTGCAGTCGCTGACGCAGGCCCTCGAGCAGCAGCGTGAGGACAGCGGCGCCGGCGGCAGCGAAGACGAAGGCGGCGCGATCGGCGCGACCCTGACCGGCGACATCTCGATCACCGCCGACGAAGCGACGAACTCCCTCGTCGTGGTCGCCAGCCACCGGGACTTTCTCGCCCTTGAGCAGGTCATCGCCCAGCTCGACCGGCGCCGGCAGCAGGTCTACGTCGAGGCGGTCATCATGGAGATCACGATGGGCCGCACCAACGAGTTCGGCGTGGCCTTCAACGGCGGCGCCCTGCCCACGGTGTCCGGCGAGGAGTCGCCCATCTTCGGCGCCACGAACGTCGGCGACCTGTCGAGCCTGACCCTCGACCCGACCGGCCTCATGGGCCTCGCGGTCGGCATCCGCGGCCCGTCGATCGACGGGTCCGAGAACGCCCTCGGCATCGGCATCCCCTCGTTCGGCGCCATCCTGCAGGCGATGCAGACCGACAACGACGTGAACGTGCTCTCGACGCCGCACATCCTCACGATGGACAACGAGGAGGCGGAGATCATCGTCGGTGAGAACATCCCGTTCATCTCCGGCGGCAGCGGGCTCGGCGGTGGTGGTGGGCTGGGCTCGCTCGGCAGCCTCGGCAGCCTTGCGGGCAACAGCGACCTCACCGACAGCCTCGGCTCCCTCGGATCACTCGGGTCCCTCGGCGGGCTCGGTGGCCTCGGCGGGTTCCCGTCGTTCAACATCCAGCGCCAGGACGTCGCCCTCACCCTGCGCATCACGCCGCAGATCAACGAGTCGAACTTCGTCCGCCTCGAGATCGAAGAAGAGGTCGAGGACGTGCAGTCGATCGACCCGGTGCTCGGGCCGCGCACGACGACGCGTCAGGCGCGCACGACGGTCGTCGTGCAGGACCAGCAGACCATCGTCATCGGCGGCCTCATGCGGGACTCGACGATCCGCGACGTGAACAAGGTGCCCTTCCTCGGCGACATCCCGATCATCGGCCACCTGTTCCGCCAGACGACGAACCGCGTCGCCAAGACGAACCTGCTGCTGCTGCTGACGCCGTACATCATCCGCGACCCGTCGGACTTCCAGGAGATCTTCCGTCGCAAGATGGAGGAGCGTGAGGAGTTCCTCGCGTGGTTCGGCCGTCGCGGCCCCGAGTACGTCCGTTCGGTCGACTACGGCCGCAAGGACGGCCCGATGCAGTCGATGTACGAGACGATCATGGCGGCGGTCGAAGAGGACGAAGCGCGCCGGCGCGCGTTCTCGGACGACGTCGAGGAGGCCCCGATCGAGGGTCCGTCCGTCGCGCCGGTCCGCGTCGATCTGGATGGTGGTGCGGCGCCTGCGCCCGCCCCGGCCGAAGCTCCTGCTGACTCCACGCCCGCGGCACCCTGATGTTCAACCGCCCCCGCATCGGAGAGATCCTGCTCGAGCTCGGCGCCACCGGCCCCACCGAGGTCGAGGAGGCCCTCGAGCAGCAGAAGGCGAAGCCCGCGCGGCTCGGTGAGCTGCTGGTCGAAGCCGGCGCCGTGAGCGAAGGCATCGTCGCCCGCGCCCTCGCGATCCAGCTCGACCTCGAGTTTGCCGAGCAGATCGACATCGAGACGGTCGACCTCGACCTGCTCGACCGCATCCCGATCAACTACGCCCGCTCGCGCCGCATGCTGCCGCTGCGTCGCGACATGGGCGTCGTCTGGCTCGCCGTCGCCGACCCGCTCGACACGTCGGGCATGGACCAGGTGGCGCGCGTGCTGCGCGCCGAGGTCGAGCCCATCGTCGTCGGCGCCCAGGTGCTGAACGACACCCTCAACGTCGCCTACGACCGCCACGACCGCATCAAGGGGACGTACGGCGGGATCATCGACGACGAGAAGAAGGAAGAAGAGTCCGAGCCGGGATTCGACGACGTCGTCGACCTGCTGGACGCCGGCGGCGACGACGAAGCCCCGGTCATCCAGTTCGTCAACACGACGTTCGTCCGCGCCGTCCGCGACCGCGCCTCGGACATCCACATCGAGCCGTACGAGAACCGGGTGAAGGTGCGCTTTCGCATCGACGGTGTCCTCCAGGAGGTCACCGAGGTGCCGACGCGCTTTCACTCGTCGATCGTCGCCCGCGTGAAGATCATGGCGGGCCTGAACATCGCCGAGAAGCGCCTGCCGCAGGACGGCCGCATCCGGATCAAGCTCGCCGGCAAGAACATCGACATTCGTGTCGCGACCGCGCCGACCGCCCACGGCGAGCGCGTGACGATGCGTCTGCTCGACAAGTCGGCGGTGTTGCTCGATCTGGCGACGATCGGCATGGACCCGGACATGCTCGAGAAGGTCGAGGACCTCATCGAGCGGCCGCACGGCATCATCCTCGTCACGGGCCCGACCGGCTCCGGTAAGACGACGACGCTGTACTCGTGCCTGTCGCGGATCAACCGGCCCGAGCTGAACATCCTGACCGTCGAGGACCCGATCGAGTACCAGCTCGAGGGCATCTCGCAGGTCGCGGTGAACCCGAAGATCAACCTGACGTTCGCGTCGGGGCTGCGGTCGTTCCTGCGTCACGACCCCGACGTCATCATGGTCGGTGAGATCCGTGACCGCGAGACGGCCGAGATCGCGATTCAGGCGTCGCTCACGGGTCACCTCGTGTTCTCGACGATCCACACGAACGACGCCGCCGGCGCGTTCACGCGACTGATCGACATGGGCGTCGAGCCCTTCCTCGTCGCGTCGTCGCTGATCGCGAACATGGCCCAGCGCCTCGTTCGCCGCCTGTGCTCGGAGTGCAAGAAGCCCTTCGTGCCGACGGAGACCGAGCTGCGCCGCCTCGGCGTGACCCAGGCGGACGTCGACGCGATCGGTGGCCACCTGTATCGCCCGGTCGGCTGCGACCACTGCAACGAGCTCGGGTACCGCGGCCGTGCGGGTATCTACGAGCTGCTGCCCGTGTCGGACGACATCCGCCAGCTCGTCATGGCTCGAACGGACGCCGGTCGGATCAAGCGACTCGCCGTCGAAGAAGGCATGAAGACGCTGCGCCAGTTCGGTGCGCAGCGCGTGCTCGACGGCCTGACGAGCATCGAAGAAGTCCTGCGCGTCACGCAGGGCGAGGCGGTCGAGTAGCCCCATGCCCGTGTACGAATACACCGGCATCACCACCGCCGGGAAGCAGACCAAGGGCGTGTTCGACGCCGACAACCCCCGCGCCCTGCGCGATGGGTTGAAGGCGAAGGGCGTGTTCATCACGGAGTTCTGGGAGGGCAAGGACGCCGCCGAGCGCAAGAAGGGCGAGGTCTCGTTCAAGCTGCCCGGCGCCGACCGCATCTCGCTGACCGACGTGTCGATCCTGACCCGGCAGCTCGCGACGCTGCAGCGCGCCGGCATCCCGCTGGTCGAGTCGCTGAACGCGCTGATCGAGCAGACCGAGAAGGAGTCGCTCAAGAAGATCGTCGCGGACGTGCGCCAGAAGGTGAACGAGGGTTCGGCCCTCGCCGTCGCCATGAAGGACCACCCCGAGGCGTTCGGCGACCTGTACGTGAACATGATCCGGGCCGGCGAATCGTCGGGCAACCTGGACGTCGTGCTCGAGCGCCTGACGGAGTTCCTCGACGACCAGGTGAGCCTTCGCCAGAAGCTCACCGGCGCGATGGTGTACCCGCTGCTCATGCTGACGCTCGGGTTCTTCATCGTCGCGTACCTGATGGCGTCGGTCGTCCCCAAGGTCACGCAGATCTTCGAGGATCAGGACGAGGCCCTGCCCTTCGTCACGAACCTGCTCATCTGGATGAGCGACGTGATCTCGGGCTACTGGTGGCTGCTGATGGCCCTGGCGGGCGGCGCGTTCTACGTGTTCCGCCGGTGGAAGTCGACCGAGGACGGCGCCGAGAAGTGGGACCGCTTCGTGCTGCAGCTGCCGATCTTCGGCGGGTTGACGCGCATGATCGCGGTCGGCCGGTTCTCGAAGACCCTGTCCACCCTGCTCGGCAGCGGCGTGCCCCTGCTGGGCGCGATGGACATCGTGAAGAACATCCTCGGTAACCGAGTGCTCATCGAGGTCGTCGAGCAGGCGCGGCTCAACATCCGCGAGGGTGAGAGCATCGCCGGACCGCTGAAGCGCAGCGGCGAGTTCCCCCCGATGGTGACGCACATGATCGCCGTCGGTGAACGAACCGGCGCGCTCGAGAACATGCTCGAGAACGTGGCCGAGGCCTACGACCGCCAGGTCGACATGCGGGTCACCGCGCTGACAAACCTGCTCGAGCCCCTGATGATCATCCTGATGGGTGGCGGCGTCGGCTTCATCGTCTTCGCCATCCTGCTGCCGATCCTGCGCATGAACGAGGCGTTCGCCGGGTGATGCCCGGCGGGCCGCGTCGCCCGCGGACCCATCTGCGCGAATGCCGCAGACATCGAATAGATCGACCGAAACTCACGTTGCACCGAATGCGCCCCGCGCGCGCGAATCTGCCGAAGGAGACCGCCATGACGACCCCCGAGATCGAGCTGACCGAAGTCACGCCGAACGACCGCTTCGGCGAGGCGGTTCGCGCGTTTGCCCACAGCCGCCGCGGCCTGACGCTCGTCGAGATCATGATCGTGCTCACGATCATGGCGAGCATCATGGGCATCGTCGGCTTCTTCGCCCGAGGCGCCCTGGACAACGCCCGCATCAAGGAGGCGGAGTCCGAGGTGAACAACATCGCGCAGATGCTCACCCAGTACTACGTGTTCCGCAACGAGTACCCGGACAACCTCGAGCAGCTCGTCGACCCGCCTCAGGGCATGGCCCCCATCGCGGAGTCGATCCCCGAGGACCCGTGGGGCAACGAGTACGCGTACAGCAAGTCGAACAACAACGAGTTCGAGCTGCTGTCGATGGGCCCGGACGGCCGCACCGGCGGTGGCGACGACATCTGCCCGAACAACCACGAGTGCAACTGATCGCCCGCTGACCCGCACCGAGACCGCATGACCCGCCCTGCCCGCCTGACCCGCAAACGCGCCGGCTTCACCTTCGTGGAGGTGATGGTGGTGCTCTTGCTCATCGCGGCCATGGCGGGCCTCAGCGTGATGGCACTCGGGTCGCTGGATGGCTCGAAGGTGCGGGCCGAGACGATCCGGATGAGCGGCGCGATCCGCTTCGTCTACGGGCGCTCGGCGATCAACGGCATCCGGTACCAGCTCGTCATCAACCTCGACGACGACTCGTATCGGGTAGAGTGCAGCGAAGACAACGCGTTCATCGCGGCCGACGACACCGGCGGCGACGGCAGCCTGTACGACGAGGACGACGACGAGGCGGATCCGTTCGGGATCGGCGCGCCGGCGCCCACGATGGACGACTGCAGCGAAGAGCTGCTTGAGGCGCGCACCCTGCGCGACGGCGTGCACTTCGCCCGCGCGGTCACGACGCACCACGACGAGCCGGTCGAAGAAGGCGAGGTGACGATCGCGTTCTTCCCCAACGGGTTCGTCGAGCGCTCGATGATCTGGCTGCGCGACCGCAACGAGCAGCAGTACATGACGCTGACGATCGACCCGATGACGGGTCGCGTGCGCACGCACGGTGGCGACCTCGAGGTCCCCGAGGACTTCTTCGCTGTCGAGGAGGACCGCTGATGGGCCCCCTCGTACGCCGCATGCGGACCCGCCGTCGCGGCGGCTACACCCTGCTCGAGATCCTCATCGCGATGGCGATCCTCGCCGTCGCGCTGAGCGTGCTGATCGGCTCGCAGGCGAACTCGGCGCTGATGACCGAGCGCGCGAACCGCATGGCCCTCGCGGCGATGCTCGTGCGCTCGAAGATGATCGACATCGAGGGCGAACTGCTCGCCGACGGCTTCTCGGACATGACCGAGGAGATGTCCGGCGACTTCCGCGACGAGGGCTTCGACGACATCGACTGGGAAGCCGTGATCGAGGTCGTCGAGATCCCCGAAGAGGCGGCCCCGGCCCTTGCCGGCGAGGTGAACGCCCAGCTCTTCGGCGACGGCGACGGCGGCGGCGCGCTCTCGGGCTCGAGCGCCGTCTCGCAGTGGCTGCCCATGATCCTCGCGGAGCTGCCCAACTTCATCAACGAGATGGCGACCCGCGCCCGTCGCGTCACGCTGACCGTGTCCTGGGACGAGGGGCGGCACACCCAGACGCTGACCGCCCAGTACTACGTCGCGAACCTGCGCGAGGGCGGCGCCGAGGTCGACCTCGAGCCCGTCGGCGGCGAGCCGATGAACCTGCAGAATCTTCAGAATCTGCAGACGCAGCCGGTGCTGCAGCAATGAAGTGGCTGCGCCCCACCCCGATCCGCCGCGGCATGACGCTCATCGAGATCATGCTGGCGGTGGCGATCCTCGCGACGATCGTAGCCCTGACGTGGGGCTCGCTGTCGACGAGCTTTCGCCTGCGTCGGGCGTCGCTCGACAAGTTCGATCGGTACCGGGCGCTGCAGACCTCGCTGGACCGGATGGCCCGCGAGATCTCGATGGCCTTTGTCACGAACATCGGCGTCGAGGCGACCAACGACCAGAACGAGATCACGTACCAGACCATCTTCACCGGCGACGAGGACGAGCTGACGTTCACGTCCCTCGCCCACGTGCGCACGCGCCCGGACGCGGTTGCCAGCGAGCAGTGCGAGATCTCGTACCGGCTCGAGCGGCGGCGCGGCGAAGACGGGCGCATGGTGCAGCACCTGATCCGCCGCGAAGACGCCCCGATCGACGACGACCCCGAAGAAGGCGGCATCACGTACGTGCTCATCCACGACGTGCGCGACGTGACCTTCGAGTACTGGGACGGCGACCGTGAGATCGCCGGCGACGCCTGGGTGCGGTCGTGGGACGCGATCGGCGACAAGGACGGCACGCTGCCGGATCGGGTGCGCATCACGATCGAAGTGCCGCACCCGACGCTCGAGAACGAGACGCTCGAGTTCTCGACGCAGACGCAGATCGTGCTGACACGCCCGCTCGTCGTCATCCCGCCGGACATCGTCGAAGAGCAACAGGCCCGCATGCAGGCCGTGCAGGAAGCCCTCGAACAGGAGGGCTTCACCGACGACTCGCTGATGGACGAGCAGGACCAGCTCGATTTCTACGACAGCATCGATCAGCAGGGGGGCCAGTGATGGATCGCCTGCTTTTCGCCATCGCCGACCTGCACCACACGCTGCAGAAGCGCCTCACGACGCCCATGGGGCGCGGCGGCGTCCGGCGGCGCGGCATGGCGCTCGTCGTCGTGTTCACGACCGTCGCCATCATGGCCACGTCCGTCGTCGAGTACGTGTACAACACCCGCGTGAACCTCTTTCTCGCGCAGAACCAGCGCGACGAGATCAAGGCGTACTTCCTGGCGCGCAGCGGCGTGAACCTGATGCGCCTCGCCCTCGCCTACCAGGGCGAGCTCGAAGAACAGGGCGGTCTCGTCGGGCGCGCGGTGTCGCGCTCGAACTTCCAGCTGTGGCAGTACCTCGACCTGCTGCTGCCGACGTTCTCGAGCGGCCAGCTCAACGCCGGCGACTTCGGCAGCCTCGACCTGCAAGAACAGGGCGCCACCGGGTTCGGCGACCTCAACGGGTCGATCGAGTTCAACCGCCCGGAGCCCGAAGAGGGCAAGATCAACCTCAACGAGTTCGCGTCCGAGGACCTCAACCAGGAGGTCCTCGCCGAGTTCTGCTCGATGCTGCGACCGCCGGCCTACGACGACCTGCTCGGGTCGGCTGCGGACCGCGCAGCGCAGGACCGGTTCGAGGTGATCGGCGCGATCATCGACTACATCGACCCGGACTCGGACACGACGCTCATCGACGAGAACTGCATCGTGCAGGGCGGCGGGCTCGGCAACGAGTCGTCGCGGTACGTCGACGTCGACTACGAGGCCAAGAACGAAGCGTTCGTCACCCTCGACGAGGTACTCCTCGTGCCCGGCGTGACGGAGGCGTTCTTTCGCCAGTTCGAGGACAACCTCACCGTCTATCCGATTCCGGCGCAGTTCTTCCCGAACCTGCAGGACGCCCAGGGGTTCGCAGGGTTCCTCTGCGCGAACATCGTCGGCGCGAACGAGGACATCACCCCCTGCGTGCTGCCGGCGATCGCCGAGCAGGTGGGCTTTCTGTCGCTGGCGCTCGAGGGGTACGTCGAGTTCTTCTCGAATCCGTTCAACGTGCTGAACATGTGGATGGGCGGCGGCTCGATGGGCGCCGAAGACTTCGGTGGCGCGCTGGCGAACGGCCAGATGATGGCCTTCCGCAACGCGCGCGACTTCACCGGGGTCCTGAACTCGTTCATGGGCAACCCCGAGCTGGCGCTGTACTTCCTGTCGTTCGCCGATCCGGCGCGCGCGCAGCTCTTCGGCTACTATGCCTCCCTCGGTGTGCAGGTGCTGCCACCGCAGTTCGCCATCACTTTTGACGAGGCGGCGATGATTCGCCGCATCTCGGTGGCGACTCCCTCGGTCTTTACCATCGAGGCGTCCGGCGTGTATGGAGGCGCGACCCGGACGATCACGACGGTTGTCAGCCTCGACAACGACGAGGGTGGCCGTCTGCTGTACTGGCGAGAATTCTAACCGCGAAGGACGCGAATCGTGGCGAGTCGGGTAACAGGTCTCGAGATTGGAGCTCACAGCGTTCGCGCCGTGGTGCTCGAGACGGGCTTTCGTGGATTCGAGCTCGTCGAGGTCGCCGAAGAGGTGATCGTCGAGCCGGAGGTCGAGGCGCCGCCGCCGACCGACGGTGAAGACGGCGACGCCGAAGCGACCCCGTTGGACGAACCCATGCCGCTCGGGCTCACCGAGGGCACACGCGCAGCCATCGAGCGGCTGGCCGATCGAGGCCTGCTCGAGTCGGACAGCGTGGTCACCGCCCTGCCCCGGGACGCGGTGTACCTGACCGAGATCGAGCTGCCGTTCGCGAACCCGAACCAGATCCGGCCGATCCTCGCGCCGCAGCTCGACGGGCGGCTGCCCGAAGAGACGGACGAGCTGCTCTTCGACCTGATGGTCGGCGGCGAAGCGGCCGCCGGCGGTCACGTGATCCACGTCGCCGCCACGCGCCCCGAGCGCATCGCGATCTTCCTCGGCGAGCTGCAGGCGGTGGGCATCGACCCCCGCGTGCTCGACCTCGCGCCGATGCCGGTGTTCACGACGTCGCGCCTCGAGCAGCCGGAGGTCACCGAGCGCGTCGCGCTGGTGGACATCGGCGCCGAGACGACGGGCCTCGTGGTTCGCTACGGCGAGCACGTCGAGACGGTCAGCGTCGTCGGCGGTGGTGGCGAGGCGATCACCCGCGCCCTCGCAGCGACGTTCGACATCGACGAGGCCACTGCCCGCGCCGGCAAGCACCGTGAGGGCTTCATCGACGCCGGCATGCCCGAGCTGGCCGAGTCCAGCGGCGACGACCGCGCGGACACGGCGAACGCCTGTCGTCGCGCGATGAAGCCGCTCGTGCGCCGCCTGCGCACGACGCTGCACGCCCACATGACGCGCATCGGTGCGCCGGTCGACCGCATCGAGCTGCACGGCGGCACCGCGGCCCTGCCCGGCCTCGCCGCGTACATCGAGCAGAGCCTCGGCGTGCCGACGACGGTGTACCGCGCGCAGCACGAGACCCTCGTGGCCCTCGACGGGTTCGAGGACGTCTCGCACCGGTTCAGCGCCGCCCTCGGCCTCGCCCTTCGCGCGGCGCCGAATACGGTCGGCTCGCGCTTCGACTTCCGCGTCGGGCCGTTTGCGTTTCGCGGGTCGTACGAGCACCTGCAGGCGCGGCTGCCCGAGCTGGGCATCGGCACGGCGGCGATTCTGGCCGCAGCGCTGCTGCTCTTCTTTGGCCGCGTCGCGATGCTGAAGGCCGAACAGCGCCAGCTGGACACGGCGCTGGAGACGGTGACCACCGAGATGTTCGGCGAGGCGTACACCGACCCGCGCTCGATCCAGACCCAGCTGATGCTGGCCGGCGCTGGACCGTCGCTGCACCCGGAGCGCTCGGCGCACGACCACTTCGTCAACCTGGCGAACGTGATCGGCGACATGCAGGACTTCGGCGGTGAGATCCGGGCGACGACGATGGAGGTCGACCTCGGCCGGTACATCTTCCGCCTCGAGGGCAACGCCGGATCCGCCGAAGACGTCGACGAGCTGCAGACGATGCTCGACGAGATCGACTGCCTCACGGACATCGAGCGCAACGACCTGTCGCGAGACCGGGACTCCGGGTTCCGCTTCAGCGTGCAGGGCGCGATCGACTGCTCTGCGCCGGCTGACGTCGCCGCCGAAGGCGAAGCCGCCGACGGCGAGGAGGACGCGCAGTGAACGAGTCGCCCACCCTCATGGATCGCATCGCCGAGCGGCTCGACGGGTTCACCCCGCGCGAGCGCATGCTGCTCGGCATCATGGCCGGCATCTTCGCCGTCGGGATCAGCGCGATCGTCGTGTACACGATGACCGGCACCCTGCGGACGCTGAGCGCCGACAACAACGAGAAGCGCGAGGCGTTGTCGAACCTGCTCGCCGAGCGCGATACGTACGCTCAGGCGCGGGCCGAGTCGGACGCGCTGCAGGCCCAGCTCGACGAGAACCCGCTGCGGTTGTCGTCGTTCATCGAGGCCCGCGCGACCCGCCTCGGCATCCGCAGCCCCAGCGAGTACGTCGACCGGCAGGAGCCGCGGGACGACGGCATCGTCGAGCTGCAGACGACGGCGGAGTTCCCCGGCATCGAGCTGGGTGACCTCGACGCGCTGCTGCGCGAGTTCGTCGGCACCGAGGAGCTGGTCTTCGTGCAGGAGATCGCTGTGCAGCCCGCCCGCGGGCGCGGCAACGACGGCCATCAGGTCGAAGTCACGCTGGTCACGTACCAGCGAGGGGGTGGCGACCGATGAGCCGTCTCGCACGCATCGCCGGGTTCGGCGCCCTCTTCTTCGCCTTCTTCGTCATCGGGCTCATCCTGACCTTCCCGATGGGGCTCGTGTCGCGCGTCATCGAGGCGCAGGCCGAGGAAGCGCTCGGCTTCGACTACGACGTCGAGATCGAGCGCGTCCGGTTCAGCGGCATCGTCGGCGTGAAGCTGATCGGGGTCACGCTGGAGTCGACCGCGCCCCTTCGTGAGGGCGAGGTCCGTCTGCCGACCGAGATCGACGCCGTGCGCGTCCGCGTGAACCCGCTGTCGCTGCTCAGCGGCACGCCTTCGGTGCGCGCCGTGGTGCAGGTCGACGACGGACGCATCCGCGTCGGATACGGCGGGCACGAGGACGGCACCGCGATCGACGTGAACTTCGAGGCGCTCGAGATGTCGAGCCTCGACATCATCCGCCAGTCGACGGGCATGCCCATGCAGGGCGCGCTCTCGGGCACGGTGCGGCTGGAGTACGACGACGAGAACCGGCTCGCCGGGGGCAACATCGACCTCGCGATCCCGCAGTTCATCATCGGCCCGGGCCACATCCGCAACGAGGAGGCCCTTCGCCAGGTGGGCGGCTCGATCCCGATCGGTGCCGCGAACCTCGGCCCGACGGCGATCCGGATGCCGATCGACGGTTCGACGGTGTCCGTTGAGGAGTTCAGCGCCGCCGGTTCGGACATCCGCATCGACGCCACGGGCCGGATCGAGCTGCGTGACCCGATGCGGGCGAGCCGCGTCGCGGTATCGATGACGCTGGCGCTGGACGAGGGCTTCGTCGAGGCGAACGCGCTCGGCTCGCCGCTCGGCATGGTGCCGGTGCTGCAGCGCGCACAGACCCGCGACGGGTACGCGCTGATGATGAGCGGGCTTCTCGGCAACCTGCGCCTCGACGTGGCGACGGGCCTGCGCTGATCGAGGCCGACGCACAAGGGGGACCGGGCGCGACGTCGCGCCCGGATCGCGCCGTGGCGACGCTCAGCGCGTTGACAACGGTGCCCGCGCGTCCGTAGAGTCGCGGCTCCCACGGGATCAAAAGGCGAGCGCGACAGGGGTCGCGACGCGAGGGCGCACACGGAGGATACGATGAGCGGCAATCAGCCGAGCTACGACATTGGTGGCTACGTCTCGAAGAGCTTCGAGAAGTACACGGGGGACATCGTCAACTGGATCATCATCGGTCTGGTCGGCACGCTGGCCCTCGGTGTGGGTTCGTGGGGCGGCTTCGCGAACTGCGCGATGAAGGCGTCGCGCGGCGAGAAGCCCGAGGTCAGCGACGTGCTGATGCCGTTCAGCCGCTTCGTGGACTTCTTCATCCCCGCGCTGCTGATGGGCATCGGGTTCATGTTCTGCCTCGTGCCGGGCATCTACCTCGCGATCATCTGGGCGTTCGCGTACCCGATCATGATCGAGAAGGGCGTGGGCTGGCAGGACGCGACGCGCATGTCGAAGGAAATGACGTCCAACTCGATGGGCGGCACGTTCGGTCTGCTCTTCGTCGCGGGCCTCATCGGCGGTCTCGGCGGCGCGATCTCGCTGCCCTTCCTTACCGCGCCCCTCACTGGTCTCATCATCGTCGCCGCGTACCTGCACATGACGGGTGGCCAGCAGCAGCTCGCGCACCAGCCCGCCGGTGGCGGCTGGGGCGCGCCGCAGGGCCAGCCGCAGGGTCAGCCGCAGGGCCAGTGGGGCGCGCCGCAGGGTCAGCCCCAGCAGCCGCAGCAGCCGCAGGGCGGCCAGTGGGGTGCGCCGCAGGGCCAGCCCCAGCAGCAGGCGCCCCAGCAGGGTGGTTGGGGCCAGCCCCAGCAGCAGGCGGCCCCGCCGCAGCAGGCGCCCCAGCAGGGTGGTTGGGGCCAGCCCCAGCAGCAGGCCGCTGCGCCGCAGCAGGCGCCCCAGCAGGGTGGTTGGGGACAGCCCCAGCAGCAGGCCGCTCCGCCGCAGCAGGCGCCCCAGCAGGGTGGTTGGGGACAGCCCCAGCAGCAGGCGGCCCCGCCGCAGCAGGCGCCCCAGCAGGCTCCGCCGACCGGTCACGCGGTGCAGTCGACGACCGTGGATGACAACGAAGCGCACCACGGCAAGACGATGGCGATGAGCGCCCTCGACTTCGAGAACATGATCAACGACGACCCGAACAAGCCGCAGGGCTGATCGCGTCGGTCGACGACTCGAGACGGGGGCCCGCGCGGCCCCCGTCGTCGTTTTTGGTTTCTTCGTGGTTTCGGGCCGTTGCAGGCTCGATCCGAAGTTGACACCCCCTGGGGCCGTTGCGAGAATCTGGGGACGCTCGAACGCCGAGCGCGACGCGGTACCCCGAACCCGCGTGGTCCCTCGCGAGTGACGGATGTCGACCGAGCCTGCCGAAAGTGTGCGCGCCGAGGTGCAGGCGAAGCTGAACCGCCTGCGGTCCGAGCACGCGCTGCTCGAGTCGCAGCTCGACGTCCTGAAGAGCCGGCTCTATCTGAGCGCGCGTGAGCAGATGGAGGTCGCGCGCCTCAAGAAGCTCAAGCTGTCGACGAAGGACCGGATCGCCCGCCTCGAGTCCGAGGACGCGGGCGCCTGAGCGACGAGGGCATCCGGATCGTGGCGGCCGCTGTCGAGGCGGCCCGGACCGGGGCGGCCCCGACCGAGGCTGCCCGGTTCGTGGTCACCGCGTTCGAGGCGGCACGGACCTGGAGCAGGGGTCTCGAGTCCACGGCCCCGGACGCTACGCGCGGTGCGTGTGCCGTCTCGGCGCCGTTCAGGATGCGGGCGATTGCGGCTCGTCGGCACGCGCGCCGTCGCCACCACGCGTGCCCTCGTTGCCCAGCGCGTCGAGGGGCCACGCCGAGGCTTCGGCCAGCGTCGCCGCTCGGATCGCCGACGCCGCGGGGGTGTCCGTCCCGGGCACCGCGTCGCACGCGACGAGCACGGCGTCAGCGGTGAGCGCTTCGGGGCGTCCGCGCAGGGGCCAGATGCCCTGCCCCTCGGCATCGGTTGCCCGCTGCACGAGCCCGGCGTCGGCCATCTGCTCGAGAGCGACTCCCGCAGCGTCGTCGTCGAGGCGCGTCTCGGCCGCGACGTCGGTGGTGCGGAGCGCGCCACGCCCGTCCCCGAGCGCGCGTACCAGCGCGTTCACCACCGCGAGCGCGTCGGACGGCGAGACCGGCGAAGGCTTCGGACGGCGCTGTTCGGCACGCTCCTTCAGCAGCCCGTCGAGGTGCTGCACAACCCACGCGAGCTGGGCGCCGAGGGCGACGAGCAGCCAGCTGACCTGAATCCAGACGAGGACGACGGGCAGCATGAAGAGCGCGCCGTACACGCGGAACCACGTCGCCCGCACGACCTGCCCGACGTAGAACCCGAACCCGAGCTTGCCGAGCTCGAAGAGCACGGCGGTCGTGACCGCGCCGATCGCCGCGGCCCACCAGCGCACGCGCCGATTCGGCAGCGTCTTGTACATCACGTACAGACCGACCGAGGTCAGCACGATCGGGAAGAGGCTCGGCACGAGCCACGCGACCCGATCGCCGCCGACCACCTGCGTCTGCAGCAGGATCTGCACGCTGCCCGAAGCGATGAGGCCGAGGGTCACGAGGGGCGGCGTGATCGTGACGAAGAGCCAGAAGATCAGCAGTCGCTGCCCGAACGGGCGCCGGGTCGTGACGCGCCACACGTCGTTGAGCACACGCTCGATGCCTTCGAAGAGCACCACGCTGGTCACGAGCGTCACGAGGAAGCCGACGCCGCCGGCGTAGGCGCTCGCAGCGTTGTCGACGAACGCCTGCATCTGCTCGCTGGCGGTCTCGCGATCGACGGGGAAGAGGTTGGACACCAGACCGTCGACGAGGGCGTCGCCGGCGTCGTCGAGCAACCCGAGGCCGTTCACGATCGACACGAAGAGCACGAGCACGGGCACGAGCGAGAGCGCGGTGGCGTAGGCCAGCCCCGCGGTCTGACGTGGCATCCGCTTGCTCTGGAAGTGCGACAGCGTGAACTGGATCGTCGCCACCGTGCGCAACACGATCCGCCATCCGCGTGCCATGTCGGCGACGTCGCCCCGCTCGACGCGGCGCACGTCCGCCTGCCAGCGATCGAGCAGACGCTGGGCCCACGCGGGGAGACGAACAAACGAGTTGTGCGCGGGATCTTCGGCCACGGCGGAACTGGACCGGGTTCAGGGGCGTTCTATACTTCGACGCGGTGCTTCGAAGCGCTGCTTCGCAATGGAGCTTCGACACCGTGCCTCGTGACGCGACGAGGCGCCACCTTCTGCCCGGTCCACGCCCGCAATGCGACGCTTGTCCATCCTCGCCGCTGCCGCGGTGCTGCTGGTGCTCCAGGCACCGGGGCAGTCGTCTCCGGACGACCGACGGGTGGATCCGTTCGTGGTCGACGATGTCGGGGGCCCGCTGCTCGACGAGCTCGAGGGCCTCGCCCATCGGCGGTGGGCACTCGGGCGGGCGCGGTCAACCTTTGCGGACGCGGTCGGCGACGCGCGACGGTACGCCGCCCTGCCCCGCGACGGGTCCGTGCTCGACGAGGCGGCGGCGGCGGCGCGGGTCGGGGACTGCCGAACGGCCGACGCCATCGCGGCGCGGGTGCTCGAGGTGCCCCAGCCCGCCGCGGTCGCGCGCCGTGGGTGGGACCTGCGGGGGCGATGCGCCGAGCAGCTCGGCGAGCATGCGCGGGCGGTCGATGCGTTCGACGAAGCCCGTGCGCTGGCGAGCGGCGACGATCCGGTGGCCCCGTGGCGCGACCTGTGGACGGCGCGGGCGGCGCTCGTCGTCGACCCGGCGCGGGCCGTCGAGGCGGCCCAGCGGGCCCGAGACGCGCTGACGACCGACGTGGGCACGCACGAGGCGGCGTTCCTGGTCGAACGCGCACGGCTGCAGCTGCCGAGCCAGCGCGTGGACGCGATCGACGCGCTCGACGCGCTGATGGCGCGGTACCCGGAGCAGCCCGACATCGACACCCACCTGCTCGAGCTGGCGGTCGCCGAGACGGCCGCCGAACGGCCCGAAGCAGCGGTGCGGCGCCTGCACCGCCGCATCCTCGACAAGCCGTGGCGCCCCGGGATGGACGCGCTCGTGCGGCTGCGTGACGCCATCGCGGCGGACCACGACGTGCGGCTGCCGAGCGAGTCGGTCGAAGCGCGGCTCGAGCGGGGGGCGCACATCCGGTACATGCGGCACTGGGACATCGCCGACGAGATCCTGCAGAGCGCCCTTGACGACGCTCCTGCCGGAGCCCGGTCGCAGGGGCTGCGCAACCGGATCCGGCTCGAGATGGCGCGCAACGACTACGATCGCGCCGCGTTCGAGAGCGCGCTCGCCCACATCGCGGCCATCGACGCCGAAGGTGGGGTCGGCGTGTCGTCGTCGGACGTGCTGCGGTGGCGGGTCCGGTCACTGAGTCGCCTCGACCGCGAAGACGAAGCGTACGCCGCGATGGCGGACTCCGTGCGTCGCCGTCCGGCGGCGGAGCGGCACCGCCGGCTCTACGACTATGCGTGGGACTACGGGATGTACGACGTGGCGTACGCGCACGCCGACGCCACGTGGTCGACGTACGAATGGCGCACGTTCGAAGGCGCGTTTCTCGCCCACCTCGCCGGCCACTACGAACGCTCGGCCGAGCTCTTCGAGACGGTCATCGCGTCGTCGTCGTCACTCACGACGCGGCTCCGCGCGCGGTACTGGCTCGGGCGCACGCTCGCCGACGCGGGCGACCTGGCCGGCGCACGCGAGGCGTGGGAGCGGTGCATCGACGCCCGGGAGCGGCACTACTACGGCCAGCAGGCGGCGAACCGCATCGCGGAGCTCGACCGGGCCGAGGCCCCGCCGATCGTGCCCGACCCGAGCGGTGAAGACGGCGCAGACGGCGACGGCAACGTGGACGACGAAGCCGGTGACGCCCTGCCCCTCGTGCAGCTCGTGCCCGCGTCCCGACCGGCGCGCCTGCACTGGACGGGCATCGACGGGCCGGCGGTCGCGTCCCTCGAGACGGTCGAGACCGACGACCCGACGGCCTTCGAGCCCTGGGACGCGTCGCGCCCGCGGCACGGCGAGCTGCGCCGGTTCGCGGACACGTGGGGCGATCTCTTCCCCGAGGCGCGCGAGGCGTTGGCGCTCTTCGATGTCGGCGCCGGCGAAGCCGCGCGGCGGCGTTTTCGGCACGTCGCCATCGAGCTGCGGGTGCTCGACGTGCTCTTCCGGCGCGGCCGCTCGGTGACGACGCGCAACCCCATCTCGCTCGACCGGCGCATGTGGGAGCACGAGATCGACAATCGCGGGCGCGACGTGCGTGGGTGGTGGGGCGGCCCGATGGGCGGCGAGCGATATCCGGTACCGTCCGGGCGCGCCGAGCGAGAGGCGTTCGTCGAGCGCCACGCCGTCATCCGCGACAGCCGCCCTGCCTTGCGCGACGACCTGCTCGGGGCCCTGCGCGAGCTGGGGGACGCGGGGCTCGTGCGGCGGATGGTGCACGATGCCGGCGACTTCTGGACGCGGCCGATGGACGACCCGGACTGGCGCGACCAGTGGCTCGACGCCTATCCGCGGGCCTGGGGCGAGCTCGTGGAGCCGCACGCTCGGCGCTACGACCTGAACCCGTACCTGCTGTGGTCGCTGATGATCGTCGAGAGTGAGATGAACCCCGACAGCATCTCGCACGCCGACGCGTGGGGACTGCTGCAGGTGATCACGCGCACCGGGGAGCTCATCGCCCGCGGCAGCGAGACGCCGGGCTTCGGGGTGCACCGGCTGCTGACGCCGAGCGAGAGCATCCACTACGGGATGTGGTACCTCGACCAGCTGCTGACGAAGTTCCACGGCCAGGAGCCGCTGGCGCTGATCGCGTACAACGCCGGTCCGCACCAGGTGCAGCGGTGGC
>Ga0070729_10001542_pt1 | contig 34370 bp, 31 predicted proteins | sample tdDd472_FD_66725 | JGI IMG/M metagenome (GOLD analysis project Ga0070729, IMG submission 66725) | Marine sediment microbial communities from the Atlantic coast under amendment with organic carbon and nitrate - tdDd47.2 | ecosystem: Environmental > Aquatic > Marine > Coastal > Sediment | place...
TGTTCCCTGCGATCATCTATTACCTGAACCTGTTTCTGATCGTGGATCTGGAAGCGGGCAAGATGGGCCTGCGAGGGCTCGACAGCTTTGAAAAGGGAAAGGCCCGCGAACTCCTGAAGGATTCCGGATACCTGCTGGCGCCGCTGGCGGTGCTGTTCGGCATGGTGATGATGCAGTATTCGCCGCGCTATGCCGCGTTGCTGTCGCTGGCGCTGTTGCTGGCGCTCAACATGCTGCAATCGCGCCATCGGCTGTCGTTTCGTGCCATGGTCAATGCGTTGGTCGACGGCATGACAAGCGTGGCGCCCGTGGCCGTGGCGGTGGCCGTGGCCGGGATCGTCGTGGGTGTGGTCGAAACCACCGGGCTGGGGCTGAACCTGACAACGATCATGACCCAGGTGGCCGAAAACTCGTTGCTGCTCCTGCTGATCCTGACGATGATAAGCTCGATCATACTGGGGATGGGGCTGCCGACGGTCGCCTGCTACATCATCCTTGCCCTGATCATTGCGCCGGTGATGGTGCGGCTGGGCGTGCCGCCGCTGGCAGCGCATATGTTCGTGTTCTATTTCGGGACGCTGTCGGCAATCACACCGCCGGTCGCGCTTGGGTCTTTCACCGCCGCCGGTATCGCTGGCGCGCCGCCGCTGGGGACCTCATTCACTTCCCTGCAAATCGCGCTGCCAGCCTTTCTGATGCCGTATATCTTCGTCTATCAGCCCGGCCTGCTGTTTCAGGGCGATGTCGTGGCCCTGATTGTGCCGCTGCTCAATGCGCTGATCGCGGTGGTCGGCCTGTCGGCCGCAACGGTCGGCTATTTTCGCGGCCCCGTCGGCCTGTTTCGCCGTGTTCTGTTTCTGTGCGGGGCGCTGATGGCCTTTGCCCCCGATCATCTGACCGACCTGCTGGGCGCACTTCTGATCGTGCTGTCCATCGCCATAGGCGAGTTCAATCGGCGACGGTCGGTCGTGAGCTCATCAACGACACTATGAAAGACCCTTTTCACTCGGATCATCAAAGGAGGATAAGATGATTGCTACACTTAAGAAAGGCGGCCTGCGGGCTGGCCTGCTGGGGCTGGCGACAGCGTGCGCTTTTGGCACGACTGCGCTTGCGCAAGACAGAACAGAGCTGGGTTTTGCAACCTCGGCCAGCGGCGGTACCGGCTACATGTATGCCGTGGCCGTGGCCACTGTCGTGAATGAGGACAGCGAAGATCTGAAGATCACGCCGTTTCCGAGTGCGGGCGTCGTTGAAAACGACCGCCTGCTGCGCGGGGACGAAGCGCAGCTGATCCTGCACACCGGGGGAGAAGCGTATGACTCCTACCGCGGCCAGGGCCGATATCCCTCGGCATCGACGGATCTGAGGGCTATCCTTCCGATCTATGCCTCCCTGATCCAGATCGTCGTGCCGTCTGACACGGAGGCCACGCGCCCCGGAGAATTGAAAGGCAAACGCGTCGGCCTGGGCGAACCGGGTTCCTCTGCCAACACCTATGTGCGCCAGGCGCTGAAAGCCGAAGGCGTGAACGACGGGGATTATGATGCGCGTCCCAATAGCCTGACGGAACAGGTCGCCGGGGTCCGCGATGGCAATCTTGACGTCCTTTCCACAGTGATGGGCGCCGGTGCGCCTGCGCTTCAGGATCTGGCCACCAGTCGCGATGTGCGTTGGATTTCGATTGCGCCCGACACGCTGCAGAGCGTCATGGAGATGAACCCTCCAGGTGCGGTGGTTCCGGTCGGTATCAAGGCAGGCACCTACGCGGGCCAGGACAGCGACGTGCAAACCTTCGGTGTGCCGATATGGATCATGGCGCGGGCCGACCTGCCTGATGCTGCGGTGACGCAGATCCTGACCCGGTTCCTGGGAAACACGGATCGCGCCAGCGAAGTCCATCCGATCGTCAACAACACGACGAAGGAATTCGTGGCTGGCGCAACTCCACCGGTGCCGTGGCATGACGCAGCCGTGCCCGCGCTGGAAGAAATGGGCTATTCGTCTCTGCCGTTTGTCGAATAGGTCGTACTCTAATTCAGAGAATGTTGCTTCGGTTAGGCTATCTTGCTGAATTGGGGCGAAAACCAAGCCATTTTTATTGGAAATGGCTTGGTTCAAAATACAAAGGGCCAAAAGCAATGCTTTTGGTAATTAAATACGTCGGCCGTATTTCAGTATAAATAGGCGATGTTGCAGAACTCTTCCGGTGAAAGATTCACATCACGAATCCATGCGGTTAGACGAGTGGCATCAGCAAGCCGACACCCACCCGCTACCACACCGCAAACTGGCGCAGCTCCAACGCTGCACTCAGGAAGCGCGGGTCTCTGCTGATCTGGCTGGACAAAGAGATGGCCTGGCACGCGCCGCCCTCATGAACCGCTCCAACGCCCTCGGCACCGCCGAGATCATCCGCATCGTCTGACATCCAAGGGGAAAGATCTCCTCATGTCTCACGCCGCCTTTGTGCAACAAGGCCGGATGAATATCACACCGATATCGAATTATTTTTTTCTTCGTCGCCATGTATATGACTTGCCAATTCCACCTTACAAACGTTAGGTTTTTTATCAACGATTCTTGTTTACTCTAAAAAGAGAGGGGATGCTGATGCAATTCCAGCCTACAGAAGATCAAAAGGCGTTTCGTGAAACCGCAAAGAGATTCGCGGACGAGAAACTCGCACCCGGTTATTTGAAGCGTGCCAGCGAACACCGTTTCGATCGCGCGCTTATCAAGGAAATGGGCGCGCTCGGCCTGATCGCGCCGGATCTCCCAGAGAAATTTGGCGGCCTTGGCGAAAGCTTCGTGACGGCCGGGATTGTCACCGAGGAAATCGCTCGTGGCGATTTCAATGTCAGCTATGTGCAGCTTGTCGGCTCGCTCATGGGCGGCATGGTGGCTGAACATGCCTCTGAGGACATCGCATCGGAATGGCTTCCCAGGGTGGTGTCGGGCGATGCGATCATCGGCATTGGCCTGACCGAGCCGCGCGGCGGATCGGATGCGGCGAACCTGATCCTGAAGGCCGAGAAATCCGGAAACGGCTGGCGGCTGAACGGTGAGAAAACCTCGATCAGCTTTGCCGAACAGGCCGACGCGGCGGTGGTCTTTGCCCGCACCGGGGCACCTGACAGCGGCGCGCGCGGGGTCAGCGCCTTTTTCGTGGATCTGAACCAGGAGGGCATCAAGCGCACCCATTTCGAAGACATCGGCACCCGGCCCGTCGGACGTGGATCGCTGTTCTTTGACGATGTATATGTACCGGCCGAAAACATGATGGCCGAGCAAGACCGCGCTTTCGGCACATGCATGGCCGGGTTCGACTATTCCCGCGCGCTGATCGGGCTGGAATGCCTGGGCGCGGCGCAGGCCTCGGTGGATGAGACCTGGGCCTATGTGCAGGACCGCGAGGCCTTCGGCGCACCTATCGTGCAATACCAGGGCGTCAGCTTCCCGCTGGCCGAGGCTGAAACCCAGCTGACCATGATGCGCCAGCTTTGCTATTATACGCTGGATTTGCGCGACCGTGGCCTGCCCCACACCTCCGAGGCGGCAATGTGCAAATGGTATCTGCCCAAGACCGCCTGCGAGATCCTGCACCAGTGCCTGATCCTGCACGGGCATTATGGCTATACCACCGACCTGCCGCACCACCAGCGCTACAACGACGTCCTTGGCCTTCAACTCGGCGACGGCACGGCGCAGGTCCAAAAGCTGGTGATCGCCCGCGAAAAGGCCGGGCGGGTGGCGCTTCAGTACGACAAGAAAGCGAAAGGAGCGGCCTGACGAACCCTGACGATTACCATGCGGGGCCTTCATCCACGGCCCCGCCGCCCCGAACAGCGTGACTGCGTCGGACCCGCCAAAGTCGGGTTCACGGCCTCGCGCGGCAGGCGGAGGTTTATCCATGATTGTCGCGAAATTCTGAACTGTTCGGAATCAATGACCTGTCGATCCCGGAGAAGGGCACAGATCGCCTTTCTACGGCGCAGCGGAAACGAGGCATGGATTCACAAACAATCGTTGGAGACCGGCGAAAGACCGGACAACATCACAACCAAGGAGGAACGAAGTGAAACTCTTTTCCAATCTTACCGCGGTCGCCCTGGCCGCCATCGTGGCATCGGGCGCCAGCGAAATCTCGGCGCAAGAAAAAGAGCCGGTGAAATTCGGACTGTGCTTTGACCTCAGCAAGTCCTACACATTCATTTCGCCCCAGGTGGCGCAGGCAGCGCAGGACCTGGCGAAGTACACCAACCTGAATGGTGGCATCGACGGCCATCCGGTCGAGATGATCATACGCGATCACGGCAACGAGCCCCAGCGCGGTGTGGAATGCTATGAGCAGCTCAAGCGCGAAGGTGTGTCCATCTTCTACATGCTTTCGACGCCGGTAACCAATGCCGTCCTGCCGCGAGTGATGCGCGACAAGAACATCCTGATGCAATCCTTCTCGGGCAGAGCCGACGCGGTGGATGGCGATGTGTTCGAATGGGTATTCCCGGTTGGCCCGACCTACTGGCAACAGACCGCAAACGATGTCGCTTTCATCAAGACCCAGATGGGCGACGATCTGAGCAACGCCACGATCGGGTTCATCTATTTCGACTTTCCCTTCGGGCAGGAACCGATCGAAATCCTCCAAACCCTGGAAGAGAAGGAAGGTTTCGAGCTCAAGCTGTATCCGGTTCCGCTTCCGGGATCAGACCAGTCCGGGGCCTGGAGCAGGATCCGCCGTGACAAGCCCGATTACGTGATCTCATGGATGCTTGGTGGGGCTCATGTCGTCGCCTCCAAGGAGATGGCGCGCAACGGCTTCCCGATTGATCAGTATATCTCGGTCGACTGGATCAACGAAGTTGACATCTCCAACATAGGTACCGAGGCGGCCACGGGCATCCTGCGTGGGACCAACGTGGCCGGCGGCCAGGACATCCCTCTGGTTCAAGCCATGCTCGAGACGCTTTATGCAAACGGCGAAGGCAGCGGACCGGAAAAACATGTGCGGGACGTCCACTACAATAAGGGGCTTGCGGTTTACTCCGTAGCGATCGAAGCCGCGCGCATTGCGATCGAGCAGAATGGTTGGCCGCTCACCTCCGAGAGCATGAAGGCAGGCTACGAGTCGATCAATAACTACGATGCCGGCGGCATCATGTCCCCCGTCACGGTGACCCCCAAGGATCACGGTGGGGGCGGAAAAACCCGTATCGAGCAATGGAACGGTAAGACTTGGGTTCCCCTGACCGACTGGAGCGCCGACTACCTCGACGTGGTGTGGGAGGTGATCAGGGAAAGCTCCGAGAAGTTCACCGTGGAATGAGTGTCATCTTCCCCCACGGCGATCATGTCGTGGGGGAACCCTGACGGTGCAAAAGTCAAAAATGTCTGACCAGACGGGCATTGCCGTTTGTGGACATATGGACCCCGCCTGATTGCAACGGTCTGGTTTGGTCTGGTGCGGCGATCATGGTTGCTGACGCATATCCGGCTTCTCTGAGCGGCCCGATACATTGTCGCCGCGAGCCCCGATGGATTTCCGCGCGCTTCTCCCTTATCGGCTCCAAGGCATCGGGTTGGCCGGTCCACAAATCAGGTTCAAGAAGCGTGGGTCGTACCCCGTCACTCGATCTTTGCTTGGGAACCAATTCAAAACTGGCGCCCGTTCTTGAAGCAACTCCGATCACTGACCGCCGCGACCAGCGCAGTCGCGGAGATCGGCCCAATGCCCTCGATTTAACCGATACGCTGGCATTCTTCGCTTGTTCGAAAGTCATGACGGATCCGTCGGTTATATGTGGCGATACGGTGATCAAGTGAAAGGCTACGCCGAGGGCCGTCTGGACTTATCGGTTCTTCTCGTCGGCCATGAAGCGTTCGATGACGTCGGCGAGCCAAGCTTGCGGGTCGATGTCGTTCAGCTTGGCCGTACCGATAAGCGTGTAAAGGGCGGCGGTGCGCTGCCCGCCGCGTTCGGACCCGGCGAAAAGCCACGACTTGCGGCCGAGGGCCACGCCGCGCAGGGAGCGTTCGGCGGCATTACTTGTCAGGCAGATCTGCCCGGGAAAGCCCATAAAAAAAGGCCTTAAAAGGTTGATTTATCCCGCCTTTACAGGGCGTTGCGTCCAGCCCGGATTACGCCAGTCGATGCCTTCAAGAAGATAACCAAGCTGAGCAGCGGAAATTTGCACCGTCTCCCCGGAGCCGCTTGCCGGCCAGATGAACTTTCCGGCCACGAGGCGTTTCAGATACAACGACATGCCGACGCCGCCGTGCCACAAAATTTTGACCAGATCGCCGCGACGTCCGCGGAAGCAAAATATTTCACCGGCATGCGGGTCTCGCCCGAACCCCTCCTGGACCTGCAACGACAGCGTGCTCATACCCTGCCGCATGTCCGTCACGCCGCCCGCGATCCAGACCTTCACGCCGGGAGGAAACGCGATCATGCCCGTTCCACGATCTGGATGAGCCGCGCAAGGACGCTCGCCTTAGTTGTGGCGGAGGTCACGAGCCGGCGCCCGTAGGGCAGAATGATCTCGACCCGGTCGCAGCCCGTATCAACCGACGGGTTCCGCACATCGGCCGCAACCGGCCCTGGCGCAGGTGCAGGCGTCACGGAAACAGGCACGAAATACGAGCGATCCCCATCAGCGGTCAACAGCCCCTCCCGTGCCTCTCGACGCCACCGCGTCAGAAACGAGCGGGAGATATCGTAACGTCGCGCCGTGGCGGCCACCCGTCGCGGTGCCGCGTAGCTCTCTTCGACCATGGGTAACTTTTCCGTGTCCGTCCAACGATGCCGCCGCCCGGTATCCGTGAACGGGAGAACCTCAATTTGGGACATGATGTTATGGTCTGCCATCGCCTCAGGCTCTTACAACCCGCCACGCCGATCCGTCAGACGGCCTTCGGCGGAGCCTTGCGGTCATTGCAATCCTCTGTCGTTTTCGAAGGGCCAGGTGCCGGTGTTTGCCGGGCCCGGAGTTAACGTCGGATCATGCTGAAGAACCCGGAGAAGACTTTTGGGGAAAACTTGCGGAAGAGTGGGAAAGCCATCGCCGACCGGGGCGCCGCCGCTGGGACCGCGTAAGTGCCTATGACGGGATCGACGGTTTTTTTGAATCGCTGCTGGCGGTGGAGGACCCGGCAAGAGCCGAGTTGATCAAGCAGCGGCGGCAGGAATTGGCCCGGGCCTCGCGCGACAACGTGGTTGTACGCGGCGGAAAAGCCGAACTGGTGCGGCCGATCATGTGCCGGCGACTGGCGCCGCCGAAATAAGGCCCGCCAAGGGGGCCCGCCACCCATGTGCATATGGGTGATGCATTTCGGCGGGCGACCCTATAAAGATTTCCTATGGATATTCGTCAACTCCGCTATTTCATTGCCATCGTGGAGCAGGGGTCTTTTTCCCGTGCTGCGGCGACCCTGCATGTCGCCCAGCCGGCGCTTTCGCTGCATGTGCGCAACGTGGAGGCCGAGCTTGGCACCCGTCTGTTGTTTCGCTCGCCGAAAGGTGTTGTGCCGACCGAGGCGGGCGAAATCCTTCTGCGAAACGCCCGCACCATAATAGACCAGCTAAAAATCACCGAGGAAGAGGTGCGCGGGCATCAAAACGATCCGGTCGGTACGGTCAGGCTGGGTCTGCCGGGCACAATCAGCGAGATTCTATCGGTTCCGCTGATCATGGCGGCGCGCAACCGCTATCCCAGAATCGAGCTTCGGATTGCCGAAGCGATGAGCGGGTTCGTTCTGGAATGGCTCAGGGAATCGCGCATCGACTTGGCGGTGATCTATCGGAACGTCAGCGATAGCGGCCTGGCGTCGATTGAGTTGTTGGAGGAAGAGCTCGTCTTTTTTGCCCCTGCCCAGGGGCTTGCGGGGCTGTCGGACACGGGGTTTACGGGCCCGTTGCCAGCGCCCGAGGCGCGGCCGCAACTGGCCGATATCGCCAACGTGCCGCTGATCCTGCCGGGCAAGGCGCATGGCCTGCGTCATTTGATCGACCGGCACGCGGCCACGGCCGGGATTGATCTGGATGTTTCGATTGAGGTGGATTCTTACTCCAACATCAAGCGGTTGGTATGTTCCGGACTGGGCTGTTCCATTCTGCCGCTCAACGCGATTTCCCAAGAAGTTTCGGCGGGGCTGCTTGAAAGCTGGCGCATTGGCGATGTGCGCCTGCGCCGCTCGGCCTATCTGGCCTTTCCGGAGGCGCGCCCGATGACCAACGCGGTGGCGGCCATTCGCGATCTTGCCGTGGCAGTGCTGCGCGATCTCGCGCGGAAAGGAAGCTGGGCTGGCGCGCGTGCGCTGATGGGCGAAACCGGCTAGCCTTGCCTCATTATCCGCGGTCTTCCCCCTGCCGGAGCGGTCACCTCGGCCCTTCAATATAAGCTGTCGACAGCCATCCCCTCAAAGGGCAGAACTTTTTACTATAGGGGGGGACAAATTTCTCGATTTGTATCAGCGGAAATTTCACAGCCACTATTTGTCATGTCCCGGTTGGCGGGAGGAGCGCGCCGGGACGCCAGAGGATACAGCGGTATTCGCTGGGACCACTTGCTTCGTGCCTTTGTCGCGTGTGCAGGAACTTTTGTGCCTGCCCAAAGGAGAGGTGCCAGTATGAACCAAGACCAACCGCGCGCGACGGATGTCCTGCCCGCAAAAGGATGCTTTATCGACAATAAGTGGGTGCCCGCGATCTCGGGTCAGACCCTGCCCGTCATGGCGCCGGCGGAGGGGATTGTCTTTGCCGAGATCGCCGCTGGCGGGCGCGAGGATATCGCGCGTGCCGTGGCCGCCGCCCGCACGGCCTTCGAAACCGGAGCCTGGTCGCGGCTCAGCGCAACCGAGCGTGGACGCCTTCTGAGCCGGCTGGGCCAACTGATCGAGGCGCATTTCGATGAGCTGGTGGCGTTGGAGGCGCGCGATTGCGGCAAGCCTCTGGCCACCGCCCGCGCCGACGTGACGGCGACGGCGCGCTACTTCGAATATTACGGCGGCGCCGCCGATAAGGTGCATGGAGAGCAGATTCCGTTCATGAACGGGTACTACGTGACTGGCGAGCGCGAGCCGCTGGGCGTGACCGGACATGTGATCCCGTGGAACTATCCGGCGCAGATGACAGGCCGCACTCTGGGCCCCGCCTTGGCGATGGGCAATGCCACCGTTCTGAAGCCGGCGGAGGATGCCTGTCTGGCGGTGTTGCGCATCGCGGAACTGGCCGCCGAGGCGGGCTTTCCGGAAGGGGCGGTCAACGTGGTGCCGGGGCTCGGCCATGAGGCGGGCGCGGCGCTTTCCGAACATCCGGGGATCGACTTCATTTCCTTCACCGGCTCACCGCAGGTGGGCACCATGATCCAGACGGCGGCCGCGCAGAACCATATCGGCTGTGTGCTGGAACTGGGCGGCAAGAGCCCGCAGATCGTGTTCGACGATGCCGATTTCGAAAAGGCGGTTCCCGTGATTGTTGCGGCGATCGTGCAGAATGCCGGCCAGACCTGTTCGGCCGGGGCGCGGCTGCTGGTTCAGCGCAGCGCATGGGACAGTCTGATCCCGATGGTGGTGGAGCGGTTCGCGAAGCTGCGGGCCGGCAAGCCCGACGATGCACCCGATCTGGGCCCGATCATCAGCGCGAAACAGCGCGAGCGTGTCGCTGGCTATATCGCGGCGGCCAAGGTTGCGGGGGTGCCGGTTCTGGCGGAGGGCGCGGTGCAGGAACAGGCGCCCGAGGGCGGGTTTTTCGTGCCGCCGGTGTTGTTCGGACCGGTGCCGCGCGATGCCGAGCTGGCCTGCGAAGAGGTTTTCGGCCCGGTGCTATCGGCGCTGATCTTCGAGGATGAGGCCGATGCACTGGCGCTGGCCAACGGCACCGAATACGGGCTCATCGCCGGCGTATGGACCAACGACAACGCGCGCGCGTTGCGCGTTGCGCGGCGGCTACGGGTCGGGCAGGTCTATGTGAATGCCTATGGGGCCGGGGGCGGTGTGGAACTGCCGTTCGGCGGCGTGAAGAAATCGGGCCACGGCCGCGAGAAGGGGTTCGAGGCGCTTTACGAATTTTCGGCGCTGAAGACCGTTGTCATCAAACACGATTGAACAGAGCGCACAGAGGGAGAATCTCATGAACGCAACACAGGGCCGCATGGCCGGAAAGATCGCCGTCGTAACCGGCGCGGGAGGTGGCTTCGGGGAGGGCATTGCCAAGCTTTTTGCCCGCGAGGGTGCCAAGATTGGAGTGCTTGATCTGCGTCGCGATGCCGCCGAGCGTGTGGCCAGTGAAATCGGCGAAAATGCCCTGGCGCTGGCTGCCGATGTCACCTCGCGCGCCGAAATGGATGCGGCCGTGCAGAAGATGGTCGACAGCTTCGGTGTGCCCAATGTCTTCGTCAACAATGCCGGATGGACCCACAGAAACAAACCGATGCTCGACGTGACCGAAGACGAGTTCGACAAGGTCTATGCGATCAATGTGAAGGCGATCTATCACGCCACCAACATCATTGTCCCGATGATGAGGGAGATTGGCGGCGGCTCGATCGTGAACATCGGTTCGGTGGCGGGTATTCGTCCGCGCCCGGGGTTGACCTGGTATAATTCGACCAAGGGCGCCGTGAATATCCTGTCGCAATCCATGGCGGTGGAACTGGCGTCCGACAATATCCGCGTCAACGCGATTTGCCCCGTGATGGGCGAAACCGGCCTGCTGGAAGAATTCATGGGCGTGCCCGACACACCGGAGAACCGGGCGAAATTCGTGGCCACCATTCCGATGGGTCGGATGTCGCGGCCGGACGATATTGCGCGGGCGACACTCTATCTCGCGTCCGATGACGCCGAGTTCATTACCGGGATTCTGATGCCTGTGGATGGTGGACGCACGGTTTGACGACGTCGCGCGAGCCGTGCGAGCGCCCGTGTGATCGGCGGCACGCGAATATTATGATTTTCGACTCATTATTCATTTATTAGGGTGAGGCGAATGAGGGGAAGATTCGCGTGTACGGGCGGAGAACACTGGCAGAGCCGGATTGCGAGGCATCCAGACCAGGGCCGAAATGAGGCGGAGAATGGAACAGAACACTGAGAAAGGCGCGGGTCATGGAGGAACGGGACCGATGGCTATGCTGAGCGCAGTTCTGGGCAAGGGCGGTTTGGATCAACTGCGGATCGTGACCTTGCTGTTTCTGGCGATTTTTGTCGTCTATTCGGTTGTTCTTCCCGGTTTCTTTTCCGTGGGCAATCTCCTGACGCTGATGCGGACGGTCTCGGTGCTGGGCATTCTGGGGCTCGGCATGGCCGTCGTGGTGATCGGGCGGGGAATCGACCTTTCCATGATTGCCGCGTTGGCGGTGCCATCGGCTTTGGTCCTGACGCTTGCGGCCAAGGGATATGGCGTGGTGCCTGCGATCGGCATCGGGTTGATGCTTGCCGTCGTCATCGGCGTGCTCAACGGCATTCTGGTGGCTTACGCCGAAATCCCCTCGCTTTTTACCACGCTGGCGGTGGGCATCGGTGTCGCCGGGATCGGCCAGATCGGCCTTTTCGACTATGAGATCGTGTCCTGGCCCCCCGCGCTTGACGGGATTGCATGGATTGGACGGGGCAGCTTGTACGGGGTTCCCTTTTCCGTTCTGGCCTTTGGTGCGGCGGCGATCGTGATCGGCATTTTCCTGCGTCGCACACGACCAGGCATGTTTGTCTATGCCTCGGGCGACAACCCCGGGGCGACGCGGCTCACCGGCATTCCGCTGCGGCCGATTCTGGTGATGCAATACGTGATCTCGTCCTGCGTGGCGTTCTTCGCCGGCATGGTACTTGCCGCCTCATCGGCCAGCATGGATACGCGGATCTTCAACCTTACCTGGATCTACGACGTGATCCTGGTGGTTGTGCTGGGTGGGATCGGGCTTTCAGGCGGGCGTGGCGGTGTGGCCAATGTAATCATCGGCACTTTGCTGATCGGCACGATCATGAACGGCCTGACAATCATGAATGTTTCATTCGAGATGCAGAATCTCGTGCGCGGTCTCGTGCTGCTGGTCGCGGTGCTGGCTGACAGCATCATCAATCCACGCAATGAGGAAACGGCGCAGCAAGGCGATATTTGAGAATCTCAGGGGCTATGGATTGGCAGGAGGCCAGCCATGGCGGGGATGATAAAGGGAGGACCCGAAATGAAGAAACTACTGAAACTGGGAATGACAGCCGCGCTTGGTGCGCTGATTGGCACAGCGCAGCTTGCCCATGCGCAAAACAGCATGGATGACCCGCTGCGCGATGATTACTATGCCAATTTCGAGGGCCGCAAGGTGGTCTTCGTGCCGGTGTTCATGGGGTTGGATCTCACCGAGGGCTGGTCAAAGATCATGGCGCGCCAGGCCGAAGAGCTGGGCTATGATTACGAAGTACGCAACTCCAACTTCAACACCGCGGCAGGCGCTCAGACGCTGACCTCGCTGATCAGTGAAAAGCCGGACGTCATCGTGGTGCAGAATCCGGATGTGCAATCCTATGCCAAGCTGCTGCGGCAGGCCGAGAAGGCTGGTATCCGCGTCATTCAGCTTAACATGAAAACCAACTATCAGACGACCGGCTTCGTCGGCGCGGATGTGGAACTGATCGGCGAGAAGCAGGCCGAGGCCGCCGTGGCCAAATGCTCGAACAAGGAAAACCCCGGCAAGGTTCTTGTTCTCGCTGGTCCTCCGACCAGCCCGTTTTCGGCCTATATGCTGAAGGGGTACGAAAACGTTCTGAACGCGGACCCGGGAATGAATCTCGTGTCGGTTCAATCGACCGGCGACTATGAGTCCTCGAAAGCCAAGTCGATCGCGCAGGTTGTCTTGCAGCAGCACCCCGATCTCTGTGCCATTCTCGGCGTCTGGGACAATACCGATGTCGGCACGGCCGCAGCGCTTCAGGAGGCGGGCAAGGCCGATCAGGTTCTGGTGACCACCTCGGGTGGCGGTGGCGAGTTGGCCTGCAAGGGCCTGCGCGAGGGCATGTGGCAATACTATGTCAGCTACGACGTGCCGGGGCAGGGCCGTGATCTGAACGCGCTGATCATGGCCGCGCTGCAGGACCAGAACCCCGTCGGCAGCACCAAGACCGTGCTCTACACGCCGCTGGTGACCTACACGCCCGAGACGCTGGGCGACGAACGCTGCTGGTCGCTCGACACCCTGCGCTGACGCCCAGGGTGCTAGACACGGAACCGACAAGGGCCATCCCCCGGGGAAACCCACCTTGGGGGTTGGCAACAAAACCTTCGCACATTCCGAAACGGCCGGTTGAGGCAAGAACACGATGAACACACTGGTAAAACTGCGCTACCGCTTCTGGCCGGATAAGATTTTCGGCGAGTTGCTGCAGAAGCCCTGGATGGAAACGGCTGTGCCGCTTCTGGTGCTGCTGCTGGTGATCGCATTCTTCAGTGCCCGGATCGACAATTTCATTTCGATCACCAACCTGAACGATACGCTACGCCAGGCTTGCGAACTGGGATTCGTCGTGCTGGGCATGTCGATCGTTTTGATCGTTGGCGGAATCGACCTTTCCGTGGGGTCAATCTATGCGCTGTGCAACCTGTTGGCGCTCTATTGCGTCAACGTGCTGGGTTTCGGGATGATCCCCGCCGTGGCGATCACGCTGGTCGCTGGCGGTCTGCTGGGGGCTGTGAACGGCATTCTCGTCGGATATCTGAGGATGCGGGCATTCCTGACCACCATGGTGACGCTGATCGTCTACAAGGCGTCGCATGATATGCTCAATGCCAAGGTGGGCGTGGCGATCTCGGCGAATTTTCCGGATGCGCCCGCATGGGATTATCTTGGATTCGGAACCTTTCTCTCGCTGCCTGTGGTGCTGTGGGTTTTTGCGGTGGTCGCTGTGGCCGGGCATGTCTTCCTCACACGGCTGCGGGCCGGCTGGCATGTGATGGCGATCGGGGGCAATCGCCGCTCCGCCTATAACACCGGATTGCCTGTAAAGCGCGTGGTGGCGCTTTCGTATGTCGCTTCGGGCGTCTTTACCGCGATGGCCGCGATTTTCTTTGCCTCGCGCCTGGCCTCGCCGGGGGCGGATACGGGCAAAGGGCTGGAAATCGTCGTGCTGACCGCCGCCATTCTTGGCGGCATCCGGCTGGGCGGTGGCAAAGGCTCGGTCATGAAGGCGGTGCTCGGCACTCTGATCATCCTTCTCCTGACCAACGGAATGCTGCGCATGGCGATGTCTGCCGGCATGTCGCGCATGATACTGGCGTCGATCCTGTTGCTGGCGGCGCTGCTCGATATTCGTTGGTTCAAGAACCGGCACAAAGCGGTGCAGGAACTCTATGTGAGTCCTGGCTACATGGAACTGCCTGCGCCGCCAAGCACGGCGGTCGACTCTGGCTCGCCCTTTGCGCTGAACGACAAGCTGCGCCAAGTCGAAACGATCGGGCTCGGCGAGATCGAAAGCCCCGAAGATGTGGCGCTCGACGCTGATGACAATCTCTATTGCGGCAACCGCCATGGCGATATCATCCGGTTCTTCGCGCCTGACTACAAACGGCAGGAGGTTTATGCCCATATTGGCGGTCAGCCCCTGGGGATCGTGATGACGAAACAAGGCACCTTGTTCGTCTGTGTCGGGGGCATGGGGCTCTATAAGGTGAACCCCGATCGCAGTGTCGAGAAAGTGACCGACGAGACCAACCGTTCGCTGTTTTCGATAATCGATGACAGCCGGCTGCGCTTGGCGGACGATCTGGATGTTGCACCGGACGGGCGGATTTTCTTCTCGGAGGCGACGGTACGCTACGAGATGCATGAATGGCCGACCGACAGCCTGGAATCGCGCGGCAACGGGCGGATCATCTGTTACGATCCGCGCAACGGAAAGACCCATACCTGCCTGCGCAACCTGATCTTCCCCAACGGGATCGTCATGGCATCGGATGGCCAGTCGATCCTGTTCGCGGAGAGCTGGGCTTGCCGGATCAGCCGCTATTGGTTCGATGGGCCCAAGGCGGGCAAGGTGGAACCGGTGATCGAAAATCTGCCGGGCTATCCCGACAACCTGAACCGGGCCTCGGATGGAAATTACTGGCTGGCGATCATGGGGGTCCGCAATCCGGTTTTCGACCTGGCCATGCGCAAGCCCGGCTTCCGTCGCCGTATGTCGAAAAAGCTGCCGGGCGATGAATGGCTGGCGCCCAATCTCAATACCGGCTGTATCGCCAAGATCAGCGAGAGCGGCGAAGTGCTTGACGTGATGTGGGATCTGGGCGGCGAGAACCATCCGATGATCACCTCGATGCGCGAGCATAAGGGGCACCTCTTTATCGGCGGCATTCACAACAATCGCATCGGGCGGATAAGGCTGGAAAATGCCGATCCTGAATTTGTCGATCTCAAGGAGGCGGGCAATGCTTGATGGGATTACGCAAAAACTGGGCGGGCTCATGGGCCTGCGGCGCTCGAACCTTGCGGTGCCGATCCTCGACGGGGTGTTCAAACCCAACAACCTTCTGGAAGAGGCAAAAGTTCTGAGCGAGCGCGAAGGAATGGAGGATATGGCCATTGCGCCGGACGGTCAGCTGCTTGTGGCCTGTGGCAGCGAAGTTCTGGCCTGTAACGACAAGGGCGGGCTGAGCCTCGTGGCGGGCTATGATGCGCCGGTCACGGCGCTTGTGGTTCTGCCGGACGGGCGCCGCGTCGTGGCGCTGGGGGACCGGATCGAGATCGACGGGGAAGCGGAGCCGCTGCGCGACGCGGCGGGCAAACCGTTCCGTGCGATCACGTCCCTTTCGCTGAGCCGGGATGGCACGCTGCTGATCTGTGACGCGTCGGCCCAGCACGATACGACCCATTGGCGGTACGATCTGATGGAGAAGGGCGCAAGCGGTCGGCTTGTCTCGGTCGATCCGTCGAGCGGCGCAGCGGAGGTTCTGCAATCGGGGCTGCAATGGGCCTATGGCGCATGGCAGGCACAGGACGGGTGCATACTTGTTTCCGAAAGCTGGCGCCACAGGCTGCGCCGGGTGGGCAAGGGCTCGATGGGCGAGATGCCGGGTTACCCGGCGCGGATAAGCCCCACGGCGGATGGCGGCTTCTGGTTGGCCGTGTTTGCTGCGCGGATGCAGATCGTGGAGTTCGTGCTGAACGAAACCGATTTCCGGCGTGAGATGATTGCCACGGTGGACCCCGATTACTGGATTTCCCCGGCCTTTAGCTCGGGCAAGGATTTTCTTGAACCGCTTCAGGGCGGCGGGGTGAAACAGATGGGTATTCTCAAGCCTTGGGCGCCGCCGCGTTCCTATGGGCTGGCCGTGCGATTTGATGCGCAGCGGGTTCCTGTCATGTCGGTCCACAGCCGCGTTGGTGGCGAAAATCACGGCATCGTCACCGTGCTGGAGCGTGGTGAAGAGGTGCTGGCACTGGCGAAAGGGGCGGGGCGGCTCTTGCAACTCGATGCGGGGACGATCCGCAGGGCCAATGCCATCGGGGGAGAATACGTATGACGCCGGTTCTGGAAATGAAGGGGCTGACCAAGTATTACGCTCGGGTCGCCGCAGTCGAAGATATCAATTTCACGCTTTTCCCCGGCGAGGTTCATGCGCTTCTGGGCGAGAACGGCGCCGGCAAATCGACTTTGACCAAAATGATCGCCGGTGTGGTGGAGCCCAGCAGCGGCGAGATTCTGCTCGATGGAAAACCGGTGCGGATCGACACGCCGGCCGAAGCGCTGCAAGCCGGGATCGCAATGGTGTTCCAGGAAACCAGCCTGGTGCCGTCAATGACCGTGGCGCAAAACCTCTTCATGGGGAACGAACGGTTCTTCAACCGGCTGCGCGGGATCAATATCGCCGCCCAGCAATTCATGCAGGCTCTGAACTTCCAGGTCGATCCGACGGCTTTGGTGCAAACATTGGGCGCCGCCAAGAAACAGATGATCGAGATCGCCCGAGCGATGCTGTCCGAGGCTCGGATCATCGTGTTCGACGAACCCACGGCCACGCTCACGCCGGAGGAAAAGAAACATTTCTTCGATCTGGTGAAAACGTTGCAGAAACGCGGTGTCGCAGTCATCTTCATCAGTCACGCCCTAGAAGAGGCGCTGGCGATTTCCGACCGCATCACCATCCTGCGCGACGGCAAGCATGTGGTGACGGACCAGACCACCAATTTCGACCGTGATTCCATCGTTCAGGCGATGGTCGGCCGTAGCCTGTCGGAGGAACTTTACGGAACCAGGAAGAAAACCGTGCGCCGGTCGGGCGAGCGGGTGCTTCAGGTCAGCAACCTTCGGATGGCCAACGCGGTGCGCAACAATTCTCTTTCCGTGTTCGCCGGTCAGGTTACCGGGGTGTTCGGCCTCGTCGGGTCCGGTCGGACCGAGACCTTCAAGGTGGTGGCCGGGGCGCTGAAGCGGAACTATCTCAACGGCGGCGAGGTTTTCATTCACGGCAAGCGGGTGCGCTATCGTGTGCCGGCCCAGAGTCTGCGCCAGCGCGTTGCCTATATTACTGAAGATCGCAAGGTCGAAGGGTTCTTCGAAACAATGTCGATCAAGGCCAACATCTTTATCGGTTGGCTGGCCAAGGCGGGCTGGAAGGCGTTCTGGATCAGGCGCAAGCAAGTCGACGTGATCGGCAAGGACTGGGCGAAATCGCTGAATATCCGCTCGGTGACGAACGATGCCAAGGTGATAGAATTGTCAGGTGGCAATCAGCAAAAGGTGGTGATCGCCAAGTCTCTAATCCAGGACCCGGACCTGATCATCTTCGACGAGCCGACCCGCGGTGTGGATGTGGGGGCCATCGCCGAGATTCACCATATGATCGAGCGGCTGGCCGATGAGGGCAAGGCGGTGGTGGTGATCTCGTCCTACCTGCCTGAGGTGATGCAGCTTTCCGATCGGCTACTTGTCGCCCGGCAAGGGCGAATTGTCGAGGAATTCTCGCCGCTTGATGCGACCGAGGAGAAGCTGATGTACGCGGCGGTGCACTGACAACGCGCCGAAACCGCACTCACCCGTGCCCCAAAGGGGCGCGGGGCGTTTCAGAGCGGGTGTCAGTGCTTGATTGCGCTTGTGTGTCGCGGCGGTCAACCGCCGTGGAAAACCTGAAACACCTGAGCCAAGGGCACGCGGTCGGGATCGGCACAGAATGATGCGAGCCTGTCGATGGCGCTTGGATCGAGCCCTTCGTCGGAGGCGAGAACCTTCAATCGCCGCGCCATTTCTTCAAAGTCATAGGCGTAATCGGCCGGGGTCATGGGGCAATCGAGATCCAGCAGCGTATCGTCATCGAGGGTCACGTGGATTCGGCAGCTCAACACCGGGATTTCCGGGTCCGCCGACAGGTTGATCCGCTTTTCCAGAGCGTTGACCTCGGGATCGTCATAGGTGGTCATGTTCCGCATCGTTGGCGTTCCGCGCACGAGCGTCAGAGCGATGCAGAACGGAATGCTCATCAGCGTGCCCGAGATCGAGGTGAACGGACCGGTGCTGTCCATCCCCGCGTAGCCGCACTCGTAGGGGTTCATTTTCACCGTGACGACCTTGATCCGGTCCGGGGCGACCTGGTCGCGCAGTTTCAGGGCCGCCGTCACCGGGGTCTGGTTGAAGGCGCAGACGGGGAAGGGCTTGAAGGCAACGCGCAGGGTCTGCCAATCGCGACCAAGCTTTTCGCCGATGGTCTTGTCGTCGAGGGATGTCTCCGCGAAGGCGGAGGCCAAGCCTTTTTCACCTTCGAATGCGGCGCGGGCGCTGACCGAACCTGCACCTGCCAATTCCGTTGCAGTCCAACCGAGCTGAGCCGTCGTTCCGACCTGGTAGCGCCACTCGTCGGTGCCTTCGACAAAGGACTGGAGCAGCCCGCCGGAGAGGGACACCGCATTGTTCAACGCCGCGGCGGTCTGGCCGGCAGATAGGCCCAACAGCCGCGAGGAGGCCGCCGCAGCGGCGGTTACGCCAAAGAGCGTGGTGGCGCGAAAACCGCGCGGCGTCGTTTGACCGGCAAGCAGCTCCTCAAATAGCCCACCCGCCTCGTAGCCGGCGACCAACGCGGGAATGATCCTCTCGGCAGGTGCCCGGCCAGATTCGACGAGGGCGATCAGCAGCGGAATGACGACAGCTCCGAGGTGGGCTGCGCCGCAGGTGTCTTCCTGTGCACGGCCATGAAACAGCGCCCCATTGGTCAGGATCGCGCCAGAGACGGAACTGAGCTCGCCCGTCGGCAACAGGGTGGCGTCGTATGCGTTGCCATACATGGCCCGGGCCGCAGCCGCCGCGACGGGATGATAGGGCGTGTCCAGTCCCACATAGGCGATGCCCAAACCGTTCAACAGACAGGTTCTTGCCTTGGCGGCCACAGCCTCCGGCAGGTCGGTTTCGGTCAGCGCGCTTGTGAAATCGGCCAGCCGTTCGGCAACTGTCGGATTCATGTGCTTCTCCCCCTGAGTCGTGATGCGAAACTAGCGGACTGCACGGGCTTAGTCAAAAAGATGACGCTTGACTCATAATTCATTTCCTTTCAGCGTGTGATAGAGAACCGGCGGGGAGGAGCCGTCAAGCGCAGGGAGAGCATTCGGATGACGACGTGTTTTGACGGGCAGGTCATCGCAATCACTGGCGGCGCCAGCGGAATAGGGGCGGCTTGCGCGAGATACCTGGCACGGCAGGGAGCCCTGGTGGCGATTCTCGACCGCGATGCGACGGCGGCAGAAACCGTTGCACATGAAATTGGTGGCTTCGCCGTCGCCACGGATGTCGCGGAGGAGGCGAGTATCGCCAATGCGGTGCGATCCGTGGAAGCCGAGACAGGTCCGATCGCCGGTGCGATCACCTCTGCCGGAATCGTTCAGAGCCCGGATGCGCCGGAGCATTTGTCGATGGAGGTTTACGATCAGGTTTATGCCGTGAACCAACGCGGCACCTACCTGTCGCTGCGCGAACTCGCGGCACATATGATCCCACGCGGAAAAGGCAGCCTTGTTGCGGTCAGTTCCGTGACGGCGCGGCGCGGCACGCCGCTGCATGCCTACGGACCGGTAAAGGCCGCGGTCACCAATCTTGTCTGGGGGTTGGCCGGAGAATGGGGACGCAGTGGCATTCGCGTCAACGCGATCGAACCGGGCTACACGCGGACACCCGCGCTTCAGGCGCAGATTGACATGGGCCGCCGGGATCCGGCGCTGCTGGCGGCCAACACCGCGCTCGGCCGAATGGTTGAATCCGAGGAGGTCGCCGCCGTCGCCGCCTTCCTTTTGTCAGACGCCGCCTCTGCGGTCACGGGCGTGTCGATGCCTGTCGATGCGGGCTTCCTCGAAGCCGGAAGCTGGGCACCCTACGGCGGAGTGCGGGCCTCGCGCACCTAATCAAAAACAAAAACAGAAACGTTTTTCACGGAGGAGAGAAGTCATGAACGAACACAAAAAAGGGCGAATGGAAAGTGCATCGGGCGGTGTCAGCCGTCGGGGATTCCTCGCCGCGACAGGCGCCGCCGCGCTTACGACCGGGTTATCGACCCCGGCAATCCTGCGGGCGCAGGGGGCCACGATCAAGATCGGTATGCCGACCATTCTGTCGGGTCGCGTTGCCATTCTGGGCGAAACCGCAAGCGTTGGCGCGAATATGGCAGTGGATGCCTTCAACGCGGCGGGGGGTATAGATGGACGCCAGGTCGAACTGGTGATCCGCGATACCAAGGGGAATCCGGACGAGGCGGCCAAGATCACGCGGGAACTCCTGAACTCGGACGGTTGTGAACTGATCTTGAACTCCGAAGCCTCCGGCGGGACATTCGCTGTCCATGAAGTGATGCGCGACACCGGCCAGTACTGCGTCCACGCGATCTCGGAAACATCCGCGCTGACGGCGGATCCGAAGAACCAGGTTGCCTGGATTTTCCGCGCCGGGCGTCAGGGGATTCACGATGCAATCTCTGGCGGGCTCTATGCCTCGGATCTGGTGAAGGCGGGGGCCAACAGATGGGCAACCTGTTCGCCGGATTATTCCTATGGACGCGATACCACAGCGGAATTCGTTGAATATCTCGGCATCTTTGCGCCCGAACTGGAAATCGTGACCCAGACCTGGCCGAAGATCTTTCAGCCCGACTACACAGAGAATATCACTGCGTTGCTCAATGCGGCGCCTGATGCGATGTACACCTGCTTGTGGGGGGGCGATCTGTCGGCCTTCTTTGATCAGTCGAGCCTTTATGGCCTGTTCGAGCAGTTCCAAGCCGTCGCGGTCAACCTTGGCGATGCTCCGGTTCTGGAGGCGATCAAGAACCTTCCCGCGGGCATCCATTCGGGCAACCGCTATCACAAGGACATTCCAGATACCGAAGCGAACGAACAATGGAATGCAAAATTCCGCGAATCCGGCAAGCTGCCGACCAACTGGGGTTGGCAGGCATGGACCGCGACGCGTTTCGTGCTGGAGGCATTGGAGGAAACCAAGGGCGACACCAACCGAGACAAGCTAACAGATGCAACCAAGGGACGCAGTATCGACTGCCCGCTTGGCATCGACGGTACCGTGACCATGCGCGAGACCGACAACACGCTGATCAACTATGCGATCGGCTACGGCAAGACCTTGGCCGAGGAGCCCCACGTTACGGACTTCAAGGCAACCCCCTGGGACATCATTGCGGAGCATGAGACGGCTTGGAAGAAATCCAAGGGTTTCATCTGATCTAAACGCCCGCCGCCGGGTCTGATCGGGTCCGGCGGCCTCTTGATCCTATAATCACGGATACCGGATCTGATGTTCAACTTCGACGCCCTTGCAGGCTGTCTGTCGGCCAGTAGCTGCCTCGTGACGCAACTAAGCACCGGGGTCATCATCGGCATGTTGCTGTTTCTCGTCGCCTCGGGCGTGACGCTGATCTTTGGCGTGCTGCATGTCGTCAACTTTGCCCACGGCGCCTTTTACATGATCGGCGCATACAGCGCCTATACTGGCTACAGCCTCACGGGCAGCTACTATCTGGCGATCGCGTTCGGCACGCTGGTTGCCGGCATCATCGGAATTCTGTTCGAGAGGTTGGCGATAAGCAAGGTCTACAAGGAGAACCTGCTGATGCAGCTTCTTGTTTGTTATGCCTTCGTGCTGATTGCGGATGATCTCGTCAAGATCATATGGGGGGCGGAATATCTTGCACTTGGTATTCCGGATGAATTCCGCGTGCCGCCTTACCGGTTTGCCGGGGGCGTGATTCCGCCCCTCTACATCTTCCTTGTCTGCGTGTCTCTTGCCGTTGCCATCCTGTGCCTGCTGCTGATCCAGTACAGTCGTTTTGGCAAGATCATCCGGGCTGCAGCGCATAACGCGACAATGGTTTCGGTGCTGGGCATCCGCGTGCCGGTCTACTTCGCGGCGCTCTTCGGGCTGGGCTGTGCGCTGGCCGGGATGGCGGGTGCCCTCGCCGCGCCGGTTCGGTCGCTGACACCGGGTATGGGCGTGTCGATCCTGATCGACAGCTTCGTCGTCACGGTGATCGGCGGAATGGGGTCCATCCCCGGGGCCTTGCTGGCGGCGCTGATCCTCGGAATGACACGGTCCTTCGGGAGCCTCGGCTTTCCGCTGTTCGTCGACGGTATGATGTTCATGATGATGGTCGCTATCCTCGTGTTTCGGCCACAGGGCCTTCTGGGCGAGAGGCCAGCGCGATGAAGTCCTATCGCATGACCGCCCCCGGGCATCCGCTCCGAACGCTGTTGATTGCCGGCGCAGGGCTGGCGGTTCTCCTGATCCTCGGCCTGGTCTTCCCCAGCCCATGGCTACGCGACACCATGACCTCGCTCTTCGCGAGCGGGCTTCTGGCGATGTCGTTGCACCTCCTGGTGGGGTATTCCGGCCTCGTCTCCTTTGGCCACGCCGCCTATTTTGCGCTCGGCGGTTATGTGTTCGGAATGACGCTGCAAGCGCCGGGTTACGTCGAGACCTTCGGTGCGTGGTCGTTGCCCTCGGCAATGTTGCTGGCCATGTTCGGCACAGGCGGCGCTGCCTTTCTCGTCGGTCTCGTCTGTGCCCGGCTGTCAGAAATCTATTTCGCCTTTCTCACGCTGGCCTTCCAGATGCTCTTTCTATCTCTGATCCAAGGTTTCGTCGGCTATACCGGCGGTGACCAGGGATTGACCGGCGGCATCCCGCGTCCGGCCTTCCTCGGTATCAACGTGACACAAAGCTGGGACCGCTATGCCTTCTGCGCGACGGTGTTTGTCTTCGGCGTTCTCGTGATCCGGCTGATCACGGAAAGTTCCTTCGGGTTCACCCTGCGGATGTTGCGCGACAACGAGGCGCGGGTGAAATTCCTCGGGATCAACACCTATCTCACCAAGGTCATCTGTTTCACGCTGGCCGGGACGCTGGCCTCGCTTGGCGGCGTGATCCTCGCGATCTTCACCTCGGCCGCCTATCCCGAATGGGCCAGTTGGACCAAGTCCGGCGAGGCGATCTTCATGATCATGCTGGGCGGAGTGAACACCTTTCTCGGCCCGTTGGCCGGGGCGCTGGCCATGCGGATCATCGACGACGTGACGCTGCTCTACACGACCCACACCGAACTGGCGAAAGGTATCGTGATCCTGTTCGTCGTGCTGGTGCTGAAACGCGGCATCCTCGATTTCGCGTTGGACCGGCGCCGATCCCGCGCGGACCGGCGCGCCAACCGGGACCGCGCTGCGGCACACGAGAAGGAGCGAGCCGATGTTGACTCTTGATCACGTGGTGAAACGGTTCGGCGGTGTTGTTGCGACAAATGATGTTTCACTGACGTTTCCCAATGAATCGCTAAGCGCGATCATCGGCCCGAACGGGGCCGGGAAGACAACCCTGTTCAACCTGATTACCGGACACCTTGTTCCGACCAGCGGCAGCATTCGATTCGAAGGCGATGAAATCGCCGGGATGAAGCCTGCCGCAATCGTGCGCAAGGGGATAGGCCGGGCGTTTCAGGTGGCGAGCATCTTTGGCAGCCTGACGGTGGAGCAATCGCTTGCGGTTGCGGTGACCGCGCATGAGCGTCGCGCCTTCAGCCTGGGCGGCGCTTTTCGCAACCATACGATCCGCAGGCGGACGGAGGAGCTCGTCGACTTGCTTCAGCTCAACCATGTGGCACAACGGATCTCGGGCGAGATTTCACATGGTGATCAGAAGCTTCTTGACGTCGGGCTGGCGCTGGCGCTGCGGCCCAAGTTGCTGCTGCTCGACGAACCTGCAGCCGGGATGGGGCCGGATGAACGCTGGCAGATGATGGATACGGTCAAGCGGCTTTGGAAGTCCGAGAACATGACGCTGATCTTCATCGAGCATGATATCGACCTCGTGTTCCAGACGGCCGAGATGATCCACGTACTGCGCTACGGTTCAGTCCTTGCCAGCGGCACGGCCGAGCATATCCGCGGGCACCCGGAGGTGATCGAGGCCTATCTCGGCACAGAGGTCACTCATGAGGAAACGGAGGTGGCGCTGTGACCGACACTATCCTCGACGTTCGCGAGATCGATGTCTTCTATGCGTCGTCGCATATCCTGTTCGATGTCTCTTTCACCGCCCGAAAGGGGCGGACATTGGCGCTTTTGGGCCGCAACGGCGCCGGCAAGAGCACCACTATGAAAGCGATCATGGGCGTCGTCCCCGTGCGCTCTGGCACAATCTGCCTGGGTGGCGCTGAGATTCAGTCATGCACGCCGCATCGTGTGGCGCAGATGGGGGTGGGCCTCGTTCCGGAAGACCGCCAGGTGTTTCCCGGCCACACGGTCGAGGACAACCTGCGCATCGCGATGAAACCCGGGAGCGAGGGGCAGACGGAATGGCACATGGACAACATCCTTTCCGCCTTTCCCCTGCTGGAGCGGCTGATGGATCGCAAGGCGGGCATGCTGTCCGGGGGCGAACAACAGTTGCTGGCGATGGCGCGGTGCCTGATGGGCAATCCCGATGTGATCCTGCTCGACGAGCCGTCCGAAGGACTGGCGCCGATTATCGTGCAGCAGATCGATCGCTTGATCCGCGAGCTGCGCCAGACCGGGATCACGATCATCCTTGCGGAGCAGAACATGCATTTCTGCCTTGGCATCTCGGATGACGCCGTCGTCATCGACAAGGGGCGCATCGTCTATTCGGACACGATCGAAGCGCTGCGAAAGGACGAGGATGTCCTGAGCCGATATCTGGCGGTCTGAGGTCGGGGGCACGTCAAAACGACCGGCAGAAGCCAGTTGCATCAACGTTGGCACACATATATGAATAATGAATCACTAGTCAAATTTCTGCCACTCCGGCACATGCCGATTGATGGCGGGCGGAGGACCTGTTCGGATGACACCTGACGACCGAAAAACACTTTATCGCAATATGCTGCTGATCCGCAGGATCGAAGAGGCGCTGCGCCAGCTTTTCGCGGACGGCCACGTTCCGGGTTTCGTGCATCTGTCAATCGGCCAGGAGGCGGTGCCTGTCGGCGTGTCCAGTCATCTGCGCGACAGCGATACCGTATCCTCCAATCACCGCGGACATGGCCATACCATCGCCAAGGGGGTCGATCCGTCGGCCTTCTTCGCAGAGGTTCTGGGGCGGGCGACCGGGCTCTGCAAGGGGCGCGGCGGGTCAATGCATGTGGCGGACCTGTCCAAGGGGATGCTCGGGGCCAACGGGATCGTCGGAGCCGGCCTGCCGATCACCACCGGAAGCGCGCTGGCGCTCAAGATCCGGGGGAAAGGCGACATCGCGGTCGTCTATTTCGGTGACGGGGCGCTGGCCGAAGGGCTCCTGCACGAATGTTTCAACATCGCGGCGCTCTGGGGCCTTCCGGTCCTGTTCGTATGCGAGAACAACGGCTGGTCTGAATTCAGCCCGACCGCCAACCAGGTGTCCTTCAAGCTTCAGGCACTCGCCAAGGCCTATGGCATCCGATACGCGGCTGTCGATGGCAATGTGGTGACCGAGGTCGCCGACGGTGCCGGCAAGCTGATCGACAGGATGCGGAAGACGCCCGCGCCCACGGTCCTCGAATGTGCCACGACCCGGGTCAGGGGCCATTTCGAAGGCGACCGGCAGGATTACCGTGAGGCCGAGGAGGTTGCCGGTCTGGACGCGCGCGATCCGCTGCTGCTGGCGCGGCGCGCGATGACGGACGTCGATGCCGCCTGGTTCGACACCATCGCGCGGGAGGTGGAGGCCGAGGTCGCCGCCGCCGTTGCCGCCGCCAAGGAGGCCCCGTTGCCCGATATTTCTGACATCACCGCCGACGTCTATACCACAGAGGAGGTCCGCGCATGACCGAAGTCCGGTTCATGAAGGCCGTCAATCAGGCCCTGTCGGATGCGATGGAGGCCGACCCTTCGGTCATCCTGATGGGGGAGGATATCGGCGCGGCAGGCGGGTCGTTCAAGGTGACCCGCGACCTGTTGGATACATTCGGGTCGGAGCGGGTCTATGACACGCCGATCTCCGAAGCGGCGATTGCCGGCATGGCGGTCGGTGCTGCGCTGACCGGCGCGCGCCCGGTGGTCGAGATCATGTTCATGGATTTCGTCACCCTGACGATGGATATGCTGGTCAATCAGGCGGCCAAAGCGCGCTCGATGTTCGGGGGGCAGGGATCCGTCCCGATGGTGTTGCGCACGCCGCATGGAGGCGGGCTGAACGCGGGCCCGCAGCATTCGCAATGCCTGGAGGCCTGGTTTGCACATGTGCCGGGGCTGAAGGTGGTCTGCCCTGCGACCCCGGCGGATGCCTATGGCCTGCTGCGCGCGGCCATCGACGATCCGGACCCGGTGATCTTCATTGAAAACAAGGCGCTCTATGCCGCCAAGGGTGATCTGCCGGACAGGCCGGAAATCCCCGTCATCGGCAAGGCCCGACTGGCGCGCGCCGGCACCACGGCAACCGTCGTGTCCTACGGCGCCGCGGTTCAATGGGCGCTGGATGCGGCGGAAACGCTGGCCCCCGAGGGTATCGATGTGGAGGTCCTTGATCTTCGTTCGCTGCAGCCCTGGGACGAAGCGGCCGTGCTGGCGAGCCTGTCGAAGACCCATAACCTGGTGATCGCCCACGAGGCCGTGGAAGCCTTTGGCATCGGCGCCGAAATCGCCGCCCGGATGGCGGATATCGGCTTCGACGAACTGGACGGTCCCATTGTTCGGGTCGGAGCGCCCTTTGCGCCCTCGCCGTTCGGCAAGACGCTGGAGGCCGCCTACCGACCCACTGCAAACGACATCGTTGCCGCAATCCGGCGCACACTCGATTGAAGAGGACTGATCATGACCGATGATACAATACTTTTGGCCCGCGACGGTGGCGTTGCCACCCTCACGATCAACCGCCCCGACACGCTGAATGCGGTGGACATATTCACCATAGCGGCGATGAACCGTGCGCTGGACGAATTGGAAAGCGATCCGGAGGTTCGCGTGATCATCTTTACCGGCGCGGGGCGCGCGTTCATAGCGGGCGGCGATATCGCGGATCTGAACTCCCGCCAGGGGCTGCCGCATTATCAGGAATTCGCAGAGGACATCCACCGGCTGTTTCGCCGGATCGAGACGCTGGACAAGCCGACGATCGGCGCGGTCAACGGCTTTGCCCTCGGCGGCGGGACCGAGTTGATCCTCTCGCTGGACATCCGCATCCTTTCGGACAAGGCGAAACTGGGCCTGCCCGAGATCACCCTTGGCCTGTTTCCCGGTGCGGGTGGCACCCAGAGGATCATCCGCCAACTTCCGCTATGCCGAGCAAAAGAGATCATGTTCACCGGCGACATGCTGTCGCCCGATGAGGCCGTCTCGCTGGGCCTTGCAAACCGGGTCGTGCCGCATGACAGCCTGATGGATGAGGCGATGGCCACCGCGGCCAAGATCGCGGGAAAATCGCCGCTGGTCCTCAAGCTGCTCAAACGCACGCTGGTCGATGGCGGCGACATGCCGCTAGCTTCTGCGCTGCGCCATGAACAGGCGATGATCGGCCTCGTTCTGGATAGTGCCGACGCGCACGAGGGCTGCACGGCATTCCTTGAAAAACGCGACGCCCGTTTCGAGGGAAAGTGAATGGCCAATCTTGTGATGCCGAAGTTCGGACTGACGATGACCGAAGGGCTGTTGTCCGAATGGCACGTCGGCCCCGGCGAAGCGTTCTGCGCCGGTCAGCTTCTGTACACCGTTGAAACAGAGAAGGTCGCCAACGAGGTCGAGGCGGAGATCGACGGAACCTTGTCGGAAATCCTCGTCTCCGAAGGTGAAACAGTGCCTGTGGGAACTCCCGTGGCACGGATTTCCGATCAAGCGGGCGAGGCCGAAGTGCCCGGGGCAAGCCTCGCGACGCCTGCAGAAGAGCGTGATGTTCAGGACGCGCCCGCCGCCCGTAAATTGATGGCCGAACATGGGCTGTCGCGCGGGGCCGTGGACGCTTCCGGGCGCGATGGCCGGGTGATGAAAGAGGACGTCTTGCGTGTCATCGCCACCCCGCTGGCCAAACGGATCGCCGCGATTGAGGGCGTGGCGCTGGAAGAGATTGTCGGATCCGGTGCGCGCGGCCGGATCAAGGCGGCGGATGTCGAGACAGCGGCTGCGCGCGCGGCCCGACCCGCCGCACAATCCACGGTGATCGCGCCGAGCGGCGCCACAGAGATAGCAGCCAGTCCCGCACGGTTGTCCACGGCCCGTCGCGTCTTGGCGTCGAAACGGGATATTCCGCATTTCTACATGACCCATGAGGCAGAACTTTCGGCCCTGACCGAACTGCGCCAGGGGTTGAATACCGACAGCGAGCGGGCGCGGATCTCGGTCACGCATATGCTGATCCGGGCGGTCGGTGTCGCATTGGCAGAACTGCCCGTATTGAACCGGATATGGTCCAATGACCGGATCGTGGCCTTTGACCGTGTCGATGTCGGCATGGTGGTGGAAACGCCCGAGGGCCTCCGCATCCCGGTGGTGCGCGATGTCGGCGGCCGGGGACTGGACGAAATCGCCGAAGCGGCGGCTGCCGCAGCGGACCGGGCCCGGAGCGGGGCGCTGGCGGCCGAAGACGTGGGCGACAGCGCCATCGCGATTTCCAACGTCGGGATGTTCGGCGTATCGAGCATGACGCCCATCATCAACCCGCCCAATGCCATGATCATCGGTGTCGGGGCGGACCGAAAGCTGTTCCGGCCGGGTGCCGATGGTGCCCCCACCCTGCGCCATGAGTTGACCCTGACGTTGGCGGCGGACCACCGAATAATCGACGGGGCGGATGCCGCCCGCTTCCTGGCCCATCTCGTTGGCGTGATCGAACAGCCGATCCGCCTGCTGCGCACCCCCAAACGCCCCTGACCGGAGACCAAACCATGCAGTTTTCCCTGAGTGAAGAACAACAGATGATCATCGACACCTCCCGAAAGGTCGGAGAGGCGTTCGGGCTGGAATACTGGCGCAAGAAGGATGCCGAAAAGGCCTATCCTTCGGAATGCTGGCAGGCGATCTGCGACGCGGGGCTGGCTGGCGCGATGCTGCGCGAGGAATATGGCGGCGGCGGTCTGGGTCTGGTTGAGACGGCGCTGATCGTGGAGGAACTCTGCGCGGCAGGCGGAGGCGCAACGGTGTCGCAGATCTTCATGCTCAACCCGGTGTTCGGCGGCGTCGCCATCTCGAAATACGGGACCGACCAGATGCGAAAGGAGTGGCTGCCCAAGCTGTGCTCGGGCGAGATGCGATTCTGCATGGCGCTGACCGAACCCGACGCCGGCACCAATTCGCTCGAGATTTCCACGGTGGCCCGGCCGGACGGCGACGGCTGGCGCGTGACTGGCCAGAAGATCTGGATCACGGCAGTCGGTGAGGCCGACAAGATGCTGGTCGTCGCGCGGACCAGCCCGGTCGCGGAAGGCCAGAAAAAGACGCACGGCATGAGCTTGTTCATGATCGACCGGGATCGCGAGGGATTGAGTTACACCCCGATCGACAAGCTGGGGACGAACACCTTGCCCTCCAGCCAGGTCTTTTTCGATAATGTGCGGGTCGAACCGCACGAACTCATTGGCGACGTGGACGGCGGCTGGCATCAGCTTCTGGACGTGTTGAACGCGGAACGCATCGTGACGACGGCCGGCTTGATCGGGACCGGGCGGCTGGCGATCAGGCTGGGCGCGGACTATGCCAAGGACCGAAAGGTCTTTGGTGGCGCGCCGATTGGCACGTACCAGTCCTTGCAATTTCCGATGGCCCAGCACTGGGCGGAACTGGAAGCGGCCAAGTTGCTGAATCTCAAAGCGGCGTGGCTGGGGGATACCGGCGCGCCCTACGGCTCGGAAAGCAACGCGGCCAAGCTGATCGCCAGCCAGGCGGCCTCGGCCGTTGCAGAGCACTCGATGCAGATCATGGGCGGCATGGGATATTCCAAGGAAATGCATGTCGAACGGCTCTGGCGCGATGCGCGCCTGTTCCGGTTCGCGCCGGTTTCCGAACAGATGATCCTGAACTACATCGCGATGGCGAACCTAGGATTGCCACGCTCCTATTGAGGACCATGTCATGCTGAACCTCACCCGCTCGCTTGATTTTCACATCGCCCTGAGACCCGGGGCCGAGGCGCTGGTCTATGACGACGTGCGGCTCGACTGGTCCGCGCTCCAGGACCGGGTACGCCGTACCGCCGCCGGCCTGAAGGCGGCCGGGGTCGGTCCGGATACCATCGTGGCGCTTTACATGAAGAACAGCGCCGCCTTCATCGAGCTGCTCTATGCGATCAGCCATGTGGGCGGCGTGGCATTGCCGATCAACTATCGGCTGTCCGGGGAAGAGGTCGATTACATCGCGACCCACGCCGGAGCCACGCTGATCCTTGCCGATGAGGAGTTCGGCACGGTGTTTTCCGGCAGAGACCTGCCGGTCCGGTTTCTCGACAGGGCGGCCCAGTCTGACTCGACGCGCATCTTTGAGGCCTGCGGGTCTTGCGTAAAGGCTGCACCACGGCATGGGGCAGACCTGTTCCGGTTGATGTATACCTCGGGCACAACGGACCGGCCCAAAGGGGTTACACAGACCTATGACAACTTCTATTGGAAATCCGCCGATCACAATGTGGCTTTGGACCTCGGCCTTCAGGACCGCCTGCTGGTGGTCGGACCGCTCTACCATGTCGGTGCATGCGACATCCCGGGCCTGGGCATCCACCTCTGCGGTGGCACGATGGTCATCTTGCGGGATTTCGACGCCGAGGCGACGTTCCGCGCGATCGAGGAAGAGCGGATCACCGGCATCTGGCTGGCCCCGGTCATGACTTCGACGATGCTCTCCACGCCCACCAGTCACGATACAGCGACGCTGCGATGGTGCATCGGTGGCGGCGAAAAGACACCCGAGCATCGCATTCGCAGCTTTTCGGAGGTTTTCCCGAATGGCCGATATGTAGATGCCTATGGTATGACGGAAACCGTGGGCGGCGATACGTTCATGGTGGCGGGGCGGGAGATCGACAAGATCGGATCGGTCGGCGTGCCGGTGCCCCATCTGGAACTACAGATCCGGGATGAGGACGGCGCCCTTCTGCCGGCAATGGCCGAAGGGGAGATCTGCATGCGGGGGCCGAAGGTGACTTCGGGGTATTGGAAAGACCCCGACAAGACCGCGGCCGCCTTTTTCGATGATGGTTTTTTTCGTTCCGGCGATGTGGGATACATGGACCCGGATGGCTATCTTTTCCTGACAGACCGCAAGAAGGACCTGATCATATCGGGTGGCGAAAACGTGGCGTCGAGCGAGGTGGAGCGGGTTCTCTACACGTTGGACGGGGTGTTCGAGGCGGCCGTGGTCGCGCGCGAGGACGAGAAATGGGGCGAGGTCCCCGTGGCCGTTATTGTGACCGAACCGGGCGCGGCGGTGACATTCGACGACATGATGCGCCATTGTCGAAAACATCTGGCGGGATTCAAATGCCCCAAGGACCTGGTGGTCGTTGAAAGCTTGCCCCGCAATCCATCGGGGAAGATATTGAAAAGGGTTTTACGCGAAACGGTGGCCGCTGCTACTCGACGCGGCTGATGAGAAAAGGGAATCGGCGCCGGTGCCTGCATCTGTGAAAAGAAAAAAGCTGACGCGAGAAGAGAAGTCCAAACAGACTTACGAAGCCCTGATGGCCTCGGCGGCCGAGGTGGTGGGCGCGCGCGGGTATGCCGCCACCTCCGTTGCCAAGGTGACTGAGATGGCAGGTGTCAGCCAGGGCACCTTCTACAACTATTTCGATGATCGCCAGACGCTTTTTGACAGCCTGCTGCCCTATGTCGGGACCAACATGATCCACGAGATCGCCGCCGAGGTTCCGCGCGCGGCGCAGGGATGGAAACGGGAGGTCGAACGGTTCCGCGCCTATTGCCATTTTCTCGGCCGAAACCCCGGTTTCTACCGCATCCTGTACGAGGCGGAAATCTTTGCACCGAAGGCGCATGCCGATCACATGAAGCGGATGTCTGAGGGGTTGCGGCGGTCTTTTCTTCGGTCGATCGAGTGTGGCGACATGAAAAAGGTCGACGGCGAGGAACTGGACGCCATCGTCTTTGCGCTGCTTGGTGCGCGGGCCTATGTGGCGATGAATTACGGCAAGGGAACGGAGATACCCGAGTCCGCCATCGCGGGCTATGCCAGGCTGGTTCGCGGCCTGTTCTGACGTGGGCCAGCGGCGAAGTCGAACAACCGGTACCTCTGCGCCGGCCACGAGAGGATAGGACAATGACATCCGAACTGATCGCCCACGCGGTCATAACAGGCGGGGCCAGCGGTATCGGCCTGGCCACCGCTCAGCTTTTCCGGGGGCACGGTGCGGCCGTCACGATCCTTGATCTTCACCGGGACGGTGCGGATATCGCGGCGGGGATCGGCGCGGAATTCATTCGCCTCGACGTGACGGACGCCGAAGCAATCGAAACCTGTGCCGCAGGCCTGGAAGCGGGCGCTCCGCCGACGGTTCTCGTGACCTGTGCCGGTATTCTGCAACGCATGGATCCGCCGGAGCAGATTTCCTGGGCCGAATGGGATCGCGTCACCGCCATCCACCAGCGGGGCACCTTCGCCTGTTGCAAGAGTTTCGGCAGCAGGATGGCGGTACGCGGGGCGGGCGCCATCGTGACAGTCTCCTCCGTCGCGGGGATAGCCACCGGCCCGCTCCATGCCTACGGACCCGCCAAGGCCGCCATCGCGCATCTGTCCAAGAGCCTGGCCGCCGAATGGGGCCCGAAAGGCGTACGCGTCAACAGCGTCGCGCCGGGTTTTACATCGACGCCGGCACTGGACCGGGGCCTGTCCGTCGGGGCCCTGTCCGGGAACCGGCTGGCAGCTGGGGCGGCCCTTGGCCGCCTTGTCGAGGCAGAAGAAATCGCGAACGCGATCGGATTTCTCGCCGGGCCCGACGCCTCGGCCATTACGGGTGTCGTCCTGCCGGTTGACTGTGGTTATCTCGTGGCCGGAGATTGGGGGGTCTACGGCGGATTGCGATGAATACCTGCGGACTTGGGCCTGGTCGCGCGGGCAATGCCCGCTTTACAGCTCCGGCCGATGCGCAGTATTCGGGGTAACGAATAGAATTTTTTAATTTGGGAGCCTTATGAACAATCCACCACAGGAAAAACTGGTCGGAGCCTTGGTGAACGGGCTGGCCGTCCTGCGGTATCTGCAGCGTGCCAGAAACGGGGTGGGTGTAACGCATGTCGCGCGCGATCTCAGCATCAACCCCTCAACCTGTTTCAACATTCTCAGGACACTGGTGCATGAAGGTCTGGCAAGTTTCGACCAGACAACAAAAACATACACTTTGTCCATGGGTGTCGTGTCCCTGGCCCAGGCAGCACTGGACCGTCAGAACCATATCCGGGTTCTACACCCGGAATTGCAACGGCTGGCGGTGTCGCACAGTGTCGCGATGAATCTCTGGCAGGTCGTCGATGACAACCGTGTGTTGCTGGTCGATCGGGCCGAGCCTAATACGCCGGTTCAGATATCGATGCGCATCGGACAGCGGTTGCCCTTGCTCGCCGGGGCCCTTGGACGGTGCATGGCGGTGCAGAGCGACATGGCCAAGTCAGAGCTGCAGCGCCGCTACAACCGCATCCGGTTGGCGACACCGATGGACTTCGAGGACTGGTTCAGCCAGTTGGACCGGGTCAGGGAAGACGGGTATGCGCTGGACCAGGGGCATTTCGCACGCGGCATCACCACCATTTCCGTCGGCATTGCCAACTCGGCGGGTCAACCTTTCCTCGCCATTAGTGCAATTGCCGTCAGTGCCCAGATTGATGAAGAGGGAACGGACGCCTTGATTCACGATCTGCTGAATCTCAAAAACGTCTCTTCCCTTAGCGGATAGATGTGAACAGGCATGCAATTTTGGCTCTGAAT
>Ga0070729_10001548_pt1 | contig 34288 bp, 21 predicted proteins | sample tdDd472_FD_66725 | JGI IMG/M metagenome (GOLD analysis project Ga0070729, IMG submission 66725) | Marine sediment microbial communities from the Atlantic coast under amendment with organic carbon and nitrate - tdDd47.2 | ecosystem: Environmental > Aquatic > Marine > Coastal > Sediment | place...
AGATCTCGTAGACCTCCGTACCGCCCTGCACCATCGACTCCAGCGCGTCGACCGCGTCGGTGTTCTCGGGGTCGATCCCGAGAATCTCGCGGTAGACGTTCACCGCCTCGGCGGGGTCGTCGAGGGCTTCGACGGTCACCGCAGCGAGGCGCAGGCGCAGCGGCACGCTGGCTGCCGGCTCACGCTCGGCCATGATGCGCCGCTGCAGGATGTCGGCGAGCGACTCCCACGCGCCCTGCCGCTCGTAGAGGCGGTCGAGGGCGACGAGCGCACGCTGCTCGTCCGGGTTCTCTTCGATGACGCGGACGAACGCGTCGATCGCGTCCGGGTCCTCGCCGATCTCCTCTTCGTACACACGACCGAGGCGCAGCCCGATGCCGTTGCGCATCGACGGGTCGACCTCGTCCTCGAGCAGCTGCCCGTAGAGCTCGGCGAGCTCCTCCCAGCGGGCGAGCTCACGCGCAATGCGCTCCAGCTCGTCCAGCTCGGACGTCCGCGCCCCTTCGCGCGCCGCAGCGGCATAGCTGGCCCACGCCGACGGCGCGTCGCCGAGCTGCCCCTCGTGGATGCGCGCGATGTCGATGTGCAGGTCCCGACGCCCGGCCGGGTCGTCCGTCGCCTCGACGAGGGTCGTCTGCACGGCGATCAGGTCGCCCCACGCGCCCTCGGACCGATAGATCGGCTCGAGCACCCGCGCGGCTGCAGCGGGCTCTTCGCCCCGCTCGATCAGCGACCGAAGCGCAGCGCGGCTCTCGGCGTGGTCGGGCGCCTCGGCGAGGATGCCCTTCCACGTCTCGAGCGCGGCCCACGGGTTCATCAGCTCCGTCTCCTGGAGCTGACCCATGCGGAACCGAACGGCGCGCGCCTGCTCGGGGTCTTCGACGAGCTCGGCCTGCTGGCCGAGGACGTCGAGCAGCTCGTCCCACCGCTCCGACTGCGCGAGCAGCCGGTCGAGGGCACGCAGCGCGTCGAGGTCCTGCGGCGCCACGCCGAGCACCGCCCGGTAGGCGTCGACGGCGCGGTCGACCTCTTCGAGCTCCCGCTCGAGCACGGCGCCAAGGGTGAACCACAGCTCCCGGCGCTCGGTGTCCTCGGTCGCGAGCTGCAGCTTGCGCTCGTAGTTCTCGACGAGGTCTTCCCACCGGCTGGTGCGGGTGAAGAGGCGCTCGAGGTGCTCAATGGCGTCCCGATCGTTCGGGTCGATCATCAGCACCTGGCGCATCACCTCGATGGCCTCGTCGAGCTCTTCGAGCGGCGCCTCGTGCAGCGCGGCCGCGCGGAAGAGCAGCGTCTTGCGCAGCGCGGTGTCGCCCAGCACGTCCGGCAGCTCGGCCTTGCGCAGCAGGATCTCGACAAGGGACGACGCGTCGTCGAGCTCTCCGTAGAGGCGCTCGAGGGCGTCGATGGCCTCGCGGTCGTACGGGTCGAGGTCCAGCACCTGACGCCACAGCCCCGCGGCGGCGCCGCGGTCGTCGAGCTTCGTCTCGCGCAGCTTCGCAACGCGGACGAGCGTGTCGCGCTGGACGGTCGGGTCGTCGGCCTCACCGGCGAGGTCTTCGAGCCGCTCGGCGAGGGTGTCCCACCGCTCGAGGCGCGGCGCGAGGGCGTACAGCCCGTCGAGCACGCGCTCGTCCCCGGTCGACTCGGCCACGGCGCGATCGAACGTCGCCCACGCGGCCTCGGCATCGCCCAGCTCGTCCCGACGCAGGGTCGCCGCGCGCAGGAACGTGTCGATCCGGTGCGTCGGGTCGTCGTCGTGCGTCAGGCGCACTTCGAGCAGCTCGACGAGCGAGGCGTGCGCGCCGTGCTCGACGTAGATCGGCTCGAGGACCTTCGCAGCGGCGAGGGGCACCTCGTCATCGCGCATCATCGCTTCGAGCGCGGCGGTCGCCGTCTCGTCGTGAGCGTCGTCGCCGAGGACGGCGGCGAAGAGCTCGATCGAGCGGTGCACGTCGCCGAGCTCGTCGCGCCACAGGGCGGCGAGACGGTTGCGCAGCTCGCGCTGCTCGGCGCTGCGGGCGCCCGCAAGCTCGGCACGACGCTCGACGATCTCGGCGCGCGACGCCGCGTCGTCCACCGCGCCATACAGACGGTCGAGGGACTCGAGGGCCTCGGCGTCGCCGGCAGACAGGTCGAGCACCCGGCGGAACTCCTGAATCGCCTGGTGCGGGTCGTCGAGGGTCTCTTCGAGCAGGTTCGCGGCCTTGAAGTGGATCGCCCGCTTCTCGTCGACGTCCTCGACGTGCAGCAGGCGCTCCTCACAGACACCGAGCAGGTCGTCCCAGCGCTCGGTGCGGGTGTACAGGTCGTCGAGGGCGTCCAGCGCGGTGGCACGCCCGGGCTCGATCTCCAGCACGCGACGCTGCATCCGGATCGCCTCTTCGGGATCCGAGAGCTCCACGTCGAAGAACCGCGCGACGCGCTCGGCGTAGAGGACGGCGACGGTCGGACCGTCGTCGCCGGAGTACGCCACCTCGTCGACGAGCTCTTCGTAGAGCTCGACGACCGCCTGCCAGTTGTCGGTGCGACCGGCGAGCGCCTCGAGCGTCGTACGCCCGCGCTCCGACCGCGGGTTCACGCGCAGCAGGCGGCTCCAGGCGTCGAACGCGGATCCGTAGTCCTCGAGCTTGCCCGCGTGCAGCGTGCCGATGCGGGTGAGCAACGCCTCCTGCTTCTCGACGTCCGTCTCGAACGAGAGCTGGATCTCGAGCATCTCGACGACGCGGTCGAGCTGCAGGTCCTCGGCGTAGAGCGGCTCGAGCAGCCGCGACACGGTGTATCGTTCCTCCTCGACGTCGAGCAGCTGCTCCAGCAGCTCGCGGGCGTCGAGGTCGGACGGCTCGGCGGACACGACCTCTTCGAGCGCAGCCACCGCTTCGCGATGTGCGCCGAGTTCGGTCGTCAGGACCCGCGCCATGTCGCGCTTGAGCTCGGCCCAGCGGTCCGGGTCCTCCTCGCGCGGATGCAGCTCGATCAGGCGGCGCAGCACGTCGGTCTGCGACATCGCGTCGCCGTTGCGACCGTGCAGCCGCACGAGGGCCGAGAGCGCCTCGAGGTGATCGGCGTCGACCTCCAGGATGCGCATGTAGCCTTCGATCGCCGCGTCGACGTCGTCGAGGTACTCCTCGCGGATCACGCAGGCCCGCTCGAGCAGCGCGATGCGCTCGGCGTCCGACTCGGCGAGTTCGACCTTTGCCAGCACGACGTCGAGGAGGTCGTCCCACCGCTCGAGGCGCGTGAAGATGTGGTCCCGGGCGTCGAGGGCGACGAGGTTGTCGGGCTCCCGCGCGAGCACATCGTCGAAGCACGCGAGGGCGCCGTCCGGGTCTTCTCGGTGGTCTTCCAGCAGACGGCCCATGCGCAGGCTGAGGTCCCGCCACTGGTCGTTGTGGGCGGGGTCGCCGGCGAGCGCCGCGCGGGTGTCGTCGTAGATCTGCTCGACCTTCTCCCATTCGCCCGAGCGCGCCGCCGCCTGCTCGATCTCGTCGAGCACTTCGATCCGGTGGGGCTGCTCGGTGAGGGCCTCGCCGAACCAGTTCAGGCCGGCCTCGTCGTCGCGAAGGTGCTCGATGTGGATGCGCGCGAGCCGCGCCTGCAGCTCGAAGCGCCCTTCGGACTCCAGCTCGTTCTCGAGGATGACCTCGAGCACCGGCGGCATGCGCCGGTAGTCGCCCCGGTCCTCGTACACCGGCGCGAGACGGCTCGCGGCTTCGGCGTTCGATTCGTCGATCGACAGGATCTTCTCGAGCGACTTCGTCGCGCGGTTCACGTCATCGAGACGGTCGACCCAGACGTTCGCGGCGCGGAAGAGGAGGTCGAGCTGCGTCGCCTCGTCGTCCTGCGACCCGGCGAGCGCCTCGATCTGCCGCACATAGTCGGCCCACGCCTCGTCCTGCGCGAAGAACGCTTCGAGGTCGTCCCACCGCTCGAGCGTGATGTACGCCTTCTTGAGCGCCTCGCGAGCCCGGAAGTTCTCGGGCTCGATGATGACGAGCTGTTCCCACGCGTCGACCGCGCCGTCGAGCTCGTCGAGGTGGTCGGCGCGGATCTGACCGAGCTTGAACAGGGCCTGCGCGAGCGCGTCGTCGTCCTGCAGGTGCTCGACCCGCTGGGCGAGCACGTCGGCGAGGGCCGGCCAGTCCTTCGCGCGGTCGTAGACCTGCTCGAGGGCTTCGAGCGACGCTGCGTCACCGGGCGCGATGGCGAGCACCTCGAGGTAGAGGTCGACCGCGAGGTCGTTGTCGCGCATGCGGGTCGCGGCCAGCTCCGCGCCGCTGCGCAGACGGTCCGCCTGACTCGTGGCGTCGGGGTCGAGCGCGACGAGTCGACGCTTCACGTCGATCAGCTCGTCCCACTTGCGACGCATCTCGTACGTCTCTTCGAGCTGTTCGAGCGCACCGACGTTCTCGGGCTCCCGCTCGAGGATCGCTTCCCACGCCTCGATGGCGAGGTTCGGATTGTTGAACCTGCTCGTGCAGAGCTCGGCGATCTCTTCGTAGATCGCGACCTCGGCCGCGGTGTCGTCGACCGCCTCGGCCTTCGCCTGCAGCACCTTCACCAGGTCCGGCCAGCGGTTCGCGTCGCGCAGCATGCCGCCGAGTTCGTTCATCACCGCGACGTTGCGGGTGTCGACCTCGAGCAGGTCCTGCAGCGCGCCCATGATCTGCATGGGGTTCGGCGTCGGCACCTTCTCGCGATAGATGTGCACCAGCTCGCGCAGCAGCAGCACGCGACCGTAGTCCATCCGGTCCGAGGTCGCCTTCGCCTTCTTCTTGAGCAGGTCGGCGAGCCCGTTCCAGTTCTCCTCGGCACGGTAGAGCACCTGAAGGACCGCGGTTGCGCCTTCGTCGCCCTTGTTCTTGCGGGTCACGCGGCGCGCGGAATCCAGCGCCTTCGGCACGTTGCCGTACCCGAGCGCGACGAAGATCTGGTGGCGGTACGCCTCGACCTCGTCACCGAGCTCGCCTTCGATGCCCTTGAACACCTTTCGCCAGTTGCCCTTGCCGGCGACGTCCGCGATCTCGGCGTCGATGGCCCCGGCGATGCCCGCGTGGTCGGCGAGGGATGCGGCGCCTTCGATGTCGGCCAGCGCATAGGCACGCACGGCGTAGAGCGCGCCGGCGTCGGTCTCGTCGTCCGGCGAGAGCTGATCCGCGACCAGCGTCCACACGTCGGTGCGACCGAAGAGCGCACAGATCAGGCCCTTCACGGCTTCGACGCCGTCGTCCTGGGCGCGCACCGCGTCCACGGTCATCTCGGCGAGCTCACCGGCGGACCGCTCCAGCTGGGCAGCCATCGCCACCGCGTCGCCCCACGCGAGGGCGGCCTCTGCCCCGGACGCGTCTTCGGCGGTGTCGACGAGGTGCTGCAGCCACGCTTCGGCGTCGTCGCCGGACACGGTGAACGCCGCAGGCGCCTCGGGCGCGTTCGACGTATCGACCGCATCGTCGTCGTCCGCTTCGGCCGCAGCCTCGTCGTCGGCGTCGTCTCCGTCCGCTTCCGCAGCGATCGCTTCGTCGGCGTCGGCGGATTCATCCGCGTCGTCCGCGTCGTCCGCCTCGTCGTCCCCGTCGGCGTCGTCCCGATCATCCGCGTCGTCCGACGCCTCGACATCGGCGTCGGACGAGTCGGCGTCGTCGGACGCAGCAGCCTCGTCGGCGTCATCCAGATCGGCGTCTTCGTCCGAAGCGTCGTCGTCGCCATCCGCGTCCTCGACGTCGATCTCTTCGGCATCGTCCGCGTCGTCGACTTCGATCTCGTCGGCGTCGTCCGCGCCCTCGATCTCGATCTCTTCGGCGTCGTCGCTCGCTTCGGCGGCGGCGTCATCCGAGGCATCGTCATCCGAGGCATCGTCATCCGAGGCGTCGACGTCTTCGTCGTCCTCCAGCTCGACGTCGTCGGTGGCATCGTCCGCTGCGAGCTCGTCGGCGTCGTCGGCGCCGTCGTCCTCGGCAATCACGTCGTTCTCGACGTCCGCATCGACCTCGACCTCTTCGTCCGCAGCCTCGTCGTCCGCGTCCTCCGCGTCGGTGTCGTCCTCGTCGGCATCGACCTCTTCGAGTTCGACATCCACCGTCGCATCGGCCTCCGCATCCGCGGCGGTTTCTTCCTCGTCGTCGGTGGCTTCGACGGGCTCGAGCTCGAGCGACTCGGCGTCGAGCTCCACCTCTTCGGCGTCGTCCTCGTCCGCACCGACCGGCGTCAGCTCGATCGCCACGACCTCGTCGCCAGCGTCGTGTTCGTCCGCGTCGACCGGCTCGAGGGCGTCGCCCGAGATGGGGTCGGCCGGCTCGCCGTCCACTTCGTCCGCACCTACCGGCTCGAGCTCGACCTCGACGGCGTCCAGCGTCGCCGCGCTGCCGCCTTCGAGGTCATCGATGATCGTCTGCAGCGACGCGAGATCCGGATCGAGCGACAGCGCTTCGCGGAAGGTCGCGATCGCGTCGTCCCGACGCCCCTCGAGACGCTCGAGCTGGATGTGACCGAGCTCCTTCAGCAGCCGCGCACGGGCGCGGTCGTCCGTCGTGACCTTCAGCTCGATGCCGTAGAGCCGCTCGACGGTCGTCCACTGATCCGCCTGCCCGTAGATCGACCGCGCCGCCCGCAACGGATCGGTGAAGTACGGGTCCAGCTTGAACGCCGCCTGGTAGGTCTGGATGGCGCTCTCGTGATCGAAGAGCCGGTTCTCGTACGTCTGCCCCGCGAGGTGCAGCATTCGCGACCGGGCCGGATCGCTCGGCGCCATGCCGACCGTGTCGACGAGCATCTGTGCGAGCCCGTCCCAGTCCTTGTCGACCGCGAAGGCGAGCTGGAACGCACCGATGAGCTCATCGTGCTCCAGCTCGCTGGCCATCACGTCCTCGACGAGGCGATCCGCCTTGTCGGGGGCATCGGCGCGATGACGGGCGACCCACGCCGAACGGATGAGGAACCGAGCCCGCTGCGTCCGGTCGTCCACCCGCGCGGCAAAGACCGGCAACCGGTCGACCAGGGTCGTCCAGTCCTGCATCTGGGACAGGGTCCGCTCGAGTCCCGTCAGGGCCTCGAGGTCGTCCGGGTTCTGGTCGAGTGCCGAGAGAAACTCGTCGATACCGTTCGCCATGCGGTCTGTACTCCGAGCGCCAGGAGCGCCCTGTGCGGGTCGTCATCCGGCCGAGGGTCTCGGCGCGGACGTCATTCGTCGTCGGATTCGTCGGACTGGAGCTCGTTCAGCGCCGCCTCGATCGACTCGCAGCGCGCCAGCTCGGTGCTCGTGTTGCACGAGCTCCGGGCGCGGCGCAGTTGCTGGATCGCAGCGTCGCGGTCATCGTCGGACCCGGTCTCGTGCCACCGCTCGCGGTACGCGACACCAAGGTTGAACGCCGTGGACGCGTTCGAACGCATCTCGGCCGCCTGCCGCAGCACGCTCACCGCGGCGTCATACTCCCCGAGCTCCATGTACACTCGGCCCAGGTCGGCGCGGTTCGCGCCACGGGCCACGTCACTGTCCGGGTCGTCGGGGTTCTCGTTCTCGATGCCGTTCTGCAGCACCTGCATCGCTTCCTGCGGGCGCCCGTACCGCAGGTACAGGTTGCCGAGGGCGTTGTAGGCGATCGAAAGACGCGGCGACGCGTAGATGGCCCGGGTGAGCAGGTCGATGGCCTCGCGGATCTCGCCGCTCTCTTCCTGGAGGCGGGCGAGCCGGTACAGGGCGCGGCCATGATCCGCGTCCGCCTCGATGGCCGCCTCGAACGCCGCGCGAGCCTGCGCGGTACGCCCCATCTCCGACTCGGCGACGCCGAGCTGGTAGTGCACCTCGGCCTCGCCGGGCAGCAGCTCCGACGCCCGCTGCAGCGACGGGTGGGCCGTCTCGGCGGCCCGCAGCTCCTGCAGGCGAACGAGCCCGAGGTAGTAGTGCGCCACCGCGTTGTCGGGGTTGAACCCGATCGCGGTCTCGAGGTCGGTGATCCCTCGCGACGTCTGGCCCGCCTGAATGGCGGCCACGCCACTCGCGAGTGCCTGATTCGACTGCTGGCTCGTCGTGTCACAGCCCGCGGCAAACGCCGCGACGACAATGAGCATCGTCAGAGCCTGGAGAGGACCTCGCATCGGCTTCCTCGTGCGCCCGGGACGCGCGTCGGTCCCTGCTTCCTGGATGGCGTGAGTCTATCGCAGGCGCTCTCGGACCGGCAAGGCGGTTGCCCGATGGCCACACGCCGCCCGGACCACGAAACCAGCGCGCCCCGCGCCGGTGAACCGGTGCGGGGCGCGTCGGGCGTTCGTCACGCCGCGATCGAGGGCGAATCAGCCGCCGGGCGAGAAGACGAACGGGTACGTGACGCGGACGGTACCGCCGCCGCGCGGCTCGGGGAACCGCCACTGGCGGACACGCTGCGCCACGCAGTTCTCGACGGCCTGCGAGTTGAGCGTCGACGACTCGATCTGCGAGGCGGCGACGGCGCCGCTCGGCGAGATCACCCACTCGATGGCCACGCGGCCCTCGAGGTCCGGGTTGCGCTGCAGCTCGGACTCGTAGCAGGCGCGGATCTCGCGGCGGTGCTCACGGACGACACGCTGGATGATGTCTCGGTCGAGCTGACCGCGGACCTCGGCGTTGCCCATGACGACCGCCGGGGGCTGCACTTCGCGGTCGCGGACCTGCAGCTGCTCGCGGCCGAGGTTGGAGTCCTCGCCGCTCGACCGGCCGCGCACCGCGATCGGACCGGCGCCGAAGCCACCACCGAGGCTGCTGCCGCCGCCGCCGAGACCGCCGCCGTAGCGACCGAGCCCGCGGGAGCCGTACGACGCGCCGATGTTCGAGCCCGACACGCCACCGATCGCCGTGACCGGGTCGTAGCCCTGGGCGATCGCCGCGTCGCCGAAGATCGACGTCGGGCCGGCGTTGTTGAGCACCTGGAGGGCGCCGCGGTTCTGGACCTCTTCGATGGCCTGGGCGCGAGCGAGCTCGTAGCCCTCTTCGGGGTCACGGTCGCCTTCGACCGCCATCCGGCCGTCTTCTTCTTCTTCGTTCTCGTCGCCGGCGCGGCCCTCTTCTTCGGCCGCGGCTTCGCCTTCGGCCTGCTCTTCGTCGTCCTCGCCCTCGTCCTCGGCGGGTTCGGGTTCGGGCTCTTCCTCCTCCTCCTGCGCGTCCTCGATGAGGATCTGCACGAAGCGGTTGTCGGTATCGAAGCCGTCCAGACCGAGGCCGCCGATGCTCGTCGGCCAGAAGTTCACCACGCCGAGGAACGACAGGTGCAGGAAGAGCGAGAGCGCGAGAAAGAGCGCCATGGAGCCGATCGCCACCTCGATGGGCAGCACGAGCTTCGGCTTGTTGCTCCGGTGGACGAAGAACACCTGATCGCCGATCACCACGCGGGCGCGGGTCTCGGCGGTCAGCGGCACCTCGGCGACCTGGCCGGCGGCGCGCGCCATGCCGGAGCCCACCGCCTTCTGCAGCGTCTCGTGGGTCGAACCGACGTAGAGGTCGCCGGTCATCGCGGTCGTGAACCGCAGGACCGGCTCGCCGCCGCTGGCGTCGATGAGCACGAAGTCGTCGCCCCCGAGCGAGGCGTGCTCGCAGGGGAACTGGGCGTCCTTCGACGTGCCGATCTTCACGTCCTTCGGCGGACGGAAGAGCTCTTCGGCCATGACGTAATCGCGATAGAGCATCGCGATCTCGACCGAGCCGTCGGTGGCCGCGGGCTTCGCGAGGAACCGTCGCGCGTAGACGTGCTCGTCCTTCGGCGGACGCTTCGCGAGGCGCTTCTTCTTCTCGGCCGCAGCCTGCGCCGCCGCCGCAGCGGCCATCGCCCGCTCGTCGTGCGTCATGAAGACGATCGTCGTGCCGCCGAGCTGGATCTGGTCGCGGTGCGCGAGCTGCCGCTTGTTGACCTTCTCGCCGTTGACGAACGTGCCTCGGCCCGAGCCGAGGTCGATGATGTGGATCCCTTCGTCCCCGGCCTCGACATAGGCGTGGACGCGGCTCACCCCCGGATCATCGATCCGCAGGTGCGACCGGGGGTGGCTGCCGATCTTGATGACGTCGTCGGTGAGACGTTCCGTCCGGATCAGCTGCCCGTCCCGGTGGATCTCGAACAGGAGGGTGCGGGGTTCGGCCATCGCCAGTCAGCTCCCGCCGCAGTGCGGCGTCCAGGTGTCAGAGGTCCTCGACCGACTCGACCATCTCGGGGATGAAGTCCGCGCGGATGCGGATGAGGCTCGACTCCTTGCCGTGGCGCTGACCCGAGATCAGCTCCCCGTCGGGACGAACCACCGAACCGTCCACGTACTCGTCGTCGAAGTCGTACGCCGTCTCCTCCTCGTAGACGACGCCGCTCCCCCGCTGCCCGCCCACTTCGGGGGCCGGGCCGCTCTGGGCAAACGAAAGCGCCGGGACCAGAAGTCCCGCGCTCACCATCGTCAGGATTCGGTAGCTCATCGTCACGTCCTCGGGTCGGTCTCGCACGGTCTGACAACCGCACACGATCATCGTTCCCGAAAAAGTGCGAAAACGCCACCCCGACGCAGTTTCGGGGTGGCGTTCACGATCCCATTGCCGTCACGAGGTCGGCAGATCCGGGCCGGGCGTCAGCGCGTGCAGGCGTCGACGACGGACTGCTCGATCTGGCCGAAGTCGGCGAGGTCGACCGCGAGGGTGTACAGCGACTCGAGCCGCCGGGTCACGTCCTCGTACTTCGAGCCCGACTCCGCGCCCGGGGTATCGAGGTACTCACGGTACCCGATGCAGGCCTGCTCGTAGTCCGACAGCGCCTCCTGATAGAGCACGGACCGGTTGTAGATCGCGCCGAGGTTCGACGGATCCGACGAGAGCACCTGCTCGTACTGGGCCAGCGCGTCGTCGAGCATGTCCATGCCGCGCAGCGCGGCGCCGTACGACAGCCGGATCTCGAGGTCGTCCTGCTCGCGCAGCACGCGCTCGAACGCGTCGGCCGCGGACGGGTAGTCGCGGAACGAAAGCGCCATCGCGCCGATGTTCATCCACGCGTCGATGAGGTCCGGATCGAGCTGCACCGCCCGGCGGAACTCGGCGTACGCCGTGATGACGTCGTCCATCTCGAGGGCGATCAGGCCGAGGCGGTTGTGCAGCGCAGCCTCGTCGATGCCGAGCAGCACGGCGGTCTCGCACACGAGGCGCGCCAGCTCGATCTGCCCCTCTTCGGAGTAGATGCGTGCGATCGTCGCGTACGCCGAGGCGTTGCGACCGTCGCCGCCGAGGGCGAAGCGCAGGCGCTCGATGGCGGCGTCCTGGGCGTTGTCGTAGCCCTCGGGGACGGGGATCTCGCCGCGCAGGTAGAGCAGCGCCATGTTCACGTTGCACGCCGGCTCGATCTCGCTGCGGTCGATGCACGCCTCGAAGGTCGCGATCGCCGACCCCAGGTCCCCGGATTCGAGCTGCAGCAGACCGATCCGCGACATCCCGCGGGCGAAGGTGTCGTCCACCTCACCGGCGCGCTCCCACGCCTGAATCGCGCCGGACTCGTCGTCCTGCTCGAAGCGGATGACGCCGATGTTGAACCACGCCTCCGCGTTGTCCGGGCGCACGTCGAGGTGGCTCTCGAGGAGCTGCTCGATGCGCGAGTACGGACGGGTCTCGAGCGAGCCGGACGCGTAGAGCCGCGCGGCTTCTTCGAAGTCCGCGACGGCCTGGTCCTGCCGGCGCGCTTCGAGTTCTTCGGGGGACGGGCCGCGCTCGACCGGGCGGTCGTTCACGACCGGGTTCGGATCGACGGTCACGTCGGATGTCTGCCCACCACCGCAGGCGGCCAGCGCGAGGGCCAGCGCGGGGGCGCTGACGCGTAGCAGCGTTCGTGCGTTCATGATCAGAGCTCCTGCGCGGGCGCCGCGGCGGTCTCATCGCCAGCAGGTTCCGTCGGTTCGGGGGCCGGGGCCGGGGCCGGCGCGGGGGCCGGTGCCGGGGCCTCTTCGGGCACTTCGACGACGACCGTGTCCGGCACGATGAACGGGGCGGCGTACCAGCCCGACGAGTCGTAGCCGGGCTGCACGCGCACCTCGGTGCCCGCCTTGAACGTGGGGTCGAGTTCCTGGTAGTTCGCGGCGGCTTCTTCAGCGTACTCCGAGAAGTAGCCGACCTCGCGCGAGATCTCGATGGCACGCGCGTAGCGCATCATCGCCTCGTTCTTGAGCTCGGCCGCCTGCCGCTCGAGCTCGCTCTGATACACCTCGATCTGGATCGGGCTCATGCCGTCCGGGATCGGCGCGTCGATCACCTGCTCGTAGAACACGTGATAGAGGCGGCCGAGGCGGGTGAACGCCGCGATGGCCCAGCCGTTGTCGGCGTACTCGAAGACCGAGCCGTAGACCTCGGCGGCCCGGGTGCCGGCCTCGCGCTTCTCGAGCAGCGCGGCCTGCACCTCTTCTTCGGTGCCTTCGAGCGGGATGGTCTCGAACTCCTCGAAGATCCGCTCACCGATCATGAACCGGGCCTCGGCGGCTGCGGCGCGGCCGGCGCCGACGATCTCGGCGCGCGCTTCGGGGTCGATGCCTTCCCAGAACTCCAGCGTCTGCTCGTGCCAGTCGTACGAGCGGTCCACGTTGCCGCGGGCGACCCACAGGTCGGCGATGCGGCCGTGCGCTTCGAGGGCGCGACCGGGCATCTCGTCGCCGAAGTCACGGATGAACTCGTCGTACGCCTGAATCGCGTCCGACTCGTCGCCGCTGTCGTCGTAGGCGCGGGCGATCTGGAAGTACGCCTCGCCGATGCCGCCCTCGCCGGTCTCGGTGCCGCCGCAGTTGCGGATGAAGGTGCGCAGCGCCGACACGGCGGCGTCGTGGTCGCCGAGACCGTGGCGGAACTGCGACGCGTTGATCAGCGCGTCGCACTGCTTCTCGGGGTCGCCCTCGTGGTCGACGTAGTCCTCGTAGTACCCCGCAGCGACGTCGTACATCGCGAGGCGGTGGTAGTTGCGGCCCAGCTCGTACACCGCGTCGTCGGCGAGGGGCGAGTCGGGGCGGAACTCGACGAGGTAGTCGAGCGCCGAGAGCGAGAAGTCGATCTCGGACGCGTCGCGGAACGCGACCGCGGCGTTGTACAGCGCGCGGTCGACGAGCTCGGACTCGAAGTGGTTCTCGACAAACGAGATGTAGCACTGGCCGGCGTCCAGCCACTCCTCGTCGTTCTGCATGCCGCGGCATTCGATGAAGTCGACCTGCTCGCTGAGCGTCTCGAGACGCACGGCGAACTCACCACGGTTCAGGGCCGGGATGGCGCGGAACTCGTCGATCCACGACTTCATCGCCGCGTAGTCCCGCTGCAGGTTGAGCGAGTCGAGCAGGAGCTCGGCCGAGACCTGCGCGCGCTCGGAGTCCACGCTGTGGTGGTTCTGCGCGATGTCGCCGAAGCGAGCGACCGCCTCGTCGAGGTGGTCGAAGCGGTAGTACGTGTACGCGTTGACGAACTCGATCTGCACCGAGTCCTCGAGGCTGGGGTTCGTCTCCAGGTACCGGTCACACGCCATCAGCATGCGCTGGTACTCGGGCTCGATCTCCCGCGGCTCGGGCGTCGGGCGGTCGTCCTCGGTGTCTGCCGAGACGCCGGCACCGGACGAGTCCGTGTCGGCATCGAGCTCGACCATCTTCATGTACGCGTGGCACGCGGCGTACGTGGCTTCCTGGTCGTACTGGCCCTCGCCGCTCGACAGGGCGAGCGCGGCTTCGTACGCCTCGGCGGCCTGCACGTACTCTTCGTCGCGGTACAGCAGCTCGCCGTAGTAGTAGTACATCGTGTACGCGTGCTCGCTGTCGCTGAAGTTGGCGATGTAGTCGCCGTACAGGTTGTAGGCGAGCGCGTAGAGTTCGTCGTTCTGCGTCGTCTGGGCTTCGGCGTGGTACGTGGTCGCCAGCTGGCGCAGCAGCAGCTCGAGGTCGCCCGCCCGGCGGCGCACGGCCTCGGGTTCGGCGTCGGGCAGGCTCTGGGCGGCTTCGAAGAGTTCGACGAGGCGGCGCACCTCACGCACCAGGGCGACCTCGTCCGAACCCGGGCGGGTGTTGCGCACGATCTCGCGCTGGTACTCGACGATGTCGAAGCTGCTCGAGTTGAGCGCGATGAGCTCGCGGTACAGGGTGTTCGACTCTTCGTAGCTGCCGCGCTCGCCGTAGATCCGGGCGAGGCGCGAGAGCAGGTCGAAGGCCATGTCGGGGGCGAGCTCTTCGAAGAACTGCAGCGCGACGTCCGCCGGGTAGATCTCCGAGTAGAACAGGGTCATGTCGCGGAGCGAGTCGCGACGCAGGCGTTCGCGCCCCTCGCTCTGCTCGGCCACGATGACCGCGTCGTAGAGCGACTGGATGGCCGCCTCGTAGTCGCCGGGTCCCTGGGCGAGGTTGTAGAGGCACCACGCCTGCTTGTAGAGCGTGTACGGGTAGACCGAGCTCTCGGGGAACTGGGCGACCGCGTCGTAGTAGGTCAACGCGTCGTCGAAGTAGCCCTCGGCGAAGTCGAGCTCACCGAGCATGAGCAGCGCCTGCGGCAGGTACTCTGACCGCGGGTAGTTCAGCGCGAGCTCTTCGAAGATCGTCCGCGCCGCGTCGTTCCGCTCGAGGGTGAGCAGGTTGGCGCCGAGGTAGTAGAGCACGGCGTCGATGCCGTCGTACCCGTCGCGGTAGAACTCGTAGATGTCCGCGTAGAGCAGGATCGCCTCGTCGGCGAGGGCGTCGGACCGGGACAGGTCGTCGGCCGCCATCTCGTCGAGGACACGAGCGCGCTGGGGGTTGGACTCCCGCAGCACGAACGCCTCGTCGCGGCGCTCGAACGCGCGCTGCTCGTAGAAGCGCGACTGGCCGTACTTCAGCTCCGCCAGGCGGAACATGTACTCGGCGCGGGACGGGTCATCCATCGGGGTGTCTTCGACGAGGCGCTGCAGGCGATCGCCCGCGGCGCCCGTCCGTTCGACGGCCTCGATGTCGGACACGACCTCGGACGCCGCCGAGGCCGAGGGGCCTGATCGGGCCTCGTCGAGGAGGCTCTCGCGCTCCTCTTCCTCGTCGAGGTCGAAGGCTTCGACCGCGGTTTCTTCGCGGTCGTCATCGTCGATCTGCTGGGCGAATGCGGGCGTCGCGCAGAGGGACGCCAGCAGGACGACCAGCCAGATGCGGGCACGGATGGGCATGTCGGGTGCTCGGGCTGCGACGCGTCCGCGAACCGGGCAGCGGCTCAGCGGCACGCCGAGGTGATGTGGTAGTAGTAGAAGCCGAGTTCGTCCTTCCAGTATTCGCCGTCGAACTCCCAGAACATCTGTTCGCGAGTCGCGGTCGTGCCGGCACGGTCGGATTCGCCGGTGTAGAGCTCGGACCTGAGGTCGGAGCTGATCGCGTCCGCTTCGGCGAGATCGGTCTCGACGAGGATGGCCGACGCGTCGCGCTCGTAGCGGGCGAGCTCGTCGCGGATGTTCTCGAGGCGGTTGCGGACGAGGCTGCCCGCGTCGCCGATCGAGAGGTCGCGCGTGGTGAGGATCTCGGCCGACAGGTACTGGGCGAGGTCAGAGTTCGACCAGCCCGGGTCGACGGTCTCGAGGTATCGCAGCTCGCGATCGAGCTCGGCGATGAAGTCGAGGGAGTTCACGACCGTCCGGTCGCTGAGGGCCGCCGACACGATCTGCGACAGCTTCGGGTCGAAGCGCCGGCTGTCCGATTCGTCGCGGAGCTCGACGAGGAACTCGTAGTGGTCGGCGTTCGAGTCGAGGCCGTCCATGGTCGACTCGAGCTCTTCGCGCAGCGGCCCGTAGACGAACTCGAACTCGTCGAGGGTCGCGCGGGTCTCGTCGAAGCGGCAGTTCATGAAGAAGTTCACCGCCTGCAGGATCGGCGCCTCGGGGTAGTACTCGTCGTTGAAGAACGGCGAGTTGAGGCTGTGCAGGTTGCCCAGCGCGCGGTTGTACTCGTCGCGCTGGAAGTACGCCCACGACGACTCGAAGAGCGCGTCGAGCCAGTACTCGCTCGACTGCGGGATCTCGGCGTAGAAGTCGATCGCGTTCCCGTAGTCACCGGCCGAGTAGTATGTCCGCGCCATCGAGAGCTGGGTCAGCTCGTGCAGGTCGCGAAGCTCACGGTCGCGGGACCGCTCGGTGATGTCCTGCAGCTGGTTGAACCGCGTCAGGGCGGGGATCTCTTCGTAGAGTCGGATGTGACTGATGCCGGCGAGGAAGAGCGCCCGCGGGTAGTAGGGCGAGACCTCGGACACGAAGCCGAGGAACTGCAGCGCGCGGTCGAGCTCACCCACGTTGTAGAAGTGCTGGCCGAGCAGGTAGGCCATCTCGTCGCGATACTTCTCTTCGATCCGGTCGGGGAAGAGGTCGGCGAACGCAGCCACCCGGCGCAGCATCTCGACGTCGCCGGGCAGGCGGCGCGCGATGACGACGAGCCACGGCGCGCTGGCCTCGAAGTACGGGTGCGACGGGCCGGTCGCGATGATCTCGTCGAACCAGTACAGCGCGCCCTGCAGGACGCTCATCTTCACGAGGGTCTTGGCGAGCTCGTACTGGGCCCGGGGCCGCACGCCGTCGGCGCCGGGGCTCGGGTCGTTGACGACGCGCCAGAAGAAGATGCTCGCCGAGAGGAAGTCGTCGGCCTCGTAGTAGGCGATGCCTTCCTGGAGGTACGCGGCGATCTGCGGGTCGGGTTCGGACACGACCGGCGCGGCGACGGGCTCTTCGTAGCCGTAGCCGTCGTCGGAGCCCCAGTCGTCGCCGGTGCCCCCGTCGTCGCCCCAGTCTCCTTCGTCGCCCCAGTCTCCCTCGTCGCCCCAGTCTCCCTCGTCGCCCCAGCCACCGTCATCGTCGCCCCAGCCGCCCTCGTCGCCCCAGTCGTCCTGGGCCGATGCGGGCGCGGCGCCCACGAAAAGAACGAGGGCCGCGACGACGGCGCCGAGGGCACCGCGGAGCGACACGAAGGGGAGGCGGTCTGCGGTCTGCATCACCAGGGCTCTCATCCCAGGGCTGTCATCGGAGTCGAGGCGGCTCGGGGGCCGCCAGAGCCGTGCGCTCAGGCACGGATTCGACCCGTCCAAACGAACGCTTGCGCGCGCCCGTAGGACCGGTCGTCACTGTACGAGCGGCCTCTTCGGAGTGTCAAGGCGGGCCCACCCCGACGCGCCGTTGACACCTGGCGGGTCCACTGCGAGACTCCGGCCGGTCCTCGACCCCTCGGGCCACGCCACTCCCGGGTCCCCCAATGGCACGCCAGATCCTCGTCCTCGTCGCCCTCTCGGCCCTCGCGCTCGTCGCCTGCGCCGACGATTTCGGCGAGTCGTGCGACATGCCCGACACGCCCGAGTTCAACGCGCTCTGCTCGCCGGATCCCGAGTCGGGCACCGACGCGACCTGCGTGTTCACGAACAGCGCGCAGTGCAGCAGCCGCATGTGCGCCCGGTTCGCCGGCTCGCGCGACTTCTGCACCGAGCCGTGCACCGCCGAGACGGCGGACAGCTGCCCGGGCTCGGCCCAGTGCTTCGTGCCTCCGGGCACGACCGAGGGCTTCTGCGTGCCCGAGTCGGTCGCCGCCGGCAACTGACGCCGGCCCGATTCGACGGCCTGGCGGCGGACACCTCGGCGGCCGACACTCCGGCGGGCCGCCTGCCGCGCATCATCCGGACGCTTCGAACGCGCCCCGGTGGTGTGCGATCACCGTGCCCGTGACGAGGTCGACAGACACCACGTCGAAGCGTGCGGACGCCCGTACGGCGCGTTCGCGGTGCAGCCACCGGCGCGCGGTCTTCACCAGCCGCCGCTGCTTCGTCCGATCGACGCCGTCCTCGGGCCGTGGGCCCGTCCGCGTGCGTCGGCTCTTCACCTCGACGAAGACGATCTGCTCGCCGTCCCACGCCACGATGTCGAGCTCGCCGCATCGCCACGCGGCGTTGCGGTCGAGAATCGTCCACCCCATCGCGCGCAGCGCCTCGACGGCGACGTCCTCGCCCACGTCGCCCTGCCCTCTTCGTCCACCTCGCATCGTCGCCTCCGATCCCGGGTTCGAACCCCGGGGTCGAGCCGCCGATCAGGATGTTGCGTCCTCGAGGACCTCGGCCACCGGGCGAAACGAACGGCGGTGGATCGGTGTCGCGCCGTGGGCACGCAGTGCGGCGAGATGCGCCGGCGTCGGGTAGCCCTTGTGTTGCGCGAAGCCATAGGCCGGCCACGTCGCGTCGTGCCGGCACATCTCGGCGTCCCGGTGGACCTTCGCGACGACCGACGCCGCCGCGATCGCCCAGCTGCGGCCGTCGCCCTTCACCAGCGGCTGCTGTGGTCCGGGCCAGCCGGGCATGGGCTTGTTGCCGTCGACGAGCACGACGACGTCGGTCGGGTCCAGCCCGAGGCGCTCGCAGAGTGCAGCAGCCGCGCGACGCATGCCTTCGAGCGACGCCGCGAGCACGTTGAGCCGATCGACCTCGTCGGGGGGCATCCGCACCACCTCCAGGTCCCGGGCGTGTGCGCGCACCCGATCCGCGAGCGCTTCACGCATCTCGGCGGTCAGCTTCTTCGAGTCATCGAGCCCTTCGCACCAGCCGAGATCCGTCAGATCGAGGGCGACGCCCGCGACGGTGACGGGACCGGCCAGCGGCCCCCGCCCCACCTCGTCGACGCCGATCACCACGGTGCGCCCGCGGCGCGCCATCGTGCGCTCGATGTCCCCGATGGGCGCGTCGTCGAACCCGAGCGCCGCCTGCCCTGCCCCGCGCCGCGTCACCGTGCCGGCGACCGGACGAGGATGACCTGCAGCGAACCGGCGATCGACTCGTAGAGGTTCTCGAGCCCCTTCGCGATCGTGACGTCTTCGATCCGGGTCGGGTGCACGCGGACGATGAACTTCGGCACGCCAGCGACCCGCGACTGGACGAGGTTCGCCCACGCCGAGAGGCGCAACGTCTCGATGATCGCCCAGGCCTGCGCGTCGTTCCAGACGTCGAGCCCATCGGTGAACTCGGTCGTGGACGCCACCCCATCGAGCGAAAGCGTGAGCCCATCGAGCGACAACCCGGTGACGCGCTTTGCCAGCTTCTGCCAGGCGCGCGCAGCCTCGGGGGTCAGTTGATCGTTCTCGAAGGCGCCCATCGGCGACATGAGCGACGCGATCTGCTTGAGCGACGTGCGCGCCCGCTCCCGCCCGTCCATCGGGAACCACAGCGCAACCTCGGGATCGATCCGCTTCGCACGCAGCTGCTCGGCGAGCTCCCACGACGCGACGCCGGGATCCTCGATGCGCAGCATGGCGCGGCGGCGCGACTCGAGCTCCAGCTCGACCCGCTCCTTCTTTGCGGCGATCTTCTTGTACACGGGGGTGTCGAGCACCGACTGGTTGCGTCCGAGCAGGGTGTCCTTGCGCTGTTCGAGGCTCGACCGGCGATCGCGCACCTGCTCGTACTGCACGAGCGTCTCGACCTGCATCTCGCCGCGGAGGCGGTTGCGGACCTGACGGATGCGCTCAGCCTCCTCGCGCACCTGCTGCAGCCGTCGCTCGATCGCGTCCGTCTTGCGACGGTCCCGACCGGCGATCTCGGCCTTGCGGATCTCCTGCAGCGCGCCGAAGAGCGCGAGCCCGAGAAAGACGATGTTGCCGAGAGCGAACTGGCGAGCGGTCCGCCCGCCGGCGATCGACGCCCCGGTGGCCCCGATCGCGAGCACGAGCCCGCCGAGCATCGCCGGGTTCAGGAACCACGGCGTGCGCGAGCCCTTTCGCGCCCCATCGAGCTGGGACTCGAGTTCGTCGGACCGGCGGCGCAGATCGTCTTCGCGTTCGCCGGTGTCGGACAGAACGGCGATCTCCTCGTCGGTGAGCTCGCGGACCTTCGGCAGCTTCGCGAGCTTCGCCTCGATGTCCTGGATCTCTTCGCCGTCGTCGAGCAGCGCACCGATCTCGCGACCGACCGCGACGAGGCGATCCTCGAGCCCGCGGATCTGGTCTTCGATCGCCTCGCGGGTCCGCGCGGCGCGGTGCTGATGCAGGATCCGCTGCAGATCCTCGGGATCCGTGGCCGCGTCGTCGAGCTCGAGGGACGGCCCGGACAGGTCGAGCTCCAACCCGCCGAGCCCATCGTCGTCGCCGCCGTCCTGCTGTGCGGCAAACATGTCGCCGGCGGACATCAGCTCGAGCCGCGAGACGTCGTTGTCGTCCGCTGTACCGGACGACGTCTTCGACGGGATCGGGAACGGCTGGGTCGCGAGGGTGATGACCTCGAGCATCTCGCGGGTCGGCAGCGTCACGAGCCGCTCGAACTGGGGTCGCACCGCGGCCCCCTTCGCGATCGTGCGCCAGCGATCCTCGTCGTCCTCGTACACCTCGAACTTGAGCGTACGCAGGGCGAACGTGCGCGACAGGCGCACGCGACGGCGGCCGATCGTCATCTCGATGCGCCAGCCCGCGTCGAACGCGCGCCCGCAGAGGCGAGCGAGATCGCTGGGGCTCGCGTCGTCGCCGGACAGCAGCGACGAGATCACCCACGGGATCGCGGCGGCCACCTCGGGATCGAGACGCACTTCGCACAGGCCGTCGTCGAGCGACACCGAGCGGGCGCCGGTCGACCCGGCAATCGCCTTGAAGCTGATGGAGGTCGGGTTCACCCGATCATCGTACGCCGCACGGCGTGGGACACAAGCTGCACGAAGCGCGACGCCCCGGTGTCCAGGGGACGACCGGGGCGCATGCGAAGCTTCGACGTGGGGTTACCAGTCGCGCTTCTCGCGGATTCGCGCGGCCTTACCGCGGAGGTTCCGCAGGTAGTACAGCTTCGAGCGACGGACGCGACCACGGCGGGTCACTTCGATCTGCGCGAGGCGGGGGCTGTGCAGCGGGAAGATCCGCTCGACGCCGATGCCCGACGAGATCTTGCGCACGGTGAACGTGCGGCGGTGGGCCTCACCCCGAACGCCGAGGCAGACACCCTCGAACACCTGGATGCGCTCCTTCTCGCCGTCGACGATACGGACGTGCACGCGCAGCGTGTCGCCGGGGCCGAACGAGGGGTGGGGTTCGGCGCGAAGCTGGGTCGCTTCGATCTTCTCAATCAGGGGATGGACGCCCATGACGGTCTCCAGATCTTGTCTGCGCCCGTGCGTGCTCAAACGCGAAGGCGACTCGGTAGGGGCGCGGAAGATACATGACTGCACCCCATCGTCAACCTCATTCTGTGTCGAGGTCGTGGCGGGGCCGAACCATCCAGTGCGGCACGGGATCCCGGTCGTCGGCGAGCACCTTCGCCTCGTCGGCGGTGAGGGGGCGCTTCGTCAGAAGATCCGGGCGTCGCGCCGCCGTGCGCATGAGCGCGACGCGGCGCCGCCACCGCTCGACGCGCCCGTGGTCGCCGGACGTCAGCACGTCGGGGACGTCGAGGCCATACCACTCGGGCGGTCGGGTGAACTGGGGGTACTCGAGGCGGTGCTCGGCGAAGCTCTCGTCTTCGGCGCTGGCGGCGTTGCCGAGCACGCCGGGGTGCATGCGCGCGACGGCGTCGATCACGCAGAGCGCGCCGAGCTCGCCGCCGGTGAGGACGAAGTCGCCGAGGCTCACCTCGAGGTCGACGTGGCGCTCGATCCACCGCTCGTCGACGCCCTCGTAGCGTCCGCACGCGAGGATCAGGCCGGGCTTCGCAGCCAGCTCGCGCACGAGCCCGTGATCGAGCCGGCGCCCCTGCGGCGTCAGCAGGACCACCGGCGCGCCGGGGACGGCCTCGCGGGCCCGTCGGGTCGCCGCGGCAAGCTCCGGCGCGCGCATCAGCATGCCGGCGCCGCCACCGAACGGGTTGTCGTCCACCGTGCGGTGGCGGTCGGTGGCGTCGTCGCGGGGATCGATCGTGACGACCTCGAGGTGCCCGGCCCGGACGGCGCGTCCGAGCACGGACGCTTCGACGTACGGGTGGATCATCTCGCCGAAGAGGGTGATGACCGCGGCCCGCATCATGCCGGGTCCTCGTCGTCGATCAGTCCGCGAAGATCGACGTGGACGACGCCTCCGTCGATGTCGATCTCGCCGACGAAGGGTTCGGCGAGGGGGATGAACTCGTCGCGCCCGTCGACGCGGACGCGCAGCAGGTCGCCGGCGCCGAAGTCGGTCATCTCGGTGACGTGCCCGCGGCGCCGACCGGTGTGGTCGACGAGCGCGAGCCCCTCGAGCTGCCACGCGTAGAACTCGTCGTCGCTCAGCGGCGGGAAGAGGTCCGCGGGCACGTGCAGCGTCGCGTGCGTCCAGCCCTCGACCGCGGTGCGATCGGGCAGGTCGGCGAACGCGATGAGCCAGCACTTCGGGGTCACCCGCGCGCGGGTGACCCTCGTCACGAGGACGCGGTCATCGAGGCGCAGCTCGACCTCGTCGAGCTGGTCCCACAGGTCGCTGTCGCGGTTGTGGGGGAAGAACCGGACCTCGCCGCGAATGCCATGGGCACGCCCGACGCGTCCGAGCTCGACGCGCTCGGCGTCAGGCATCCTCGAGGTCGGCGACGACGAGGTCACCGTGCATGTCGCCGGCGAAGTCGACGAGCAGGCGGATCGCCCGGATCGTCTCACCGCCGCGCCCGACGACGCGACCGCCGTCGCCCGCGTTGACCTTGAAGTCGAGGGCGACGCCGCCCTCGGTGGGGCGCTCGGTCACCTCGACGTCGTCGGGGTGATCGACGAGCGGACGCACGATCGCGCCGAGAAGGTCCACGTAGCTGGTCGTCTCGTCGCTCATCGATCTCGCTCGTCAGTGGGGTGCGGTCCGCTCAGCGGATTCAGCCTTCGGCGCCGTCTTCGGCGGGCGCCTCTTCGGCCGGAGCCTCTTCGGTCGCGGCGTCCTCGGTGGGCGCCTCTTCGGCCGGAGCGGCTTCCGCAGCTTCGTTCTTCGGCGCTTCGGGCGCAGCCACGGCCTTCGCGTTCAGGGCGGCGTCACGCTCGGCGGCGAGACGGGCCTTGTTGTGCTCGGCGAACTGGGCGTGAGTGACACCCTCGCCCTTGCGAGCACGCGCGATGAGAGACGAAGCCGTCTCGCTCGGCTGGGCGCCCACGGAGAGCCAGTAGTCGACCCGTTCGAGGTTGAGGTCGATGATCCGGGGGCTCTTGAGCGGATCGTACGTCCCGAGGTTCTCCTTGTAGCGGCCGTCGCGCGGGCTGCGCTGGTCGGCGGCGACGAGGCGGTAGAACGGGCGCTTCTTGGAGCCGTGACGCTGAAGTCGGAGTCGGACGGACATGGATGCGCGGGTGCCTGCGATGGACAGAAAGAACGGAGCCGGTGCACAGCGTGCGAACGGCGCCGCGGTAGACATCTTGAAGGTGCCGTGAGGTCCGACCGTTGCGACGCAAAGCGCCGTTTTTCGGCCAGCACGGGAGCGCGCACCGTAGAGAGCGGGTCCGGGGTTGTCAAGCGAAGACGAGCAATCGGTTGCAGCCACCTGCACGCCGACCTACGCTGCCCGAACGCCTCGTGGCCGCGCCGCCGGATCCCGTCCGACGCCTCGGCCACCACGCGGTCGGGACCCGTCCCGTCGAGGCGCCACGGACCGGAGATCTCGTGACCGATACGATCCAGCCCCTGCGCGTGCGTTGCTCGTTCTGCGGCAAGGAAGCCCGCGACGTCATCAAGATGATCGCCGGCCCCGACAGCGTGCACATCTGCGACGAATGCGTGCGGCTGTGCCGCAACATCATCGACGAGGATGCCCCGGAACCGGACCCGGGGCCGGCGTCCCTAGGTGACATGCGCCCGGCGGCCATCAAGGAGTGGCTCGACGAGCACGTCATCGGTCAGGACCGGGCCAAGCGCGCGCTGAGCGTGGCGATCTACAACCACTACAAGCGGATCCGCGACACCGGCGAGGTCGACGACGACATCGAGCTGTCGAAGGGCAACATCCTCATGATCGGGCCCACCGGCTCGGGCAAGACCCTGCTCGCGCGCACCCTCGCGCGGAAGCTCGGTGTGCCGTTCACGATGGCGGACGCCACGAGCCTGACCGAAGCCGGCTACGTCGGTGAGGACGTCGAGAGCATCGTGAAGAACCTGTGGCTCGCCGCGGGCCGCGACGCCGAGCTCGCGGCGCGGGGCGTCGTGTGCATCGACGAGGTCGACAAGATCGCGCGCGGCGGCGGCTCGCCCTCGAACGTGCGCGACGTCGGCGGCGAAGGCGTGCAGCAGGCGCTGCTCAAGATCGTCGAAAACCAGGTCGTGAACATCTCGCCCGAGGGCAACCGCGGGCGACCGAACCAGGAGCTCGTGCCGATCGACACGAGCAACATCCTCTTCGTGTGCTGTGGCGCGTTCGCCGGGCTCGAAGAGATCGTCGAGCGCCGCGTCAGCCGCTCGCGCATCGGCTTCGGCGCCGACTTCACGGACGTGCGCGCCGACCGTGCCCGCCTGCTCGAGCACGTGCGGGCCGAGGACCTCGTGAAGTACGGGCTGATCCCCGAGTTCGTCGGGCGTCTGCCGGTGATGGTGACCCTCGACCCGCTCACCGAGTCCGACCTCGTCGAGATCCTGTGGAAGCCGAAGAACGCGCTGGTGCGACAGTACCGGCGCCTCTTCGAGCTCGAGGGCGTCAAGCTGCGCTTTCACCACGAGGCGATGGTCGCCGTGGTCGAGCGCGCGCTGACCCGGAACTCGGGCGCGCGCGGGCTGCGCGCGATTCTCGAGGCGGTCATGCTCGACATCATGTTCGACCTGCCCTCGCGCCGCGGCGTGAAGGAGTGCGTGATCACGGAGTCGTGCGTGCGCGACGGTGAGCCGCCGCTGCTGACCCGCGTCGCCGACGGTCCCTCGGTCGCCGCAGCGTCATGACGGACGGGGGTCCTCGGACGCGCCTGACCGCGGACGAGCGCCGCCGCCAGCTCGTGCGGGCGGCGGTGCGTGCGTTTGCGCGCGACGGCTTTCACGGCGCGACGACCCGGTCGATCGCCGCCGAAGCCGGGGTGGCCGAGGCCCTGCTCTATCGGCACTTCTCGTCGAAGCGGGACCTCTACCTGTCGACGGTCGCGCTGACGTCGGACCGCATGGTCGACGCCCTTCGCCGCATCCTCGAAGAGCACGCCGACGCCCCGCGCCAGGCGGTGTACGCGCTGCTCGGGTTCTACCGCACGATGCTGCTGCGCAACCCGGACCTCGCGAAGATGATCTTCCTCGTGTCGGCGGAGCTCGACGCGGAGGACGTGCGCGATGTGTATCTGCCGCGGCAGGAGGTCGCCCTCGACCTGCTCGAGGCGGCGTTCACGACGTGGCAGGCGCAGGGCTTCGTCGCCGCAGGCCTTGCGCCGCGCGCCCTCGCATGGATGGTGCTGGGCAGCTACCAGGTGGTCGCGCTTATGCAGCACAGCGGGCGAATCGACGAGGTGCCGCCGGACGCGACGCGTGCGCTGCTGGAGACGCTGCTCGGGCCGCCGCCTACTCGATGACCACGTTCAGCGTGGTGGTCGTGCCGGCTTCGATGGTGACGGTCTCTTCGCGCCACCGGTCGCCCTGCAGGGTGTCCCACCGGACGGTGTGCAGCCCGGGCTCGAGGCGGTAGTCGACGACCGGCGTCGTCTCGCCGGTCGGCAGCCCGTCGATCGTCACGATCGTCGGCACGTCCGTCTCGGTGCGCAGCATCCCGTACTCGCCTTCAATCCAGAACGGGTTGCGCCACCGGGGGACCTCGGCGCGGTCGAGGATCGCGGCGCGCACGACCTGCAGGCAGGTCTCGCCAGCGGCGTCGCCCCCGGTCCACGTCTGCCCGACCGTGGTCGCGCCGTTCGCGATCCGCACGTGCACGATGCGCTCGTCACCGGCGAGCGCGGGCACCTCGGCGCCCTCGGTCGCGTCGGTCGACACGGGGCACGCCGCGGCGGCGGACACAAGCAGGTCTTCGAACTCGGCGACGGGCACGAGTGCGAGACCCGCCTCGCGACCGAAGTCGTCGATCGTCACGCGCTCGAAGCCGAGCAGCGGGGATCGACCGCGGGTCTTCCACTCCCAGATCGTGCGGTCGAACGGGCTCGCCGGATCGTAGACGGTGACGATGATCCGCGCGTCGGACGGGTCGTCGAAGGCCACGGGGCGGCCATCGGCGGACGCCGCAGCCGGCGCGCAGAGCGCGATCCCCACGAGCGCCACCAGGCCGACGAGCCACCGCGCGCTGCGGACGTGCGCGTTGACGAATCCGGCGAAGGGGCCTGAGGGTGTGGGCATGAGCATTCGGATCGACATCGAGTGGCCGGATGGAGCGGTCGAGGTACGGCCGCTGAGCGGATCCGGTCCATGGACGATCGGAGGCGCCGGAGCTGACGTCAACCTGCCCGGCGAAGTCGCCGTGCTGGGCCGCGTCGAGCGCGCCGGCGACGCCCTCGCCGTCGCCGTGCCACCGTCCGCCCCACCCCGCCCGTGGCCCGCCGACACGCCGATCGACCTCGGCACGGCGCGGCTGTTCGGCACGATCGTGGGCGACGACGACGACGACGCGGCGACCGTCGCGCTGGTGCGCCCGCCGCTCGACGCATTGACGAGCGTCGCGGTGGACCGCCCGGACGCGCATGGCGCCGACGCCCTCGCCAGCGTCGCCGTCGAGCGCCCAGCGCCCGACGTGCCCTCTGCGCGTGCCACGGCGGCGAACGCGGACGCCCCACCCCGCGCTCGCGCTGCGTCGGATCCTGCCGCGGCCCAGCCCGTCACGGATCAGCCCGTCACAGCGCCACCCGCCACGTCGACGCCCGCCGCGACACCGGCGCGCACCCTGCCGCTGGCGGTCGTCGGGCTCGCGGGCCTCGTGGTCGCGATGCTCGTGCTGATCGGCTGGGTGCTCACGGGGGGATCATGACCCGACGCAACCGCAGTGGATCCGCGGGGTCCGGTGACCTCTTCGCCCGCGCCGCAGAGTCGGCCATCGCCGAGGGTGCGCCCCTCGCCGCGCGCATGCGTCCGCGCACGCTCGACGAGTACGTCGGCCAGGACGCGATCGTCGGGCGTGGACGTCTGCTGCGCCGGGCGATCGAGGCCGATCGGCTCGGATCGCTGATCTTCTACGGGCCGCCGGGCACCGGCAAGACGACCCTCGCGCAGGTGATCGCCGGCACGACCGAGGCCGAGTTCACCGCGCTGAACGCCGTCCTGTCCGGGGTGAAGGACATCCGCGAGGCGGTGGCGCGGGCCCGGTCCGTGCGCGGCGAGCAGGGGCGGCGCACGATCCTCTTCATCGACGAGGTGCACCGGTTCAACAAGGCGCAGCAGGACGCGCTGCTGCCCTGGGTCGAAAACGGCACGGTCATCCTGATCGGCGCGACCACCGAGAACCCGTACTTCGAGGTGAACGCCGCGCTGGTGAGCCGGTCGCGCATCTTTCGCCTCGAGCCGCTGACCGAGGACGACCTGCGGGCCGTCGCCGACGCCGCGCTGAACGACCGCGACCGCGGGTACGGCGACTTCGACGTGACGATCGACGCCGACGCGCTCGACCACCTCGTCGACGTCGCCAACGGCGACGCTCGGGCGCTGCTGAACGCGCTCGAGCTCGCCGTCGAGACGACGCCCCCCGGATCCGGCGGTGACGTGCGGGTCACGCTGTCGGTGGCCGAGGAGTCGATCCAGCAGCGCGCGGTGTTCTACGACCGCGAGGGCGACGCCCACTTCGACGCGATCAGCGCGTTCATCAAGGCGTGCCGCGGGTCGGACGCCGACGCCGCGCTGTACTGGCTGGCGCGGATGATCCACGCCGGCGAGGACCCGCGGTACCTCTTTCGCCGCCTCATCATCCTGGCCGGCGAAGACGTCGGGCTCGCCGATCCGGACTGCATCGTGCGGGTCGAGGCGTGCGCGAAGGCCTTCGACCGCATCGGGCTGCCCGAGGGGCGCTACCCCCTCGCCCAGGCCACGCTGCTCGTCGCGACCGCGCCCAAGTCGAACAGCACGATGGGGTTCTTCGAGGCGCTGGCGACGGTGAAGCGCGAGCGCACCGAGGACGTGCCGGACCACCTGAAGGACGGCACCCGCGACAAGGAGGGGTTCGGCCACGGCGAGGGCTACCTGTACCCGCACGCGTACCGGGACCACTGGGTCGCCCAGCAGTACCTGCCGGCGGGGCTGCAGGGGCAGGTGTACTACCAGCCGTCCGATCAGGGGTGGGAGGCCGGGATCCGCGAGACGGTCGTCCGTCGTCGCGAAGCCCAGCTCGCCGCGCTCGAGCTCGAGTCGTCCGAGCCCCGCGGGCTGACGACCGGCCCGGAGGGCGCCGAGATCGACCGGTGGACCCGCCGCGCGATGGCCGGCGCCGGCGCCGAGATGGGCGCGATCCGCGACGCGGTGATCGACGCCGCGGACCTGCAGCGGCACCACGTCGTCTGCGAGGCGCGAGCCCGCACCGGGCTGCTCACGTGGGAGGCGCTGCGCCGGTGCCCCGAGGGCAGCGCCTGGGCGTGGGTGACCGACCCGCCGCCGGCCGGCCCGCGCTTCGCCGACGCGCTGCGCGAGCAGGTGGCCGCGCTGGACGCGCTCGTGCGGCCGGTGGTGTTCGTCGGCGGCGTCGAGCGCGCCGGACCGGCGCTCGAGATCGGCGCCCCGGACGTGCACTTCGATCGGGTGATCGGGCACGACGTGTTCGGCGGGCGCATCGACGGTGTCGAGGCGTGGGCCAGCGCGGTCCGGGATCGGCTCACCGCGCACGGTCGGATCGTCGTCGCCGAGGTCGTGCCGCGCGAGGCGCAGCGGCTGAGCACGCTCGTGCCGACCGGCGACCTCGACGCCGACCTCGTCGCCGCATGGCACGCCGCCGACGACGCGATCTATCGCGCCGACGACGACCGCGCCGGGTGGACGCCCGACGACCTCGGCGCAGCGTTCGTGGCGGCCGGATTCACCATCGACGTGCGGACCCTGCGCACCGAACGCACGCTGCAGGTGAGCGACGCGCTGCTGACCCGGTGGTGGGACGGCGCGGCCGATCGCCCGGGCTACGCCGCGCGGCTGGCCGACCACATGAGCGACGACGACGTGCGCCGGGTGCGCCGGTGGTTCGGCGCGAACGTGGCCCGCCGCGACGTCCGCTGGACGACGACCCGCGCGCTCGTCACCGCCCGGGGTGGTCAGCCCTGACCCCGGGGTGGGCAACATCGCCCCCTGTCCCGAAGTCCGGTTGTCGTTTTCGCGGTGCCGAGCGACGATGCCGCGCAGGGATTCGCAGGCCGCGCGCGCGATGCGCAGCGGTGGTTGGGACGAACGGGAGACCGGATGCGACGACTGGTTGTGGTGGGAGCGATCGCGCTCGTGGCGGGCTGCTCGGGCTCGGATGGTACGGACCCGGCGGCGGACTCCGGCGCCGACGTGAGCGACGTCGGCGGGGGTGACGCGGCTGCGGACACCGGCGGCACCGACGCGGGGGATGACATCGACGCAGGCGACGACACCGTTGAAGCAGACGGCGGCGCGGACGCTGGCGCCGACACCGGCGGCGACACGGGCTGCCCGGACGACGACGACGACGGCGTCTGCAACGACGACGACATCTGCGCCGACGGCGACGACGGCCTCGACGACGACGGCGACGGCGTGCCCGACGACTGCGACGCGTGCCCGGCCGACGATCCAGACGACACGGACGACGACGGCGTGTGCGACAGCGACGACGTGTGCGCCGACGGCGACGACACGGTGGACGGGGACGACGACGGCGTGCCCGATGCCTGTGACGTCTGCCCCGACGGCGACGACGGCGACGACATGGACGGCGACGGCGTGCCCGACGCGTGTGACGTCTGCGAAGGCGGCGACGACGCGATGGACACCGACGATGACGGGGTCCCGAACTTCTGCGACACCTGCGAGGACGCGGCGGACGAGGACGACGCCGACGCCGACGGCGTGCCCGACGCCTGCGACGTCTGCCCCGACGGTGACGACACCGTGGACGCCGACGAGGACGGCGTGCCGGACGCCTGTGACGTGTGCCCCGACGGCGACGACACGATGGACGGCGACGCCGACGGTGTGCCCGACGACTGCGACGTCTGCCTCGCGGGGGACGACGACGCGGACGAGGACGAGGACGGCGTCGCCGACGCCTGCGACCTCTGCCCCGGCGCGGACGACAGCGAGGACGCCGACGAGGACACCGTCCCGGACGCCTGCGACCTCTGCGACGGCGGGGACGACCTCGCCGACGCCGACGAGGACGACGTCCCCGACGCCTGCGACAACTGCCCGGACGAGGCGAACCCGGATCAGGCCGACACGGACAGCGCGCTGACGCTGGAGGCCGCCGCGATCGACTTCGCGCCGCTGGACAGCCCGGCGAATGAGGTCGTGCTCGAGGACGACGACGTCGCGGTGGTCACGCTCGATCCCGCGTTCGCGTGGGCCGGCACGACGGTCGACGCGTTCACGATCAGCTCCAACGGCTTCATCGCCCCGGGCGCCCTCGACGCCGCGCTCGACGGATGCTGTGAGGGGCTGGAGCTCGGGTTGCCGTTCATCGATCCGGACGACTTCCCGCGACGCGAGGGCTTCTCGGGTCCGCTGCCCGGTATGATCGCCGGCTACTGGCAGGACATGAACCCCGAGGACGGCGGCCGGATCGCGTGGAGCATCACCGGCGAGTCGCCGGAGCGCACCCTCGTTGTGGCGTGGGAGGCGGTGCCCCAATACGAGCCCGAGGAGGGCAGCGAGCCGGTCACGATGCAGATCGTGGTGTCCGAGATCGGGTTCGCCGAGGTCCACTGCACGTCGTGCACCCCGGGCGGCACGGACCCGTACACGCAGGGCGTGGTGAGCTACGACGACCCCGCGCTCTTCGCGGCCCTCGACGGCCGCAACGCCGTGCCGGAGTGGTCGGCGGTCGAGGACGCTGTGCGGTTCACCTTCGCGCTCGAGACCGGCGACGGCGCGGGGGACGCCTGCGACGTATGCCCGCTCGACTACTACGACGACGGCGACGGCGACGGGGTCTGCGACAGCGACGACCTCTGCGACGGCGAAGACGACACCGCAGACGCCGACGAGGACACGATCCCCGACGCCTGCGACGTCTGCCCCGACGGCGACGACACCGTCGACACCGACGAAGACGGCGTCCCGGACGACTGCGACACCTGCGACGCGGGTGACGACGCGTTCGACGTCGACGAGGACACGATCCCCGACGCCTGCGATGTCTGCCCGTTCGGCGACGACCGGCTCGACGCGGACGACGACGGCACCCCCGACGCCTGCGACGTCTGCGCCGACGGTGACGACGCGCTCGACGCAGACGGCGACGACGTCCCCGACGCCTGCGACGCGTGCGCCGGCGAAGACGACGGCCTCGACGCGGACGGCGACGACGTGCCCGACGCCTGCGACATCTGCCCCGCTGGCGACGACGGGCTCGACGGCGACGTGGACGGGACGCCGGACGCCTGCGACCTCTGCCCGGGCGGCGACGACCGCCTCGACGCAGACGGCGACGACGTGCCCGACGCATGCGACGCGTGCCCCGGCGAGGACGACCGCCTCGACGCAGACGGCGACGACGTGCCCGACGCATGCGACGCATGCCCCGGCGAAGACGACCGCCTCGACGCGGACGGCGACGACGTGCCCGACGCCTGCGACAACTGCGTCGACACGCCGAACCCCGACCAGCTCGACGTCGACCTGTGGTGGGGTCTCGACGCCGAGATCGTCGACTACGCGCCGCGGGAGTCGCCGGCGACCGAGCTGGTGCTCGACGACGACGAGGTCGCGACGATCGACCCCGGGTTCGCCCTCGACTGGTTCGGCGAATCGTTCGATCAGGTCACCGTCAGCTCGAACGGCTTCGTCGTGTTCGGCTCGACCACGTCCGACGGCTGCTGCGACGGCGCCGAGCTCGGCGCCGGCTCGTTCTGGACCGAAGCCAGCGTGATCCGTGACCAGCAGCGCGCGGCGATGGTCGCGGGCCTGTGGGGCGACCTGTCGACCTTCGACGGCGGTCGCATCGCGTGGGGCGTGAACGGCGAGGCGCCGAACCGCGAGGTGGTCATCGCGTACGAGAACGTGATCGACTGGTACACCGAGAGCCGCATGAGCTTCCAGATCGTGCTCGGCGAGGCCGGCTGGGCCGAGGTGCACTGCACGAGCTGCGTCGCCGGCGACGACACGGTGACCACCCAGGGCGCGACGTCGGTCGACGACCCGACGCTCTACGCCGCGATCGAGGGGCGCAACGCCGCGGGCGGCTGGGCGTCCGAGCTCGAAGGCGTGCGGTTCGAGCCGGCGCTGCTGCCCGGCGACGGCATCGGCGACGCCTGCGACGTGTGCATGACCGGCGACGACGGCGACGACGACGACGGGGACGGCGTCCCCGACGCCTGCGACAACTGCCCGAGCACGCCGAACCCGGATCAGGCGGACACCGAGGCCGCCGACTTCGGCGCTGTCGGCATCCCGTACGTCTGGCGGTCGTTCGAGTCCGAGGGCTCGGTGAACGGCGACGACAACTCGCTCGCGGTCGACCTGCCCTTCGCCTTCACGTACTTCGACGTCGAACGCACCGAGGTGCAGGTGGGCACGAATGGCTACATCGCGTTCGGCGACACCGCCCGCACCTACTCGCCGCCCGCGCTCGGCAACGGCCGCACGCCCCACGGGATGATCTCGGCGTACGCGAGCGACCTCAACCCGAGCCGCGCCGGCACGGTGACCTGGGGCACGGTGGGCAGCGCACCGGATCGTGTGTTCGTCGTGCAGTACGACGACGTCGCACAGCACCCGAACTTCGACAATCAGCCGCCGGTGAGCTTCCAGATCGCGCTGGTCGAGGGCGAGAACACCGTCGAGATGCACTGCCGCAGCTGCCTCAGCGACGGCGGCGGCAGCATCCAGGGCGTCGAGAACGACGACAGCACCACCGCGATCACGTTCGACGATCGCAACGGCACCGAGTTCTCGCTCCAGTACGACGGCGTCGCGTACCACACGAACGCCGGCGACGCGCTCGGCGACGGATCCGGCGACGCCTGCGACCTCTGCGTCGGCTTCGACGACGGCGTGGACATCGACCACGACGGCGTCCCGGACGCGTGCGACATCTGCGCCACGGGTCCCGATGATCAGGACCGCGACGGCGATGGCGTCGCGAATGCCTGCGACGCGTGCTTCGGTTCGGACTACGTCGACACCGACCGCAACGGGCGCCCGGACGCGTGCCAGACCCGGTCGCCGCTGCCGGGCGACCTCGCGATCACCGAGGTGCTGCAGAACCCGCGTCGGGTCGCGGACGCAGACGGCGAGTGGTTCGAGGTGCAGAACGTGTCCGGCTTCGCGCTGCGGGTCGACGACCTGTTCATCGCCGACGAGGGCAGCGACGCGTCGGGGCTCACCGGGCCACTCACGGTGATGGCGGCGGGCAACCGCTTCGTGGTGGGCGGCAACGCCGACACCGAGACGAACGGCGGCGTCGGGATCAGCAAGCTCTGGACGAGCTTCACCCTCGCGAACGGGGACGACGAGATCATGCTGCTCGACGGCGACGGCGTCGTCATCGACACGATCGCGTACGACGGCGGCCCGGTCTGGCCCGACCCGAACGGCGAGTCGATGACGTTCGGAGGCGATCCAGCGCTCGACGACAACAACGACGGCTCGCTGTGGTGCGAGGCGACGACGTCGTGGGCGGGCGGTGATTTCGGCACGCCGGGACGAGCGAACGATTCGTGCTGGACCTGCGGCGATGGGGTGATCGAGGGCGCCGAAGAGTGCGACGACGGCAACACCGACGACCGCGACGGCTGCTCGGCCACGTGTCGGTGGGAGTCGACCGTCGCCTGTGTCGACCACGGCGTCGGCCAGAACTGGGGCCGCACCTACACCGCGACGCCGAGCGGCGACGACGTGCCGCCGTCGAGCTGCGGCACGGCGGACCAGGTGCACGACGTGGTCGAGCTCTTCTATCCGAACTCGACGACGCCCGGCACGATCACGCGTACCGACGACGGCGTGACGCCGATCACGGTGTCGGTGCGCGACGCCGACTGCGCCGGCGAAGAGATCGCGTGCCTCGTGTTCGACGACCCGGCGGACGCGCTGACGATGGTCCCCGTGACCGATCGCGCGTCGTACATCGTCGTGATCGAGTCCGCCTCGAGCGAAGAAGCGGTCACGCTCTCGTTCGACGCGATCGTCGACTGACCGACGCGGCTCGACCGCACGATCCGGCGAGCGCGCCGGCCCGGGTCCGCGCCGGCGCCGGCGCGTTGGCGTTCGTGACGGGCCAGTGACACCGGGCCCCCCGTGCGCACCGGGGCGTTCGAGGCGCGGCGTTCTGTCCGATGGTTCGGTTGCAGGTCGGGCGGGCTGCCGTCACGATGTCGGGGAGTCGAGACGCGCGCCGCGCACCGTGGCGCGC
>Ga0070729_10001550_pt1 | contig 34270 bp, 35 predicted proteins | sample tdDd472_FD_66725 | JGI IMG/M metagenome (GOLD analysis project Ga0070729, IMG submission 66725) | Marine sediment microbial communities from the Atlantic coast under amendment with organic carbon and nitrate - tdDd47.2 | ecosystem: Environmental > Aquatic > Marine > Coastal > Sediment | place...
AAAATTGTTTGGTTAAAACCACTGTTTTTCCTTACAACTTTTGCTGCAATCATTGTGTTTGCCTACGTAGTGTTCATTGAAAATGGTGCAGGTAAAGAAGTCTATATCATTCCATGTGTAATTGGTGTGCTGTGGTCGCTTGTCTGTTTACTTTTATTATCCGCATTTCCCCATGTGCCACCAAAGCCTGAGATGCAACAGTGCTTTTTAAAACGTCTAAAAATCAGGTTGGCTAGGGGGTGTTATTACATCGTCTTATTGATATTTGTCGTGTTAAGTGCGTCAGCTTTATTGCTTACATTTAGGCTACTGGCTGTTTGGCGAGCAGACTTTTTAACATAAAATTTCGCTTAAGGCACTATTACCCCGTCCTACGGATTCATAGCAGTAAAAGAATAAAGCAATAACACAATTTGTAGGGTGTTATTCAAACGATAACAGTGGAGTAAGTACCATATGACAAGCCACTTAACACAGACCGCAATACCTTCCAGCTATTTCGAACGTAGTTGCTGTCTCAAAATGAATAAATTACTCAATTATCCTGCTGTAAATGTTGCGGTAGGTTAGTCGCTTTGAAAAGTAGTGAATTATTGGAGAGTTATTATGTCGAAACCTATAGAAATCCTGCGTGGAGTTGTGCATCCCTGGTATTGCGACAATTTCGGCCATATGAATGTCCGCTGGTATAGTCATTTTTTCGATGATGCCGCATTTCACCTTTGGCCGCTTTACTGGGGGAGCCACAAAAAAATGCAGGCTGAGTTTGGAATTCATACAGTTACAGCCTCGGCAAAGATACAGTTCTTGCAGGAACTGGTAGCAGGAGATCTGATTTTAGTAGATAGTTTACTGACCGGTATTGGCCGAAAAAGTTGCACTTTTACAGAGCGAATGTTGCATGTTGACACGAAGGAAGTGCATGCCACCTACGAAACTATTGAAGTCTTCTTTGATCCACAAACCCGCAAGTCAGCAGAAATACCGGCTTCAATCAAGCAGGCGCTTGAAAATTCATAACCAATCGCTCAACAGGACCACTGAAGGCTCCGTGGCCCTATTTAGGGGATAATTCTGTTGAGGCCCATTACGAGTAGGTACAAACAGGTTGGGTAACTATTTTTAGGTACATCTTGTTGAAAATAAAGAGAAAAAATATTCAAGAATATCTGCGCCAGAACGCAGTGCGCGTATGGTTGAGACTATTTTGGGTTGCAAATGGTCCCTGACAGTTTACAGGCTGTTAGCTGATGGTTTTAAAAGGCCGGGACAAATGGTTCGACAGGTTGAAGGGTTGTCGTCTAAGGTTTTAAATGAATGTCTCAGGAAGAATGTAAAATTTAATATTATTGAACGCATTGAGTATTCTGAGATTCCACCCAGAGTTGAGTATAAAGTAACACCCTTTGGCAGAAAATTTGTTGATATTTTGGACCAGTTAGAAGGATTGCAATCTGAGATTGAGACTGAAATATAGAAAACTGCACTGCTGGGAAAATTTTCCTGCATATGGTTTCTCAATTCTGTATGTGCTTTGGTCCGTTGCAGGAAAGAATACTCTTCCTCACAGGTCGTGATCCTTCCGAATGCGCAAAAACGATGGGAATTTCGGAATTCCCGACTGATACGTGCCATAAAATTTGAAAGTAATAACCGCGCCTACAGGCGGCGGCGTTTCTCTTTCAGCATCGCTGAAGCCGCCTCCAATTTTAAATTGCCTGCCGTCGTCAAGCTCAACCAGCAGGGAGCCAAGTCGCCCCTTATTCCTTCCTTTTCCCGGCAGATGCGCTACCACCGTTGCTTCGGCATCCAGATGGTTTTTCACCTTGAGAATCTCCGTACTGCGTCCGGCTTTGTAGCGGGCATCCGGTTTGCGGACGATTAATCCTTCTCCGCCAAGTCTTTCGATTCTCTGTAACTCCTGCTCAAGTTGTGCGTGATTGCGAACCTTGGTCTGCAAAATGACAAAGGCATAAGCGGATGGGTGTCGTGCAAACCAGTTCTTGGCTTCAGCTATCCGGTGGGTAAAGCCACCGTCAGCTTTTGGTACATCGAAAATGGCGAATTTCAACTGTAGCCAGCCATTATGGGGCTGCTGTTTCTTGACGATAGAGATAGTCTGTTCAAAACTATGGCGTCCTGCCCAGATCTCGCCTTCCAGGGGGAAAGGTGGCAGGTCACGGATAAAGGCTGCCGGGGGATTAAAGACTGTACCGTTTTTTGACAACAACTGTTTGCCGTCCCAGTAGCCGCGAACCCCGTCGAGCTTCTCGCTCATCAGCCAACCGGAGACATCCTTTTGTCCCATATAGACCTGCGGCAGCATATGTTCAGCGGCGTGGGACTGTGCAGCTAACATTACCCCTAAACATACCAGCAGGCAGACAAGTTTTCCCCGCAACCTAAGATATACAGAATTCATCCATTTCCTCCATGCGGAAATTTAGTACTGATAGATTTTGACCAACTTTATTGCAACCCGTCAAATAGTACCAACTGCCTCTGGATAATCTCTTACAGCCGAGTTTTATTGCTGATGTCGTACCTGGTGCTAACCGGCACAAAGCTTTTTAACCAATGTGCAAAAAGTATTAAGGGAATAGCTATTTTGAAAATAACATGCGTTGACAAATTCTGTAGAGTCGAATAGAAAAGTTTGTATCGCTAGGGGTGCAGTGGATGCTGAGAGGATAATATCCAACCCTATGAACCTGATCCGGGTAATGCCGGCGAAGGGAAGCGGCCTGCTTGGAACCGAGGTTTCGGAGCACGAAGAATGGCCAGATGCCGCTTTCCCAATATGGGAAGGTGGCTTTTTTTTTGCTTTTTACTGACAGGAAGAGCTATGGAAATTGAGGTACGTGTCAATGGAATCGATGAGCGGGTGAAGGAGTGCACACTCGAAGGCCTCGTTGAACAAAAGGGACTAGCTGCCGCTTCATTGGTGGTGGAATGTAATGGCCGGATAGTTAAACAGGCCGATTGGAGCAAGGTGATGCTTGGGCAGGGAGATGTCCTTGAACTGTTAAATTTCGTAGGAGGAGGTTGAGCCCATGCAGGATGAACAACTGCTCATCGGGGGACACGGTTTTGCCAACCGTCTCTTTACCGGAACAGGAAAGTTTGCAGCGAAAGACTGGATACCCAGGATGCTAGCAGCAAGTGGATCCGAGATGATTACTGTGGCTTTGCGTCGCATTGACAGCGGTGGTGCCAATCAAAACATCCTCGATTTTATCCCTAAAGATGTTGTTCTGCTGCCAAATACCTCAGGAGCCCGTACTGCCGAGGAGGCTGTGCGTATAGCACGCATTGCCAGGGAGGCGGGGTGTGGTAATTTCATTAAAATTGAAGTGATCACCGACATGAAGTACCTCATGCCTGACAATTACGAAACCTTGCGGGCCACAGAGATTCTGGCCCGTGAGGATTTTATCGTCCTGCCCTATGTGCTTCCCGATCTGACCCTGGCCAAGAAGCTGGAAGAAGCGGGCGCCGCTGCCATCATGCCGCTAGGGGCTCCTATTGGTAGCAACCGTGGGCTTGAAACAAAGTCGTTGATTGAGCTGCTCATTGAAAATTGCAAAGTGCCGGTGATTGTAGACGCCGGTATTGGCAGGCCCTCTCATGCAGCTGAGGCTATGGAAATGGGTGCCGATGCGGTTCTTGTGAACACCGCCATTGCCGTTGCAGAAGATCCGGCAATGATGGGCCATGCTTTTTCCCTTGCGGTTGAGGCAGGTCGGCTTGCTTATCTTGCGAAGATAGGCGAAGAGAGTGCAACAGCCCAAGCTTCATCGCCGTTGACCGGCTTTCTTGATTAACCCCTCCAAAGGTTTAATAAGAAAAGAATTTACTAGTTTCTAAAGGGTTGTGGGGGAAATATGTCATTTTATGATGAACTTGAGCGGTACAGGGATTTTGATTTTCAGTCATCTTTTTCAGCGGTAACTCCAGCTCGGGTTGAAGCGGCGCTGGCTAAAGAAAAACTTTCGGAAAATGACTTTCTGGCACTCTTAAGCCCAACGGCATCGGCTTATCTCGAACAGATGGCCAGAAAGGCTAATAGGCTGACCAGCCAGTATTTTGGTCACACAATTCAACTGTTCATTCCGCTCTATATCTCAAATTATTGTGCTAATGAGTGTGTCTATTGCGGTTTTCACCGGGGAAATGATATCAGGCGAAAAAAGCTGAGTCTGGCTGAAGTTGAGGTCGAGGCCAAAGCTATTGCCGACACGGGGATGCGTCATCTGCTTCTCTTGACCGGCGAGGCTCCGGCCATAACACCCATTGATTATCTTGAAGATGTTGTGCGTCTGCTGAAAAAGCATTTTGCCTCGGTGGCAATCGAGATATTTCCACTGGATGTAGAGGATTATCAACGTTTACAGGTGGCAGGGGTTGATGCTTTGACACTTTATCAAGAGGTCTACGATGAAGACCGTTATGGACTTGTTCACAGGGCGGGAAGAAAAACCGATTATCGCTACCGCTTGGATGCACCTGAACGGGGAGCAAAAGCAGGATTTCGCATGGTGAATGTCGGGCCTCTGCTCGGGCTTGGAGAGGTGCGCAGTGAGGTCTTCTTTAGTGGGCTCCATGCCAAATACCTCGATGATAGTTTTTTGCAGACAGAAATCAGTCTTTCTCTGCCGCGAATGAATCCTGCGGAGGGCAATTACCATGCTGAATTTGAGGCCGATGACAGGAGCTTTGTGCAGTTTATGACGGCGCTGCGCTGCTTTCTCCCAAGAGCAGGAATAACGGTTTCGACTAGGGAGAGCCCTGCTCTTCGCGACAAGCTGATTCGACTCGGGGCCACTCGATTTTCTGCAGGTTCATGCACGGGGGTGGGGGGCTATGGAGAACGACAGGAAACAGGCACCCCGCAGTTTGAGATATCCGATGAGCGAAGCGTGGATGAGGTTGTGGAGGCGATACGTGATGCCGGGTATCAGCCGGTATATAAAGATTGGGATACGATCTGATGAAGGTAGGGATTGCCGGGGTTGGTGGTATTGGTTCGAATGTTGCGGTACATCTAGTTCGTGCGGGTTGCACCTCATTGAAGCTTGTCGATTTTGATCGGGTGGAATTTTCCAACTTGAATCGGCAGTTTTATTTCGCGGATCAGGTTGGTGGCTATAAGGTCGAAATGCTGCGGGGTAATCTCACAAGGATTGTTCCGGAGGTAGTGCTTGAAACAGCCAACTTGCGACTGAGTTCTGATAATATGTTGGATACGTTCCGGGGCTGCCAGTTTCTGGTGGAGGGATTTGACGACCAGCAGTCCAAAAAGCTTCTGGTGGAAACCTTTGCTGACTCTGATATGCCTATTGTCTCTGCTTCAGGAATAGCCGGCAGGGAAATTGATACAATTCGGGTGCATAGGCTTGGCAACTGCACTATCGTCGGCGATTTTCGGACCGATTTCCGAAAGAATAGTTTGTATGGACCAAAAATTTCTATCATAGCCGCCATGATGGCGGATTTTATTTTGAGAATGGGTGGATATGATGACTGGTAATAAAGAGGCGCGTGAGGTTTTGCCAGCGGGATTGTATGGCATTACCGCTGAGAAGTTTTCGGATGGACGAAGCAACATCCAGGTGGTGGAACAGATGATTAAAGGTGGTATGAAAATTATCCAGTATCGCGAAAAGCGGCCCTCTAAGAGCTACAGTACAATCTTAGAAGAATGCAGACAGATCCGGGCACTGACTCGTGCCGCTGGTATCACCTTTATAGTTAACGATTTTGTGGATGTAGCCTTGCTGGTCGATGCAGACGGCGTCCATGTCGGTCAGGATGATCTGCCGGTTGGTGAGGTGAGAAAGCTGCTTGGTAGCGATAAAATAATCGGGCTTTCCACCCATTCTAGAGAGCAGGCAGAAGATGCGGTAATCGCAGGTGCTGACTATATTGGGGTAGGTCCCATCTTTGCTACAAAGACAAAAGACGATGTCTGTGATCCAGTTGGTTTTGGCTATCTCGAATGGGTTGTGGAAAATATTTCCCTGCCATTTGTAGCCATCGGGGGTATTAAGCTCCATAATCTTGAACAAATTTTGAATCGTGGTGCCAAGACTGTCTGTTTGGTAACAGAGATTGTCGATGCACCTGATATTGTTGCTAGGGTGCATGAAATCAATAGAGCTGTGTCAGGGTGTGATACGAACTTAAATGTTGTGGAATGTTGAACAGCTTGTGGTTCTATATGAGAGTCCTTTTTTGAGAAGCTGATAAGAATAGTACTCCCCCAAAACGGTCTCACCAAAGAGAAAATTGACTGGACTATCAATACTCTTTCTGAAGAAATTGAAGACGATAAGGACAAGGGGCAATTTCTAAAAAATATGGGGCTTACTTCCTCGTTCCTCTGTAATCAATGTCTGTAGTTTCTTATTGGAGATCAAGTTACTATCTTTATCGAACCTGGTAGAATTTTACGATGAGATCATCTCTTCTTCCAACATCTTATCGATAAAATCGAGGACGAATTGACGCTGATCGGCGGTGGCATGGGCGATGCAACTGCAGTGAAGGTTAACCTGGCTTCGCACCAGAAGCTCAAATTTTACAGCAGTGTTGGTGAGTTCTACGGCCAAGTGGTATGGGCCGTGTTCCTTAAAATGATCCTGCTGGGTTGCGGAAAGCAGATCATTAGGAATTTCAATCCAGTAAAGCCCTATCATGGGGCCCCGCTTGATGGATCTTTTCAGGTAGGAGTCGATATTGTCGTGCTCCATGGGCGAAAGCTCATCTATCACTAATTGTCGCATAAACTTTTTTCCTTATAAATAATAGTACCTAAACTATGAGTTTTTTTAGTTCACTTTTTGTGAGGGAGTGCTGGCCATAAAGTGGTTTGGTTATTTCATATATCGAGCCAGGTAATGTCACGATTCAGGTTTTCACAGCCATCTTCGCGCACGACATACATATTCTCAAGTCTTATGCCACCCCAGCCAGGGATGTAGATCCCGGGTTCAACTGTAACGATCATGCCAGCCTTCAACTTTTTGTTACTACGAGAAGATAGCCGTGGTTCTTCATGGACTGCAAGACCGACCCCATGGCCAAGAGAATGACCGAAGTATTCACCGTAGCCCGCATCGGCAATGATGCCACGAGCGGCTTTGTCGGCATCACAAGCTCTTACTCCAGCACGGATTACTGCCGCTCCTGCCAGCTGGGCTCTGCGCACCAGTCTGTGCAGCTTTTTATAGCGTTTGCTTGCTTTGCCGAACACCAGGTTGCGTGTCATGTCGGAGCAATAGCCGTCAAGGATGAGTCCCATGTCGATGGTAAGGGAACCACCTTTTGCTAATGGGCTATTACCTGGGACTGCGTGGGGCAGAGCGCCATTCGCACCACTGGCCACGATTGTGTCAAAACTTGGTCTTTCGGCACCTTTGCGGCGCATGGTTGTCTCAATGGCAAGGGCGACATCAATTTCACTGGAAAAGCCGGAAAGAGTCGTATGGATTTCGGCAAAGACCTCCTCGTTGAGATGGACGGCACTGCGGATAAGATCGATTTCCTCTTCATCTTTGATTTCCCGCATCTTTTCAACCAAGCCATCTGTTGCCACGCTCTTTATGCCTTTTTTTGAAAGGGTTTCTTTCATCTTCTTGGCAAAGGAATGGAGAGTGTAGTCGCTTTCAAAGCCGAGAGAGGTGATCGCCAGATCTGGCAGCAGTTGGCCAAGCAGTTTCAGCGCACCTTTGGGGTATATTATTGTCTCAGCCCATGGAACCTGTCGCTCTGCCTGAAGCTTGAAACGAAAATCGGTGAGCAGGTATACTTTGCCCCTGGCAGGGACCAACAGCAGTCCCGAGGTTTCATTGATACCATGGTCGCCACCCTGATAGCCGCACAGGTAGCGTCGGTTTTCGGGTTTACTGATCAGTAAACTGCCAATCTTTTTCCTTCTTATCTTTTTCTGAAGTCCTTTTATCCGCTGTTGATAATTCATATGCCCTCTTGGCTTTGACTCAGCGAGTTGCAGTGGAGAAACGCTGGAGAATCATGTCTTTGCGTTGTTCCATGGCATCATTGTATTGATTGTTGAGGTTCGTCAACATTTTCGATAGCTCTTCCTTGTATTGCGGATGCATAGCCGGGTTAACAGGTTGTTGCCCTTCCAGGCCTTGGGCTGCCTGCTGTTGCTCCAACTGGGCCCTGATAGCATCTTCGAGTTGCTGGGTTGTCTGATCCTTATGCTGACCATATTGCTCTAATATCTGGGATAATTCCTGGCAAATTGACTGAACTTCTGCACTTTCGCCACCCAGGGAAAGAACGCCTTGCAGAGCGACTTTTCCGGATGCCTGCAGTTGCTCATCACGTGGCAAGACAATATTTCGGAGCAGGGTCTGGATCATGCCTTGTCTGACTGACAGCTGATCGTCAGGCGATTGAGCACTCACCAGCTGGACGAGGTCCGTTCCCTTCTGATTGAGAAAATCGGCGGCAAACCGCATGCCTGTCTTGATCAGATCTACATTCTCTTCATCGGGCGCTGCTGCTGCGGCCATCTTTGCGGCACGCTCCAGTACCATGTCCATTGTACTTTTAATTTCAGCCATTGTATGGGTCCTAAGTTGAGGAAACCTGCGTGGGCTGCAGGTGAGGTTTTATCAAAATTTATAAAAGTACTCATCCCTTTTTCTGGGTCAGAGCAAAATTACGTCCACTGTAGCAGATGGAAGAGAATGTACAACAGACCTTGGCCGATGGCAAAGGAAAATCAGCTGAAAGCAATCGTGCCTTACTCCGGAAAGTCTGTCATAAAAAACAAGAAAATAGGGACTAAAATAAGCACCCCACAAAGGGGTACTGTAAAGGTCCTGGCTTAGTGCCCGTTTACCGGGTTGAGATACGCTGCATTCGCGCAGCAAAAAAGCCATCTATTGTTTCGGAGGGATGAGGAGTGAAAAGTTTGTTATCTATAAAGCAATGAGCCTGCTCAGGGAGCTGCAGGGAGCAGTCAGTGAGCATAAAATCCTGGTGAGATTGCAAAAAATCATCAATCACCTGCTGATTTTCTTCAGGTTCAAGCGAACAGGTGGCGTATACCAGCAGCCCATTCGGAGCCACTAGCTGGGCGGCGTGAAAAAGAAGACCCAACTGTTCCTGTTGATACCGCACTAGTTCTTTAGGGCGTCTGTTCCAGCGGATATCCGGATGTCGTCCTGTAACGCCGGTTCCTGAACACGGTGCGTCGATGAGGATTCCGTCAAATAAGAGGTTGTTATAAAGGGCTGAAAACTCTTGCAGGTTTCCTTCGTGGATGACGGGACAGCAGCCTGGGAAGAGGCGCGTGATATTTTCCTTAAGTTTTTTTAGCCTGTGAGGTTCCGGTTCAACTGCGTGGATATGCAGATTATGCTGTTTTGCCAACTGAAGGAGGTGCGAGGTTTTGCCGCCAAGACCGGCACAGCCATCTAAGTATTTGGCTTCTGGACGAAAAGGGCCCAGCAGAGTAGTGGCGAGCTGGGCAGCCTCGTCCTGAACCTGGAAAAAACCTTCGGCATAGCCTGGTATTGTCGTTATTGAACCGTGAAATTTTGGAAGAATTACTGCTTCTTTAGAATATTTACCAAGTTTGAATTGGATTTCGACCTCTTCGAGTTTACAGCAGAAATCGTCCCTTCCTATGGTCGGTATGTTAACCCGTAATACCAGGGAAGGTTCACAGTTGTTAGCTCGGCAAATTCTTTCAGTTTCTTTAGTGCCAAAGTTTTGTCGCCATCTTTTAACGAGCCAATCCGGATGATTGAGGACAGGATTCGTGGCGCTATCTGTCAGAGCTATAGTGGCAAGCTCCTTTTTCTGTCTGATAGATTGTCGCAGGATACCATTAACAAATCCGTGCAGCCTTTTAGGGATTTTAGCTGTCTTGCAGCTTTCAACCGCCTCGTTGACGGCTGCTGATTCGGGAATACGTTCCAGAAAATAAATCTGATACAATCCAACCGCCAGTGCCTGATGTACGAAGGGGTCGAGTTTTCGAAGTGGTGTTTTGGAAAGGATCTGCAGGATTCTGTCTAGATATTGACGATGACGAAGGACACCGTAAACTAATTGCATGGCAAGGCTGCGCTCGTTAGCTGGCAAGGTGTATTTTTGTATTACCCTCTCAAAAAGTGGTTTGACCGATGCCTGACTCTGGTAAAGGCTACAGAGTGTTTCAATGGCTGTAAAGCGAGCAGTTTTGGATTGTTTTTTTTGCAAAGTTTTTTAACCGGGATTAGTTTATTTTCGAAGTGCGTAAAGGAAAGGATTGACGTTGCCAGGATAATCGTCCCTGTCGCGGAGCGAATACGGAGCATTGTAATGTAGCAATTATCTCAATGAAGGGAAATGGAAAAAGATAAGTCCGAGAGTGTTGTTATCTACGGGAGGTCCTTTCGATGGACAATCTATCACCTGACTGGTATGCTTCGTCCTGGTAATTATTGGCCGATAAGAAATAGAAAAACACGAGTAACACGTTGTTATGAAAAAATATAGTTGGCTGTTTGTCTTGCTGACAATAGTCGGTTTTTGTGGCTTGGCAGAGGCTTACACAAAAGAAGAGGTTGTCCGACGCGGATTTTTGCAGTGCGGTGTTTCAACCGGATCTCCAGGCTTTTCCACTGTCGATGTACATGGGAAATGGACTGGTTTTGATGTGGATATCTGTCGGGCTGTGGCGGCAGCGACGCTGGGGGATGCAGATAAAGTAGAATTTCTGCCACTCGCCCAAGGTGAGTCCTTTACTGCGCTACTTTCCGGAGAAGTGGATATTCTCTCCCGCCACTCGACTTGGACCTTTACTCGTGATACCGCCCTTGCCGTCGATTTTGCGGGTGTGAGTTACTATGATGGTCAGGGCTTGTTAGTTTCTAAAAAACTAGAGGTCGATCGTCTGCAAGATCTGAAAAAGGTGAAGGTTTGTAGCCCCGTCGATTCTGGATTTGAGCCTACGCTCATTGATTATTTCGAGAGAAACAAGATTGAATTCAAGATAGTATCCTATGGCACCCTTGATCTTGCGGTAAAGGGCTTTGAAAATGAGGCGTGCGATGTGCTTTCCATGCAGCAATCTTTGCTCTATGGCCTTCGATTGGGTCTAGCTGATTCCGAAAGCGCTGTTGTGCTTCCTGAGGTTATAGCTAAGGAACCTCTTGCATCGGTTGTTCGGCAGGGTGATGCAACCTGGTTGAATATAGTCAAATGGTCGCTCTATGCCATGATAATCGGTGAAGAGTTAGGAGTGACTTCTGAAAATATTGAAGAGATGAAGCTGAGCAATATACTTGCAGTGAAAAGATTGTTTGGGCTGGATGGCGCGGGAGGAAAAAGTATTGGTTTAAAAGATGACTGGGCCGTCCAGATTATACGCCAGGTGGGCAACTACGGGGAAGTTTTTGAGCGAAATTTCGGCTCCGGATCAATAAAAATAGAACGGGGCTTGAATAACCTTTGGGATAGCGGGGGATTGCAATTCGCCCCTCCTATGTAGTTAATTGTTTGAATGAGAATTAAAAAACAGGGAGAGCATGAAGGCATATTGGAGTTTTCTCGTAAAAATAGTCGTACCCCTTGCTTGTTTATTTATGACTTTTTCTCAGGTCTGGGCGGTAGAAGAACCTGGTAAATGGGATAATGTTGGCAAGGAAATAAGTGAAACGGCCAGAGCAGTAAGCGATGCATCAGGAGAAAGTTGGCAGAAAACCAAGGAAATAACTGCCGAAACCTTGCACGATGTCCAGGAAAAGGGAGCTCAAGTCTGGGATACGACAAAGGACAAAAGCTCTGACTTTGTAGACAAGACGGTAGATGTCTCTGGAGATGTGATCGAAGGGACTGCAGCAAAGAGCAAAGGTTTTTGGCAGAAAACCAAAGAGATATCAAAGCAATGGCTGGACAAGGCCAAGGCAAAGATTCACGATCTCACCACCCCTGAGCCGAAACAATTGAGTGTGTAGAAAGTATTAAAAGAATAAGTAAAGAAGAAGGAGGCCGTTGCCTGGAGGGCGACGGCCTCCTTCTTCTTTTTTCAACTACCTGGCTGCTTGTTCAAGTGCTACAGCAACAGACACGGAAGCTCCAACCATCGGATTATTACCCATGCCGATAAGGCCCATCATTTCTACATGGGCCGGCACAGAGGACGATCCGGCGAATTGGGCATCTGAATGCATGCGTCCCATTGTGTCGGTCATACCGTAGGAGGCGGGGCCTGCACCCATATTGTCCGGATGGAGGGTACGGCCGGTGCCGCCACCGGATGCCACCGAGAAGTATTTTTTGTCTTGCAGCAAGCACTCTTTTTTATAAGTCCCTGCTACCGGATGCTGGAACCTGGTGGGATTGGTGGAGTTGCCGGTGATGGAAACGTCAACACCTTCCAGGTGGTTGATGGCAACCCCCTCTCGGACGTCGTCAGCACCAAAACAGCGCACCTTGCTGCGTTCACCGTCAGAATATGCTGTTTCACTTACAACATTCAGTTCACCTGTAGCATAATTGAAGCTCGTCTGTACATAGGTGAAGCCATTTATTCGGGAGATGATTTTTGCAGCATCTTTGCCAAGACCATTGAGAATAACCCGAAGTGGTGTTTCGCGCACCCGGTTGGCTGATCTGGCGATACCAATGGCGCCTTCAGCTGCGGCAAAGGATTCATGACCGGCCAGAAAAGCAAAGCATTTGGTCTCTTCTTTTAAGAGCATGGCGGCAAGGTTGCCGTGTCCGATGCCAACCTTACGGTCATCCGCAACAGATCCGGGGATACAGAAGGCCTGTAGTCCTTCACCAAGTGTTGAGGCGATCTCCGAGGCTTTGGTTTGCCCCTTTTTAATCGCTATAGCAGCCCCAAGGGTATAAGCCCAAACCGCATTTTCAAAACAGATAGGCTGAATGCCTTTCACAATTTTTGCAACGTCAACACCATAACTTTGGCAGACTTCACCGGCATCTTCAGGAGATTTCATACCGTATTTTTCCAGGACAGGAATAATCTGGTCGATCCGCCTGTCATAACTTTCAAACAGTGCCATGGTTATTCTCCTTATTCCTTTCTTGGATCAATTGTTTTGGCGGCATCGTCAAATCTGCCGTAGGTCCCGGATGCATCCTTTAATGCCTGGTCGGCATTCACACCTTTTTTAATGGCGTCCATCATTTTTCCAAGACTCACGAATGCATAGCCGATAATTTCGTCGTTTTTGTCAAGGGCGATTTCCGTCACATAACCTTCGGCCATTTCAAGATAACGAGGACCTTTGGCACTGGTGCCGTACATGGTACCGCAAACTGAACGCAATCCTTTGCCGAGATCTTCAAGACCTGCCCCAATAGGTAATCCTCCTTCGGAGAAAGCGGATTGGCTGCGGCCGTAAACTATTTGCAGGAACAGTTCGCGCATAGCAACGTTGATCGCGTCACAAACCAGATCGGTATTCAAGGCTTCCATAATGGTCTTGCCTGGCAGTATCTCCGAGGCCATGGCCGCCGAATGGGTCATGCCGGTGCAGCCGATGGTTTCTATCAGGGCTTCCTCGATGATACCGCTTTTCACATTGAGGGTGAGTTTGCAGGCGCCTTGCTGTGGGGCGCACCAACCAACACCGTGTGTAAGCCCGCTGATATCACGAACCTCTCTGGCCTGAGTCCATGCACCTTCCTGTGGGATAGGGGCGGGACCATGATTTGTCCCCTGAGCCACGCGGCACATTTCCTTAATTTCAGAAGAGTATTGCATTAATTTCTCCTTGGGAAACTATTGTTGAGTGAATGATTTAGGCAATGAGGGAAGCCGGGTCGGGAGCTTTTTAACTTAATAAAGGCTGTTTGAACCTTCCCTCTTTAGCCGAATCATTATAGTTAAATTGCAACAAATTACAAGGGCATGAGAGCAAGGGGAGGTAATCCTCATCCGGGTCGAGAAGGACCCGGATAAAGATGAGGTTGAGATTACAGTTCAGTGAGATTATCAAAGAGTGACTGGTCAGCTTCTATCTTATTGCGGTTGCCAATAATTGACCGGTAACTCCTTGGAGTCATTTCGGCAAAAGCCGGCGCAAAACTGCGCAGATCTTCCGGTGTGGTGGAGGTTATCTCCGACAGTCGCTGTTGTTTGTATTCTGCATCTATACCGTTTAAATAGTCGTTTCTGGCGACTGCACCTTTAGCCGCGGAACTTCGAAGTGGATCGAAGTTTCCATAGGTTCCAATGATGAGCTGCTCCATAACCTTGTTTTGGAGATCAAGGCCAGCCACAATATCCGGAACCCCGTTGTAGGCATCGTAGGTTTTCTTTACCTGGGGATCACGATAACTGACAAAAGCCAGGTTGCCACTGATCTGGCCATATTGGATGAAACATCCATATGCGCCACCTAACTGTCGTACGGTGTTCCACAGATAGTCCCGGGAAAGGTAGGTTTTGAGAACCTCGAAGTGACCGTTATAGCCCTTGCCGTTTGGTAAAAGGTTGCCGCCCTGGACGGCGAAGACCACTTCGGCTGCAGTGATGAAGGCCTCGTGGTTGGCAAGATCCAGCTCTGGTAAAGAATAGCTTTTGAGCTGGGTGTCGGCAAGAGCATCGCTGATGCAATTGCCAACCTGAGCCAGGTGACCAATTTCCTGGCCATCACCTGTCACGGAGAGGAGCAGGTTGTTTTTGTTAAAAAGGAGGGCGGACATAGTTTCCAGTGCCGCTATGAACTGGTCTTCTTTGGCGTCATAGTTGAGGGCCAGGTCCTTTGTCGCCAGGTAAGACGTGATCCCGTTGAACATTTCATTATATCTGCCAGCTAAACTTAAGTGAGCAAAGACCCGGGTGGCCGGGAGATTGTAGCCCTCACTCTGGACTGCATGTTCCGCCCAGGCAAACTCTCGCCCGACTATCTCTCTAATTCTTGCCCGATCAGCAAACGAGACAGAGGTGAAAATTTCCGCCACCAACTGCAGAGCTCTTTCAAGATAGTCAGGCAAACATTTTAAGTGAAGCCAGAAAAAAGGTCTGGTTATGTCTGGACTCTGTCTTTTGGTGTAGCTTGCCAGGGAATGGGAGAAAGAGCCGGTACTCGTGGCAATTTCTTTCGCGAATTGCTGGAAGTTGAGTCTTTTGGTTCCAATTTCTGTGATAATGGTGCCGAAGAGGTCCAGCCAGGGTAGCAGGTCGGGTGGCAAACAGGTTATATCGAAACCGACATCAATGTAGGAGATGTGGTTGGTAGTCAATTCACTGACTAAAACCTGTTGGCCAAACATCTCTGTTGGTACAACAGTGTGGAAATCAACCTTTGTTGATAAATCGGACAGGTTTAGTTGCGGCAGCAAGGAAAGTGTTTCTGTACTGTTTGGCTGCTGTTGTTCCTGCATCAGTTCATTTGTTCTGTCGATCCGTTCTTTTTTCTCCTGCGGAGTCGCTGCCTCATCATATGCTGCAAGGCGCTGTTGCTCTTCTGCTTGATTTTTTTGTTGTTTTTCGGGGTCGGGTGCCAGTGTTACGGTGACGGTTGACGGGTTATCTAACAGAAATTTCCTGATCAATTCTTCAAAGTAGCCATCATTGAGTGCTTTGTGGCGGAGAGTCTGTATCAGTTCTTCGCTCATCAGGTGGGTCATTGGGTCTGTGTCATATTTGAGTCCCGTCATTGCCTTACCGATGAGGTCAAGTCCACGTTGGGGTTTGCTTGCCTCTTCCCTGAAGTTAAATTCAAACTTGTTCAGCTCGGACAATACCAGGTCCCGGTCGAGACCGTCTGAAACCATTTTTTCCAGAGAACTCCGATACAGCTCAAGAAAACTGTCCCGGTGCTCAGCTTCGCTCCCGACGAGATAGGTAACCATCAGGGTTCTATATGATGATGTCGCCATATAAAAGCCACCAAAATCCTTGCAGAGGCCACTAGACATAATAGCATTTTTTAAGGGGGATCCGTCGGAGTTAAAAAGGATGTTGGCAATGATTTGGAAGGCGCTGTTTTCCTCTCGTTTGGTAACGGTGGATACATTGGTGCCAACGGCTAGAAAGGTCTTGCCGCTAGTGTCGCTGGAATCGACTGCATAATGGTCAGTGATAAAAACTGGTTCAGTGGGGAGCTCTCCTTTTTCGATGACTGCCTTGGAAACCGGTTTGTCAAAGGCGGAAAAAAACCTGTCATTGAGGAATTCGAGTTCATCTTCTAGCGGAGCATCCCCGTAAACAAAAAAGAATCCGTTAGAGGGGTGGTAATGATTTTTGTGGAATTCGCAGAACTGTTCATAGCTGAGGTCGGGAATATTTTTCGGATCACCGCCAGATTCATGGGCATAAGTCGAGCCAGGCATGAGGCCACCAAAGATATGGTGAAAAAGGAAGCGGATCGGATCGGAGAACGCTCCTTTCATCTCGTTATAGACTACTCCCTGAAACTTCAGAGGTTCCTCCGGACCCTCCTGGTGATAATGCCAGCCCTCCTGCTCAAAGGTTGAGCGAGCCAGCAGTGGGTTAAAAACTACATCGCAGTATACGTCCATGATGTTGAAATATTCTTTCAAATTCCTGGTGGCAAAGGGGTAATAAGTGATGTCGGCTCCGGTCATGGCGTTTAAAAAGGTGGTTAACCCACCCTTGTTGATTTCGCCAAAAACATCCTTGATTGGATATTTTTTAGACCCCATAAGTACCGAATGCTCGAGAATATGGGCTACCCCGGTTGAGTCAGTGGGAATGGTGTTGAAGGCTGCGGAAAAGGTTTTATTGGTATCGCTGTTTTTGATCGCCAGAAGTGGACATTTCAGTAATGCATGTTCAAATACATAAACATCAGAATCAATTTCTTGGATAAATTTATGGGTCTTAAGGGTAAAGCCGGAATAGGTGGAATCTGGAGTAAATGTCATTGAAAATCCTTATACTTTAAGTAAATAATGTTATTAAAATTGTTTTTCGGAGTCGAGCAGTAGGGTGACCGGGCCGTCATTGACCAGTTCTACTTCCATGGTGGCCTGAAAGAGACCTGTGGCAACTCTGATCTGCCTTTTCTTAACCTCTTCAATAAATTGTAGATAGAGCGGTTCGGCAATCTCCGGGAGAGCTGCCGATGAAAATCCCGGCCTCCTTCCTTTACGACAATCGCCATACAGCGTGAATTGAGAAATGATAAGCATTTCACCATCAATGTCTGTAAGAGACCTGTTCATTTTTCCTTGCTGGTCCTCAAATATTCTAAGGTTGACCGCTTTTTCTGCCAGCCATTGCAGGTCGGTGTTATCGTCACCTCTGCTGATGCCGAGCAAGACGAGCATTCCATGAGCAATTTTGCCATGGACAGTATTCTCTATTTTAACAGATGCCCGGTTTACTCTTTGTATTACTGCACGCATTTATTCTTCCTGTGGCGTATGATTCAGGGGCTCCTGCTGTCAGGTGCCCTTCTGGTGTAAACTCCATATGTTAAGTGAAGTTGTTTCGCCTGTTGACGTTACGCAATTATAGTCATTTTTGCAAGATTGGTATTGGTATTGGTAATGCTCTAAAAATATTAAATAATTATCTAATCTGCTTTTGGCGTAAAAAGTGTAAGTGCCGATGATAATCCTGCCGCTTGCCTTTTTGAATCATAATTTATTAAACAACCATTGCAGCAATGGTGAGTTTATATATTTTTTTGATATTTTTTCTTCTTTTCTAGATTTTTTGATAGACTGTTTGAAAAGGGTACTGAGTTGATTGTAGAATCGGAAAGATAAAAATAAGTTGAAAGCATTTTGACGATGTCAGCTTTCAGTAAGCTTGCTATCAAATGCACGTTCCGGAAACACCCGAGAATTGCACAATTGCCACTAGGAGGAGCTGGAAATTGGAGGAAATTTTAAAGAAAAGGCGCACTTTGCAGGAAACGATGAATTTTATGGCTGCACTTTCCGCAGGAATTGAACCGATTCTTGGCCGCGGCGCTAACGGTATGACCATGGCGGCTGGCCGCAATCTGGGCAGGAAGTTTTCCGGAGGAGCAAAACAGACCAGTGATCTGCTTGAGGCAGTAGATGAAGTTCGTCGTATATTGGAAAAGAATAATTGCCTGTGGAACTTTGAACCGTTCAAACCAGTCGGACAAAATGACGTGATCACAAAAAATGACAAGGGTCAGTCACAGATGTTAATCGTCTTTCGTGACTGCATGATTCGTCAGGCGCTCTTTCGCTTCGGTCATCCCCAACAGGGTTCTTTATGCAATATGATGTATGGTTTTTTTGCCGGAGCACTGGAATGCATTATGGGGAAAAAAACTACTCTCGAGATCAAGCATGCGGGTGAAAATGCCTGTTTGAAGGTCTTGACCGTTGAAGCCTAATCCCGACAATATTTCTTTAGAGGAACAAAAATGAGTAGTGAAAAAGTACGCCTTAATACAGATTGGCTCTGTGACTGTGGTGGCTGTCATGTAGCCCTGGTCGATCTGCATGAAAAGATCCTTACGGTGCTTGAAGGCATAGAAATTCAAAAATGCCCCGTGCTCACCGACGTTAAAGGCTACCCAGAAGCAGATATCGGCATTCTTACCGGGTCGATACGAACAGAGCATGATCGCCATGCCGCGATCGAGATGCGCAAGAGTTGCAAGACAATAATCGCCTTTGGCACCTGCGCAGTGTACGGCGGACTTCATGGCGCCGGGCTTGCTCATACCAGAGAACAGATATTAGACTATGTCTATAAGTCCACACCAACAACGAAGACAGACTTTATACCCAATATCAACATCACCGAACTTGAAAAGATGGTTGTTCCTGTTGATGAGGTGATTGATGTCGATCTTTACCTGCCAGGTTGCCCACCTCATCCACATTTTATCTTTGAAAGTCTCTCGACCCTGGTGGAAAATCGTGAACCAAAGACCGGGCAGGAAACGGTCTGTGGCGGCTGTTCAAGGTTAATGGAGAAAACCGATATCGCTGAAATTAAAAACAATCATGATACCGTTCCTGACGATGACGTCTGTTTTCTCAGCCAGGGTTATATCTGCCTCGGTTCAGTAACCTTGGATCGATGCCTGTCGCCCTGCCCTAACCATGGCATAATGTGTACAGGTTGCGCGGGACCGACCATGCAGATACTCTCTGAACCCAACCATGATATCAGAACAGAGGTAAGTGACAGGATGTCGAGACTGACAAAGATCAATAAGGACGATATTATCCGTCATATTGAGAAATCGGCCAAAACCCACTATGCGTATGCCATGGCTACCAAGATGATTGGCAACAAACCGACTTTTTTAATCCAGAAATGGATAGCAGACGTGGAGGCAGGAGTATGAGTAAGATTATCAAAATAGATCCAGTTACCCGAATTGAGGGTCACGCCCGTATTCTTCTTGAATGCGATGATGCAGGGTCTGTGAGTGACGCCTCTTTCATTGTGAATGAATTACGCGGATTCGAGAGAATCCTGGTTGGCATGGAGGCATCTGCCATGCCCCAGATTACAGCACGTATCTGCGGTGTCTGCCCTACTGCGCATCATCTCGTCTCTGCCAAAACACTTGATAACGCCGCTGGTGTCGAACCTCCTCCTGCAGCAAAATTATTGCGCGAATTCATGTATATGGGCCATATGATTCACTCTCACAGTCTTTCTCTTTTCGTGCTGGCTGGGCCGGATCTTATTTTTGGACTGAGTGGCGCCGTAGCCACACAGAATATTGTGGGGATGGTCAATGCCGCCCCTGAACTTACCAAAAAAGCACTGAGACTGAGAAGCCTTGGCCAAAAGATCAATGAGACTATTGGCGGCAGGGGGATTCATCCGGTTACCGCCATTGCCGGTGGAATCTCATTTAAACTAAGCGATGCCCAGTTCACCCGCTTGCAGGAGCTGACAACGGAGGCCGTTCAACTTGTAGGCCAGCTTGCCGGCAAAACCAAAAAATTACTCTTTGGCCTGTTGGATAAAAACCCTGTTCTTTTGGAAAAATTGAATTCGGAGAGCTGGTACCTTGGAACAGTCCGAGATGGTAGGGTCAATGTCTATGATGGTCAGTTGCGGGCCATTGACACTAAAGGAGAGATAAAACCTGAATTCCTTACTTCCTCCTATCGTGAGATGATGACGGAGCGTGCTGTCCATAATTCCTTTGCCAAAGAGGTCTATCTCAACATGGATGGGGCTGAGCAGATGTATCGTGTCGGCCCCCTCGCCCGTCTTAATGTTGCTGATGGTATGGAGACTCCTCATGCTCATAAAGAGTTTGAAGAGTTCAGGAAGAACTTTGCACGCCCCTGTCACAATACGGTTCTTCAGCTCTATGCCAAATTAATAGAGCTGGTCTACTCCTGTGAGAAGGCCAGGCAGATCATTAATGACCCCGCGCTTCGGGGAGAAACACGCGTTCCTGCAGATTTCAGAGGAGGACACGGTATTGCCCATATTGAAGCTCCTCGAGGAACACTTATTCATGATTATGAGATAGATGAACGTGGTATTGTCACGGCTGCCAACATGATCATTGCCACCCAGCAGAATACTGCAGCAATTAACAACTCGCTCAAGGAAGGTGCCAACAATCTCCTCAAAGAAACAAATGATGAGGCCATGCTCAACAGTCTCGAGTTTGTTGTTCGCTGTTATGACCCATGCCTGGCCTGCTCTACCCATGCCATTGGCAAGATGGCCCTTGATGTTGAAATAACCCATAAAGGCGAAACTATCCGCAGAGTGAGGAGATAAAAAAATGCTTGAAATGACAATTAAAGAAAAGGCCTGTCGCGGATGCAGACTCTGCCTTGATGTTTGCCCGACGGAATGCTTCACCTTTAATGAAGAGAGCCAGAAAGCTGTGGTTTCCCTGCTGGAAAACTGTATTGCCTGCCTCAGTTGTGACTATATCTGTCCGTCTGGTGCCATTACCCATAGCAACCATCATGTGGTTGCAAATTTTTACCGTAATATTCATTTCAGCCAGCGAATGGAGAAGTTTCTATGATAACAACATCGGAATTACAGCTTACAGCCGATGACCATGATAAGGCTTTCAACGAGGTCTGCTTCCTGCTTGATATCTTTGTTGATACCCTAGAACAGTTTGTCGGCAAAGGGACTCCAGCACTTGCTGTAGCCGCTGGAAGGAAGATGGCGGGAAACATGCCTATATTTCTGGCTGAGTCGACGGTGGAAAATGCCCTTGCCGAGTTGGTCCGTGTCTTTACTATTCAGCAAATGGAAATTACCGGCGAGATGCAGGGCAAAGAAGCGGCTATCTCCATTGCCCATTGTCCCATTGGCAGTGTCTGCCAGCAACGAAGCTTGGCTATTGATGGCTCTGTCTGCCAGATGTTTCATTATTATATAGCAGGAATAATGGCTGAATTTACCGGAAGACCAGCTCGACCCAAGACAATTGTGGCAGGGGAGACCTGTACCTTTAATCTCGCCTTTGCAGGTGCGCCCAGATAGATGAAAACTGCTCTTATTGTTTGCATCGGCAATGATCTGGTGGCCGACGATGGTGTTGGCCATGCTGTGTTCAGGGTCCTTGGCTCACAGTTACCAGCCAATACCCGCCTAAAGCTCCTGGGCCTGGGAGGAATGTCACTTCTTGATGAATTTCAGGGTGAAGAACATCTTGTTGTGGTGGATGCGGTTCAACTCGGTGCATCACCCGGTACCATTCATGTTATGGACTGGTCTATGCTCCCCTCGGGTGGTTCCCATGTTTCCTGCCATGGCATCGGTATTCGTGAAGCCATAGAGATATCTCAAAAACTCTATCCTGAACTTACCCCCCGGACGGTGCATCTCGTCGGAGTTGAAGGACGCTGTTTTGACAGACTTGGTGAGGGGTTGAGCAATGAGGTTGCTGCAGCTGTAGAACCTGCCGCAGCAGCGGTTCTGGGGATTCTGGTGAGTGCCTGTGTCTGAGAGAGATCCTCTCTAGCTTATAGAGGAAAGCTCTTTTTTTTTGTTGGGTGCCTGGCTGATTTTCGAGTTGAGGGTCACAGGCATAAAATTTCTGCTAGACGGGTATGTATCAAGAGAATCCTATTTGTAAACAGGCAATCATGTGGTTCGTAGCATGGTGAAAAATCATTTTATATTGAATTAGTCAAATGGTATACTTAGTTTCAACAAGCATTTGAGCTGGTTCTTTCCAATTCCTAGTCTATACAGGTAAACAGATGATAAAATTACTTCAGGATTTAATTGACCAGATGTCAAGAGAACTTCCAGGAATACTTGCTGCGGCCGTGGTGACCGTGGAAGACGGGATGTCCATTGCCGAGGTTAGTCGGAGAGAGGATGTAGAACCTTCAGTCGCCGCCGCATATTTGGCGTCAATTGTAAAATCCAATGCCAAGGCCATAAATTTGCTGGCCGATGATGAAATCGTTGAGGATATCCTTATAACTACCAGCCAATATCATTTTATAATCCGGCATGATGACAAGCAGCCGTTTTTTATTTTCGTGATGACGACAAAAGATGAATGGCTAGGTAAAGCACGAATGCTGATTAAAAAATATGAACCACAGTTTTCCGGGTTTGCGAGTTATTTTGAGAAAAACTTCCAATAACTAGATATTGTGCGTCAGGGAACATGTAGGACAATGGCCTGATTGCTCTACCCTTTTGGGAGAGCGATCAGGCCATTTTGGTTACAATGATGCTGCTTCTTGGATCTTCTTGGAATTTTTCTTGATACTGATCCGGATCCAGCCGAGGTTGGTCTCTTGATCAGCGACGATCACCAGGATGGCATCTTCGCCAACGGGAGCGAACATTACCGGGCCATTTTCAAATTCGAACATGGTCATTCGGAGATCACCCTGGCCAAGTTGATTTCCCATAGACTCAGCGGACCCGAAACCGGAAGAAGCAATAGCCGCGATCATTTCCGCATCAATCCCCACCCTGGCAAGACTGTCCAGTAAAAAGCCGTCCCGCCCAACCAGGCAAGCAGTATGGACACCTTCAATGCTGGTAAATTCTGCTAAAATAGTTTGGATCTCCGTCATTTCAAAATCCTCTGTTAAAGTTGTTGATTCAGCTTCTACTCTCTCACTGACAGCCTGTTCCTCTTCAGCAGTATTGGCATCCGAAGTAGTTTCAGGTTGTAGATCAGTTTCTAAAACAAGATCTTCTAATTCAGCTGTGTGGTTCTGCTCGTCATCTACCTGCTGGGAGTCAGGCTCAGTCGTAGTACCTTTGTTTTCAAAAGAGATGCGGTCAGTTTCCTGTTTTTCATCGTTTAAACGCGCAGCCTCAAAAAGCAAACCTTCAGTGCTATTATTGATACTGACAATAGGTGGTTCCACTCCTCTTATATTTTGTAGGGAGCCGCCGTTAAAGCTGAGAATGGTGAAAAAAGCCTTCTCGCCAGTTTCCTGATCGCACATGGCATGGACAACGGCACCATCTTTGAAGAAAATCATCCCTTCCTGATCACCGGTTGTCACCTTCAATGCCGCTGTTGCTCTGGAAAGTGAGTTGAACTGGACTATATCTATCAAATCGACACCATCGACGGTTCCTTGAAAACCATCGTTTACCTTGAGGGCGTCTTTGACAATTCCACGGACCTCATTGATGTCAAAAGGTTTTTCGATAAACCGCAGGCTACCACTCATCATTGCCTTGTTTTCATAGGCGTTTGATGGATAGGCCGTCATGATGATGACACCGGTCTCTGGGAATCGGTTGTTTATTTCGATGAGGAGGTCGAGTCCGTTCATTCCCGGCATGTTGATGTCGGTGATAACAAGCTCTGCCGATTTGTCACTGAGTATTGCTAAAGCTTCCTCGCCTGATTTGGCGGCGAGAATTTCGACATTATCCATCCCCTTATTGAGATTCCTCTGGAGCATCCAGAGCATATCTTCTTCATCATCAACCACCAGTACTCTTTTCATAGACTCTCCGTTTGTACTCTCCCCGTTCGGCATGAGATAGTTTGCTCACCCTGAGGATTGTATGAAGTTTTCAAATATTCAGATGACAATATCTGAAGTCAGTAATTTCTTTGCAAGGGGAGGGCCATAGGGGGGAGTAAAGCTGATGAAGTAGTTAATTATCTGAATATAAATAGAAAAACAGACAGAAAGGTTGAGGGAAAGACAAAGTGAATGGAAGGATGGGGTGGTAGATATCTGGTCAACTGGTCAGTTTTTGGTCAGTTTTATGTCAATGAGCACCGTGGAAAACATTTTCTTGAAAGTGGTATGTATTTCATAAGTGTGCTTGTAATGAGCACCCCTCAAGAAGGTATTGTAAGGAACCACGCTTGCCGGGGTTAGAGTTTCTCCCGCAGGGTCGTTCTTGAAATACCAAGGATGCGTGCCGCTTTGGATTTGTTGTTGTTGACGCTATTTAATACTTTTTTGATGTAGTGCTTTTCCATCTCCTTGAGACTGAGCAGAAGATTCATTTCTTTAGCATGAGATGACTGGCTGGTTGTAGTGAGGCTAGACAAAGTAATCCAGCCTTTTTGGGTGAAAATCACCTCCCGTTCTATCAAATTTCGTAATTCCCTGATGTTGCCTTGCCAGTCGTGATGCAACAATTTCGTGCAGGCTTCGGGGGTAAAACCGTTAAAAGTCTTTTTAAGTTCCTTTTGCAGGTCGTGGAGAAAAAAGTCTGCAAGAAGCAGGATGTCTTCTCCACGGTCCCTGAGGGGTGGCAGAAGAATGGGAATTACATTGAGCCTATAATAAAGATCCTCTCGGAATGATCCCCGGTCAATCTGTTCTTCAATGTCAACATTGGTCGCAGCAATTATACGAATTTTTACCTGTATATCTTTGAGTCCGCCAACCCGTCTAAAGGTTGATTCCTCGATGAGCCTGAGCAGTTTTGGTTGCAATTCTATGGGCAGATTGCCTATTTCATCCAGAAACAGGGTTCCGCCGTTGGCAACCTCGACTAGTCCCTTCTTGTCATTTCTGGCGTCGGTAAAAGCACCTTTTTCGTAGCCAAAGAGTTCTGACTCAATCAGGTTTGAAGAGAGAGTTCCGCAGTCCACTTTAACAAAAACACCTTTTTGGCCTGGTCGGCTTTCATGGATTGCTCTTGCCGTCAGTTCCTTGCCGGTGCCGGTTTCACCTGTTATGAGGACAGCGGAGTCAACTTCTGCACCCTTTTCGATGGTCTTTTTTACCCGTATCATTGGAGGACTGGAACCGACGATGGAGTCGATCCCCATATCGCGATGCTCCAAAATCGCTCTTTTTCCCATCAGCCGGGCCTGGAGTATTCGGTTAAGGGACGCCTTAAACTCTATTATATCAAAAGGTTTTGTGATATAATCCACGGCGCCGGCCCGCAGTGATTCCACTGCGGTCTTCGCTTCGTTAATACCTGAGAGCATGACAATATCGATATCACTGCCAATCTCCTTTATGGCGTGGATGAGGTCAATGCCACTGCCGTCTGGTAGGCCGATATCAAGAAAAACTAGATCAATTACACACGAACGCAATACACTCAGAGCATCCATGCCATTAGCTGCCGTTGTAGCACTATAGCCTTCTTTCTCGACTATTTTTGACAGCGTGAAGCGTAAGTCATCCTGATCATCTACGATGAGTACAGCACTCATTTACAGATCCGCCTTAAAAAACATGGTAAAGGTTGTTCCTTTTCCCTCTTTACTCTTGAGCACGATGGCTGCGTCGTTTTCCTTGAGGGTTCGATACACTATGGAGAGACCGAGCCCGGCCCCTGAGGTTTTCGTGGTAAAAAAAGGTTCAAAAACCTGTTCAGCAGTGCTCGGTGACATGCCTTTGCCGTTGTCGGTGAAAAGCACTACTACGTAGGGGGAATTTTCCAGTAGAGCTGGATACTTCTTTCTATACTGCTGTAGTTGCGCCTTATTAGGTAAACTAGCGCTAATATCGATACGACCCTGTTGTTTTATAGCGTCAATTCCGTTTAAAAAAAGATTGAGGAAGACCTGCTGGAGTTGATGGGGGTCAGCAATGATTTGAGGAAGTTCACTGCTGATGTCCTCGTGGAGAGTGATTTGGTTTTTGGTCAGTCGGCTGTTGATGAGAGGTCTCGTTTCGACGATAATGGTTTGCAGTGAAGTCGGTCGTTTGTTTGGTTCCGCGGGTCTTGCATAAGAAAAAAAATCGCTAAGCAGCTCGTTCAATCGATCCACTTGTCGGGCTATGCGTTGAGCACATTCCAGTTGTTCGCTGTTGTCTTTTGCTTCTTCCTCGATTGACTGGGCCATTATTTTAATACCCGCAAGAGGATTACGCACCTCATGGGCTACTGCCGAGGCAATCTCGGCTACCGTTGAAAGTCTGTTCATCTTCTCCATTTCCTTTCGGACGTATTTCAATTCGGAAATGTCCGCTAGAGAAATGATAACTCCAATTTTCTTGCCGGATGCATCTTCTCTACAAACATTGGAGAAACCGATGATTTTGTTCTCTCCTTGAGGAGTTGCAAAAGATAACTCCCGATCAAATTGCTCTGACTCCGTAGGGACGGTAGTCATAAGTAGATTGGCAGCGTCCTCTCCAAGGATATCGAGAAGATATTGCCCATCGACCAGTTCTGTAAAGGGTTTGAAAATAGATTGGGCGACAGAATTACTCTTTCTAACCATCCCGTCAAGATCTACTACGAGAAGGCCATGGTGTAGACCTTGGATAATGGATTCTGAAAATTTCTTTTCTTCTCGTATGCTTATGATTGATCCGCGGAGGTCATTTACCAACTTGATGAGTTGCTGGTCCATCTGTTGGCTTTCAATAATAACAGCAAAAATGTTGGCAACTGCGCCAAGCAGCTGGTGCATTTCTGGAGATGGCCGGTGGCGTTTTTTCACATAAATAGTGAGTATTCCCAGAGACTGGCCATCTTTAAGGATGGGTACGCAATAGTTACCGGTAAAGGGCTTGGGAGGGCTGCCGATTTCGAGTAGGGGAGGGGGGGAGTTGAAAAACGTAACTTTACAGCTTTTAGCAACTTGTCCGCAGTGGCAGATTCCGAAACGATTCTCATGACAAGGGATCGCTTCGGGATGGGAAAATCCCCTGGATACAATGAGCTCAAGAGTTTCTGAATCTTCATCAATAAAAAACAGAGCCGCTTTCGAGTCAAATTGCAGATGAGCTTGAGAGAGAAGGTAATCTAAAATAAGCTCAATTTTTTTCTTGATCGGATTTGGTTCAAGAGCAGTTTTAAGAATTTCTATAAGAGTCGATTGGTGACTGCTTTTTTGGGCAAAGGACATGAAAATGGTATGCCTCCATTTGTGTTGTCGGCTCTGTATTTCCTCGCCATTCATGTATACATGCTAGTTGTTGTCCTTTGTGTTTCTTCCGCCTGCATGAATGAATGCTCTATTTTTGTAACGTCTTCTACATATTACATTGATCTATATTGAAAAAACAAGAAATTTGACTACTCTTTGAAATTATGGATTTTTTTGATCAAAACATCCATGCAAGAGAGGAAGAAGAGGTATAGTGAGAGCTGTGTCTGTATTGGTCATTTTAAGTTATTATTGGTGACCTCCGTGACTTACGATGGAAATATGTTGTGGTTATGGGTATTCAAACCGTGCTGATAAAGTTTGTAACCAAGGAGAAAGCAGAGAGCGATGAATGGGATCCAGAATTCGAAGTTTATAACCACCAAGGAAGTGGCGAAGCTCCTCAATGTCAATGACAAGATGGTCTATTCCCTGGTCAATGATAAAGGGCTTCCTGCGACCAAAGTCACGGGTAAGTGGCTTTTTCCGAGAAGACTTGTTGAAGAATGGCTGGAAACGCATATTCTCAATTATCGAAAACCTGGTTTTGGTAGTTCTGCCGATGATGGTATTCTCCTTCTAGCGGGCAGTGACGACCCTCTGCTCCAGAGAATGCTTTCACTTTTTCATGCCAAAGAGCCTCGTACAACCGGATTCTTTGCCAATCTTGGAAGCATGGGTGGTTTGAAAAGCCTCAGAAGAGGGATCTGCCATATCGGGGTTTGCCATCTGCTTCAGGATGACAATGAGGAATACAATTTTGACTTTGCCGACCAGGAGTTGGATAAATCTCCTGTCTTTGTCAATTTCAGCCGCAGGCAGCAGGGTCTTCTGGTAAAAAAAGGTAATCCTAAAGGAATTAGCGGAGTAGCTGATCTTGCAAGAAAAGATGTCACTATTGTCAATCGCCCATTGGGAACCGGGACCCGCCTGCTCCTTGACTACGAAATCGCCAAATCAGAAATTTCCTCTGGGCAGATTGACGGCTATCACCATGATGTCTCTCGTCACCTAGATGCTGGATTAGAGGTTTTTGCCGGCCGGGCTGATGCGGCTCCTGCGATTAGGGCCGTCGCCGGCTTACTCGGACTTGGATTTGTGCCACTTCGCTGGGAAAGATTTGATTTGCTCATTCTACGAGAACGTTTTTTTGAGCGGAATATACAGAGTTTTATTGGCTTGCTTCAGGATGAGTCTTTTAGAGAGCTGGCCAATACGTTTGAAGGTTACGATGTTTCGTTATGTGGAAAAATGCTATTTCCTGATAATTTTAAAATTAAGGAGTAAAGAATGAACAAAAAGGTAGCAGTTTGGCTGGGAGTATTATGCCTGATTGGAATGTTTGTAGGGAGCACCTTCGCTTCAGAAAAGATACTGAAGATGTCTACTACAACGAGTACCCAGTCATCCGGGTTGCTTGATCAATTGCTTCCGCAATTTGAAAAAGATACTGGAATAAAGATTAAGGTTATCGCCAAAGGAACGGGGGCGGCAATACGGGATGGTCAAGACGGAAATGTTGATATTATTTTTGTTCATGCCAAAGGTCGGGAAGATAAGTTTGTTGCCGATGGTTTTGGAACAAAGCGTTATGCAGTAATGCATAATGATTTCATTCTTATTGGCTCTGCAACAGATCCGGCTGCTATCAAGGGAATGACGGATGCAGGGAAGGCGCTTAATAAAGTTGCCACTGCGAAGGCAATTTTTATTTCACGTGGGGATGACAGTGGTACCCATACAAAAGAACAATTTCTCTGGCAACAATCTGGAGTAAATCTTGACGAGCAGTCCCAGACAATTGTGAAAAAAGGTAAGAAAAAAGAGATTAGCTTTAAAGTTCCTGCCGATTCAACAGCCTGGTACATGTCAATCGGTCAAGGAATGGGCAAAACAATCACCTTTGCTGAAGAAAAACAAGCGTATACTATGACCGACCGCGGAACATATATTAAATATAAATATGGTAAAACTCCGGCAGTTGAGTTGGATGTTCTCTGTGAAGGCGGAGCGGATTTGGCTAATCCTTATGGAATTATTCCAGTTAATCCCAAAAAACACCCCCATGTACAATATGACATGGCCATGCAGTTTGTTGATTGGGTAATTTCAGACAAAGGGCAGAAGCTGATTGGGGACTATCGCCTTGAAGGCAAACAACTTTTTTATCCCGATGCTAAATAAGTTTGTAGTAAATTTCTAAAAGTAAATTACGTTGAAGGAGGAGTATATATATACTCCTCCTTTTTTTATATAACATGTTTGAAATACAACGGGATTTTGGGACGAATCTGTCTCAGGTTCCTTACTGATCTGGGAGTGTTTGAAAGATCATGGATTTGCTATTTGATAGTGTGCAGTCTGCGTTATTGCTGTTTATGGCTTTTGATGCGGAACTCATTGAGATTGTAATAGTTTCACTTAAGGTTAGTTTTGCGGCAACTTTAATTGCTTCGATTTTAGGTATACCGGGTGGTTTTATTATTGCCTATTCAATTTTCCCGGGCAAACGGCTTGTACTGACATGTCTCAACACCCTACTGGCTCTTCCTACTGTGGTTATCGGTCTTCTGGTCTATTCCTTTATATCCAGGCGTGGCATTCTTGGCCCGCTCGAGCTTCTTTATACCCAGAAGGCAATTGTTATTGGTCAAGTGATCCTGATTATTCCTGTGATCATGACCCTGACCATTGCCGCAATCAGCAGGATCGATAAACGTTATCGAATGACTGCTCTAACCCTTGGAGCGAGCCGCACCCAGATGGCGCTGGTAATCCTTAAGGAGGCACGTTATGGAATTTTGGCTGCAGTCATTGCCGCATTTGGCAGGGTTATTGCTGAGGTGGGGATTAGTATGATGCTGGGCGGTAACGCTAAAGGATTTACCAGGACCATGACTACAGCAATGGCCTTGGAGTATGATAAGGGGGAATTTGTTCTGGCCGTGGCCCTTGGCATAACTCTTATGACCTTTGCCTTTGGAATCAACATGCTGTTTCATCTTTTGCAGGGTAGGACCGGGAACGATGCTGTATAGGCTGGAAAATTTAAAGAGATGGCACGGCACCCGCACTGTCTTAAATATAGACAAGCTTGAGATCGGACCTAACCGGATCTATACTTTGATAGGACCTAATGGTGCAGGCAAGACGAGTTTGCTGAAAATCCTCGCCTTTCTGGATAAGCCCAGTAGCGGGAGTTTACAATTTTTGGAAAAGAAGGTCTTGTTTGAGGAAAAACAACTGTATGCTTTACGCAGGCAGGTGGTGTTACTTGACCAGAATCCTATCATGTTCACCGGTTCGGTTTGGAAAAATGTCGAATTCGGTTTGCGGGTACGAAAGGTGCCTTCCAAAGCGTGCAGGGAGCGGGTCGAGGAGGCGCTTGAACTGGTTGGAATGGAGAGTTTTGCCGACTATAATGCCCTGGGACTTTCCGGGGGAGAGACAAAAAGAGTGGCCCTGGCAAGAGCACTAGTTTTAGAGCCGAAAGTATTACTTTGTGATGAGCCGACCGCTAATGTTGACAATGAAAATCAGGAAATTATTCTCAAAATTATTAAGAGAATTAATCATGAACGGAAAGGTTCCATCATTTTTTCAACCCATTATCTTTCGCAAGGACAACGGCTTGCTGACCACACGTTGCTTTTGCAAAACGGTGCACTTTCCGATATGGCCAGTGAAAATATCCATAGGGTAACCGTTCTTGATCGTCAGGAAGATGGTTGCCTCTGTCAGCTAACCGGTCAGCTCTTTCTAAAATTTCCGCTACAGTTTTTCCCCGATAGCGTCAAGGTCGCCAAACTGTATATCGACCCTACCTGTATCGTATTAAACCCCAAAGCGACAAACCCTGCCGAGGGAAATTTATTGAGCGGACATATCACAGATCTTTCTCAGGATAGCGGCCAGATAAGGGTCATAATTGATGTGGGAGTCAAACTGGCTGTGGTGCTTTCTGTGGAGCAGTATCGTTTGGAAAAACCCGGCATCGGGGATAAAGCACCTATCTTTATCCCCCACAGCGGTACACGCTGTACTCGTATAGGACACCTAAACTCAGATCAATCTGTGTGACCGGTCTTTAATGATTTGCGACACCTCACGAGCAAAAGAAAATTCACAATGTGCTGGACAGCGATCAAGTTCAGTCCGATCGAGACATTTTCCTGTGCACCCTTCAGATAGCATTTTATTTTCCTCGTATCTTACTCCCTTATAAAGCGGGAAAAACCTTTGAGCTTCCAGGGCCATGGTCGATCCACAAACGACATGTTCATGGGTGAAGTAGAACAACCCCTGCTCAATGATACCGAAATTTGCCTGGTATCCATTGAAATTCAAATCGGGGTCATCCAGAAAGGTGTCCCGGCACTTCCAATTCTTTGCGCACATGGGACAGATCTTGAAAACCTTTTCTTTTTCGCTGCTCATTTCAGTACTCCCTCGGAGTCTCTTGTTAATTTGAAGGGTTGGTTTTTCTGTCTCCTCTATTGAGACACAAAATGGTACAGAATATACCCGAAATAATCGAAATGCCATAGATTTTTCCAATAATTGCGATTTTAAATCAACAGATTGTTTTGTGCTAAGTGATTGAGTTGTCGTTTGTATTTTAGATTGAAAAGTATGTGGTTTTTTGTCTTGAAATTGTTCTGAATTGTTAGTTAAATGAAATTGATACTAAAGGTTGGTCTTTAGCATTGGTTTGATCGGTCTTAAGTATCAATGTACAAAATCTCCACTCTCCCTAAGAAGTAATTATTCCCGATAAACGGGAAATAAGTCGGGATTGGTGCTTTAAGATATTGATTTTCTACAGAAAACATTCTCTGAGGCTCGAATCATTCTCATCTTACAGGAGGTTCAATGGACGTCGTACAAGAAACAACTTCCCCAGCCAGTCGGTATACGCTTATTGCAGAGATTGATCCACCCAAAGGGGTTAATCTGGACACTTTCCTCAGTACAGCTTTAGAGGTGAGGGGGCGTGTGGACAACACACGGGTAACAGATTCTGAACACGCGATCATGCGTATGTCGCCTATAGCTCCTTGTCTGGCATTGAAAGAAAAAGGTTTTGAGCCTGAAATGATAATTACCGGCAGAGACAGAAACCGGATTTCCTTTCAAGCCGATCTCCTTTCAGCCTCGGCCCTGGGTATTAAGAATATCGTCATCAAAGAAGGACATGATCCGGCTGAAGGGGATCAGCCGGTTGTGAGGACAAGTGGTGATCTAGACCTGGTCTCCATGCTGCAGTGTGTTGCTGCTCTTAATGATGGAAAAGATCTGGCTGGTGAGTCACTGGACGGTGGTACCGATTTCAATATTGGAGTGGCTATTGATCTTTCCGATGACGTGAATTTTAACCGTGAAAGAGCGGAATACTTCAAGCAGCTGGAACAGTTTGGGGTGCAATCGGTGACCTTAGGACCGACCTATGACCTGAATATTGTCGAGCAGTTTATTCCTTTTGCTGAGCAAACCGGTATAAAGCTCTTTGCTTCAGTGATGTTTTTAAAATCAGTAACGATGGTGCGTTATCTAAACAACCTGTCAGGAGTACCGTCGATTCCTCAGGAATTTTTGAAAAAAATGATGGAGGCTCCGGTTAAAAAGGATGCCGGAATGCAGGTGGCTGCCGATCTCATAAAGGAATTGGCTCCTCTTGGGGACGGCGTAGTTTTACATGCCATGGGATGGAGGGACAGGTTACCAGAATTTCTGGATTCCATTGGTCGATAGGGCGCTGTGAACACCACAGCCGTTCTTTCGACAGCAAATAGGGATACAGGTTCATTGATAGAAGAGCTGGGTCCCTATCATTATCTTCATACCATACTTGAAGAAACGCCAAATGGTGTCATGGTGGTGGGGGCGGACCACTGCGTAATCCATGCCAATCCCGCTGCGTGCGGATTCCTGGGAGTTCCCTGTGGCCAACTTGTTGGTGGGAGTTTTGAGGAAATCCTCGGAGAACCAAATGGTGATCTCTTCCTGCTTGTCAGGGATCATTATGAACAGCGCGGCAGGGAAGCCGGTGGGAAGATACGCCACGAAATAGAGTTTACCAGGAATGGTGTACGGTTTATTTTGAGTGGAGTCGTTGTTTTTCCGCCCGCCAACACCGACTATTATCTTGTCTATCTGATAAATATTACACAACAAAAAAACCTTGAGGGTGAGCTTAGACGTCGCAATGCCTTCTTCCATAACCTTATAGACAGTTCCGTTGATGGCATCATTGCCTCTGATATGAAAGGGAGCATCATGCTCTTTAATCAAGAGGCCCAGTCCCTTATGGGTTACAACGAACTGGATACAAAAACTCTCCATGTCACCCAACTTTACAATGAAGGGGTTGCTTACGAGTTGATCAAAAGGATGCGGAGCAGCCATTTTGGTGGGAAAGGGAAGCTGTTACGTCATGAACTTGTTGTAAAGCACAAGGATGGACACGACATCCCGGTCAGTTTTTCGGGTGGGATCATTTATGACCGTGATCAGGAGATCGCGACTTTTGGCCTGTTCACCGATCTCAGGGCCATGCAACAGATTGAAGAAGACCTGGAGCAGAGCCACCAGATGTTGATGCAGTCCGAAAAAATGGCCGGACTTGGCCGTCTTGCCGCTGGAGTTGCCCATGAAATCAATAATCCAATGTCCGGGATCATGCTCTATGCGAATCTGGTTCAGGAGGATCTGGGGGCGGAGCATCCACTAACGAGCGACCTGCAGACGATTATCCATGAGGCGGAGAGATGTAAAGTAATTGTTGCTGACCTTTTAGAATTTTCCCATCAGACAACCTATGAGATGGAACTGGTTGATCTAAACGATGTCATTCAGAAGACATTGACCATACTGCAGCATCAGCCCCTCTTTCAGAATATAGATATCTCCCAGGAGCTGAAACCTGACTTGCCACCTATCTACGGTAATGCAATTAGATTAAATCAGGTGGTCATGAACATTGTTGTCAACGGCGTACAGGCCATGGAAGGCAATGGCCG
>Ga0070729_10001552_pt1 | contig 34254 bp, 27 predicted proteins | sample tdDd472_FD_66725 | JGI IMG/M metagenome (GOLD analysis project Ga0070729, IMG submission 66725) | Marine sediment microbial communities from the Atlantic coast under amendment with organic carbon and nitrate - tdDd47.2 | ecosystem: Environmental > Aquatic > Marine > Coastal > Sediment | place...
GTCGGTGAAGCCCGCGAACGCCGCCGACCTGCTGGCGATGCCCGACATCGACGGTGCTCTGGTGGGCGGAGCCAGCCTGAAGGCCGACAGCTTCGCCGCGATCATCGAGGCAGCAGGCGCCTGAAACCACCGGCACGACGCGGGGTTTGGCTTGCGTTGTCAGACCGCTTCTGTTTAGCATGCGCGGCCCACGCCCGGCCGATTTCGGCACCACGGCGCGCAAGCCAGTGATTGGACAGCGGTTCCCCCTGGAGCCGCCCCGGAGAGTCTTCGATGGAAGCAGCCCTCTACACGATCTACACGCTCAACTGCTTCTTCCTGATCCTCGTCGTGCTTCTGCAGGCGGGTCGGGGAGGCGGCCTTTCGCTGGCCGGTGGCGGTGGCGGCGGCGGCGCTTCTGCGCAGGTGTTCGGCGCCCGTGGCGGCACGACGTTCCTGCAGAAGCTGACGATCGCTTCGGCGGCCGGGTTCATGATCCTCTCGATCGTGCTCGCGCGGGTCTCGTCGTCACCGAACTCGGCCGACGCCGGCACGTTCATCGACCCCGAGATCGCCGATTCGGCCGAGGGCGCAGCCGCCGGTGACGGCGCTGCCGCGGGCGACGAAGGCGCCGCCGACGAAGCGTCCGACGAGGCCGCGGGCGACGAAGGCACGTCCGAGTGATTTTTGCTTGACCGCGGTACCCCGCGGGGCGTATCAAGCCGGTCCCTTCGATGGGGCCCATTCGCGAGAGTGGTGGAATTGGCAGACACGCAAGACTAAGGATCTTGTGCCAGCAATGGCGTGGGGGTTCGACTCCCCCCTCTCGCACTGAAGGCCTCGGCAACCGCCGAGGCCTTCTTTGTTTCGTGGTCGACTCGGCCCACCCGGACCGCGCCCGGACCGCGCCCGGACCGCGCCCACACGGTGCCCGACGGCCCCCATCCGGGATTGACGCCGCGCCTCGCCCCGCCCAGGCTGCGGCCCACACCCGCTGCATTGGACGGACCATGCACGATCCGAAGTACATCCTGGCGAACCTCGACGACGTGAAGGCGAAGACGGCCGCGCGTCAGACCACCTTCGACTTCGACCGCCTCGAGTCGCTGGCGACCGCCCGCGTCGAAGCCGCACAGCGCTACGACAGCCTGCGCTTCGAACAGCGGCAGGCGAGCGGCGGCATGAAGACGCTGAAGCCGGGCTCCGACGAGTTCAACGCGCTGCGGGCGCAGCTCAAGGAGATGTCGAACGAGATCAAGACGCTCGACGAGGCGCGCAAGACGTACGACGCCGAGCTGCACGAGCACCTGCTGGGCCTGCCCAACCTGCCGGCGCCCGAGGTGCCGGTCGGTGCCAGCGAGGACGACAACCCGGTCGTGCGCACGTGGGGCGAGATCCCCACACTGGACTTCGAGGCGAAGGACCACGTCGACCTCGGCGAGGCCCACGGGATCCTCGACCAGGAAGCCGCCGGTCGCGTGTCCGGCGCGCGCTTCACCTTCCTGCGCGGGCGCGGCGCGCGCCTCGAGCGGGCGCTGATCCAGTTCATGCTGGACATGCACACCGAGAAGCACGGCTACGAAGAGATGCTGCCGCCCTTCCTCGTCAACGCGGACGCGATGACGGGCACCGGGCAGCTGCCGAAGTTCGAGGCCGATCTCTTCAAGACTGCCGAGGGGTTCTACCTGATCCCCACCGCCGAGGTGCCGGTCACCAACTACCTGCGCGACACGCTGCTGCCCGAGCTCACCGGCACGATGAAGTTCGCCGCGTGGACCCCGTGCTTCCGCAGCGAGGCCGGCAGCCACGGGCGCGACACGCGGGGCCTGATCCGCCAGCACCAGTTCAACAAGGTCGAGCTGGTGAAGTTCTGCCGCCCCGAGGACAGCGCCGCCGAGCACGAGGCCCTCGTCGGCGACGCCGAGGCGGTGCTGCAGGCGCTCGGGCTGCCGTACCGGGTGGTCGAGCTGTGCACGGCGGACCTCGGGTTCAGCGCGCAGCGGTGCTACGACATCGAGGTGTGGCTGCCCTCGCAGGATCGGTTCCGCGAGATCTCCAGCTGCTCGAACTTCGGCGAGTTCCAGGCCCGCCGCGCCGGGATCCGGTTCCGCGACGGCGAGGACGGCAAGCCGCGGTTCGCGCACACGCTCAACGGCAGCGGACTCGCCGTCGGCCGCACCCTCGTCGCGGTCCTCGAGAACGGCCAGCAGGCGGACGGATCGATTGTGATCCCCGAAGCGCTCCGGCCGTATACCGGGTTCGATCGCATCGGCTGAATCACCACCGGCGTGGCCCGCGAAGCGTGGCAGAGGCGTCCGCTCCCCGGCCCCCCGGGGGGTGGGTGCACGCCCGACCGGCCTGCCCCCGTTTCGCGCTTGCTTCGCCGTGAAACGGGTGGTAGAAGCCTCGTCCCTCCTCTGGAGGAGTGGCCGAGTGGTTGAAGGCAGCGGTCTTGAAAACCGCCAGTCCGAGAGGGCTCGTGGGTTCGAATCCCACCTCCTCCGCTCCCGCTTCTCACCTGCAGAGTGGGACTCTTTGAAAACCGGGTCGAAAAGAACTGGAGTGGTGGCCGAGTGGCTGAAGGCGCTCCCCTGCTAAGGGAGTATGGGCAAAAACCCATCGAGGGTTCGAATCCCTCCCACTCCGCTGCCAGGCGCGAAATTCGCTTGACGAGCCGATCGGCTTCGAGATAGCTAGCGCGCCCCCTGCAAAACGCAGGACACGCACCCGTAGCTCAACTGGATAGAGCATCGGTCTACGGAACCGAAGGTTTCAGGTTCGAATCCTGACGGGTGTACTGGTCTGAAGAGGACGACGATGGCGGACTCTGCGAGCGAACGCGACGAGCGCTTCATGCGCGCGGCGCTGGACCGCGCGGAGGTCGCCGCTTCCCATGGCGACGTACCGGTCGGTGCGGTGCTGGTGGTCGACGACACCATCGTCGGTGTCGGTGAGAACCGCCGGGTCCGCGACGAGGACCCGCTCGCCCACGCCGAGGTGGTCGCCCTGCGCGACGCCGCTGAACGGCTCGGGCGCTGGCGACTCGACGACGCGACGATGTACGTCACCCTGGAGCCCTGCCCGATGTGCGCGGGCGCGATGGTCCACGCCCGACTCGCGAGAGTCGTCTGGGCCGCCGACGACGCGAAAGGAGGCGGTTGTCGCTCCCTCTACCAGATCTGCGATGATCCCCGCGCTCACCACCGACTGGCGGTGACGCACGGAATCCTGCAGCATGACGCTGTCACGCTGCTGAAGCGCTTCTTCGAAGCGCGCCGGTAACGGCCCCGCCGTTGCCTCGAGCCCCCGCGGCTCACACCCTCAGGAGGGGTGTCCGAGTGGTCGAAGGTGCCTGACTCGAAATCAGGTGTGCGAAAGCACCGTGGGTTCGAATCCCACCCCCTCCGCTGCACTGCCCGCCCATCGCACCACGATGGCGCGGGCAGGCCTCATGGGGCCGGCTCGCCGGTCTCGCCAGCACCTCGGCTTCGGCCGAGGCGTCGGCCCACCCGGGGAGGTGGCCGAGTGGTTTAAGGCGCACGCCTGGAACGCGTGTTTTGTGAAAGCAAACGTGGGTTCGAATCCCACCCTCTCCGCCTCAGCCACCTCGCTCGACGAGGTGAATCCCTTATGCCGACCCCGCGACGTACGACTGTGAATTCCGCCAGGCCCGGGAGGGAGCAACGGTAGCGGTACGACGTGTGCGGGGCTCGGCACCCTTTCGACCCGGTTTGACGACGCGCGCTCGACCTCCGAGCGCGCGTCGTCCCGTGGTTTCGTGCCCCCCGCGCCGCATGCGCGGCTCCCTGCACATGCCCGTGCCCCTGCCTGTGCCCCAACCCAACCCAACCCAACGGTGCCGCGCTCACCTGCCCCTGTCCCTGCCCCGCAGGCGCGCGGCCCCCTGCCCGTGCCCGTGCCCCTGCCCCTGCCCCAACCCAACGGTGCCGCGCTCACCTGCCGCCGCCCCAACCCGACGGGGCCCCGACCACCAGCCCCCCATCCCTCCCCGGGGCAAATCGCGACACCCCCGCGGCAGACCGTCCCGGTCCGACGGCACACCAGCGAGGCCGATCCAGTGTTCATCGACATCCTCGCACCTGGCACGGGTCCTGCGAAGTCGAGGGGCGTCCCTTCGCTCCCCCTCACCCAGGACCCACGATGGACCCCGCGAAACCGACCACGATCTCGTCCCTGACCCGGACCGCGTTTGCCGCCCCGCTGCTGCTCGCCCTCGCCGCGACGACCGCGTGCGGTGACGATCACGACGACAAGCGCCTCGAAGCTCGCGCCGAGCCGCTCGTCGCCGCCTGCGTCGAAGCCGACGAGACCCTGCCGTCCGAGGCGTGGGTCTGCGGCACCGACCTGACCGTCGAGTGCAGCCGCGCCGCCGGCTCGCACCCCGGCGCGCTCTACGTCGACCTCGCCGACCTGCCCGACACGGACGTCGAGTCGGCGACCTGCGCCGATGCGGACCTGACCCTCTCCGACGAGGGCCCCTTCGGCCCCGGCATGCACGAGATCGAAGTCGACAGCGCCATCGTGGCCACCGACGCCCCCGTCTGCATCAGCGCGCTGACCGTCGTCGACACGACGCCGCCGAGCGTCGAGTCCGAGACCTTCGAGGTGTGGCCGCCGAACCACGACCTGGTCGACGTGCACATCGACGACTGCGTAATCGCGACCGACGCGTGTGACGCGGACCTCGACGTCGCCTTCGTCTGGGCGTCGAGCAGCGAGACCCGCGACGCGACCGGCGACGGCTCGACCGAGACCGACGTCGTGCTCACCCGCGACCGGGTGCAGATCCGCGCCGAGCGCGCCGGGTCGGGCGAAGGGCGCGTGTACGCCCTCGGCTGGATCGCGGTCGACGAGGTCGGCAACCACACCGAAGGCACCTGCTACGCCGTCGTGCCCCACGACCAGGGCGACGGCACCGAGATGCCCGACGACGAAGCGGCCTACGCGGTCGTGCTGCCGGACCCGATCGAGGTCGGCTCTGTCCAGGTCTACGCCGAGCTCGACGGCACCGACGCGATCCTCGACGTCGACCGGACGCTCACCGCGACCGCCGAACCGATGACCGACGAGTGATCCGCACGCACGCACGCGGCGCCCACCGGCGACGCGTGACGACACCGCCACGCCCCCGGCGCCGCCTCGCTCGCGGCCCGGGGGCGTCGGCGCTTCGTGCGGCACACCCCGGGCGACGACCCTCGGCAACGGGCCGGTGGAGCATTCGCCAGACGGCTGCTAGAACCGGCAGACGATCCAGCACGCGCGGTGCCCATGTCCTACGTCGTCCTCGCCCGCAAGTGGCGCCCACAGACCTTCGCCGACCTCACCGGTCAGCAGCACGTCGCCACCACGCTCACCAACGCGATCGAGCGTGAACGCGTGCCCCACGCGATGCTCTTCACCGGGGCGCGAGGCGTCGGCAAAACATCGACGGCGCGCATCCTGTCGATGGCGCTGAACTGCGCCACCGGCCCGACGACCACGCCCTGCGGCACCTGCGACTCCTGCGTCGAGATCCAGCAGGGGCGATCGGTGGACGTGCTCGAGATCGACGGCGCCTCGAACCGGGGCATCAACGAGATCCGCGAGCTGCGTGACGGGGTGCGCTACGCCCCGCACCGCGACCGCCACAAGATCTACATCATCGACGAAGTCCACATGCTCACGACGGAGGCCTTCAACGCGCTGTTGAAGACCCTCGAGGAGCCGCCAGAACACATCGTCTTTCTCTTCGCGACGACCGAGGCCCACAAGATCCCGGTCACGATCCTGTCGCGGTGTCAGCGGTTCGACTTCCGCCGAATCCCCCATGGCGAGATCGTCCAGCGGCTGCAGCACATCACGTCGTCCGAGGGCCTCGACGTCGACGATGAGGTGCTCGCGCTGATCGCGCGCCAGGCCGCCGGCGGCATGCGCGACGCGCTCAGCCTGATGGATCAGGTGATCGCCTTCGCCGGCACGACGATCCACATGGACGACGCCGCGGGCATCCTCGGCGCGGCCGAGCGGCGGCGCCTCTTCGAGCTCACGGCGGCGGTGCTCGCCCACGACGTGGACGCCGCGCTGCGCGTGCTCGACGCGGTGGTCGCGTTCGGCGTGAACCTGCCGCACTTCGCCGCGGACGTGGTCGCGCACCTGCGTGATCTCGTCGTCGTCAGCGTGTCGCGAGACCCGAGCGGCCTCACCGCGCTGACCGACTCCGAGCTCGCCGAGGCGCGCACCCAGGCGGCGTCGACGGATGCTGCCACGCTGCATCGCATGTTCGAGATCATGGTCGGTGCGGCCGAAGAGATCGCCCGGTCGAACCACGCCTCGCTCGTGTTCGAGATGGCGATCGTCCGGATGGCGGCCCTCGAGCCCCTGCATCGGCTCGACGAGATCATCGCCCGGCTCGACGCCATCGCCGGCGGCGCCACGCTGCCCCCCGGCGGCGGCCCGACCGGCGGCGGCTTGACCGGCGGCGGCTCGACCGGCGGCGGCTCGGCGAGGGCAGGCACCGGCGGTTCCAGCGAGCCTGCACAGCCAACGACAGCCAACGCCGGCCCCGCCTCGACCGCCGCTGTCGCAACGCAGCCCGTCGCCGAAGCGCCCGCCGAGCCCATCGCAGCGCAGCCCGAAGCGGCCGCAGCGCGGACCGAAGCCGAGGCGCCGACCGAGACGGTCGAGCCTCAGACCGACACCATCGCGACGCACGCCGACCCCGCCCCGCAGACCGACGCGGTCGAAGCGCGACCCGAGGTCGGGGCGACGCCCGCGACGGCCGATGCGCACAGCGGGAGCAACGCGCCCATCGAGACCGACGAAGCGCAGACCGAGTTCGAGGCACCGGCCGAAGCGCAAGCCGAGACCGTCGAGGCGCAGGCCGAGCCCGAAGCACCGACCGAGGTCGTCGAGGCACCGACCGAGCCCGAAGCACCGACCGAGACCGTCGAGGCGCAGGCGGAGATCGAGGCGCAGGCCGAGCTCGCAGCACCGACCGAGACCGTCGAGGCGCAGGCCGAGATCGAAGCTTCGACCGAGACCGTCGAGGCACAGGCCGGGGCCGAGCAGGTCGTCGCCGCGGCACCCAGCGTCGACGAGCCCGAGACCTGCGACGAGCCGACCGAGGCGGACCAGGCCCGCCCCGAGACGGTCGCCGCGGAGCCGGCGTCGGCGGCTCCGACCGAGGTGGCTCCAGCGCCGGTGGCGTCCGAGACCGGCACGCCCGTCGGCGACGTCGTCATCGACGGCCCCACGTGGCGTGCCGCCGTCCGCGACGTCCGCGACTCGAGCGAACGGACGAGCGCCCTGCTCGTCGGTGCGACCCTCGTGCACGCCGAACCCGGCTTCGCTCGCATCGCCGTGGACGACTCGCTCCTCGGCCGCTGGACGGCGGACGACACGGTGCGCCTTGTGGACGCGCTCGCCGCGCGGATCGGCGCCCCACCCCGCGTCGAGGTCGTCCCGGAGGGCGATGTCGATGACACGGTGCTCGAGTCCGGCTATCAGGTCCACCGCGAGATCGCGCGCGAGCGCGCCGCACACGTCGAGCGCGTCCGCGCCTTCGTCCTCTCGCACCGGGTCATCGAGAGCGTTCAGCAGCACTGGCCGAGCGCACGCGTGACTGAAATCCACGTCCCCGAACTCCCCGAAGAGACGCGACCATGAGCAGCAACAAGGGCGGCTTCGCCGACATCGTCAAGCAGGCGCAGCGGATGCAGCAGCAGATCGCGCGCGTTCAGGACCAGATGGCCGACCGCGAGATCGAAGCGACCGCCGGCGGTGGTGCGGTGCTGGCCGTCGTGAACGGCAAGCAGGAGCTCGTGAAGCTGACGATCGACCGCGAGGTCATCGACCCCGAAGACGCGCAGACCCTCGAAGAGCTGGTGATGACCGCCGTGAACCTCGCGATGGAGAACGCGCAGGAGATGGTGCAGTCCGAGGTGAACCGCATCACCGGCGGCCTCAGCATCCCCGGCCTCTTCTGATCCCCCATGGCGGACCCCGTCGACCCGATCACCGAGCTGGTCAACCAGCTGTGTCGCCTGCCGGGCATCGGCGAGCGCACGGCGACCCGGCTCGCGTTTCACCTCGTCGAGGCGGAGAGCGATCTTCCGCTCGCCCTCGCCGACGCGCTGCAGCGCGTTCGTGAGGCGGTCCGCCGGTGCAGCGTGTGCGGCAACTTCACCGAACACGACCCCTGCCGGTACTGCGCATCCGCGCGGCGTGACGACGCGATCCTCTGCGTCGTCGAGTCGACGTCGGACATCGCGGCGATTGAACGGACCGGGGAGTTCGGCGGCCGGTATCACGTGCTGCACGGTCTGATCCGCCCCCTGGACGGTGTCGGTCCCGACGAGCTCAATCTCGCGTCCCTGATCGGCCGCATCGGCACGAACGAGGTGCGCGAGGTCCTCATCGCGACGAACCCGAGCGTCGAGGGCGAAGCCACGGCCATGTACATCCGCAACCTGCTCGGCCCTCTCGGGGTGACCGTGTCGCGGATCGCGAGCGGCCTGCCCCTGGGCGGCGAGCTCGAATATGCGGACCGCGCGACCCTCGGGCGCGCGATCACCGCACGGCGGCCGCTCTGACCGCCGGGGCCTCGAATCCCGGGTTTCGCCCGGGTTTCGGCACCCTGCACGCGTCGCCGCCGACGCCGGGACCGACCCGCGGGTCGCGTCCGGACGGCGCAACGGCGAGGCAGTTGCCGCCGAGCGATTCTGCGTGGTACTTTGCCCCGGCTCTCGCGACGCGCCCGCCGTCCGCGTGCCCACGAGGTACGCGACGATCCACCTGCCCGGTCAGGTCATGAATCCGCGGATCGTAATCTTCGAGGAAGAGCAGCGTCAGCTCGAAGGCGTCTGCAAGAAGCTGGCGAAAGACTCGCTGGCTCGCGCCATCTTCCTTCTCGACAAGAACGGTCAGATCATCGTCGCGACCGGCGAGGTCGCCGAGATCGATACGACGAGCCTCGCGAGTCTCGTAGCCGGCACTGCGGCTGCGACCAGCAGCCTCGCTCGGCTCCTGGGTGAGGAAGAGTTCCCGGTTCACTTCCACGAGGGGCAGCGGGACAACCTGCACATCTCCATCGTCGGACCGGAACACATCCTCGCAGTGATCTTCGACCAGCGGTCCAGCCTCGGGCTGGTTCGTCTACGTGTGAAGAAGGCGTCCGATCAGTTGCTCGAAATCTTCGTCAAGCTCGCCGAACGGCAGTCCGAAGATCAGGGCAACAACGTGTTCAGTGAGATCACGGACGAGGACATCGACAACCTGTTCAGTGACAGCTTCTGACCCCGTGAGGGCCGCCTTCTGGCGCGCGCCGAGACCCCTCCGTACCTGAGGCGGGCATGTCGTTCATCAATTACTCTTCTCGTGAAATCATTCTCAAGATCGTGTTCTACGGTCCTGGGCTCAGCGGGAAGACGACGAACATCAAATTCATCTACGCGGCGACGAATCCCGACGCCCGCGGCAAGCTGATCAGCCTGGAAACGAAGGCCGAGCGAACGCTCTTCTTCGACTTCCTGCCGCTGAGCCTGCCGGCCATCCGCGGATTCAAGACGCGCCTGCACCTGTACACGGTGCCGGGGCAGCTCTTCTATTCGGCGTCGCGCAAACTGATCATGAAGGGCGCCGACGGCGTGATCTTCGTGTCGGACTCGCAGCAGGAGCGCTTCGAAGCGAACCTGATCGCGATGGACGACCTGCAGGAAAACCTGCAGGCGTACGGGTACGACATCGAGAAGATCCCCTTCGTCATCCAGTACAACAAGCGCGACCTGCCGAACGTCACGCCCGTCGAAGAGCTCCGCAAGGCGCTCAACCCGTGGGGCGTCCCCGACTTCGAAGCCTCCGCGGCCGCCGAGGGCGGACCGGGCGTCTTCGACACGCTGAAGTCGGTCGTGAAGATGATCATTCGCGACCTGCGCAACGCGAAGTGACGCGGTCGCGTGCCGCGCGATCCACTGAGGGCTCGACCGGGACCACGGGTCTCGTCGAGCCCTTCGTGCAGGCTGCGGGTGCCCCCGCCCGGCACCGTGCGAGATCGGTGCAAAAACGGGAGTACCCGTCGGCGGAGCGTCTGACCATGGCACGGACACCTGGTCAACGGCCTGGGGGGATGTCGGTGGACCGTCCGCCAACGGGCCCCTCACATGTAACGGTTCTACATCCGGCGCGCAAGTCCCTTTGTTCGACCGAGCCGCGTGCTGTGACCTCGGCGTCACCTGAGCGCCGCACGAACGCTCCGCGCCGATCGGCCGTTCGGGTCGTGCTCGGCGCCCTCTCGCTGGCCTGCTGCGCTGCAGCCTGCGGCGCGACACCGACCCGCACGCCCACCCCGTGGTCCGTCGAGGTGCCCAGCCCCGTCGGCGGCAGCGCGATCGCCATCGACGACGGCGGGCTCTTCGTTCTCGTCGCGGATGTGGACGAAGACGCGGCCCTCGAAAGCGACGCGTCGACCCGCAGCGTGCTTCGTCGCCACGACCTCTGGACGGGCGACGCGGTCGCGACGCTCGACGTGCCCGAGGGCCTGAACGCCGACCAGCTCGCCGGGATGTCGGCCACGGACGGCCTCGTGATCGCCTGGACGAACACCGCGGTCGCCTGGTTCGACGCAGCAGGCACGTCGGCCCCCCGCTTTGCCGGGGACCAGCCCTGCGGCACCGCGCCGGTCGAGGTGGTCGCCACCCGGACCACGGCGGCCGTGCGGTGCGCGAACGGGTCGACGTGGGCGTCGGCCGGCGACACCTGGACGGAGTTCACGGCCGGCGACACCTCGGCGCTGCGCGTCGCGGCGCACCGCGACCGGATCTTCGTGCTGACGACCCGTGAAGAGGACTTCGACGTCGCGCTCGATGTCCGGGTCCTCACGGGGCCGGATGCGCCGGACGACCCGACGTGGTCCGGCCCGCTCTTCGACCCGCCGAGCGCCATCGAGGTGCACGGCGGGCGCCTGTACGCCCGGATCGACGACTACCGCCTGTCGAGCCGTCGCCTCGCCGACGGACGCGGGGTCCGAGAGATCGAGGCCGCCCCATCTGCGGCCTCCCACCTCGGCGGATGGTACGTCGGCCGAGACGTGCGCACCGGGCAGGTGCTGCGCATGCATCGCGTGCGGGCCTGGGAGCTCGACGCGGCGGACCCGACCTGGACGACGTGGCTGCCCGTCGGCGCCGTCGACCGCGTGGTCGCATCCCTCGGCAACGACGGCGTCGTCGTCGAAGGTGGCGGGATCGCGACGCTGCTCGACCGTACCACCGGCGATGTCGTCTGGACGGTCGAGATCCCCGAAGATGACGACGGGTCGTGCCAGACCCTCGGCGCGTCGCGCGCGGGCTTTGTCCGGCGGTGCCTCCGCGACGACGGGATCGGTGTCGTGGTCCACTCCCTCGCGCCGACGGACGGCTGATCCGCGGGTGATCCACCGGATCGGACCACGGCGAACCCGTGCGGGGGCGCGCGATGCTTGCTACGACAGCCGAAAGCGGCGAGCATCGGCCCACGCTGGCAGACCTCGTCGCGGATCGACGCAGACGAGAGCCCTACGAGTCCTCGAGACAGTGATGAAGGTTCAGTTCGCCGGACAAACCGACGTCGGGCTCAAGCGCGGCCACAATGAGGACAGCTTCTTCCTCATGGCCGAGCAGAACCTGTACATGGTCGCCGACGGCATGGGCGGCCACAGCGCCGGTGAGGTCGCGTCCCGCATGGCGGTCGAGACCGTCGCGCAGTTCTTCCGCGACACCGCCGAAGACGAAGACGTCACCTGGCCGTACAAGCTCGACAAGAGCCACTCCTACGAAGAGAACCGGCTGGCGACGGGTGTCATGCTCGCCAACCGCCGGATCCACGAGTCCGCCGCGACCAACGCCCAGCAGAAGGGCATGGGCACGACGGTCATCGGCGTGCACTTCGTGCGCGACGGCATCATCATCGGCCACGTCGGTGACTCCCGGGTGTACCGGGTCCGCAACGGTGCGATCGATCAGCTGACCGAGGATCACTCGCTGCTGAACGACTACATCAAGATGAAGGACCTCACCCCCGAGGAGATCGAGAACTTCCCGCACAAGAACGTCATCGTGCGGGCCCTGGGGATGAAGGAGAGCGTCCAGGTCGACGTGCTCACGTACCGGCCCGAGGTCGGCGACTACTACGTGCTCTGCTCGGACGGGCTGTGCGGCATGATCTCGGACGACGAGATCTGCCAGCGCGTGCTCGACAACGGCGAGGACCTCGAAGCCGCGTGCCAGTCGCTCATCGACGGCGCGAACGCCGCCGGCGGCACCGACAACATCACCGCGGTCGTGCTGCGCATCATCTGATCGCGCGGTGCACCTCGACCGCCGCACGGGCGTACTGCCACGCACGGGGCACCCGAGCGGGCACGGGTGTCAGACGGCGCGCAACGACCGGGGACCGGCGACGAGCTGACCGGTCACGCGGCCGCGCAGCTCGGCCCCGCACATCGCCACGCAGTCGGTGACCTCGGCGCCCGACCGCACGACGCAGTCCGCGCCGATGATGGCGTACGGACCGACGGTCGCCCCGGCTTCGACGAGCGCGCCGCTGGCGATGTACACCGGACCGTTCAGGGTCGCACCGGGATGCACGGTTCGGTGGTCGGCGACCCACTTGCGGTGCTCGCGCTCGGGCAGCAGCCCCGGCAGCGCGTCCGGGTGGTCGAGCACGGCGCGCCCGGCGTCGAGGTACCGCCGCGCCGTCCCGAGATCCGCCCAGAACCCGTCGTGCTCGTACACGGCAATGACGGCGCCTTCGGCGAGCATCGGTGCGAGGCCGCGACGGATCAGGCAGCTGTTCGTGTTCGGCAGGCGGTCGAATACCTCGGGTTCGAGGATGTACACACCCCCGAAGCTCACCGCGTGCCGCGCCTCGTACCGCGGGCTGTCTGCGACGTCATCGAGCAGGGGCAGACGTGCGATGAAGTGCCGCTTCTCGTCGAGCCCGACGGCCCCCTCGCCCGAGAGCTGGGGGATCGCGAGCATCGTCGCCACCGCGCCGGTGCGTCGGTGCACCTTCATCATCTGCTCGAGGGGGAAGTCCGCGACCACGTCCCCGTTGATGACGGCGGTCGTCTGCCGAGGGGACCCGAGCTGCTTCCACACGCCGAGGGCGCCGGCGCCGGTGCCGAGCAGCTCCCGCTCCACGACGACCTCGGCACGGATCTGACCCGCCCCCTCGGCGCGGTAGCGGTCGACGTCCGCTCGTAGCCAATCGACCACCGACTCCGGCAGGTGGTGCGCGTTCGCACCGATGGTCGTGACCCCACCCTCGATGAGCGCCTCCAGCCCCCACGACGCGATCGGGCGATCGAAGAAGTGCAGCAGGGGCTTGGGGCGCACCTCGGTGAGGGGCCGCAACCGCACGCCGAGCCCGGCGCAGAGAAGAATCCCGACGTCGAGGGAGTTCATGCGAAGGCTCCGGGGCGCAGGCGTCGGCAGCAGATCATGCGTCGCCCCCGAGCGCGGGGTCGACCTCGCCGAGCAGCGTCTTCAGACGCTGCCACTCGGGCAGACGGTCGAACGCCTGCCGCACATAGGCGAGACTGTCCGGGATCCAGCCGAGGAACCCGGGGTTGTGCTTCACGCGGTCGATGTAGACGAACCGGCCAGCGTCCTTGAGCTTTCGCTGCACGGTCTGCAGGTGAAAGAGGGCCGTGAGCGACTCGGCGTCGAGACCGCCGGGCGCCGGATCTTCGGCCACCGCGTCCGCCCAGCGGGCGACGAGGCGATCCCGGGCGTCGACGGGCAACACCACGTAGCTGTCGCGCAGCAGGGCCACCGCATCGTACATCGCCGGCCCGATCATCGCGTCCTGGAAATCCAGCAGCACGATGCGACCCTGCGCCGGCACGACCATCAGGTTGTGGCTCTGAAAATCGCGGTGCATCACGCAGGTCGGCGCCGCCGCGAGGGCGTCCGCCAGCCGGTCGAACTCTTCGCCGACCGCCGCGGACCAGGCCGCCGACGGAGTCGCGCCGAGGTCGGCCTCGACGCGCCACTCGAGGTAGTGGTCGAGCTCCCACCGCAGCATGGCGCGGTCGAAGGTGCGCGACGTCACGACATCGGGTGCGTCGTGCGCCTCGAGGGTGCGCTGCATGGCGACGAGCAGGTCGACGGCGTGCCGGTAGGCGGCCTCGAGGCCCTTCGGGTGCCGGTTGGCGTACTGGTCGAAGTCCATCGAGCCGAGGTCTTCGAGCCAGAGCGCACCCTCGTCGACGTCGATCGCGTAGAGCGCCGGCACCGGCAGGTCCCGCGCCTCGAGCCAGCCGCGGACGACGACGAAGGGCGACCGCTCGAGATCGACCGGCGCGTCCGGGCCACCGACCTCGTCGGCGGGCGCGTCCGAAGGAGGTTCCAGCAACACGATCTCGGACACGTCGCCCCACGAAGCGCGGGCATAGCGACGCGAGGACGCGTGCGGGGGCAGCAGCTCGAGCGCGGTCATGGGACCCCGCTCACTCTCACGCATCGCGGCCGCGCTTCGTCGAGCGCGCGCCAACCATTCGCGGTCGTCAGGGACCGTCAAGAGGGCGTCTCCATGCGGGATGGAAGTGCACGACGAAGGTACCGCGACGGTCGAACCTTGTCGAGGCCACCCCACCCCGTCACACCGCCAATCCGGACTTCAGATAGATGAGCCACACGACGAGCAGGCCCCAGCCCAGGATGTTCGCGACGAAGGGGATGTCGCGCACCATGCGGTCGGTGGGGCTGCGCGCGTCGTCCGCGGCGCCGGACAGCTGCAGAAATCGCCCGATGCCGACGATGATGAACGGGATCGTCCACGGCATCGCCGTCGTGTCGAAGAGCTCGCGAGCGTGGGCGCTGAACGCGTACGACGCGTAGGCGACGACGGTCGCGATCCCGACGGTGGTGATGGCGAGGTTGAGGTGGGCGAGCTGATAGAACTGCAGCACGCGGCGCTGTTTCGTCGCGCCGTCGCCGGCCGTCACGAGTTCGTGCCGGCGCTTGCCCATGCCGAGAAAGAGCGCGAGCAGAAACGTGCAGCCCAGCAGCCAGCCGCTGATGTGCACCTGAATCGCGAGGGCGCCAGCGAGCACCCGCAGCAGAAAGCCCGCTGCGATGATCAGCACGTCGAGCCAGGGCACGTTCTTGAGCCCGAACGAATAGCCGACGTTCATGCCCATGTAGGCCGCCATCGCGATGCCGAACCCCGACGCGAGCCACAGCCCCGCGCCGATGGCGCCGACGGCGAGCACGGCGCTGGCCCGCGCTGCGACCCGCACGGGCACGACCCCGGAGGCAATCGGGCGGTGCTGCTTCACCGGGTGGCTACGGTCCTTCTCGACGTCACGCACGTCGTTGAGCAGGTACACCGCGCCGGACACGAGGCAGAAGAGCGCGAATGCGACGAGCGCCCGCACGAGCGCGGTCGGCTCGAAGAGCTGTTCGGCGAACACGAGCGGCGCGACGACGAATCCGTTCTTCACCCACTGGTGCGGGCGCATGGTTTTGAGCAGGCCGAGCCACATGGCGCGCATATTGATCCGGGGACCGACCCGGGGTCAATTCGCCTGAGTGCCGTCGGCGCATTTCTGGCTGTCGCCGCCATGGTCGAGCCACGTGGCGCGATCCGAATCCTCGACGCGCGCGCCGGCATCGGGCAGGTACAGCCCGGCACGGATTGACCCGCTCGCGCGCTCCCGGTAACTCCGCAGCGCCCCCCTCGAACGCCCTGTTCGCTATCGAAGCCGTCATCGCCACCATCTACTACGTCGCCCTGACGATCGTGGTCGTCCAGGGGGCGCACCGGCTCGCGCTGACGCGGCTCTACAGCCTTCGGGGCGAGGCACGGACGCCGCAGCTCGTCGGGGACGACGTGCCGACGGTGACCGTGCAGCTGCCGATGTACAACGAGCGGTACGTGGCGGCGCGGCTCATCGAGGCGGCGGCGGCGCTCGACTGGCCCCGGGATCGGATGCAGGTGCAGATCCTCGACGACAGCACGGATGACACCCGCGGCATCGTCGACGCGGCCGCCGAGCGTGCTCGCGCCGAGGGCGTCGTGGTCGAAGTCGTCCGCCGCGAGGACCGCGTGGGCTACAAGGCCGGCGCGCTCGAGCACGGGCTCGCCTCGGCAACCGGCGAATTCATCGCCGTGTTCGACGCCGACTTCGTGCCGCCGCGCGACTTTCTGCGGCGCACCGTCGGCGCGTTCGCGGACGAATCCGTCGGCATGGTGCAGGCCCGGTGGGAGCACCTGAACCGCGACTTCAGCCTGTTGACCCGCGCCCAGGCCGTGCTGCTCGACGGGCACTTCGTCGTCGAGCAGACCGCCCGGTCGCAGTCCGGCCGGTTCTTCAACTTCAACGGCACCGCAGGCCTCTGGCGCCGGCAGGCGATCGTCGACGCCGGCGGCTGGGACCACGACACGCTCACCGAGGACCTCGACCTCAGCTACCGCGCGCAGCTCGCCGGGTGGCGCTTCGAGTACCTGACCGACGTCACGGCGCCGGCGGAGATCCCCGCCGAGATTCACGCCTTTCGGTCGCAGCAGCACCGGTGGGCGAAGGGCGCCGCGGAGTGCTGCCTCAAGCTCGCCCGCCGGGTGACGAAGGCCCCGCTGCCGGCGCGTGTGCGCTTCGAGGCGCTCGTGCACCTCACGGCGAACTTCGCGTACCCGCTGCTCATCGTGCTGGCGGTGACGATGCCCCTGATGGCGCGCATCCGGCAGCATCCGGGGTACGAGTGGGCGACCCCGCTCGACCTGACGCTCTTCAGCATCGGCTTCGGCTCCGTCGCCGCATTCTACGTCGCGGCCCAGCGCCGGGTCGGCATCTCGCTGGTGCGGGCGCTGGCGATGGTGCCGGTCGTGCTCGCGGTCGACATCGGGCTCGCGGTCCACAAGTCGCGCGCCGTGTTCGAGGCGCTCGTCGGCCACCGCACTGCGTTCGTGCGCACCCCGAAGATGGCGCTCGTGAAGCGCGGCCAGCGGTGGACGTCGAACGCGTACCTGCGCGGCAGCCTCGTCGCGGGACTGCCCGAGCTGATCATCGCCGCGTGGTGCCTGTCCGGCGCCGGCGCGATGCTCTTCGGTCGGTACATCGACCCGTGGCCCCTGCCCTTCCTGCTGCTCTTCGCGGGCGGCTTCGGCTACGTCGGCGCGCTGTCCGTCGCCCACGCGATCCCCCGGCTGCGGTCGCGCCCCTCATCGGCCCCCGCGTCGCTCGCGCCGTGAGCGCGTGTCGCACCGCCGCCGTGGCCGCCTCGATCTGGGCGCTCGGCGTCGTCGCCATCCTCGTCGGCGCATGGGGGCTCGTGCCCGACGGGCCGAACGGACACGTCGCGTGGATCGGCGCGCTGGTCTCGACCGCGGCGCATGCACTGGCCTCACGCGGCGCGACGCGGCAGGTGCGGCGCGCGATGATTGCGGCGTCGGTCGTCGCGATGGCGGGGCTCGCGTTCGCGGCGCCGTTGTTCAGCGACGACGTGTGGCGGTACATCGCCGACGGGCACGTGGGCGCCGCCGGGCTGAACCCGTACGCCTGGCCGCCGTCGTCGCCGAAGGTGCACGACCTGGTGCACCCGTGGCTGGCCCAGATCAACCACCCCGAGCTGCCGACGATCTATCCGCCGGTCGCGCAGGCCGTGTTCGCCGGGCTCGCGATCCTCGGCGCCGGGGCGACCGGGTTTCGCCTCGCCGCGATCGGCGCCTGGGCGGCCGCCGCGGCCCTCGCCGAGCGCATGCGGCCCGCCACAGAGGCGCGCGCGGGCGCCGGGTGGTGGATGCTCACCCATCCGCTGGCCCTGCTGTCCGTCGGCGCGAACGGGCACGTCGACGCGTTCGGAGTGCTCGCGCTGGTCGCCGGCCTGCTCGCCTGGCAGCTCGGCTCGCGACACGATGGCCACGCGCGCGACGTCCTGCGCGGCCACCTCGCTGGCGCCGTCGCGCTGGGTCTCGCCGCCGGTGTGAAGCTCTTCCCCGTCGGGCTCGGCGTGGCGCTCTTCGGGCGGCACCGGCTGCGCCGCGTCGTCGCGGTCGGCGTCGTGTCGACCGCCGTACTCGCGGCGACCTATGTGCCCATCGTCGCCGGTGGCGGCCCTGCGTTCGGCTCCCTCGGACGCTACGCCGAGGCGTGGACGTACAACGCCGGCCCGCAGGCGGTCGCGCAGACCGCGATCGACGCGGGGATGCGCGCTGCCGGGGTCCCGAGCTCCGTCGAGGTGGCCCCCATCTCGCGGTGGCGCGAGGCCCGCGGCGAGACGACGGTGTACGGCGGCGAGGCGACGTCCGACGCGTGGTATGGGCGCAACGAGCTCGCCCGCGCCGCGACACGCCTCCTCGCGCTGCTCGCGCTCGTCGTCTCCGCGCTCGTCGTGCGCCGGCGACGCCTCGAGCCCGTCGCTGCGACCACCGCCGTGCTCGTCGTGCTCTTCGCGGCGTCGCCGGTGGTGCACCCGTGGTACCTGCTGTGGGTGCTCGCGCCCGCCGCGATCTGTGGCGACCGGGTCGCCCTCGCCTGGTGCGGATCGACCGTGGTGGCCTTCGGGGCCGCCGCTCGGACCCTCGACGGCGGCCCGTGGACGGACCCGGTGTTCGCGCGGTGCATCGTGTACGCGGTGCCCGTGATCGTCGCGATCCTCGCAGCGCGCCGTACCCCCGCGCCTTTTGACAACCCGGCGCCGGCAGATACGGTGGAGGACGACTCCGCAGAACGTGTGCGACGCGGGTAGACCGCGTATCGACCTGGATGCAGCCATGAACGCATTCCGCCTGGTGTTTCTCGCCTCCGTGCTCGGCGCGAGCGTGCTTTTCGCGTTCGCCCGGCTCACCCCGGGCGTGTGGGAGGACCAGCTCGAGCGGACGCTCGAGCTGCGCGCCGAGGCCGAAGTGCGCACCGTTCTGGCGGCCGAGCGGTTCGCGGCCGCCGAGCGTGAAGCCGTGGCGACGCACATCGCCGCCGACCACAGCCTGATCACCGCGCTCGACCCGTCCGCGACCGACGCCCCGGCCATCGCGCCGACGTTCGCCCGGGTTCGCGACGCGCACCTGCGCGACGACAACAGCTGGGCCGTGCTCTTCGACGCCCGAGGCGAACCGCTGGCCCCCGCCGCGTTCCGCGGCGTCGTGACCCCGCGGGACTTCGGCGCCCTCGCCGACGTGCCTCGTGCGCTCGAATCCGGCGAGGTCCAGACCCGTTACTCCGTGTCGATGGGCCGCGTGTTCGGGCTCGTCGCCGTGCCGGTCCGCAGCGACGGCAGCCGCCCGATCGGCGCCGTGGTCCTGGCCCACGAGTTCACCGGCCGCCTGGCCGCCGAGCGCCGGTCCGTCGGCGCCCTCGACCTCGCATTCTTCGCGAACAACGACGTCGTCGCGGCGACGACCAGCAACGAGGTGGTGCTCGAAGAGCTCGCCTCGCTCGTGACGGTGACGAACAACGACAACGTCGGCACCCGGCACGGCGTTCGCGGCCACAGCCAGCTCCACTACACCGCCGTCGTCGAGGGCCTCGACGGTGAGGCGATCGAAGCCCACGAGCGAATGGCCGTCCTCGTGCCGGTCCGCTTCGACGGCGCGATGGACCCGCTCGTCGGCGCCGTCGTCATCGTCGACGCGCCGAGCCCGCCCGGCTCTCTCGCCGGGATCCTCATCGAAGGCCGCGCGTTCGATGACGGTACGATCGTCATCTGGGTCTTCGTGATGGGCGGCCTGCTGCTCTTCTTCGTCGGCCTGCTCGTGCACGACTTCGCGCAGGGCCGGGCCATCCAGCAGCTGGCGGACCGCATCGCGGACCGCATCACGATGAACGAGCCGACGCAGATCGAGAAGGACAACTCGGCCCGATACCTGCGCCCGATCGCGGACGCGTTCAACCGGTTCGTCGAAGCCTACCGGCAGACCACGCACCTCGCCCGCAACGCCCAGGCCGAGGCCTCGGTCGCGAGCCAGGAAGTCGGCGCACTGCAGCACCAGCTGCAGGAACTTCGCGAAGGCAGCGGCGAGATCCGCATCCCGGTGTCGACCCGTCGCGTGACCCGCCCGACCGGCAAGACCCCGGCGATCACCGGACCCGATCGCACCGCCCCGACCGCCCCGCCGTTCGAGGACAGCGACGACGATCTGCTCGATCCGGACGCGTTCGCCGACGACCCGTCGGCGGTCGACCACGCGACGGTCGCGCCGAAGCCGCCCACGCCGAACGAGCGTCCGACGGCGAAGACCGAGGCCCCCGAGGCGCGCCCGACGCGCCGCACCGCCGCGATCACCGGCGCCGATCGCATTGTGCCGGCGTCCGCCTCGATCTCGCAGGGCCCCGGGGCGCGCAAGCCCACGCCGCCGCCGCTGCCGGTCGCGAAGGACGACGACGAGCCGACGTTCTCGCTCGACGACGGTGGTACGGACGACGACGCCCCGACCTTCGAGGCTGCGGACGACGGCCCGGTCTTCAATACCGCCGACGACGCCCCGACCTTCGAGGCGACGGACGACGGCCCGGCGACCTTCGACCTCGCAGACGCCCCGTCGGCGCCGACCGAGAGCGACGAGGCGAACACCGCGGACGAATCGGCCGCGCTCTTCGATCTCGCCGACGCGCCGAGTGCGGCTGCACCGAGCGCCGAGGCGCCCGAGGCTGCGCCGGCCACCCCCGGCGACGGCGCCGACAACCCGTTCGACGCGCTCGACGCCCTCGCCGGCGGTCCGACCCCAGAAGCTGCGCCCGAGCCGGCGCCCGAGCCGGTCGACGACCCCGAGCCGACGGCAGAAGCCGCGCCCGAACCCGAGCCCGAGCCGGTCCAGGCCACGCCGACGACCCCCGACGACACGCACGACGACCTCTTCGCGTCCGACGGTGCGGCCCTCGACGCCGGGTCGTCGTCGTCCGACGCGGACGGCGCGCTGGACTACGACAACAGCTCGGCGTTCGACGACGTGATGCCGAACATGGACGCGTCGAACCTGCCCACCGCCGAAGCCGGCGCGAAGCGTCCCGAGGCGGACACCGTCATCCCCGGCACGGTCGGCGACGCCGCGGCCCCCGCCCCCGCCCCCGCGGCCCCCGCGGCGACCGAGGACCCGTCCTGGGCTGCCGAGGCCGGCGAGCAGCTCGCGTCGATGCTCGACGACGACGCCCCCGCGGCGTCCGAGCCCGAAGCGCCCGAGCAGCCCAGCGCCGTCCCCGCGCCGCCGGAACCGTCGACCACCGAGTCGTCCAGCGAGGATCTGCTTGCGGCCGCCGAAGAGCGGCTCGCCCGCATTCGTGCGACGCGGAGCTCGGCGCCGTTCATCGGCGACGACGCCCCGGCCGACGACGCCCCGGCCGAGGACCCCGAGATGCGCGCCCTCTTCGACCAGTTCGTCGAGGCGCGACGCTCGCTGGGCGACGACGTCAGCCGGTTCACGTACGAGGGCTTCGCGGCCCGGATCGAGAAGAACCGCGCCAAGCTGATGAAGCAGTACGACTGCACGGACGTGAAGTTCCGCGTCGAGGTCGGTGGCGGCAAGGCGACCCTGAAGGCGACGCCGGTCCGCTAGCCGTCGCCCGGCTCGTTGTGCGTGTCGGCCGCTTCGGCCGCTTCGGCGGCGGGCGGACCGGGCCAACGCATCCAGAGCAGATACTCGACGTTGCCCTTCGGGCCGTGCGTCTCGCAGTCCGTACCGTCGACGACCTCGAACCCGAGGCTGCGGGCTTCGTCTTCGACGCGGGCGATGGCGTCCGCCCGGGCAGCGTCGCTGCGCACGACCCCGTGCTTGCCGAGGTTCTCGCGCCCGACCTCGAACTGGGGCTTCACCAGCGCGACGACGTCGGCCCCGGGCCCGAGGAAGCGCGCCGTCGGGGGCAGCACCTTGCCCATCCCGATGAACGAGCAGTCGATCACGGCGAGATCGCACGCGTCCGGGACACGCTCGGCCTCGAGGTGGCGGATGTTCGTGCGCTCGAGGACGACGACCCGTTCGTCCTGCCGCAGCTTCCAGGCGAGCTGGCCGTAGCCGACGTCGACGGCGTACACCCGGGCGGCGCCTCGCTGCAGCACGCAGTCGGTGAACCCGCCGGTCGAGGCGCCGACGTCGATGGCGACACGCCCGATGCAGTCGATGGCGAACGCGTCGAGCGCCTGCTCGAGCTTCAGCCCGCCGCGAGACACGTACTTCGGGTCTTCGCCGCCGAGCACGATGTGCGCGTCCGGCTCGACCTGCGAAGCCGGGCGCCGCACGGGCATCCCACCGACGGTGACGTCACCGGCCTCGATGCGCGCACGGGCCTGCTCGCGGCTGGGCACGAGCCCGCGCTGCACGAGCAGCTTGTCGATGCGGATGCGTCGTCCGGCCATGCGTCAGAGGGTGGCTTCGAGGGTCGCGACGGCGGCGATCGAGCGCTCCTCGATCCAGCGCGCCAGCATCTCGAGGGTACCGCAGTCGCCGGGCAGCGCGGCAAGCGCCTCAAGCGCGGTCGCCACGTCGGCCCGCACCCGGTCGAGCGCCGCGGACGGGCCGATCAACGAGGGCAGGTTCACCTCGGCCTCGTGGGCGCCACCGGCCTCGCCGAGCTCGAGCAGGTCGAGCAGGTCGTCGCTGACCTGGAACGCTTCGCCGACCGCGCGGCCGTAGGCGATGAGCCGCTCGGTGTCGTCGGGGGTCGCGCCCGCGGCGATCGCGCCGAGGCGGCACGCAGCGACGAAGAGCGCGCCGGTCTTCTCGGCGTGCATCTGCGTCAGCGCCTCGGCGGTCTGGGCGGGGACCTGGATGTCGCGCACCTGCCCACCGACCATCCCGGACCGCCCGGCGGCCTCGGCGAGCACGCAGCAGGCATCCGCCCGTCGTGCACCCGGCACGTCGCGCGCCGCGAGGACGGTGAAGGCCTCGGTGAGTAGCGCGTCGCCGGCGAGGATCGCGATCGCCTCGTCGAACTTCCTGTGCACCGTCGGCTGCCCGCGCCGGATGTCGTCGTCGTCCATCGCCGGCAGGTCGTCGTGCACGAGGCTGTACGTGTGGATCAGCTCGAGCGCGGCGCCCTCATCGAGGGCTTCGGTGGCCGTGCCGCCGGCCGCTTCGCACGCCGCGAGCGTCATTGCCGGGCGCACCCGCTTGCCGCCGCTGAAGAGCGCGTACCGCATCGCCTCGACGAGGGTGTCGGGGCCGGTCCAGGCGTCGGCGATCGCCGTGAGTCGGCGGTCGATCTCGGACGCCAGGGTGCCGAGGCGTTCGCGCAGGGCGAGGTCGAGTTCGGTGGTCATGTCAGGTCCGTCGCTGCCAGTAGCCGTGGGTCCATCGCTCTTTCGCCGCGAGCCGCTCGTACCCGATCGCGTCCCGGTGTGCGCGCTGGGCGTCGCGGTCATCGGCGGCCGCGAGGGGGTCGTCGAAGAGGCGAAACCAGCGCCCGCCCGCGAGCGGCTCGCCCGCCGCGAGGGCCCCGTCCGCCGCGTGCCCCGTCAGCTTCTCGCACACCTCGGCGCCGTAGTAGCTGATCCAGCTCGCGTGGTACCGGAACTCGCCGCGCGCCCACTCGCGACCCGGGCGATCGGCGAGCTCGTCTTCGGTCGCCTCGACGCCGAACCCGAGGCGCAGCATGTCGACGCTCTCGCAGTTCTGGATCGCGAGGTCGTCGGTGTCGTGCGCGTGGGCCCACAGCGGCGCCCATGCGGTCACCACGTCGCGGACGAGCGCCTCGAACGCGGCGATGCCCGCAGCGTCGCCGACCAGCGCGTGACCGAAGCGCGCGTCGAGCCCGGTGACATGCCGCCCCGAGTACGGGTGGCTGTTCGCGTGCAGCTCAACGGACGGCAGCGCCGGGTCGTCGGACTCGAGCCGAAACCGAGCGCGCTGGTGCAGCCCGACGCCGACGTAGCCACCGACGAGGGGATCGTCGGCGCCGTCAATGTCGTGAAACGGGAGCCGGACGCCGACCAGATCGCGCATGCGACCGTACGTTGCGCCGGCGAACGCCTCGAAAGCGCGCAGCGTCTGCAGGTACCGGCCATCGTCGAGGACGTCCTCGAGGGTGGCGAGTCGGACGTGAACCGTGTGTTCGCGAAGGCGCATGGGACCGTGCCGCAGAAGGGGTCGCCACCCCCGCATGGGGCGCGGGTGACGTCAAGCGAGGGATGCGCGGCACGGGCGCCGAGATGCAGCCGTTGCGCGTGCGCCACCGCGACGGATGCGGTACGACCGACCCGTCGCCCCGCTCGGACGGTCATGCCCGCACTTCGCCTCACGTTCGTCGCCTCGTTCGCCTCGCTCGCGCTGTCGGCCTTCGGCCTGGCGGCGTGCGGCGGTGCGCCTTCGGCCGAACCCGAGGTGCTGACGCCGGTCGACGTGGTGGCCGACGTGACTGCGCCGCCGCCCTGCCCGTTCGACCTCGACGCGATCCGCGGGTCCGGCGTGTCCGTTCGGTACACCCTGGACGGGGGCCCCGGCGAGGTGCGCACCGAGATCAGCGGCGGCGAGGGCCGCGAGGTGATCGTGACGTGGTCCGAGCGGTCGGTGGACGGCTTCGACGAAGGCATCGAGCGCTACCTGTGCACCCCCGCCGGGCTCGCGCTCATCGAGGTCACGACGACCGAGGGCGGGGTCGCGTTCGCGCCGCCGGTGCTCGTGCTGCCCGGGTTGTCCGGCGAGGGCGCCGCGGCGGGGACCCTCGCGGTGCACGACGACGCCCGTTCGACCGTGTTCGACGCCCGCCACGCGTGGACGGCCGCCGACGTGGCGCCGCCGGTGCCGGCGCCGACCGACGCCGCTGGCTGGCGCCGTGTGCAGAGCGCCCTGATCATCGACGTCGACGGCGCCGAGCACGCGTGGATGACCGAGACCCTGTGGGCGATCGACGACGATCGCCTCGTCGTCGTCCGCCGCGAGACCACGACCCGCGACGCTGACGGCGAGTCCACGCGGGTCGAGGCGGCCGATCGCATCGCCGAGCCCTCGCAGTCCGCCGGTCCGCCGCCGCTGGTCATCCCCGGGCGCTGACGAGGCCCGGGTCTATTCGGGCGCCGCGCCGCCGCTGCCGTCGTCCGCTTCGCCGCTGCCCTCGGGCGCCGGCGCGTCGCCGATCCGCGTGTAGACGAGCTCCGGGGTCGCCGTGTGCACGAGCTGACCCGGGGCGATGATGCGCCATGTGTGCCGCGCGACGCGCCCGTCCGCGTCCGTCACGTCCGCGGTCACGTCCTGTTCGGACTCGGCGACGATCGACCAGACCTGCCGAGCCGTGGCGACGCCGCGGGTCGACCGCACGAGGGTGCCCTCGCTGAACGTGAGCCCGAGCCGGACCTCGGTACCGCCGACGTCGCTGACGTGCTCCCACACCCCGAGCAGCTGCTCGGACGCCGGGATCGGCGGCGGGGGCGGCGGCCCGTCGGGCACGGACTCCGCCGTCGTCTCGTCGTCCGTGGCCGGCGCGTCCGCATCGCCACCGCGGCAACCGGCGGCGACGAGCAACAGAGCGGCGAACACGGGCAGGATGCGGTGGGTCATGGCGTTCGAAGGGGTCCAGGAACGGCGCGAGGCTGCCCTGGAATCGCCACCGACGCCAGCCTGCGCGGGCGCGGTGTCACCCGGGCTGGCACGCCGGGCAGTGAAACGTGCTGCGGCCGCCCTGCTTCGTGCGGACGATCACCGTGCCGCAGATCGAGCACGGATCGCCCTCGCGGCCGTACACGCAGAATGGCGTCTGCGCGATGTCGCCGCCGTCGTTCACGTACGCGATCTCGTCGGCGGTCTCTGCGTCGACCACCCGGTGCAGGATCCGATGGGCCGACTCGGCGATGGCGTCCCACGCCGCGTCGTCGAGGTCGCGCGCCGGCGTGAACGGCGACACGCCGGCGTCGAAGAGGATCTCGGCGGCCATGATGTTGCCGATGCCGCAGATGCGGCGCCCGTCCATCATCACCGTCTTGATCGCCGCCCGCGTCCCCCCGAGGTGGGCCTGCCACCAGCCGCCGGGCTGCGGGTCCGGATACGGCTCGGCGCCGGCGGCCCGATCGGCGAAGAACGCGTCCCGCGCACCGGGCTCGATCGCGTGCCATTCGCCAAGACAGCGGGTGTCGCAGAACAACAGGCGCTCGCCGTTGTCAAAGCTGAGCGCGGCCCGCCAACGAGGCCGACCATCGTCCCGAACGAACTTGCCCGTCATGCGAAAGTGCCACAGCCAGTCGCCCCCCTCGAACGCCATCACCAGCCACTTCGCGCGGCGCGTCGACGCACGCAGCGTCTCGCCGATCCGCGCGGCCGGGTCGCCGCCGGACAGCACCCGCGGGTCGGCGATGTCGACGCCGGTGAGGCGTGCGCCTTCGGCCCAGCGCGCGACGTTGCGGGCCATGATCTCGACTTCGGGAAGCTCGGGCACGGGCAATTCGGTTGAGACGGGGGCGCCCCGCGATAGGATGGGGCCGCGGGCTGCCCGGATCGTGGGCCCCGCTTTCGCGACGGTCAACGCCCCTCGCCCCCGGCTCTGCATGCTCGCTCGCGCTCTCTTCGCTCTCGCCGTCCTCGCCCTCGCGTCCCCCGCGGTCGCGCAGGACGATCCTCTGGAGCAGGCGATCCTGCAGGGCTACGCGGCCATGCAGACCGGCGATCTCGCGACGGCGACCGCCGTGTTCGAGACGGTGGTCACCCAGGCGCCGTCGTACGGACCGGGTCACGCCGGGCTCGCCGCGGTCGCCGCCGCCGAGGCGGACTGGTCCGCCGTGATCCCGCACGCCCGCACGGCGATCTCGTACGACGCGACGATCCCACTGGCCCACAGCCTGCTCTGCCGCGCTCTCGTCGTGCAGGGCAACCACGGCGAGGCGCTCGTGTCGTGCGATCGGGCGATCGAGCTCGACCCCGCCGACCCGACGCCCCGCGCGTCCGCCTGCGCCGCGTCGCTCGCGATGCGCCGGTACCCGACCGCAGCGCGCCAGTGCGCCGGCGCCGTCGACGCCGACCTCAGCGACGCGTCGTCCCGGTGGCGGCTCGGCATCGCGCTCACCCACATCGGCCAGCTCGGCGACGCCGAGACCCAGTGCATGGCGGCGATCGACACCGCCCAGGGCGAGCCGATGGCCCACTACTGCCTCGGCGCGGTGCAGCTACAGCGCCGACAGTTCGAGGACGCCCTCACCGCCTGCCAGCGCGCGGTCGAGGTCGGCCCGTCGAACGCCCTCGCCCACTACTGCCGGGGCATGGCCCAGCTCGGGCGCGGCGACATCGACGCGGCGCGCACGGACTGCGACCGCGCCGTGTCGCTGGCCCCCGGCGAAGCGCTCGGCCACTACTGCCTCGGGCGCATCGCCCGCGACGAGGGCCGGTGGGACACCGCGGTCGAGCACCTCGATCGGGCGCTGCAGCTGAACGACACCCTCGTCGAAGCCCGTGGTTCGATCGGTGACGTGCTCACCCGCGCGGGCGATCCGGCGTCCGGCGAGGACTGGATCCGGCAGGCGCTCGACGTCGACCCGAGCGCCGAGCGGTACGCCCAGCTTGGCCAGAACCTCTACGCCCAGCGCCGGTTCGACGAAGCCCTCGAGGCCTACGCCGAGTCCGACACCCGCCGCCCGGGTCACGCGGCGACCCTCGCGAACATGGGCCTGTGCCACTACGGCGCCGGGCGCACGACGGACGCCCTCGCCCTGCTGCAGCAGGCGGTCGACGCCGAGCCGTCGAACCCGGCGTGGGCCCGCACCCTCGTCGATACTGCGCTGGCCGACGGGCGCTACATCCCGGCCATCGAGGCGGCCACCGCGGCGCTCGAACGCCACCCGGATCATCCCGAGCTGAACCTGCTGCTCTGCTCGGCGCTCGTCCGCAGCGAGGCGTACGACGACGCCGAGCCCGCTTGCGTGCGCGCGGGCAGCGTCGCCCCCGAGGACCCCGCGGCGCAGGGCATGCTCGGCGTGGTCTACATCCAGACCGGGCGCGCCACCGAAGCCGAGACCGTACTGCGCGTCGCCGTCGGGCTCGGCGCAGAGGACCCGTACACGTGGATCAACCTCGGCAACACCCTGCTCAACCAGGGGCGCGCCGACGAAGCCGTCGACGTCTTCGTCGAGGCGACGAACCGCGGCCCCACCCTCGCGATGGGCTTCTACGGCCTCGGCGTGGCGCGGTACGACTCTGGCGACGCCGAGGGGGCGCGGGAGGCGTTCTGTCGGGCGCGCGAGCTGCAGCCCGGCCGCGTGCAGTGGCAGGAGGCGTGCCAGACCGGCACACCGTAGGTCGCACCAGCGCATCGGCCGCCTCACGCCGCGAGGCCCGCATCGCCCTCGGGGGCCCTCGGCACCGCCCGGCCAACGCGACGCGTCACGCGCTGCGCTTGAGCCGCGACGGCGCGCAGTTACGGTGATCGCGTCGCCGTTCGCGCGCCCTGCGAGCGGGCCGAGGGAGCCGCCATGACGAGCCCGTACGAAGCCGACATCCAGCGCATCGGACGCGAGATCTTCACCCGGATGGAGCGGTCGTCGCCGTCGATCTTCCGCCGCGACTTCTGGCAGGGGAAGATCATGGACTGGTCGATGCGCGACGAGGCGTTCAAGATCGAGATGTTCCGCTTCGTCGACGTCTTCCCCGTCCTGCACTCCCCCGAGGCGATCGCCCGGCACGTGCAGGAGTACTTCTGCCGCGACGATCAGGACTTCCCCGCGTGGATCCAGCTCGGGCTGAAGTCCGTGTCGCCGAACTCCCTCGTCGGGCGCACTGCCGCCGGCCAGATCGAGAAGAACGTGCGGTCGATGGCTCGCACATTCGTCGCCGGCACCGACGGCGCCGACGCGATGAAGAACCTCAAGAAGATGCGCAAGGCCGGGCTGGCGTTCACCGTCGATCTGCTCGGTGAGGCCACGGTGTCCGAGGCCGAGGCCGAGCACTACCAGCAGACCTACCTGGCGCTGATCCGTGACCTCGCCGCGCACTCCGACGTCTTCGGCGACGACCCGCGGCTCGACACCGACGCCCTCGGACCGATCCCCCGAGCGAACGTCTCGGTGAAGATCTCGGCGCTGTACAGCCAGGCGGATCCGGTGGACTTCGACGGCTCGCTCGCGGCCATCCGGGCGCGCCTGCTGCCGCTCTGCGTCGAGGCCCGCGACCGCGGCGTCTTCTTGAACCTCGACATGGAGCACTACGAGGTGAAGGACCTGACCTTCGCCCTGTATCGCTCGATCTACGACGAGCCCGCGCTCTCGGACTGGCGCGATTTCGGCTGCGTGCTGCAGGCGTACCTGCGCGACAGCCTCGACGACGCAAAGGCCCTCGTGCAGTGGGCCCGTGACACCGGGCGCCACATCAACGTGCGCCTCGTGAAGGGCGCGTACTGGGACTACGAGACGATCCACGCCCAGCAGCAGGGCTGGCCGATCCCCGTGTACCAGAACAAGTGGGAGTCGGACGCCAACTACGAGGCGTGCCTCGAGGTGCTGATGGGCGGCTACCCGCATGTGCGCGTCGCCATCGCCAGCCACAACGTGCGCAGCATCGCCGCCGGCATGGCCATCGCCGAGCGGATGGGCGTGCCGAAGAACGGGCTCGAGGTGCAGATGCTCTACGGCATGGCCGAGCCGATGAAGCAGGCGATGGCGCAGCTCGGGTACCGCACCCGCGACTACGTCCCCGTTGGCGAGCTCGTGCCCGGCATGGCGTACCTCGTGCGCCGCCTGCTCGAGAACACGTCGAACGAGGGGTTCCTCAAGGCGAAGTTCGTCGACAAGGCCGACGCCGACGTGCTGCTCGCGCCGCCGACCGACCGCACACGGCGCCCGGATCCGGTGCCCGAGTCCGCCTTCTTGAACGAGGCGCACACCGACTTCGCCCGCGCCGACGAGCGCGCCCGGTTCGCCGAGGCCATCACCTGGGTGCGCGGCCAGCTCGGCGGCCGCTACCCCGCCGTGATCGGCGACACCGCGTGGGCGACCGAGCGCGTGCTCACGTCGACGAACCCGGCCCGCCCCGACGAGGTGATCGGCATCACCGCCTGCGCCACGACGCAGCACGCCGACGACGCCGTGCGCGCCGGCTACGCCGCGTTCGCCGAGTGGCGCCGCCGCCCGGCGTCCGACCGCGCGGCGCTCGTGCGCGCCCTCGCCGCCGAGATGCGCCGACGCCGCCACGAGCTGAGCGCGTGGATGGTGCTCGAGGTCGGCAAGAGCTGGCGCGAGGCCGACGCCGACACCGCCGAGGCGATCGACTTCTGCGAGTACTATGCGACGCAGGCCGAGCAGATGATGGCCGCGCCGCACCGGCTCGGGCGGTACCCCGGCGAGGCGAACCACCTGACGTACCAGCCGATGGGCGTCGGCGCCGTCATCGCGCCGTGGAACTTCCCCCTCGCGATCCTCACCGGCATGACGGTCGGCGCCGTCGCCACCGGCAACTGCGTGATCATGAAGCCCGCCGAGCAGAGCCCGGTCATCGCGGCGAAGCTCTTCGAGATGATGCAGACCGTCGGGCTGCCGCCGGGCGTCGTGCAGTTCGTCCCGGGCGTGGGCGAAGAGGTCGGCGCCCACCTCGTCGCCCACCCGCACGTCCGCTTCGTGGCATTCACCGGGTCTCGCGACGTCGGGCTGCACATCCTGCGCACCGCGTACGACACGCAGCCTGCGTCCCCGGGGCCGAAGCGCGTGATCTGCGAGATGGGAGGCAAGAACGCGATCATCGTCGACAACGACGCGGACCTCGACGAAGCCGTCGCCGCCGTCGTGTACAGCGCCTTCGGCTTTCAGGGGCAGAAGTGCTCGGCGTGCAGCCGGGTCATCCTCGTCGAGGGCAACCACGAGGCCTTTCTCGAGCGGCTCGTCGAGGCGACCCGCAGCCTGGAGATCGGCCCGCCGGACGATCCCGCGTTTGGCTTCGGGCCGGTCGTCGACGCGGACGCGGTCGCCAAAGTCCGACACTACATCGAGATCGGCCACAGCGAGGGCACGCCGCTCGTCGTGCACGACCCCCGAGGTGACGACCCGAGCGGCGGCCACTTCGTGCCGTTCGCGATCTTCGACGGCATCGAGCCGCACCACCGCCTCGCCCAGGAAGAGGTGTTCGGCCCGGTCGTGGCCGTGATGCGCGCCCGGGACTTCGGCCACGCCCTCGAGATCGCCAACGGCACATCGTACGCCCTGACCGGCGGCGTGGTCTCGCGATCGCCGGTGAACCTGCAGCGCGCGCGCGAGGAGTTCCGCGTCGGCAACCTGTACATCAACCGCGGATGCACCGGCGCGCTCGTGTACCGGCAGCCGTTCGGCGGCTTCAAGTACTCGGGCATCGGCACCAAGGCGGGCGGCCCGAACTACCTGCACCAGTTCGTCGAAGAGCGCGCGGTGAGCGAGAACACGATGCGCCGAGGCTTCGCCCCCGAATCGTGATCGCCGGTCGGTAGTCCTTTTGCTCGGCGCCGGGTCCGTGCACCATGCGGCCCATTGGAAATCCCGGCGCCGTGACTACCGTTCGTGGCACCAGAACGATTCGCGGCGAACGAGTCCCCTCACACGACGCCGCGCCGGTTCGAAGGAGCCTCTCATGACGCACCCGCAGCAGAATCCCAACGGCCAGAACCCGTACGGCCCCGGCCACGACCCCTACGGTCAGGGCCAGAACCCCTACGGCCAGCCCGGACCGTACGACCCGCAGGCCCAGTACGGCCAGCAGGCGCACTTCGGGCACCAGCCGCACCCCGGCCAGTTCTCCGACCCGCGCGACATGTACGGCGCGCCGGCGCACTACCAGGCGCAGCCGAACGCCGGTCTGCTGAACGCGGCCCAGCACGCCTTCTTCACGAAGGTCTTCGGATGGATGGGCCTCGGCCTCGGCGTGACGGCGTTCGTCGCGTGGATGACCGCCACGAGCGGCTTCATCTATACGATCGCTCCGTTCATCCTGCCGCTCTTCCTCGTCGAGCTGGGCCTGGTGTGGTTCCTCTCGGCGCGGGCGACGCGGATGTCGTCCGGCGCCGCGATCGGCACCTTCCTCGCCTACGCCGCGCTGAACGGGCTGACCCTGAGCGTCATCCTGCTCGTCTACGCGATGTCGACGATCACGATCGCCTTCCTGTCGACGACGGTCATGTTCGGCTTCATGTTCGTCTGGGGCCTCGTGACGAAGAAGGACCTGTCCGGCATGGGCAGCATGCTCTTCATGGGTCTCATCGGTCTGATCGCCGCGTCGGTGCTCAACTGGTTCTTCCAGAGCCCGATGATGAGCTACCTCATCAGCTACGCCGGTGTGGCCATCTTCCTCGGCCTCACGATGTTCGACGCGCAGAAGCTCAAGCAGCTGAGCGCGCAGGGGTTCCAGAACGGCGAGATGGAGCAGCGCTTCGCCATCATCGGCGCGCTCATGCTCTACCTCGACTTCATCAACCTCTTTCTCTTCCTGCTGCGCATCTTCGGTGGCGGTCGCGACTGACGCCCTCGCGATGCGACGCACCGCGGCCGACCCGGCGACGGGCTCGGCCGCGCGCCGTTTTTGGCGCGTTCGAATCCGTTCGGAGCGCCCCCATCGCAGCCCCCTGGCGAATCCACCGGGTGCGTCGGTTGTCGCGCGCCGCACGGCGCATACAATGCCGGCCAACCCCGAACCCCGGACCTCTCATGGCTCTGCTCAACGTCACCGATGCCACCTTCGAGGCGGCCGTCCTGCAGTCCGATCTGCCCGTGGTGGTCGACTTCTACGCCGACTGGTGCCAGCCGTGCCGCGCCATCGCGCCGATCCTCGAGGCGCTCGCGCAGAAGTACGACGGCGCGATGCACGTCGCGAAGATCGACGTGGAGCGCAACCCGGCGATCGCCCAGGCCTTTCGCGTGCAGTCGATCCCGATGCTCGCGTTCATCCGCGACGGTCAGGTCGTCGACGTGCAGGTCGGCGCCATGGACGCCCGCGCCCTCGAAGAGCGCATTGCCGAGTTCGTCGGCCCCGTGTCCGTCGGCGGCGTCGAGACGTGGGACGCCGACCGCGTGAAGCTGGCCCTCGAGATCGACGAGGTCGTGCCCGTCGACCTGCGCAGCGCCGGCGACTTCAACCGCACGCGCCTGCCGCGCGCGGTGCACATCCCTGCCGACGAGCTCGCCGCGCGTGTGGGCGAGCTGAACGACCCGTCGAAGCGGTACGTGTTCTACCTGCGCACGGACGCTGGCGTGCTCGACCACGCCCAGGTCGCCGCGGACGCCGGGGTCCACGCGGTCGTGCTCGACGGCGGGCTGCTCGGCTGGGAGCTGGCCGCCGCCCCGATCGAGCGCGGTTGACCTCGATTTTCGGGCGGATCGGCCCTTGAGACGCCGCGGCGTTTCTGGCAGACCCGGCGGCTCGCGCGCGGACGGAACCCGCGCAGACCGATCCGGAGCCTGATTCATGCGTACCTCGATCCTGTCCCTGCTCGCCATCGCCACCCTCGCGCTCGCCGCGTGTGGTGACGACGCCACGAACGTCCCCGCCGACACCGGCGGCACGGGCGGCGCCGACACCGGCACCGAAGACACCGGCGCGACCGGCGACACCACCGGCGGCGAAGACGCCACGGGCGGTACGTGCGAGTCCGGCGTCGAGTGCGCCCGCATCGCCGACTGCGCCTCGGCGGGTCTCGCCGGCGCCGTGTGCCAGGAAGGCTGCTGCGTCGACGGCGGCGGCGGCGGCACCGACGCCGGCACCGGCGGCGAGCCCTGCGGCGACGTGACCTTCCAGGGCGAGTGCGACGGCGCGACCGTGCGCTGGTGCGACGACTCGACCGACACGCTCGGTGAAGTCGACTGCGCGACGTTCTACGAGGGCGTGCCCGGCACGTGCGCGTGGTTCGGTGACGACTTCGGCTACTGGTGTGGCGTCGAGGGCGCCGGCTCGTGCCTCGCCCCCGACGGCAGCATCGCCCTCTGCGCTTCGGCCGAGGACGCCGGCTGCGTCGTCGCCGGCCCGACCCCCGAGGACCTGACCTTCACCTGCGCCGAGCCGGGCATCGGCACCTGCGACGGTGAGACCTTCGACGCGGCGTACTGCGAAGGCGACCTGCTCGTCGCCCAGTGCACCGTCGTGCAGCCCCTCGTGTTCGACTGCACCACGTTCGGCGGCACCTGCGCCGACGGCGCGTGCGTTGGCGCGACCGAGGGCAGCGCCTGTGACGGCGAGACGATCGTCTGCGCCGACGGCTTCGACTGTGTCGAGGGCGAGTCTGGCGCGTCGACCTGCGTCGCCGGCGAGGGCCCGGCCCCGACGTGCGACGACGGCGAGCAGAACGGCGACGAAGAGGGCGTCGACTGCGGCGGCTCCTGCCCCGACGCCTGCGAAGAGGTCGTCGAGCCGACGTGCGACGACGGCGAGCAGAACGGCGACGAAGAGGGCGTC
>Ga0070729_10001555_pt1:5000-34233 | contig 34233 bp, 21 predicted proteins | sample tdDd472_FD_66725 | JGI IMG/M metagenome (GOLD analysis project Ga0070729, IMG submission 66725) | Marine sediment microbial communities from the Atlantic coast under amendment with organic carbon and nitrate - tdDd47.2 | ecosystem: Environmental > Aquatic > Marine > Coastal >...
CTCAAAGCCATAATGCATCAGTGTTTGAGCTGAAATCTATTGTCGTTTGAAAGAGCCTTCGTTTCCGTGCCACCTCAGCGGCGAGGAGTGAAACTAGGGGAAAAGCGCCCCAAAGTCAAGAAATTCCTTTAAATAATCTCACATATTTTTATACCCTTGAAATCACTACGGTTTTACAGCCTTTACTGACCCTAGTCTCCGCTTCATTGCGTGCTTTTTGACCTGCGCAGCCCATAAAACCGGCGTCAAAGCTGCTCATACGCCGTCGTATCCCCTCAAACCCTTCGGTAAACCATGCCAGGCAAACGCTTTTTACCCGTCGCCGCGCTATGAGGCCACCCTCATTTCCTCACGCGTACTATGTATATAATGTATAGACGCCACATTAGACTAGACAACAGGCACTTCTGTGCTAATATTATGCGCTGAATTTTTGACCACCGTTGACGTTCATAAACAAGGTTTTGATTATGGCTATTGATGTATACTTTCACCAACTCGCCGCGGCAGATCCCATTCTCGTTGGAGCCGGTATTTTCTTTATTCTGTTACTCTGCGGTTTTGGACTGCCCCTGCCGGAAGATATCGTCCTTGCCTTTACCGGTTTTGCCTGTTACCTGGGCGTTATGCCGGTGTGGTTCGGTATTATGCTGGGTATGGCCGGAGTGCTTATCGGTGACAGCAGCCTGTGGTGGCTGGGACACCGCTATGGCAAGGAAGTGCTGAACCTCCGACTCTTCAAACGATTCCTGCCACCGCACCGGCTAAAGAAGATACAACGTCTTTACAGCAGGTATGGCAACCGCATGCTCTTTGCCGCCCGCTTCACCCCGGGTTTGCGGGCCGGAGTATTCCTGTTCGCTGGCTGGTCCGGGGTTCCCTATCGCCGCTTTATCCTTACCGACGGCTCTGCAGCCCTGCTGAGCGTGCCCGCCATTGTTACCGTCACCTATATCTTCGGTGCCCAGATCAACAGCACCATCGAGGCAGTCCGTGGCGTAGAGCACTGGGTATTGCTGGGCATTGTGGCCTATGTGGTGTTGCACATGCTGTGGTCCTGGTATAAAAAACGCAAGGAACGCCGTGAATTCAACGGTGCAAACGGAAACAACAACAACGACCAGACCGTTGAAAACAGCGAGGATAATCAGAATACGCCCCCTTTTGATCAACGCGCCACCGGCACTGACGGGCAATAATGAAACCCGTCGCCTCCTTTACAAGAACGCGCTACGCGCTGGCAGCCTTTCTTCTGGCAGCTGCGGTATACACGATCACCTTTTCCGGACACCTGTCGTCACCAGACAGCGAAGTCGTCCTGCGCACTGCCGTGTCGCTGGCCACTGAAGGATCTTTGGCCATTGAGCCCATACAATCATTTTCCGAGTTTGGCTACGGCAAAGCCGAAGACGGCACCCTGTACAGCGTGTTCGGTCCTGCGGTTTCCGTCTTGATGGTTCCTGCGATACTGCTTTCCGATGCCACGCTTCCCCTGACAGAACCGCTGTTTAAGCCGCTTATCAACAGAGTACGCTTTTTGGTCTACTATCCGTCCTCCTATCCGGAGCACATGAGACGCCTGTTTGCGCTGTTTGTAAATATGCTGATTATGGCTGCGGCGGTCGGCGTGTTGTGCGCCATTTTGCTGCGCATCACCACCCCGGCCAATGCGCTGATGCTGTCGTGCATGTTTGCCTTTGGCACCTTTGCCTGGGCCTATTCCCGCACCCTGTTCAGCGAACCCCTGGCAATTTTTACAGCCCTGCTTTCCCTGTTGATGCTTATGCGCAATACCCCCAAAAGCCTTGCAGCCGCCGGGCTTGCGCTTGGCATCTCATGTACGTCGCACATTACCTCGGTGCTGTTTATACCCTTCTATATCGTGTTTGCGCTGTGGCCCAACACCCTGTCGGAAACACCCGCTGACTCCGAAATCCCCCTGTTGCGCCGCGCTATCACATTTATAGCACCGCTGGCCATGATGCTTATCCTGTTGGGCGTTTACAACTATATACGCTTCGACAACCCCTTTGAGACCGGACGTCAGGGCAACTACGGAGAGTTCTTCCTGAACCCAACCCCCTGGTGGGCTCTGCTGGTTTCCGGCAACAAGGGCCTTTTGTGGTATGCCCCGGCGCTGCTGGCCCTTCCCTTGTTTTTCACCCGCGCACTGCGACGTCCAACGACGGTTGTGCTGCTTCTGGGCATCGTGCTGCTGCGATATGTCTTCATTTGTGTACGCAACGACTGGAGTGGAGGCTTTTGCGTAGGCCCCCGTTTTTTACTGCCAGTGCTGCCTTTCATCTTTATTGCCGCCGGATATGCAGCAGGAAAACTCTCACCCAGGCGGCGGTGGCTGGCCCTTGCGACACTGCTGGTCACAATGTCCTTTATGACCATGATCGTAAGCATGGACCCACTGATGTACTACAGCATTATCCGCGACAAAATTGCCGCCGATCCCCAGTTGCAATGGAAGATGCTATGGACATCATTCCCCCTTTCCATGCCAGCAAATCTGCAGAACAATCTTCCCACAGACTTCCTGTTTGTCTGGGCTCTGCGGACCGGCCATCCCCTGTGGCTGGCTGCCGTGGGCGCAGTTATGGGACTACTGTATGCCGCCATGAAATACCTGGGCCTACCCGGAAATACCAAGGAAACAAAGTCATGAGCCACGCAACCGACGAACTGCTGCAACGTCTGACCCTGGAGCTGGCCCGTCTGCCGGGTGTAGGACGCCGCAACGCCCGCCGCATGGCTTTGGATATGGTCCTGACCGGCGACAACTATTTCGCGCGTCTCATTGAAGCCATACAAGACGCCCGAACAGCCATTCATGCCTGCCCCGTCTGTGGCAATCTTGCCGCCGGTGATCGCTGCGACATCTGCCGCGCCCATAACCGCAATCAGGAACTGCTCTGCGCCGTTGAAGGTGTCAACGACCTGTGGGCCATTGAGGAAAGCGGCACCTTTAAAGGATTGTACCATGTGCTGGGCGGCGTGTTGTCTCCCCTGGACGGTATCGGTCCCAACGATCTGCGATTTCAGTCGCTGTTGCAGCGGGTGCAGCAGGGCACACTCAAAGAAATCATCGTTGCCACCAATCCCACGGTGGAAGGCGACGCCACGGCATATTACCTTGCCCGTCTGGTATCAGACTATAATGTTACGGTATCCCGTATTGCCGTAGGGCTTCCCAAGGGCGCTGACATCGAGTATGCGGACCGTCACACCATTGAAAATGCCCTTAACAGCCGCCGCCGCCTGTCAATTGATGAGGTGTAATAAGCAGTGGAGATCATTCTGTTTAAGGCATGCCTTATTTGAACTTGCCAAGCCCATACATCTTTACTACACTGCCTGCGGATACTTTGACAGCAATTACCCTTGACTGGTCATGCAGGCCGCAATACACTGTTGGTGGCCTGCCCGGCGCGTGACAGGTGCGCATGTTTTTGCCCTACATGCGTGAGCCCGGGAACTGATTCAGGCCGCGGTGAGCAAGCCCATTAAGTTGGGAAGCCTAAAGCGGTACATTGGTTCCCCCCTTTGTGAGTAAAGGGGCTTAAACTACCACCTGCACGGCCATGGCGGGTCTATTTATTTTTTGGAGGACATTATGGAGAATTACAAGATCAAAGATATCGGCCTTGCCGATGAAGGTATGAAAAAAATCGACTGGGCCGAATCCCGCATGCCGGTGATGATGGCCCTGCAAAAGAAATATGCCAAGACCCAGCCTCTTAAAGGTATGCGTATTGCCGGTAGCCTGCACGTCACCAAGGAAACCGCTGTTCTGGTGAAGACTCTCGCAGCCGCAGGCGCAGAGATTAGCTGGTCCGGTTGCAACCCGCTGTCCACCCAGGACGATGTTGCCGCCGCCATGGCAAAGCTGGGCCTGCCGGTGTTTGCATGGCACGGCATGAACCGCGACGAATTCTACTGGGCCATCGACAAGGTGCTGGAATTCAAGCCCACCTTGACGCTGGATGACGGCGCTGACCTTATCTTCACCATCCACAACAAGCACCCCGAACTGTGCGACACCGTGCTGGGCGGCACCGAAGAAACCACCACCGGCGTACACCGTCTGCGTGCCATGGGCGATGCAGGCAAACTGCAGTACCCCGTGGTTGCGGTCAACGATGCCATCACCAAGTGGGACTTTGACAACGTATACGGCACCGGCCAGTCTTCTCTGGACGGCATCCTGCGGGCCACCAGCGTACTGCTGGCGGGCAAGACCTTTGTCGTGGCCGGTAATGGTCACTGCGGCCGCGGCGTGGCTCTGCGCGCCCGGGGCATGGGTTGTCGCGTTATTCTGACGGAAGTTGACGAAATCGCCGCCCTCAAGGGTATCCTCGAAGGCTATGAAGTCTTGAAAATGGACGAAGCCGCCAAACTTGGCGACATCTTTATCACCGCCACCGGCGTCAAGGATGTCATCCGCAAACGGCATTTCGAATCCATGAAAGACGGCGCCATCGTGTGCAACACCGGTCACTACGACTGCGAAATCAATATTGAAGAGCTTGAGGAAGTCGCCGAATCCAAACGCGAGATCCGCGCCAACAACGAAGAATACAAAATGAAGAACGGTCGCCGCATTTATCTGCTGGCACAGGGCCGTCTGGTTAATCTGGCTGCTGCCGAAGGTCATCCCTCCGAGGTTATGGACATGTCCTTTGCCAACCAGTTCCTGTCCATGGTCTGGCTGGCGGAAAACGGTCCGACCCTGAAAAAACAGGTCTACGACATTCCTGATGGCCAGGATGAGAACGTGGCAGCCCTGAAGCTGGAAACCATGGGTATCACCATTGACCAGCTCACCCCGGAGCAGATCGCCTATCTTACCGATTACTCTGCGGGCACCTAAATCGCTAACGGCGAGGATGGCACAGCCGTCCTCGCCGTTTTTTTGTCTGCACCCGCGCAATGGCGTGTATTGAGGAAAGCATGAACATTTTGAACACCACCCGCATCTCAACGGCAGCACTACTGCTGATGGTTCTGTGCTCACTGGTGCACTGCCAATCGGTCAGCGAAATCCGTCTGGACGATTATCAGGAAAGCGCACGGCGCAATTTTCAGGCGGGGATGATCGAGTTTCTGGACATGGATCTGGAAGACGCATCCTTTTACTTCCGCATTGTGTCCAGCAAGTATTCCGTCAGCAAATATGCAGCTCTGGCAGAATTGCGTCTGGCAGACATCGACTTTCTCAATGACAAATACATAGAAGCCGCGCAGGCCTATGCACGATTCAACAAGAGCCGTCCCACCCACGACTGCGCAGGCTATGCGGTCTACCGCTCCGGGCAGTGTCATCTTATGCAGGTCACCGAAGACTGGTGGTTCATGCCCCCGGCAGCGGAACGGGATCAGCAGGTTACCGAGCAGGCCTTTGATACCCTGCGCCGGTTCCTTATTATGACTAAAGGACTTGACGAAGTTCCAAAGGAAGCACAATCCGAAATCAGCGAATCCCGTGCCCTTGAAATCGGAGATGTCGGCTATTGCCTTGGCGCAGACCCGAAACTGCGGGCCCGCATGGTTGCCGATGCTCAGGTGCGTCTTGCCTGGGCCGCGTCCCGCCTGCTTGAGCGCGAATTGTACGTCGCCAACTTCTATATGAAAAACGACCGTCCCAAAGGCACGATTTTCCGCCTGACCGCCATCATGGAAAACCGCCGTTTTACCGAGCGCGGTCTTGCCCGGATACCTTCAAACCTCCAGCTTCTTATTGAAGCATATATGGCCAACGAAGAGCCGGAAGCGGCCTGCGCATATGTAGATGAACTGCTGGAAAAGCATCCGGATCGTGACGAAACAGCCGATGTCCGGGATGATTATCCCGAACTTATAACCCTTTGCAAAAGCCTTAAGAAGCCGGATGCAAAGAAAGCCCCGACCGGCGATGCGGAGCCTGCGGAGCAAACGCCCGCAAAACCCGCTGATGGCGATGGACTGAAGTTCGACCCCTTTAAGAATTAACGAGGTCCCCCATGCCTTCTGTTGGCGATGCCCTCAAAGAAATTGCGCTTCACTCGGCGGATATTGCCGCTGAATATTTCCGCAACAGTCGCCTGAAAAGCTGGACCAAAGACGGCGGCAGCATAGTCACCGAAGCGGATCAGAAGGTTCAGGAATATGTTGTGGATGAACTGCGCCGCCGTTTTCCTGATGCAGGAATCATCGGCGAGGAAAGCTATTCCTTTGCCCCGGACGACTTTGAACAGCATCCCGACAAAGACTGGTTTGCCGTAGATCCCATCGACGGCACCACCAGTTTTGCCCACGGGTTGCCCGGCTGGTGCATCAGCATCGGCATGATTCGCAACGGCAAAGCCCATGCCGGCGTGGTACATTCCCCTCCCTGGAAGGAAATGTATCTTGCCGACGGCGACAGCGGACAGGCCACCTTTAACGGGGAAGTACTTCCCCGGCTCACAGACCCCGGCGTCATTGACCGCAGCACCGCCATTGTCTGCGACTCCAAGCTGCTGCAGATGCTCACCAGTGATTACCCCGGCAAAATACGCTCTTATGGCAGTACGGCCCTGCATTTCTGCCTGGCAGCCCGGGGCGTCATCGATTTTGCCCAAAGCAACCGGGTGCATGTATGGGATATCGCCGCAGCCGCCGCCATTGGTGGTGCGGTGGGTATGGACTTTACCTATCTTTCCGGCAAACCTGTAGAATTCACCACCCTGCTCAATGCAGAGCGGGTACCGGAACCGATATTCGCCGGTCACAAAGACCGGGTGGGCGATCTGAGCTCCCTGTTTGCCCTTCGGAAATAAGCATTCATCCATGACCCATAACGCATCTGTGAATTATGCCGCCACTGAACGGGGCGCGCTGGCGCTTATCGCCATGATCAGCCTGTACAGCTTTTTCATGGCATGCACCATCTTTTACCTGCCCATATATTTCCAGCGGGATCTGGGTTTTTCCGGCATGGAAACCGGCATTGTCTTTGCCCTGCAGGGACTTGGCGTCATTCTTGGCACCTTTCCCATGGGCATTGCCTCGGACCGCATTGCCCCACGCAAACTCACCGCACTGCTTGTGGCCTTCATGGGCCTGTGCGCACTGGCGCTGAACATCTGGACCGCCTTTGTGGCGGTGCTGGGTGCTGTGGCGGGATACCGGGTGGCGTCCCTGTATTCCAAGGTCACGGCGGAAACCTATCTCTATAAAAGCCAGCGCTCCGCTGCTTCCACCTCAAAGGTGTTTGGCCTGTTTCTCTCCGCCCGCATGATCGCCACCGGCAGCGGCGTTATCGCCGCAGGCTACCTGCTGGAATACGCCGGATTTATGGTTGCCTTTGGACTGCTGGCGGCTGTCAGCGCCCTTGTGGCGGTTGGATCGTGGTTTCTGCCCAGCGTGCATACCACCACCGCAAGCACAAAGCAGTACAAGGCCGATCTCTTCAATGCCGAAGCCATCTTCCTTATCGTGTGGCTGTTTTTGTTCGCCACCCACTGGGGCGCCGAGGAAGTCAGCTATTCCCTGTTTTTACGTGAGGACATGGGCTTGAGCATGAGCCAGAGCGGCTGGTATATGGCGGGTGAATTTCTCTCGGTGGGCCTGACCGCCTGGATTCTGCGCAGCAAATATCCCAAACCCCACAATGAATTGATTCCTCTTATCATCGCCCTGATGCTTTCCGGAGCCGGTCACATATTCATGGTCACCGACAATCTGTATGTGTCCTTTGCCTGGCGGTTTCTGCACGGCATTGGCGACGCCTTTATGATGATTGCGGTGTATATGCACATTGCGGCAATTTTTCCGGTGGAACGCATCGGGGGGACATCTGCCTTTAACACCACCATAGCAAGCGCAGGGATGCTTGTTGGAGCCATAGGCTACGGTTGGGCCTCGGATTACCTTGGCAATGCCTTTCCGTTGCAATTTTCGGGAGTCCTGCTGCTGGCTTTGATCCCGGTGCATATTTTCTGGCGTTGGTTACGCGGACCATTGCAGCACGGCGCTACCGCAAGCGACTAATATTTGGAACAAACAGTCAGGGAGTGGTCCAGGACAGGGTTGCCTCAACAATCTCCACGGTGCCGTCATCACCGACGCCATAGTCTTCAATAAGAATCAGCAGGGTATCCCGGGCCACCAGCCCTGCGGCGGCATCCAGCACGCGATTGTAGAGTTCGATGTCCTCATCCATTTCAGGGTCATCGTCTTCACCAGCGTCGTTGAGCCCGCCCCAGCGGTTCCACAGCAGGGTATCCCCGCTTTCGCCAAAGGAGACGGTAATCACCACGTCCTTGACATAGCTGTGGTTGACCACAATGCCGTCAAGGCTTAACTGCGACACCACGGCGTTTTCGGGAACCCGGTCAAAGGGCATTTCAATCAACACCGGAGAATCCTCGGTAAGAGCAGATCCCGGCGCTACAGAGCGGGTGACGCTGCCCTGATGACCGCCTGCGCCATCCACAACAATGGTAAGGGTATAGCTGTTGGCCGCGCCCTCGTAGCCTTCGATTTCCACCAGATACATGCCGCTTTGCTCAGCATTTTCAACCGCCACGGTTTCCGTGGCCCCGGTTGAGGCGCTGGCGTCCAGCACCAGATGCCCGTCAGCTCCCACCAGCAGCATATCAAGATCTCCCGCATCGGGATCGGCCATGGTAATGCTTGCGGTGAGGCTGTCGCCTTCCTGCAGGTACACCGCAAACCAGTCGTCGTCGTTGGGGCAGATTATCAGGTTGTCGATGGTCCCTTCGGCAATGGCAATGGCGCTTTGGGGAGAATCGTTCTCCTCATACATGTCATCGCTGCAGGCGTTGGGATTGGCGGTGATGTCCACAATCATATCATAACTGTTGGCGGTTTCGGTGTCTGCGCCATACACCTCCAGAATATAAGCCCCGGAGGTTTGGGCGGTGGCATCGATAATCTGATCGCCTTCTACAGCCTCGCCCACTGCCACGGTTGTGGCTCCGTCGGGAGAAAGCAATTTGGCAAAAAGATTCCCCTGTGCGCCATCGAAAAACACGCCTATGGACACCTCATCTCCCTGGTTAAGGGCAATGCTGTAAAAATCCCGGTCCCCGGGACACACCTGCAAACCGTATATTTCTTCGTCCTCAAGGGCCGATGCAGTGGCAGTGGTATCGTTGTTTTCAAAACGGTCATCCTCACAGACCACCGCAGCCTCTTCAATGTCAATGGCCAGATCGTAGGCTGTTTCGGCGTCACGCCAACCGTAGACAACCATAAAATAGAATCCGCTGATGGTGGCGGTAATCTGCGCGTCCTCATCATCGTTGATGGTATGACTGGAAGCCACCCGTTCGCCCTCGGGGTTGTACACGTCCAGATCCAAATCACCCTGCTGATGATCAAAGGACACCAGCACATCAAGGGTATCACCGGCATTAAGCAGCACCACATACCAATCCTCATCACCGGCGCATGTATAGAGGTCATCATACACCGCGCTGTCCGTCAGCACCGCGTCCTCAGGGGTATCGTTTTCCTCCAGCCGGTCATCGGCGCAGCCTGCGGTAGTTACGTCCCACAAAAGATCATAGGTAACCGCCACATCATCCGCCGGAGGAGCCACCTTTACCAGCAGACCTTCCGGGGGTATCTCATCAAGCTCCAGACGAGCCATGGAGGGATCGCTTGTGTCGGCCCATGACTGATCCAGAGGCACGCCGGGGCTGTTGGCCGCATATACCTCGAAGGGATGATAGCGCCCGGCAAAAAGTGTGATGCTTATCGATGCGCCGGTTTCAGCGATGCTGTACCAGTCGGCGTCAGCGCCGCATGATATCATGTCTTCCAGGCTACCACCGGCAATCCGGGCCGCTGTGGCTGCGGTATCGTTGTCTTCAAGACCATCATCGCTGCAGGTGTTCACCGCCTGTGACCGGCTCCAGCTAAGGGCATAGTCCGCCGCCGCTGACGTGGCGTCCACTTTAAGGAAATACCGCCCTGAGGCAGGCACCGTGGCGCTCAGTTGCAGGGGCGCACCGGAAGCCACCGCGATTTCGGCGCGGTCTTCGTTCCACAGCACCATGGACACGCCCTGACCCGTTATGGTGGCGTCAACGCCGTCGCCCCGGTTAAGCTCCAGAGCAAACAGATCGGGGTCGCCGGGGCAGGCGGTAAGCCCGGTGAAGCTGCCTTCCCCAATGGTTCCGGCGGTGCCGATGGTGTCGTTTTCCTCAAAGGCGTCATCGCTGCAGCTTGTGGTGGGAGGCTGTATCACCACGGAAAGCGAGTACTCCGTTCCGGCGGCGGTGTCGGAGCTGATCACCAGCATGTAATCACCGCTGATGTTGGCCCGCTGCAACACAAGGTCTCCCTGCCCGCTCACGTTGACCGAAGCCAGCGGCTCGCCCATTTCGTCGGCATCAAACAACTGCACCTGTAATGAAGCGCTGCCGTCGGTGTCGATATGCACCGTAAGGGCGGAACCCACGCTCATAAACAGGGTGTACCAGTCTTCATCACCGCTGCACAGCCGCAGTTTATCGTAGACGCCGCCTTCCACCGGGGAAGCTTCCCGGGCTTCGTCGTTGGGCTCCAGAGGATCGTCCTCGCAGCCGTCGGCGCTGCAGGTATGTTCGTCGCTGCTGCAAATACCGCCGGGGCAATCGCTGTCCCGCAGGCATTCCACACACTGTCCCGTGGCCCGCATGCAGCGGCCTTCGCATTCGTCGTCCCGGGAGCAGCCCACAAAAAAGCAGGTGTGGTTCAGTATGTCGCAATCGTTGAGGGCCGGGCAGTCGCGGCGGTCATAGCATTCACCGGACACGCAGAGGCTCTGCGCCAGATCGCAGTAAAAGCCTGCTTCGCATTCTGCGGTGCTTTGGCAGGAATCGCCGGTCTCCTGCTCTTCCGGTGGCTCAAGCTCGTCGTTGTCAATGATGTCGTCATCGCCATCGGGGCTGACATCACCGTCAGTATCCGGCTCAACATCGCCATCCGGCAGGTCTGTACTGTCCATATCACCGTCGGCGGGGGGTTGTTCGTCTCCACCGCCACAGCCTGCAACTGCTGTCGTTAGCATGATCAGCACCATGGCCAGAACCCACAAAAAACCTGTCTGCTTCATCAATCTGCTGCTCCGGATACAAAACGTCCCTCTTCCGTGAAGAAGAGGGACGCGGGGGTCTTAGTTTGCGGTCAAACTGGCGTAGATACTGAAATCACCGCTGCCGCTGCGGGAGCGAATCATCAGGTAATAGGTGCCCGGGGTGACATCGGCCTGCAGTTCCGGGTCTTTGCTGCCGCCGCTGGAGCGCACATCGTACACTGCGGTGCTGGGGGCGATATCCCGGCTGAGATACAGGTCAAGCACCGAACCTTCGGGGCCTTCCGCCAGAATATCCAGCACACCGGCGCTGTCGATGGTTACTTCATAGGTAACATCGGTGCGGGGAGCTGGCAGATTGCCTTCCACCAGATCGTCGATGGCAAGGCTGTCGTACTGCACCGCGCCGCCGGTAAAGGTGGCGGTCAGGGTGAAGTCACCGGTGCCGCTGTAGCTGTGCACCATCACCGCGTAGTCACCGGCGGTTGCCTCGGCAATGTCGATGTGCTCACGGCTGGTGGCGGTATAACCGCGACCGTCGTAGAGGTTGGTTTCCACATCGGCGCCTTTTTTGATGTACAGATCGAAATCCGCGTCGCCGGGGCCTTCAAGGTCCAGGGCCAGCACGCCGTCGGCATCCAGATGCAGGGTAAAGAACACCTTGCCTTTTGCCTCGTCAACACTGCCGGTCACCGGGGTGCCGGGCTGCAGTTCGCCGGTGTTGGCCACAGGCTCTTCAAAGGTAACGGCAAAGTTCTTGGCCGAGGTAATCAGCAAGTCCTGCGCATCGCCGCCTTCGGGAGTGTAGGTGTACCGAATCCGGTACTGCAAATCAAACACGCCGTAGCCAAGGAAGGCCAGGGCATCTTTGGCCAGCACATGCACATCCGGGTTGTCGCCGTCAAAGGACAGCGCGTCGTCGCCCACAGAAATGGTGTTGCTCACCACAATGGGAGTACCCGCGTTTTGCAGGGCTGCACCGTTTTCGTCCAGCACTTCGATGGCAATGCCCATGGTGCCGGGGTCGGCTTCCAGACTGTAGCGCAGTTTCCACTCCAGCACTTCGGTGGTGTCCACCATGGCGGTGGCGTCAAAGGAATGACCGTTGTCCGTCAGTTTGGGATCTGCGGGTTCCTCTGCCGGGGCATAGGTGGTGAACATGGACAGCGAGGGATCGCCAAAGAGGTTAAAGGAAAGTTCGTTCATCAGGGTGCCGTCACCCCAGCTGAAGCTGGTGGACATGCTGCGCACCTTGGCAAGCGCCTTACCTGCGGAATAATTCTTCACCAGATTCTTGGTGTAATAGTAGCCAAAGCTGACGTTATCCATGCGCTGGTAGTTGGGGCTGCTCCACACCGGGGAATACAGAGTCACGCTGGTTGCGCCCAACGTGGTGATGGCGCCGCCCTTTTTCAGCAGAGTGTAGCCAAGGTTGCTGCTGCGGTCCGGACGGGAATTGAGGCAGCTCACCTGGGAGGTAAAGGCGGGTTTCTCCGGATTGTAGCGGCTGGAACTGTGGCTGGAATAGGCAAAGTCTTCCCAGTCTTTTTCGCTGATCTGGGCAATGCCGTCTTCGTTGGTGTCTTCGGGCCACACTTTACCGGCGGCGCTGGTGGTGTTGCCGTGGGCCCACCAGGCCACAAGGCCATAGCCTTTTTTCCATTCGTCCAGCACGTTGTCAGTGCCGAAATCGATGTCGGAGTCGTAACGGGAGGGCTCGGGGCCCCGTTTTTCATACAGGGTTGTGGTGCTGATGTTGTAGCGGCTGTTAAGGAAGTCCCGCTTCATCCGCTCGGCGTATTTTGCGCCGTCCACGGAGTAGCCGCGATCTTTCACTTCGTTGCCGTTGTCGCCGTGATCTTCTTCATGGCTGTAATCGCTCATGGGGTTGGGCAGCATGGTCTTGTAACGCCAGGCAATGTCCCGTTCCACTTCATAGGCGATTGTGCGTTCCAGAATACTGTCGGGATCGGATACCGAAGTGCCGTAGACCGGAATACGGCCAACGTAGAGTTCCGGGGTCAGGTCCACGCCGCCACTGCCGGTGTCGCCGTTGCTGCGACCATATTCACACCAAATGCCGTCGCCGTCCTTGTCCCAGTTACCGGTCAGGTCGGCATAGTAGGCGTCGGTGGCGGTACGTTCGTAGTTGTCTTTGCCGTTTTTCACGTTCCGGGGCCAGCACTCACGCATGGCGGGACCGTCGGTGTCCATGGGATCGGCGAACAGCAGCACATACTGAATGCCACGGGCGGCATAGTTGGCCTTCAGCCAGTTACGAACCTTTTCCGGTCCGTCTGCGCCTTCGCTCTGGCCCCACATAGTCTCGTCAACCACCAGCACCTTGTAACCGATGCTCTTTTTATGATCCACAAAGTCGTCCAGTTTGGAGGAACGCTGACGGACGTCGGCGGTGGTAATAATCACATAATCGCTCTTGGGCAGATCATCGCGGGTGGTGACCCGGGGGGCGGCGTACATCTTTTTGGCCTGCTGATAGTTCACAAACCATTCAGGAGCCTGATCATCCAGCACGGAATCCATCATTTCCACACGACTTACCGGAGCCACAGCGCCGAACTTGGCGTTGGAGGTGGCGATATGGATTTTCATGAAGCGGGTGTATTCCAGACTTTTCTGCACCGGGTTGGTACGGAAGGGGAAGAACTCCACCTGTACAAAACGCCATTTACGCATCTGCTGGTAGGGATGCACCCGGGCAGGAGTATCGGTCCACAGAGCGTCAGTGTCGTAGACCTGAATATTGCGGCCGTCCACAATGTTTTCCTGGGCCGTGATGTAATCTTCATAGGTCTGCCCATCGGCGGTTTCCGCACGATAATTGGCGGGACCGGCGGGCTTGATGTCGTATTCGCCTTCCAGAGTTTCGTTTTCCTGATCAATCACCTGCACCGTCACCGAGGTGGGGTCGGCGTTGGGGGGCAGCAGCACGGCCAGGGAAATGCTGGGCAGATCCGGGTCACCGGGGCTGGAAAGACTGCTAAAGCCCTTGACGTTGATGCTGTGTTTGCCTTCGTCATCTTCCACGATCTCGTAATCGATTTCCGTGGTGTCGATGATAAAGGTGGTGGCATCAATGAACCGAACAAAGTTCTTCGGCTGGCAGATGCGTTCTTCCGCACCGGGCATGGGCAGACAGGTTTCCTCGCTGCGGCAATCGCCGTCGGAGGTGCAGAAGTAATCCCGCAGGGCGGTGGTGCCGTTTTCCGATGTCGGGTCTTCCTGTTCCGTCACCACATCTTCGTCGCCGTCCACGGTTTCCACGACATCAACATCGTCGGTATCTTCAATGTCGTCGGCGTCATCACCGTCTGCCACAATCTGGTCACCGTCCACGGGATCGGTGTCGTCGTCAGAACCGCAGGCTGCCGCCGTAAATGTCAGGGCACAGGCCAGCAGTACCACAAACCAGGGGCGAAGTATTGCATCAGTACGTCTCATGTTGCGTTCCTCTTTTTGCTTCGTGTACAACATCTTTACATTACATATATGCGCAAGAGTTCGTTTATAGCACCATAATAGTTTAATTCAAGAAATAATCATCAAAAAAAGCAAAATGTCACCCGCTGTCTCATTTTTGGATGATACCCGCCATGCGAAGCAGTTCCGCCCGCAGGGGTTCCGGGTCTTCCATGGGTACAAAATGCCCGGTATTACACACCCGGCGCAGGGTGGCATTGGGCAGGGAGCGTTGCAGTTTGCGGGCGGCTGCCTCTTTAAAGGTGTCGGAATCCGCACCATACACCACGGTTACCGGACAGCGCACCCGGGGCACAAAGCCCCAGGTATCGAAGGGACTTGTGGCAAATGTACGGGCTTCCCACAGGGGATGACAGGCCAGATGCACCCCGCCGTCTTTGGCATCAAGGGTGCCGCCGTTGATGTAATCGGCTACAAAGCCCTTCTGCCAATGGGTAAAAATGCTGCGGCCTGTGTAACTGTCAATAATGCTTTGGCGGTCCGGCCAGTGATACCGCCGTTTTTTAGCGGCAATGGGCAAATGGAATCGCTCACCCTGCCCCAGTGTCTTCCATATGCGCCACAGGCGAATGAACAACGGCGAGAAAAATACCGGGTCAGCCAGCACCAGTCCCTGCACCAGATCCGGGCGATGGGCCGCCACCATGGCGCTGATCACGCCGCCCAAAGAATGCCCCGCCAGCATCACCGGAGCCCCAAGATGCTCCACCAGGGCTTCCAGATCATCCCGGTAGCATGCCCAGCTTTGCAGCGTTTCCGGTTTCGCCCCGGCCGTGGTGAAACCGTGGCCCCGGGCATCCCAAGCGTATATACGCATATGTTGGGCAAGGGGAGCCAGCAACTGTCGGTAGGTGTTGCCGTTAAAGCCGTTGGCATGGGCAAAATGCAGTGCCGGGGCATCTTTTGGGGCGTCTTCCCAGGCAAGCAGGGAAAATGATTCTCCCTTTAGCTGCACCGTTTTTCGCTGCGGTTGCAGGACAGGCGGCACATAGGCCAGCGAAGGAGTAGCCATACTCATAATAACCTCCGGCAGTATTGTACTCCTGCAAACGAAAATTCGCAACCATCACCGCGGCATAGCCTCTAAAACAGCCTCAGCAGTCCATATACAAACACTTGATTCACTTGTCATTTTGCGTGGATTGGTATTTAATAACTGAATCATGTTGCGGAGCATTTCCGCAGGAGAAGTACATCACTGAAAACGTATGTTGTAGCAGGAGTCCCCCATGCCCAAAGCGGAACGATCCATTGACATCAACGCCCCCATCGAACACGTCTACAATGTTGTCAGCAGCGTGGAAGCCTTTCCCGAGTTTATCCCGGAAATGAAATCCGTGTCCATTGACGAAACCGGCGACGGTTTCCGCATTGCCAGCTACGAGCTGTCATTGTTCAAAATGTCGGTGCGCTATACCCTGAAACTGACCGAAAACCCGCCCACCGAGGTCCGCTGGACACTGGTCAGCGGAAAGATGCTGAAAAATATTGATGGCAGCTGGCGGCTGGAAAAAATCGACGAGAACACCACCCGCGCCACCTATGCCCAGGAACTGAGCGTCCGTGGTCTGGTGCCCAAAAGCGTGACCAGCGCCCTGTCCAACGTCAACCTGCCAACCATGCTCAAACAGTTCAAAGACCGGGCAGAATCAACACTGTAAATCCAAAACCGTGGGTATACACTTCACCGGATTCCGGGGCATCAAGCGGGGCATACAGACAGCCTGTGTCATGATACTGCTGTGTGTCAGCACGTCGCTGTGGGCAAACGGCCTGGACGAAGAACTTCCCCCACTGGTGTTTTCCGATGAATTCAGTGTCTTTCCCATAGAGAAACCACCGGCCCCGGTACAGGATACCCTTGTAGAATCGCCGCCCCATGGCTGCACCGTCCCCTTCCGGTTGTGGCAGTGGGCAGTGCAAAAGGCTGCGGATGAGCAATATGCCAGCGCAGAGGCGGGACTGCACCGTCTGCTGGAGTGCCGCGGGCGCTATGCCCGGCCCCTGCACGCAAAGGCCCGGATTGCCCTGGGCTGGATACTGCTGCAAACCAAACGCCCCGATGCGGCATACGCCATACTCCCTTCCGGAACATTGCCCCGGGAACTCAAACCCCTTGAAAGCGCGGTTGCCTACTGGCGCATTCTGGCATTGCGGGATGCGGGCAAACACCGCAAGGCACTTCGCTTTGCACGGAAATTCCTGCGCACCTGGAAAACCGACGGCCGTTTTCGCATGAAGGCCCTGCGGCTGGAGCTGGAGCTTTTGCTGGCCCTGCAAAGGGCAGACACCGCCTACCGCAAAGGCCGGGGCGTGTTCAATGAAATCCATGAGCTTGAAGATGACAAAAATTTTGCGGGCAGCCACGAAGAAGCCGCCGCAGTGCTGCTGCTGCGGGCCCGGGCTGCAGGCACTCTTGGCAAGCAACACCAGCGATCTGAACTGCTCATAAAATTGTTTACCGAATATCCTCATACCCTTGCCTCTGCCGCCGGGGAAAAAATGATCGGCACGGATATCGAGCCGCTGGTCATGGACTGCACCGACAATGACCCGGAAAAACTGTACAGCATTCTGCGGAGTTTTTACCGCAACGGCAAAGGACAACTGGCCCTGCGGATTCTGGCCCGTCGCTGGCGGGATAACCCCATTGAGTTCAAGGGCGTGCGCTCTCGTATGGGCACCCTGCTTGGTGATGTCTACCTCAAACTTCGCATGAACGAAGAAGCCCGGCAGATTTTCAGCACCCTGGTGGATCTCTGGCCCGAAGACAAGCTGTCAGACTACTGGCGCAAGCGTTTGGCAAAGGCCTACAGCCGTCTGGGTGACTGGATGGGCGCGTCGGATCATTTTATGACCCTGTGGAAACGCCATCAGGACGACGGCAACGGCGCAAACTATCTGTTTTACTTTGCCTGGCAGCGGGGCATGGCCGGGGAATTTCGTCTGGCCCGCTCTGCACTGGATCAATACCTTGAGTACGACAAACTGAAAACCTCAAAGATTCGCACCGCCCTGTGGTTCAAGGCATGGTTCGCCTACCGGGCAGGGTTGTACGAAACCGCCCTGGCTGAGCTACAGGCCCTTACCACGGAATATCCTCGGCGCAATCCCTACGAGGCCCCGGCGGCCTACTGGAAAGCCCGAATACTGGAAAAACTGGGCCGGGTGTCCGACGCCATGCGGGCCTACCAGAAGGTAAGCCAGTCCTCTTCTCTGGCATCCTATTACCCTCTTTTGGCCTGGCAGCGACTCACACAGCTTGCCCCAACCCTTGACGAAACCCCGCAGCCGCCGCGATGGTTGCCGCCCAAAGACGCCCCCCTGCCGCCCCACAGCGCGGACCTGTATCCGGAGATGTATCTGCAGGCCCACCGGCAGTGGTTAACATCAAAGCATCCCCCAACCTACTGGGGGAAAAAGGCCCGCAGCCTTTCAAATACCTGCGCTGTCTACGAACCCCTGCAACGGGGCATGCTGCTGGCGTCGCTGGGTATTTCCTCCGAAGCCCGGTTTGAAAATCAGGTATTTTTCCGCACCCTGCGTAATCATACCCATCGGGGACGGGTACGGCTGCCCAACGGCTGTAAAGCGCCCCGAACCGTGCTTGGTTCCAACGGCTGGCTCTACGATTATCTTATCGCCACCCGTTCCTACTCCGATGCCTATCGGCTGGCCCAGCAGTATTACTTCCGCTACAAAAAGCCCAACAGCTACAACACCCGTGTACAGCGGCTGTATCCCCCCTATTTTGCCAAAGAAATCAGCGAAGCCGCCCTGGCCTTCAACGCGCCGCCCCAGATGGTGGCCTCGGTCATGCTGACAGAAAGTCGGTTTTCAACCCTGGCGGTGAGCGTGGCGGGTGCACGGGGACTGCTGCAACTGATTCCCCCCACAGCGCTACGCATCAACCGCATGGTGGAGTACCCGGACTTTCATCCCAGTATGCTCAACGTACCCAGGCACAATATTCCCTTTGGCGTGTGGTATCTGGGAGCGTTGCTGCGGCGCTTTAACGGCAATATGTCGCTGTCGGCGGCGGCCTACAACGGCGGACCCCACAACGTGGCCATGTGGCTGAAGAAAAACGGCGGACTGCCTTTGGACGAATTCGTGGAATCCATTCCCTTCCGGGAGACCCGCCGCTACGTTAAAAAAGTCACGGCCCTGACCATGCGCTTTTCACTGGTGTACAGCGGCTACATTATCGCCGACGACTTCACCATCCCGGCGCCTCCCCAGACCGGTACGCAACCGGACTTTTAATTAAATATCGATAGTCGCGGGACGCGGGGGTTCTTTGGGTTCCGGCTTTGGCTGTACCGGTTCCGGTACTGCGGGAATCTCCGGCACAGGAACAGGCGCAGGCTCCACCGCGGGGGTATCCGGCTGCATTGGCAGTGGTTCTGTTACCGGGGGTTCCGGCACGGGCCTGATGCGCGGCACCGGGGCGGGTTCCGGTAATTGTTCACACAGGCACCAGTCATCAAGACCGTCGTTGTCCGGTGTGGGACAGTGCAGCGTTGCAGCGATATCGCTGTTGCAGCCGTAGATCACGGTCCGCTGCGCTGCATCTGTGGGCAGTGCCCCGGGTTTCAGGCACCGGACCTTTGCGGGATTGATGAGATGCCTCAGTTCAAAGGCCGCCATGGCGCAGTCATCGCCGTATGCAGCCACCACATCTGCAGGAGTTTGCAGCACCGAGCGCAGGCGCACCGGCGGCTCTTTGGGGGACAGAATAAACAAGGCGTCCTGCCAGGTATAGGTCATGTAGCCCGCCACGGCGGCAAGCAAAATCACCACAATTCTCAAACCCCAGCGCCATCCGTGATTAGGCGCGGCAAAGGGATCGCGGCTGGCAAAGCGCCGGGCCAATACCGCAGCAACAACCGCCACCGTAAGCAGCAACGCCGACGGCAGGGCCGCCATGGTTGCCGCAGACGCACCGGCGCCCCAGCAAATAACGGTAAAGGCAATCAGTAAAGCCGCGCCAAACCCGGCGGTACGCCAGGTGTTACCCCCGGGAGCAAGCCCCCGCAACACACCGGCCAGCAATCCAAAGGCCGCCAGCAGCACCACCGCGGCGTTGGCCACCGCAAGGTTGTGCAGAGCCGCCGCCCGGGCCGCCTCATGGGAAAACAATGGATCGGCATACCAGCCCGCAAGGGCGGTCAAAGGCGAAATATCGTTGCTTGCGTTGTACACAAGCTGTGGCGCCCATACCAGCACTGCAATGGCCAGGGCAAGCCAGCCCTCGGCCCGAAACAGCCACTTGTGGGTCAGCAGCCACAGCAGGGATACCGGGGCCACCAGCATGCCTTCGGGCCCTGCCAGCAACATGACTCCGGCGCTAAGGCCAAAGGCCACCGCACCGCCCGCAGAAGCCTCCCGACCACTCAAAAGCGCTGTGGTCCATACATGCTGAATAACCGCGCAGGCCACCAGGGCGGCACGGGGATCAATAAAAGGCGTCAGCATCAGCAATGGCGAGGCCAGGGCCAAAGCCAGCGTTATGGTGACGGCAGTGATGGTTCTGCCGGTGGGGAACATGCGCCGGGCCATATCGGCACACAGCAGCAACGCCACACCATACAGTGCGACAAAGGGTACTACCTGATCCTGCACCGTGGCGTCAGCGGCAAGGCCTCCCGCCTGCATCAGCCAGATGGCAAGGGGATAGCCGCTTTGGTGTCCGTAGGAAAATCCGCCCAGGGCTTCATGCCACAGGCTTATCAACCCCCGGCCCAGAGGCAACAGGTACCACAGCAGCCCAAAGCCGCCCAGCACCGCCAAGGCAGTTATCAGCAGCAGGGGCACCGATCCGCCGCTGCCATATGGAATAACCTCTTCCTCGCGTTTCGGCGCAGGCCCCGGATCTACCGGGCGGTACACTTCAGTATCTTTGGCAGAAGATTCTGCCGGAGTTTCCCGTGTTCCTTTTACAGGTTCCTCTGAGGCAGGCTCCTCTTTGGGAATTGTTTCGGTTGTGGCAGGGGATTCTTTTTCCGGCTGCTCCCCGGTATCACCAGCACCATCCTGTGCTGCTTCGGATGCCGGGCTGTCCCCGTTTGTTTCTGTTGCTGCTTTTTTGGTCACGGCTTTGTCAGAGCCGGGTTCGGGCGTTGGTTCCGCGCTATCGCCATCAGCCCTGGTATGCTGTTGCTCCGTGGCTTCTGCGGCTGTTTCTTCGGCAGTTTTTCCGTCTTTTTCGCCCATGGTGATACCTCGCCCCAACGCGGACGTTAGTCGTCCTCAAGCAGATCGTGAAGACGTTTTTCCTTGAAATAGTAGATAAGCGCCACCAGGAAGCCCAGTACGAAAATCACCATACCGGCGTAATAGCTCATTCCGGCGCGGGTATAGCGGATGCGCAGGGTGGCCACATCCTTTTTAGTGCGCAAATCCAGTTCCTTTTGCATATCCGGGCTCAGCTTTTCATCGCCCATGATTTCCTGCATCCGTATCTGGTGCAGCTCGGAGCTGGATTTGTCGATCAGAGGATATTGTTCCTTGAGACTGCTTTGTTGCCAGGCTGCCGAGACGGTCATATACAGGCCCAAAACGATCATCAGCAATCCGACGAACACACCCTTGCTTTTAATGGCATCACTGAGTTTCATGCTTCCGCCTTCTCACGTTTTTTGCCTTTACCGGATTTCATTTTTACGCTGCTTTTTACCAGGGGTACTGCGGCATCGGTGCGGGGCACCTTTTTAAAGCGCACTTCGGCTTTGACCTCAAAGGCCACGCTGGTCAGCACGTTGACCACCTCTTCGGTGACATTCAGCCTGCTTAAAAAATCCCGGACTTCCCGCCCAACCAGTTTTACCACTTCGGTGCGGGCCTTGTCCGTGCTGCTGAGCAGATACTTGACCACATCTTTGGGCAAACCCAAATCCGGTACGATTTGCTTCAAACTACCCTCGGTCTGGTTGATGACATCAAGGCCGGTTATCAGCGCCCGCCGCAAAATGGATTTTGAATCCTGTGGTTTTTCGCTTTGTTCCGCCTGGGGCGGTTCCGGTGCGGGGTCCGCTTTTTTGCGGGTGGTTTTGCGTTTGGCTTTTGTGGGCATTATTTTATCTCCGCATCGACTTTGGTAACCATATTGCTGGTGGTATCGAAACAGGTGCGGTCATCGGTATTGTTGTCGCTGCATTCCGGCGCTCCCAGAATACCGCAGTCATCCAGCCGCTTGACCCGGTCAACATCGTAAAACGCAACGTGAATCTGCGAGCATTCCTGCCGGTCAAAATTACCAACCTGCAGTTTATCCACGCCGGGGCAAAACGCGCCCATGCTTTTTCCGTCAACCCGAAGCTCAACCATTTGTCCGCTCAGATTGGTAAGCACCAGACGATACTCGTCCCGGGTGGGCGCCATCAGCGTTTCAATGTCGCCTTCTCCAATACATTGATTACCACAGCCACCGGCGAAAAGCAATAAACCCAAGGCCACGGATATGTGGATCAAAGCCCCCCAACAGGCAGCGTTGCTGCAATTCCGCGAGGCTAATCCCTCCGCATGCGGAATGGATTGTTCAGTACGATGGTTTCGCTGCGGGCCGGTCCCACCGAAGCAATCACGATGGGAATGCCAGCCAGATCGCTGATGCGGTTAAGATACCGCAGGGCGTTTGGCGGCAGGTCTTCCATATCCCGCGCCTGGGTGATGTCCTCGGTCCATCCCGGCATGTCTTCATATACGGGTTCAACGTCTATCTGTTCCTGGGGATCCATGGGGAAGTAATCCAGGAACTCGCCGTTGAGCTTGTAGCCCACAGCGATGCGAATGGTGTCAAAACCGGTAAGCACGTCCATCTTGGTCAGGGCGATGGAGGTCAGGCCGTTGACCCGCACCGAATGGCGCAGGGCCACCGCATCCATCCAGCCGCAACGGCGGGGACGACCGGTGGTGGCACCGACTTCGTGACCGTTTTTACGCAGCATATCGCCGGTCTCGTCGTGGAGTTCCGTGGGGAACGGCCCTTCGCCTACCCGGGTCACATATGCTTTGGTGATACCCACCACTTCGGTGATATCTTTGGGGCCCACACCGGCGCCGGTCAGAGCGCCACCGGCAATGGTGGGAGAACTGGTAACAAAGGGGAAGGTGCCGTGGTCCGGGTCCAGCAGGGTGCCCTGTGCGCCTTCCAAAAGGATATGGCGGCCGCTGTCCATTTGCTCATGCACCCGCAGCACCACATCGTCCATATAGGGTTTCAGCGTCTCACCCAGTTTGATGTAGCGACCAAGAAAATCGTCGCTCATGGGCTTTTGGCCGTAGAGGTTTTCCAAAAGCGCATTGACCCGGCGGAGGTTGCGCTGCACCTTCTCTTTAAGAACGTCGGGCTGCATCAGGTCCATCAGGCGGATGCCCCGGCGAGCGACTTTGTCCTCGTATACCGGACCGATGCCGCGACCGGTGGTGCCGATCTTCTGTTCGCCCAGAGCGTCTTCGCACAGGCTGTCCAGCACCTTGTGATAGGGCATGATAATGTGGCAGTTACCGCTGAGGCGCAGGCTTTTCTGGCTTTCCAGGTGCCCCTGCTTTTGCAGCATTTCGATTTCTTCCCGCAGCACTTCCGGGTCGATGACCACGCCGGGGCCCACCAGACAGGTGATTCCCTTGTGCAGTACGCCGGAGGGCACGATATGCAACACCACGGTTTTATCATCCACCACCAGGGTATGACCGGCATTGTTGCCGCCCTGATGCCGTACTACGGAATCCGCAAATTCCGTCAGCAAATCAACGATTTTACCTTTGCCCTCATCGCCCCATTGGGCTCCTACCACGATGACGGTTGACATGAAGGCGGCTCCTTTCCTGATTCTGCGCTTGCAGTTCCTTACATTTTTCACTCATAACAAACCTGCACTTTGTACCAGACCTCCACCGTGCTGTCAATGCCCTAAACAGGCCTGTATTGCAGCCATACAGGGGGCATTTATTCATGTAACATCCGGGAATATATCGCCTTTGATTGCCAGAGACGCCCTGCTGCCCGCAGGGATAGCCACTGCACTTTCCTGCGTATTTCCTGCGTTGTGGCGGCAGAAGAACATCAGACTTCCTTACGGCTTTACAGTGACGAATTGTTGGGATATGGTACCAGCACATCTGTTCGATACCGGAGGTAGTTGCCATGGACTGGATCGCCATTGTTGTCGCCCTTGCGGTGGGCGCTGTACTTGGATTCGCCGCAGCCTGGATCACCCGCATTGCCCAGGGAAAAAGCGCCGAAGAACTCGCCGCCAAACTCTTTGCAGAAAACGAACAGCGGCGCAGCGACTCTCAAAACGCCATGATGGACCAGTTGCGGGCCTCCTTTGGCGACCTCAGCCTTCAGGCCCTGAGCCGCTCCACCGAAGAATTTTTGAAACTCGCCGGGGAGCGTCTGTCTCTGGAGCGGGAATCCTCTTCCAAAGAATTAACCGAAAAAAAAGGGCTTATCGACCAACAGCTTGTGCGTATGGGCAAAGGCCTGGACGATGTTTCACAATTGATGCAACAGCTTGAAAAAGATCGTGAAGCAAAATACGGCGCATTGGAACAACAGCTTAAGCAGGCCGGGGAACAAACCGCGAAACTGGCCTCCACCACCAGCGCCTTAAAAGAAGCTCTGGCCAGCAGTCAGGCCCGGGGCCAGTGGGGCGAACGCATGGCGGAAGACGTGCTGCGCATCGCCGGGATGAAGGAAGGTTACAACTACGTCAAACAACAAACTTTGGGCGAATCCCGCACCCGTCCGGATTTCACTTTTATGCTGCCCAAAGATCTCCGGCTGAACATGGACGTAAAATTTCCCCTGGCAAATTACATGCAGTATCTGGAGGCCGACACCGACATGGAGCGGGCCAGCCACCGTGACGTATTCCTCAAGGATGTCCGGCAGCGGATCAAGGAAATCGTAGGCCGTGATTATATCAATCCCGGTCAGCACACCGTTGATTATGTACTGCTGTTTATCCCCAACGATCAGGTTTTCGCCTTTATTAACGAGCAGGAGCGCACCATTCTGGACGATGCCCTGCGGCAAAAAGTTATACTGTGTTCCCCGGTGACCCTTTTTGCGGTGCTGGCGGTGATCCGGCAGGCGGTGGACAACTTTGCCATCGAAAAGGCCAGCGATCAGATGCTATCCATTTTGGGCGAATTCAAAAAGCAATGGGAAAAATATAACAGCAAGGTGGAGGAACTGGGCAAACGCCTCAACAGCGCCCACAAGAGTTTTGAAGACCTCAGCGGCACCCGCACCCGTATGCTGGAACGTCAGATGAACAAACTTGACGATATCCGGGCAAGCCGGGACATTCCCCTGCTGGAAGAAGATTAATCCCTAAAAGGTGTAGACCTGCCACCCCTGCTCCAGATAGGCGGACATGGAGGGATGACCGCTCATGTCATCCAGCAGGGTCAGGCCTTCAGCCTTTGCCGCGTCCAGTGATTCCATTTTGGCGGCGCAGGCTTTGCAGATGCCCCCGATCAGTCCGGCCTCTTTAGCCTTGCGGTACATGGGGGCAAAGGGAGCCTGGGGATTTTCGTGAAACTCACGCACCAGTCTGGTGGCGCTTCCCTCAATAACAATACAGGCTTCATGGCCCTTGGCCTGCAAATCCAGTGCATTGAGCAGCACATGGACAAAACACATGGCCTCTCCGTTAAAGGCAAACAGCGCGGCTTTCATCACAACACTCCTTCAGGATACCAGTTTTTTTTGCTCACATGCCTGCACTATATCAGAGAGTATCCCCCGGCGTCAAAAAGGTTGAGGCAGGTATCGGCGATTTCCGGGTTGTACAACCGTCCCCTGTTTTTCCGTATTTCGCCCAGGGCCATTTCTATGCCCAGCGCAGGCCGGTAGGGGCGATGAGACGCCATGGCCTCCACCACATCCGCCACAGCGATGATCTGGCTTTCAATGAGAATGTCCTCACCCTTCAAACCGTTTGGATAGCCGGTGCCGTCAATGCGCTCGTGGTGCTGCAACACAATGTTGGCAATGGGCCAGGGAAATTCAATGTCTTTAAGGATTTCGTAGCCCGTGACGCTGTGGGCCTTGATGATCTCGAACTCCATGTCAGACAATCTGCCGGGCTTGCTGAGCATTTCCACCGGTACGCCGATTTTGCCGATATCGTGCACCTGTCCCGCCAGCCGCAGGGCGTCGATGCTGTCGGCAGGCAAGCCCATGTTACTGCCAATGGCCCGGGCCAGATCCGCCACCCGGTGCTGATGACCGGCGGTATAGGGATCGCGGCTTTCTACGGTGCGGGCCATGGCCTCAATGGTGCCACCCAGGGTCTTGCGAAGTTTTTCCAGGGTCTGCTGTAGTTCGCTTTCCATGTTCTTGCGTTCGCTGACATTGCGGGCAATGCCCAGCAGCACGTCTTTGCCTTCTATTTTCAAAGGGATGGACCGCACTTCCACATACACCCTACGCCCCTTGCTATGAAGCAACTCAAGCTCATAGGGCTCGCCACTGCCTTCCCGAACATGTTGCGCATGGGCCCGGCGAACATGAGAGATATACTCCGGGGCCACCAGCCCCATATCCATCACCGAGTTGCCCACCAGTTCATCGGCGCTGTAGCCCAAAAGCAGTTCTGCGGCACGGTTTACCTTTTGCAGTGTGCCGTCAAAATCCAGCATAAAATAGGGGTCCGGGGCATAGTCAAACAGCGAGGTCAGGTATTGCCGGGAGGCCAGCAACTCATGTTCCAGATGATGGCGGTGCAGGGCCACGGACAAGAGTTTCACAAAGGCAACCACCGCCTGAGCATTTGTAATTTCTGCGCCATTGCGGGTCACAATGCCCAGACTGCCACAGATTTGGCCCTTCCAGCGGACGCCCGCCACATATGCTTTGTGTACGTCAAGCTCCTGCGAAAGCTTCTGCACTGCTGCGGGCTCCAGCATGCCAAGACAAAAAGATTCCATACCGCCGGGAAGCGACAGCAGATGATCCTGATTCATGCCCCCCACCGCATAATCCGGTATCGGCAGGCTGTTACCCACCAGACTTTCCAGGGATTGACGTACAACCGGGCTGTCATCACTGCGGAGGCCAGCAAGAGCCTCCACACGCCCCATGCCACTGGCAGTGTTGACACTGGTCAACACCACAATGCTGCCGGGAACCAGCAGCGTTGCCTGACGGGCAAGGTAGGAATAGATATTATCCTGAGGATCAATGGAAAGGCAGCCAATGGCCGTCTCAGCCAAAACACCCAATGCGCCGGACGCGTCTTCTTTGTTGAGCTCCTTGATGTATGTTTCCACCATGGTCGCACATCCTTTCCCACAAATTGTTGCAGCTTACAACAGAATAACATTAGTATTACTGCAGAAGCTCCTCTATCCATCCATGTATGATTATACACTCACTTCTAACTTACGTCAAATATTGCCCTTTTGACGCTTTGCGCAGATGTCCCAAATCGAGAAATTTTCGTATTGGCACGTAAGTGCCGTAATACTATACGCTATTTCCATTGACGCAACACATAAAAAAAGCACACCGCATGGGTGTGCTTTTCCTGAATTGAGACGAAAGGGATTATCAGAAAATTAATTATCCCACTGGGCCGGGGCCTGGAAGAACATTTCAACGTTGCGCTCGTCTTCCGGACCCGGATTTTCATCGGGGCACCAGCCGGTCTGAACATCGATGAGGGACACGGTGCGGGCTTCCCAGGCAAGGTCGCCGGGCTGTGCCACAAAGTCCATGACCACGGTCTTCATGCTGTATACGCCCTCGCCCCATTCCCGCAGTTCATACAGACGGGTCTGCATGGGGTAATCCGCCAGAGAGGAGACCTGAATTTCCCAGTAGCCGTTCTCCGGGGTGCTTTTGTCCGGGGACTCGTGGGCCACGGTGTAGACATGGTTTTCGTGGTGGTGACCACCCAAATACGCGATAACATTGGGGTATTCATGCAGCAGGGCTGCGAATTCCTGGCCGCCGTAATATTTGTCCGGCTTGCCGTCGTCCTGCATGGAATCGATGGGATGATGGCCCGACAGAATCACGAACATGTGATTTTCCATGGCCGCGTCCAGTTCCGGGATAATAAAGTCGTCGATCTGGTCCTTGCTCAGCACGCCGTTGACATAGCTGAACTGGCCCTCAAAGCCGTAAGAACGGAAGGTGGTGTCAACCACGATAAAGCGCACCGGAGCGCCGTTGGGGGCGTCAAAGGCGTAGTAGCCCTTGTTCTGGTCCAGGTTTTCCTGGGTAAAGCCGTGCCCATCGGGTTCGCCGGGAGCGTTGAGGATTTCCGCGATAAACTCTTCATGGAACAGGTATTCACGGGCCGGGTCTGCCACCCCCTCGGTGGTGACTTCCCAGGTTTCGCCGTCACGGGTGCCCAGCACCGCGTAGTCGCCGATAACCTCGATCTTGGCGTCGGCGGTGATTTCCGCGTTGCCCATGACCAGTTCGTCGTGGTTACCAAAGGCAAAATACCAGGGAATATCAAGGCCTGCGGCCTCAAAGGGGTCCTGGGGATCGTTGCCCGGGCCCGGGATGTGATCGTTGTCAACGCCGCTGTCGCAGTGGACTTCGCCGCCGTGCAGAATGGTGGTGAGCCAGTCCACTTCGTTGATCTGGGCCGAGTCGGTGGTGTCGCCGGAAATCATAAGGAAATCAAGACCATGCTGTTTGTTGTAGGCGTTGAGGGTGCGGATGGCGGCGTCAAAGACCTGACAGGAGTAGGGATCCTGGGGACGCAGGGCCGAGTCCAGGCTGGGCACATCCATCATGGCGGTGCGGGTTACGCTTTCCATGTCGCAAATATGCACGTCCGAGGTATGGGCAAAGCTCAGCACCTTCTGGCCTTCGCCAGCGTTGGGACGGGCGGTGCCCAGGTCTTCATAATCCACGGCATCCAGGCCGGGACCTTCCTGTACTTCACCGAAACCATTGTCTTTTGCCGCTTTAATGGATTCGCCGCCATTGGCGTACAGGGCCGGGTTTTCGCACCATGCCGGGGCATCGCGACCTTCGCAGGTTTCTTCAGGAGGATGCATGGCGGGTTTTACCGGCACCAGAGTGACTTCCTCAGTGGTTTTGGCAACAATTTCGTCCACATCGCCGTCGGTGGGGACAGGATCGGAGCCGTCATCGTTGCAGCCGATGGCCGCCATCATCAGTATGGCCAGAATGCCGCTTAGCAGTGCCGAATATTTCATGAATCTGCTCTCCTTACTGTGGGAACCGGGGAATAATACTGTATAAACCGAATAAACCGAAGGTGTCTCCGGCGTTTAAACTACACTTCTCTAACCTTTACCGCACAATATGCTAGCATTAATGAAATATTTTTCAAACAAAAACATTGGGGGGTAAATGAGGGGGGGAATTACATAAATGGCACACCTCAATGTAATGGAAACCCTAATTAAGTTTGGACTTGCTATCCCGCACCACAACAACAGGCCTTGAACCCTGACGCGGCGCGTTAACTGTCAATTTTATTTTACTAAAGAGTGACACAAACATCGTAAATGGAAAATTTTCCTCGGGACGAACTTTTAAAAACTCGGGACGCGCCCGGTCGCTCCACGGGCCCGCCTCGGGAAAATGACGCGCAAAAATGGGCTAAAATCAATATAAAAACGATATATAGCAAAAAAATCGGAATTTGGGCCCGT
>Ga0070729_10001557_pt1 | contig 34218 bp, 29 predicted proteins | sample tdDd472_FD_66725 | JGI IMG/M metagenome (GOLD analysis project Ga0070729, IMG submission 66725) | Marine sediment microbial communities from the Atlantic coast under amendment with organic carbon and nitrate - tdDd47.2 | ecosystem: Environmental > Aquatic > Marine > Coastal > Sediment | place...
ACCGCGCGGGTTCCGGACCCGGGTTCGCGCAGCACCCAGGGAACGCGGAGCAGGTCCTCGGGGTTTTCGGGCGGCGACGAGGCCCACGCATGACCGGGGGCGACGGCGAGCGCCAGGCTGTCGCCCGGGATCGGCTTCACACTGAGCGACGGGTCGGCAACCTCGCCTTCGACAACCCCGATGTCGACCACAGCATCGCGGACGAGATCCTTGATTGTCGCGGTGTTGCCGGTGGTCAGTTCCAGGTCGAATCCGGGATAGGCGGCATGAAAGGTGGCCATCCGCCTTGGCAGCCAGTAGCTCGCGACCGTCTGGCTGGCCGCCAGCCGCAACTGCCCCGTGCGAAGCCCGGCCAGGTCGGACAGGAGGCGTTCGGCCTGTTCCGCCCGCTTCAGGACAGCGCGGGCCTCGACCATGAAGAGCCACCCCGCGCTGGTCAGAACGATCCGCCGCCCGACCCGATCAAACAGGGTCACCGAATGCCGGTTTTCCAGCGCGGCAATGGCGGCACTTACGGCGCTTTGGGTCAGGTTCAGCGCCGTTGCGGCCCTTGTCACGTGTTCACGTTCCGCAACGGCGAGGAAAATGCGCAACTGTTCGAGCGTCATTCCACCATCAAAACCAGACCCAACCCGAAAAGGGAAATGAAAACCCAGCTTGCCGCCGCGAGCATCGCAGGGCGGGGCCCCTTGGCGGCCAGCCCGCCCAGGTGCGTCTGCAGCCCCGTCGCCGCGAGCGCGACGGCCAGGAGAACCTGGGTTGCGACCCCGGCGACCTGTTTGACGTTGCCCTGCACCAGGCCTGTGCTGGCGATCCCGACCATCGCGATGAACCCGATGACGAACCAGGGCATCGGCGGCGCGGCGTTCCCGGCCACCTGCCCGCTGCGCCGCATGCGGCGCGCTTCCGCCATCCCGAGGGCCAGCACCACCGGGGCCAGCATCACCACACGTGCCAGTTTGGCGACGGTGCCGACCTCGCCGGCTTCCGACCCCATGGCAAAGGCCGCGCCGGCAACCTGGGCGACCTCATGGATTGTCGCCCCGGCCCACAGTCCGAACGTCGCAGGCGCCATGCCGGCCGCCGTGGCAAAGGCAGGCATCGCGACCATCGACAGCGAACCGAAAACGGTGACGCAGGCCACCGCATAGGCGACATCCTCGTCATCCGAGCCCACCACCGTGTTCGCGGCGACCACGGCCGAGGCGCCGCAGATCGAACTGCCCGCCGCGATAAGCTTGGTCAGGCCGGTATCGACCTTCAGCAGCCGCCCCAGCCAGACCGTGAAGCCGAAGGTCGCGGCCAGCGTGAACAGGATAACGATCCCCCCGGCCCCACCGATCGCAACCAACTGGCTCAGCGTCAGTTGCAGACCCAGCAACACGATGCCGGCCCTGAGAACGCGCCTGACGCCGAATTTCACACCCTCGACAGCCCCCTGCGGTGTTCCGATCAGATTGTTGACTGCCATGCCCAGCAGGAGGGACAGGATCAGCGGGCTGATTGCGCCGATCCCTAGCACTGCTCTGAGCGCAAAACCCGCCCCGGCGATCGCAATCGAAAGCGCCAGACCGGGTATGATCCCTTGAAATGCGTTGCGCAGGACAGCGTTGCGCCCCGCGCGCCCGCCGGTTTCGGTGAATGGGGGAGTTCCTGTGTGAGCATGTTCCATCTGGACCGCCTCTGTTCAGTTTCGTTCGAGGTCGGTGGTTAGAAGATTGCGATTCACAAATCCAACTGGTTATTTTGCTCATTACAATCGACTAAATCGATGATATGTTGCCTACTCCCTGTCAACGCGGCACCGTAGGACCGCAACAGGTCGGCTGCAGTGATCCGGGGGACCGGAGGCATGGTAACCCCGCCGGGAGGATGATTTCCGGTCTGGTCCTGAAGGTCTCGGATGGGCCGGAATTCGTTGTGACGGGGGACGAACGGCCCCTACCCCGCCTCAGGCCGGGTTTGTCGGGCGGGGGACCAATTCCCAACCTTCGGCACCCTTCCTGACCGCTGCATGGGCCGGTACCGTCGCCAGAACCGGACGCTGATTTTCACCCAACTTCCTGGGTGCGCAGCGCCTGCGCCTTTCGCATGCTCGGCGCGGGGCGCGTCGGCGGCGGCTTGCGGCGCTGAAGATCACTGTTGCTTTTTTACATCAATTATGATAATTCAAACATCTGTACAGATGTTCAAAAGCACAGACTTTCTGATCCCACGGACAAGACATGATCACGGGACCCCAGATCAAGGCAGCACGGATGCTTCTGGCGATCGACCAGAAGAAGCTGGCCGAGCTTGCCGGGCTTTCGGTGCCGACGATCCAGCGCATGGAAGCCAAGTCTGACACGGTCGGAGGTGCGGTCGACAGCCTGACCCGGGTGGTCGAGGCCATCGAACGCGCCGGCGTTGAACTGATCGGGGATGGCGCCGAGAGCCGCGGCGGGGGGCGCGGGGTAAGGCTGGTCCAGCCCGCCGCAAGCTGGCGCACCGAAGATCGATCCACTTCCGGAGGCGGGGAATGATCGGGGCCGGTCTCACGATTGTCGGGCTTCTGCTGGTCCTGTCGCTTGCGGCCGCGGTCCTCCCGAACGGCCCCAAGACCCCGGTTCTCGTCTACGGGGCAAGCACGGCGCTCTGCAGCGGGCTCGCCGCCATCGGTTTTTCCGCGCTGGCGGCATCGGCTGACCCCGTCGGGCTGATCCTGCCGATCGGATTGCCCTGGCTGGGGGCGCATTTCCGGATCGACGGGCTGTCGGCCTTCTTTCTCCTGCTGCTCGGGATCGGCGGGGCCGCCGCAAGCCTTTATGCGATCGGCTACGGCCGGCACGAGCACGAGCCGCATCGGACCCTGCCCTTCTATCCGGGGTTCCTCGGCGCCATGGCGGTGGTGATCCTGTCCGATGACGCCTTTACCTTTCTGTTGTCTTGGGAGGTGATGTCGTTGTTGTCCTGGGCGCTGGTGCTGACCCATCACCGCGCCGAGGACACCCGGCAGGCCGGCTACCTCTACCTGGTGATGGCGGGCTTTGGCACCATGGTCCTGCTCCTGGCTTTTGGCCTGATGGCGGGCAGCGGCGGCAGTTACGACTTTGCCGCCATCCGCGAGACCGGGCGGAACGAGATGCTTGCCGCCGCCGTGCTGATGCTGATGCTGCTGGGCGCGGGGTCCAAGGCCGGGCTGATGCCGATGCATGTCTGGCTGCCTGTTGCCCACCCCGCGGCGCCGAGCCATGTCTCGGCCCTGATGAGCGGGGTCATGACGAAAGTTGCGATCTACGGCTTCGTACGTGTCGTCTTCGACCTGCTGGGCCCCCTCCCTTGGTGGGCGAGCCCGGTGGTGATCGTGGCGGGCGCGCTCACGGCGGTGATCGGGATCCTGTTCGCGATCAACGACGGCGACGGCAAGCGGGTGCTGGCCTGGTCGACGATCGAGAACGTCGGGATCATCTTCGCCGGGCTCGGGCTCGCTGTCGCTTTCCGCGCCAACGCGATGCCGGGGCTGGCGGCGCTGGCGATGACCGCGGCGCTGATCCATGCCATGAACCACATGCTGTTCAAGAGCCTTCTGTTCATGGTCGCCGGCGCGGTGCTGAACGCCACCGGGCGGCGTGACCTCGATGCCCTCGGCGGGCTGATTCACCGGATGCCGGTCACCGCGGCCCTGGCGCTGGTGGGAGTCACGGCGATTTCGGCCTTGCCGCCGCTCAACGGTTTCGTGTCCGAATGGCTGATGTTCCAGTCGGTGCTGCAAAGTCCGCAACTGGCGCAGCCGGGGTTGCAGTTCCTCGTTCCCGCGGCGGGCGGTGTCTTGGCGCTGACCGCCGCTCTTGCCGCCACCGCCTTTGTGCGTTTCTTCGGGGTCATCTTCCTGGGCCGGGCGCGCAGCGACCCGGCGGCGGCGGCGAGCGAAGTGGATCGCTGGTCACTGGGGGCGATGGCCGGGCTGGCCGCGTTGTGTATCCTGGCCGGCGTGCTGCCCGGCCTCCTGATCGATTTCGTCGGCCCCGCGGTCGAGATCGCGTCCGGTGACCGGCTGGTATCGCAGGCCTCAAACGCCTGGTTCACACTGGTGCCGCTGCCGCAGATCGACAGCAGTTACAGCGGCTTCCTGGTCATGGCGTTTGTCGCGATCGTCGGTGGCGGTGCGGCCTGGACCGTGCACCGGATCGCGTCGCGCGGGGTGCGCCGTGGCCCGGCATGGGATTGCGGTTTTCCGAATGCCGATCCGATCACGCAATACGGGGCCGGAAGCTTTGCCCAACCGATCCGGCGCTCGTTCGGGCCGGTCGTCGCTGCGCGCGAGACGGTGTTCATGCCGCCGCCCGGAGATCCATCCGCCGCGCGCCACGCCGCCAGCACCACCGATCTGGCCTGGCGGCACCTTTACACCCCGCTCATCGCATTGGTCGGGGCCCTGGCGACGCGCGCCAACAGTCTGCAATTCCTCACCATCCGGCGCTACCTGAGCCTGGTCTTCGGCACGCTGATCCTCCTTCTGGTCGGTCTTGCGACATGGAACTGATCGGCAATCTCCTCCTGCAAGGGGTCCAGATGTTCCTGGTCCTTGTGCTCGCGCCGGGGCTGACCGGGCTGGTGCGCAAGGCAAAGGCGCGGCTGACCCGCCGCAGGGGGGCGTCGGTGCTCCAGCCCTACCGCGATCTGTGGCGGCTGATGCAAAAGGAGGTCATCCTCGCCGATAACGCATCATGGCTGTTCCGGGTGTCGCCCTATATGATCGTTGCCGCGACCTGGGTCGCGGCGTCGCTGGTCCCGACCTTTGCGATCGGGCTGGAATTCAGCTGGACCGCCGACTTCATCGCCATCGTCGCCCTTCTGGGCAGCGCCCGGTTCTTCCTCGCGCTTGCCGGCATGGACGTGGGCACGAGCTTTGGCGGCATCGGCTCTTCGCGCGAGATGATGATCGGCGCCTTTGCCGAGCCGGCGATGCTGCTCGTGGTCTTCACGGTCTCCCTCGTCGCGGGGTCGACGCAGCTTTCCAATGTCGTGGCCTTCATGCAGTCCGACGCCGTGGGCGTCCGCGTGTCGCTGGCCATGGCGCTTGTGGCGCTGGTGATCGTCGCGCTCGCCGAGAACGCCCGTATCCCGGTCGACAACCCGGCCACGCATCTGGAACTCACGATGGTGCACGAGGCGATGGTGCTCGAATACTCCGGCCGCCACCTGGCGATGATCGAACTTGCCGCGTCGCTGAAACTGCTGCTCTACGTGGCGCTGATCGGGGCGATCTTCCTGCCGTTCGGGATCGGACCTGCCGGCACCGGGTTTGCCGGGCTTGCCGCCGGGCTGGTGTTCTTTCTGGTCAAGCTGGTCGGCGGAGGCCTGCTGCTGGCGGTGCTGGAAACCTCGGTTGCCAAGATGCGGGTCTTCCGGGTTGCGGAATTCCTTGGCGCGGCGCTGATGCTGGGCCTGCTCGGCACGCTTCTGCTCTTTGTCTCGAGGAGCCTCTGATGCCCGACCTCGCCTTCGACATCGCGCATATGCTGGCCGGCAGCCTCGTGCTGGTCAGTTTCATGATGATCTATCAGGACCGGCTCTCTGCGCTACTGAACACCTTCGCGCTACAGGCCCTCCTTCTGGCTGCCGCGGTCGGCTGGCAGGCCTACATTCAGGGCGCGAGCCACCTTTATGCCTCGGCCGGCATCGCGCTGGTCTTCAAGGCGATCATCGTGCCATGGGCGCTGCACAAGATGATCCAGAGGCTTGGTATCCATCGCGAGGTCGAAACCGTCGTCGGCGTCGTGCCGACCATGCTGGCGGGCATGGGGCTGGTGGCGCTGTCGATCCTGCTGATGCTGCAACTGACCGAAACCGCCGAAAGCGCCCTGGCACGCGAGGATCTGGCCTTTTCGCTGTCGGTGATCCTGCTGGGCATGTTGATGATGGTCACGCGGCGCAACGCCGTCAGCCAGGTCGTCGGCTTCATGTCGCTGGAAAACGGGCTGATCCTGGCGACCACGGGCGCACAGGGCATGCCCTTTGTCGTCGAGATATCCGTGGCCTTCTCGGTCCTCATCGCCATGATCGTCATCGGGGTGTTCCTGTTCCGCATCCGCGAACGGTTCGACTCGGTGGACACCGAGGCGATCGAGCATTTCCGCGGGGAGAAACGATCATGAGTTTCGATCCCCCGTCCCTGGTCCTGATCGTCCCGGCCGTCGCGGCGGCGATGCTGGCGCTCATGCCGAGCTACCGCGCCAGCGCGTGGATCAATGTCGCCGCAAGCCTGCTGACCTTTCTGGCGGCGGCATCGCTGTTTGTCGTCGAGCGCCCGGAGGCCGGCGATTACCTGCATGTGGACGACCTCAATATCGTTTTCATCGTGCTCAACACCTTCGTCGGCCTGACCGCCGCAGTGTTCTCGGCGAGCTATATCGGGCACGAATTGCAGACCGGTCGGGTAACCCCGGCGAACCTGCGGTTCTACCATGCCATGTACCAGGTCATGATGTTCGGCATGAACCTGGCGCTGGTGTCGAACAACATCGGCCTGATGTGGGTCGCTGTCGAACTGGCGACCCTGTCGACGGTTCTGATGGTCGGGCTGTATCGGACGCACGAGGCGCTCGAAGCCGCCTGGAAATACTTCATCCTCGGATCGGTCGGCATCGCGCTGGCGCTGTTCGGCACCATTCTCATCTACATGGCGGCGCAACCGATCCTGGGCGAGGGCCTGCCGTCGATGGTCTCGAGCAAGCTGATTGCCTCGGCCGCGGAACTCGACCCGAAAATGCTGAACGTGGCCTTCGTCTTCCTGATCGTGGGCTATGGAACCAAGGTCGGACTGGCGCCGTTCCATGCCTGGCTGCCGGATGCCCATGCCGAGGGCCCCACCCCGATCTCGGCGGTGCTGTCCGGGCTTTTGCTGAACGTCGCGCTCTACGTGGTCCTGCGCTTCAAGATGCTGATGGCAGCGAACGAGACCGCCCTGGCGCCGGGGCCGCTGATGGTCGCCCTCGGCCTGCTGTCGCTCGTTTTCGCGGCGGCGATGCTCTATCGGCGCCGCGACATCAAGCGGCTGTTCGCCTATTCCTCGATCGAGCACATGGGGATCATCGTCTTTGCCTTCGGCATGGGCGGCGCGCTGGCCAATTTCGCGGGCCTTCTGCACATGGTGATGCACAGCCTGACCAAATCGGCGATCTTCTTCGCCGTCGGCAGCATCGCGCAGATCAAGGGCACCCAGCGGCTGGCAGATATCCGTGGCCTGACCCAGAGCCACCCGCTGCTCGGCTGGGGCCTGGTGATCGCGGTTCTGTCAATCGCGGGCATGCCGCCGTCGGGCGTGTTCATGAGCGAGTTCCTGGTGGTGACGACAAGCTTTTCGCGCGCGCCGATCCTCGCGCTCGTCCTGGTGTTCGGACTGGTGCTCGCCTTCGCGGCGCTGCTCCTGCACCTGACCGGCGTCGCCTTCGGCGAGCCCTCGGGCGAAGACGAACCCCTGCACAGCACCCTGGTTCCGCTCTGGCTGCACCTGGCGCTGATCATGCTGATCGGGCTGCACATGCCGGGGCCGATGGTCGAATGGTTCCGCTCCGTCGCGGCGCTTTTGGGATGAGGCCGAGATGAGCAGACCCCCCAAACTCCTCTGGACCCGGTCACGCGACTTTCGCGCGCTCCCGTTCCAGGTCTCCGACGTTCCCCCGGCCGGCTGGACGGCACTGGGAACCCTGTTGGCCGAGGGAAAGATCACCCTGCTCGGCCTCTGGGCCGAGGCCCCCGGGGTGGCGATGGCGCTATACGACCCGGCAACCCGGCGTGTCGCCGTGACGCGGGTCAGGTCCCGGCGCGGCGCAGTGCCGTCGATCGGGGCCAGCCACCCGCCGGCGCAGCGGCTCGAACGCGCCGCGGCCGATCTGACCGGGCTGCGCTTCGAGAACGCCCCGGACCCGCGCCCATGGCTGGATCACGGCCGCTGGGACATCGCGCATCCGCTGGCGGGCGGCGCCCCCCATCCCGGCCAGCCGCCCTATGCCTTCCTGCCCGTCAAGGGCGAGAGCCTGCACCAGGTCCCGGTCGGCCCGGTTCATGCCGGGACCATCGAACCCGGGCATTTCCGCTTCACCGCCCAGGGCGAAACCGTCGTGCGCCTCGAAGAGCGGCTCGGCTATGTCCACAAGGGGATCGAGCGGCTGATGCAGGGCGCCGACCTGGCCCGCGGTGCCGAACTGGCCGGCCGGGTATCGGGCGACAGCACCGTCGCCTATGCCTGGGCCTTTGCCCAGGCCGCCGAGGCGGCGCTGGAAATCGAGGTTCCGGCCCGGGCGTTTTTCCTGCGCGGGATCATGGCGGAGCTCGAGCGGCTGGCCAACCACCTCGGAGATTTCGGTGCGATCTGCAATGATGCCGCCTTTGCGATGATGCTGGCACAGGCCAGCGTCTTGCGCGAAGAGGTCCTGCGCGCGGCCAGGGATTGTTTCGGCCACCGCTTCATGCGTGACCGCATCGTGCCAGGCGGGGTGACGGCAGACCTCTCCGCGGAGGGCGCATCGCGGCTTCGCGCGCTGTTGGATCGCATTCGCGACCGTTTCCCGGTCCTGGTCGATCTTTACGACAATACCGCCTCTCTGCTCGACCGGACCGTGGGCACCGGATGGTTGAGCCCGACGCTGGCAGGGCAATTCGGGGCGGGCGGTTTCGTCGGGCGCGCGTCGGGGCGCGATTACGATACCCGCCGCGATCTGCGCTATGCCCCCTACGACATGGTGCAGGTCGAGGTGGCCGGGCGGAAGGAAGGTGACGTGAACGCCCGTGTCTGGATCCGCATCAAGGAGGTGGAACACAGCCTCGGGCTGATCACCCAGATGCTCAACACCCTTCCCGCGGGGCCGATCCTTGCCGAGCCGGTCTCACTTGGAGAGACCCGATCCGGCCTCGGTCTTGTCGAGGGGTTTCGCGGCGACATTCTTGCCTGGCTGTCGCTTGACGCGGACGGGCGTATCGCACGCTGTCACATGCGCGACCCGTCCTGGTTCCAGTGGCCGCTGTTGGAAGCCGTCATCGAAGGCAACATCATCGCCGATTTCCCGCTCTGCAACAAATCGTTCAACTGCTCCTACTCGGGGCACGATCTTTAGAGGCTCATATGCGCAGGTTCATTCTAGAAGGTCTGATCGGGCGCGCGCTGACCGAAACCGCGCCGGGGCCGGACGCCGAGGCGCTGGAACAGATCGCAGCCTCACTGTCGGCCCGCGCCCGCAAGCGGCTGGGCCGCAGCCTGGCGATCCGCCAGGTCGATGCCGGGTCCTGCAATGGCTGTGAGCTTGAAATCAACGCCCTGTCGAACCCCTATTACGACCTGGAACGTTTCGGGCTGCATTTCGTCGCCTCGCCGCGGCATGCCGACGTTCTGATGGTCACCGGCCCCGTCACCCGGAACATGGCCGAGGCGCTGCAGCGCACCTACAACGCAATGCCGGCACCAAAATGGGTGATCACGGTCGGCGACTGCGCGCTGGATGGCGGATGTTTCGCCGGCAGCTACGCGATCACGGGGGGCGTGTCCGACGTCGTCCCGGTCGATATTCACGTTCCCGGCTGCCCACCGGAACCTGTAAAACTGCTGTCGGCGCTATGCGCCATGATTGCCGGCAACTAGGGCAACAGCCGGCCCTGAACAGGTGATACAAAATGTTCAGCGTGTTTCCGTCGGGGCTCTTCGCGGCCAATTTGCAGGCGATCCTTGTCGTGACGATCACTGCTGTCTTTTTGCTGATCGCCTGCCTGCATGGCGCGCCGCAAGGACAACCGCCGCTAGCTGTCGATGAGGCCTCGGCCGCCAAATGGATGGCCAACCACGCGGGCCTATTGCGGCATTTCTTCCTGTTGTCCGCGATCAGCCTGGTCGTGGCGAGGAAGAGATTTTTCACGCGTCACTGGAGGACCCTGCGCCATGAGGCGCACAGGCTCAGCCCGATCACCCCGAACCGAGAGGTGCATTCGATACACGCTCAACTCGTCGTGGCGACCATTGCCTTTGCGATAGCAACGCTGCAATCCCCGCCGGATTTGGTGGTTGCCCTCCTGAGCCCCTTGGGCCCCCCCTGGATCTCGACCGCATTATGGTCCGGGACGATGAGCATCGTGACAGCGGCGTTCTTGGCCTGCGCGGTTTCGGCACAGCGCGCCCGGTGAAGACGGTTGTCCCTGTTGTCAGATGGAGTCGAACCCGTCTCTGCCTGCCCGGACTCGCTGCCTCTTCTGCGGCGCAGAGATCGCGTCCATCGGTCAGAGCGGCAGCACGGTTCCGTTTGAAATCTGATATGGAGGGGAGGCAGCGCTCCGAATTGAAATGGTCGTAAATCGAGGCGTGAACGGCAGCGAATTTCTGCAGGTTTCGCTGCCGCCGAAAGCGCAACATCGCAGGTGACCGTCGTCGCAAAGGCAAGTGCGAATTCTCAGCCCTTCAGTTCAACCGGCGCCCTGTTTCCTGGCGTTGACCGGCGCCGATGCCACTGGAACCGCACGGCCTCGTGGCTGGCGTGGGTGCGGCGTTCGTGCTGCTGAACTTCAACGTGACGCACGTGAAAGCGGAAATCTGACGTATGCCACCATCGACAACAGGATGACCTCGCGGCTCGTACGAAAGTTGCGGCTTGGATTGTATAGGTCATGATCGGATGTCACCTGTCCGCCCCGCCCAGCTTACCCCCATCGCCTCGACAGGACCGGGTCCACATACGTCACGCAATACAGCGCCTCATGGCTCCGGCACCGGAGGATGGACGAAAAGCGATTTCGCGGCTTCGGTCCGGAAGAAGGCAGTACAGCATTGAGCGAACGCGAGAGCGTTCCGACCAAGCCCCCCTCCCTTCCGTGTCGCAAGGACGATACGGGGCACATGGTGCTGCGGCACGATCGGGCGGCAGGCGACCTCCAGGCCGGAATAGGTCCGGTCGGTAAGCGGCTTGATGTTCAGAACCGCAACCCCGAGATTGGCCGCCACCGCGCTGCGCACCATCTCGAAGGAGGCAACGCGCCGGATGTCGCGCGGTCTCAGGCCGGCCCGCTCGAAAAGGCCGACGGCATATCGGCTCGATTGCGGCAGGTTCAAGAGCAGCAATGGGCGGTCGACCAATTGTTCCAGCGAAACAACGTCCTGCCGTGCAAGCGGATTGCTTGCGGCAACAACGGCATGCGGTGGGGCGTCGGCGAGGATTTCGAGCTCGAAATCCTCGGGCATACCATTGTCATATGACAAGAGCAGATCGACCATGCCTGACCTGAGATCGTCCTGAATCCCGATCATGTCTCCCTCCCGCAGGTTCACGACAATGCCTGGGTGGCGCGTCTGCATGTCACGGATCACCTGCGGCAGGATGTTGGGCGACAGGGAGCTGAAACAGGCGACCTCGACGCCGCCTTCGAGGTGGTCGCCCTCCGTCGTGAGTTCGCTCTGGAAGGCGCGAACCTCGTCAAGTAGCCGAATGGTGCGTTCGATTGCGCGCTTGCCATCGGTCGTCAGGGCCAACCCGCTTGCCCGCTGGCGGACAAAGACATGGATGCCAAATTCCTCCTCGAACTTGTCGATGGCGAGGAAAACGGAGGACGGGGATACATTGAGCATCCGTGCCCCGCCTGAAACCGAGCCTGCGCGCGCGGCGGCGACGAGGTATTCGAGTTGGCGCAAGGATGAATTCATACAGGAATTGTATAAGGCTTACGTAAAAATAGCAATTTGTGTTCTTATCGGGAGCGGCTAGGCTGATGCACGCCAAGAGGATCGCAGCTGTGGGAGGTTGGCCGCGTGATTGACTTGCAGGTCGCTTCGGCGGCAACCCATTCCATCGACTGTATCTGGCGGGGACCGGCGGCCCTGGGAGAAAGCCCCTTGTGGGACCATCGTTCGGGCCGGCTCTACTGGATCGACAGCCTGGCGCACCGGATCTGGTTCCGGTGCGAAGTCAGCGGCGAAATCGCCAGCTGGGAGCAACCGGGCGTCGTCGGCAGCATCGGCTTGTGCAAGGGCGGCGGGTTGGTCGCGGCCATAGACAACATGGTTGGTCTGGTGGATGCGGAAACTGGCGTCTTCACAGCCATGGGCGATCCGGTTCCGCTGCCTGAGGGCGCGCGCCTGAACGATGGCAAGGTGGATCGGGCCGGTCGGTTCTGGTGCGGCTCGATGAACGCGCGATTCGACGCCGCGATCGCCGAGCTCTATCGCTTCGACGCCGACCTGGCGTGGCAAAAGATGGACAGCGGGTTCGTGGTATCCAACGGCATCGCGTTTTCGCCAGACGACCGTTTCCTTTATTTTTCGGACAGCCGTTCCGATCGGTCGTTCCTCTACGACTTTGACCTCACCCGCGGAACGATTGCGCGCCGCAGGCCCTTTGTGGACACCGGCGCCTACGACGGACGCATCGACGGTGCCGCGGTAGACCGGGACGGAAACTATTGGGCGGCCCTGTTTGACGGATGGGCTGTCGGCTGTTTCGACCCCGAAGGCCGGCTTACCCGCAGGATCGCGTTGCCGGTGCGCTGCCCGACCATGTGCACTTGGGGCGGGACGGAATTTGACCGGCTCTATGTCACCTCGGCCACGTTCCTGATGGACCCGGAGGAAAGCGCAGCGCAGCCGCTTTCGGGGGGATTGTTCGAAATCACCGGGCTCGGCACAATCGGCCTGCCCGAACCGGAATTCGGCGCCGAAGGGAGCGGAGCCGGACACGCCCCTTGACGGGGGCCCAATGACAAAAGGGAGGAAATAACATGACTTTCGAAAGACTTGGAGTTGTCGGCTTCGCACTGATCGGTGCGCTTATGCTGTTCGGGTTGACGCAGGCTGTGTCCGCCGAACCGCGAGTGACATTGCAGTTCGCGCACTGTTGCCCGGCCGAGCACACCTATGGGATCTATGCCCATCAGTTCGCGGATCGCGTCGCCGAAAACTCGGATGGCGAAATCGCCATAGAAGTCCTGGACGGTGGTGTCCTAGGCAGCGAACAGGCCATCGCGCAGAAGGTGCAGCTTGGGGTGGTGGCAATGGGCGGCATCACCTCGAACAACGTGGCGCAATTGGCGCCGTCGCTGAACGTTCTGGTCCTGCCCTACATGCTGGACGGGGTCGATGACCTGACCGGAGAGGGCGGGCTGTTGCGGTCGGGGGCCTATCGCGACGCTATGAACGAACGGGTGCTGGCCGAAAGCGGCAGCCTGAAGGTGATCGGCGGCTTTACCAATTCCTTCAGATCGATTTTCGCAAAGGACCAGTGCATCGACTCGATCGATGACCTCCAGGGGCTGAAAATCCGGGCGCCGAAGAACCCGGTGATGACGGCGATGTGGGACAGCTGGGGGGTGTCCACCTATCCCATCGCCTGGGGCGAGACATTCGGCGCGGTGGCGACCGGGGTTGTCGACAGCTTTGACAGCCCGACCGACGTGATCCTCAACATGGGCTTTCACGAGCACATCAAATTCGTGACCGAGGCCAGTTATCTGCCCCTGGCCGCCGTGGTGATCGTCAACAACGACATCTTTCTGGGTCTCAGCGAAGCCGATCGGGCGGTGCTGTTGAAATCCGCCGATGAAGTCGACCAGTCGCACGCCGCCTATGTTGCCGCGAACGTCGACCGGGTGCGCAAGGAACTGACCGAAAACCATGGCGTGACGTTCTGCAAGCTCAAGGACGCCGAGGTTTGGAAGGAAAAGGCCCAGGGCGCCTGGCCGCAGCTGTTCGAACTTGTGGGCGGCGGCGAAGCCTGGGTCGAGCAGACCCAGCGCTACAAGGAAACCGGCACTCTGAACTGACCGCTCGGCCCTGTCCGGGTTGACCCCGGACAGGGAACAACCCGAGGCTGGTCAGGAGTAATCCGCTGGCGGAGTTTTCCAATATGCTTGATCGACTATCCTTCGGCTTCAACCGGCTGGAGCTGGCGCTGGCAAACCTGAGCCTGCTTGTGCTCGTCGTGGTGCTGGCCGCGCAGGTGTTCTTTCGCTACGTGCTCGGAGTAGGTCTTGCGTGGAGCGAGGAAATCTCGCGCTTCGCCTTCGTCTGGTTCGTCTATGTCTCGGCAAGCCTCGCGGCACAAAAGGGCACGCATATCCGTGTAACCCTGGCGACGAAGTGGGTTCCCGGCGGGCGCAAGGTGTCGCTGCTGCTGGCGGATGCGATCTGGGTCGTGTTCAACGGTTTCGTCGTGGCGGCGGGTATTCTTCTGCTGCAGAGAATGTTCAAATACCCCTCCTACTCCACCTCGCTGTTCGTGCCGCTCGCCTATATCTATGCGATCATTCCTGCGGCCCACGCCCTGATGATCCTGCGGATCGTGCAGCGGCAGGTGGCAGCGTGGCGGCATGGGATCCCGCTGGTCGCTGGCGAGGGGGATGATCTGTGATGGTATTCGTCCTGATCTTTCTCACCTGTCTGTTTCTCGGTGTACCGATCTTCGCAACGCTGGGGGTGCCGGTCCTTGTCGAGCTGGTCATGTCACCGATTCCATTGGCCTCTCTCGCACACAGCCTGTTCGACGGGGTCGACAAGTTCCCGTTGCTGGCGATCCCCTGCTTCGTCCTGACCGGAGCGATCATGGCGCGTGCGGGGATCACCGACGATATCGTGAACGTGATGCGCGCCGTCGTGGGGCGTGCCTGGGGGGGGCTCGCCATCGTCACGATCCTGAGCTGCATGTTCTTCGCTGCGATCTCGGGATCGGGCCCCGGCACGGTGGCGGCCATCGGAACCTTGCTGATCCCGGCGATGCAACGCGACGGATACCCGCGCGACTTTGCCGCCGCCGTGACCTCATCGGGCGGGACGCTCGGAATTCTGCTGCCGCCCTCGAATCCGATGATTGTCTATGGGGTCCTGGCCAGTGTTTCGATCGGGGATCTCTTCCTGGCGGGGCTGGTGCCGGGCATCCTGATGGGCGCATTGCTGATCGGCACAACCTACCTTTTGTCACGGCGCAAGGGTTATCGCGGCAATCCGGTGCCTTTCGACGCACGGACCTTCCTGCGGTCGGTCTGGGTCGGGAAATTCTCGCTCGCCACGCCATTCGTCGTTCTGGGCGGGATCTACGGCGGGATCTTCACCCCGGTCGAAGCCTCGGTGGTCGCCGTGGTCTATGCGACGCTGGTCGCCTTCGCGGTCAAGCGCAACATGGGGCTGTCCGATTTCTGGTTGGCCCTGAGCGAGGCGAGCACGGTTTGCGGCGGGCTGGTCGTGATCATGGGAACGGCAGTGTTTTTCGGCGAATTCCTGGCCTTGAACCAGATCCCGCAAAAAGTGGCCACAGCGCTGATGACAGTGACGTCCGATCCGACCCTGATGTTGCTCTTGATCAGCGCGATCCTGATCGTGCTCGGCATGTTCATGGAAACCTTGTCGACCATCATCATCCTGACACCGATCCTGCTGCCGCTGGTGCGACAACTGGGGATCGACCCGATCCATTTCGGTATCATCCTGGTGGTGACGAGCGAGATCGGCTTCCTGACCCCACCGCTCGGCGTAAACCTTTTCGTCGCCAGCAGTATTGCGCAACTGCGGATCGAGGACGTGGCACGCCGGGTTCTCCCGTTCATCGCCACGATCATCGTCGGCCTGCTGGTGCTCATCTGGTTCCCGCAAATCAGCCTGGTCTTGCTGGAGCTCAAACGCTAGCCGTGCGGTCGGCGCTGTCAAACGGATGAGAACCAGTTTCTGCGAGGGCAGCAGGCCCGCCCCTTGTGACGCAGCGAGTTGGCGCCCCTCGGAGAGAGCTGCGTCGCGGTTCTTCTCGGAATCGGCTCGGGATGCCAGGGTTGCCTTCGTGTGGCACCACCCGCGCTCAGCTTGCCGGGTTTTCCAAGGATTGCCTAAAAAACCGGACAACGGGCAAAGCCACCGCGCCCGGCACGTCGGTTCGAAACGAAAAATTGCATCAGCCATTGTGCGATGTGATCCCACGTTGCACTTAGGCTGCATGCAAAACAGGCTGACAGTCGTAGTTGTAGAAGAGGATCGCGACCGAGCCATCGGGATTGTCGACGCGCTCAAGGAGAGCGGGGACTGCGAGGTTTTCCTGATCGCCCATCACAGCGCGCTGGCACGCAAGATCGCGGCACATGCGCCCGACATCGTGCTGATCGATATCGACAACCCGACCCGCGACATGATGGAGGAGTTGACGCTTGCCTCCGGCCCGCTGGATCGACCCGTTGCCATGTTTGTTTCCGGCGCTGCGGGTGGCTTGGCGCAGGCGGCGATCGAGGCGGGGGTGTCGGCCTATGTGGTTGATGGGTTGGCGCCTGAGCGGGTGAAACCCGTCATGGACACCGCCATCGCCCGCTTCAGCATGGTCCGCAGGATGCGGCAGGAACTGGCCGAGACCCGACGTGCGCTGGAGGAGCGCAAGGTGATCGACCGCGCCAAGGGCCTGTTGATGAAGGCCAAGGGCATCGACGAGGACGCAGCCTATGCGCTGTTGCGCAAGACGGCGATGGACCAGGGTCGCAAGGTGGCCGATGTGGCCGAGGCCCTGGTCACCGCGGCGGGGCTCCTGGGATGAGGCGCGTCACGCTCCCCGTCGCCTACATGCCGCTGGTGGATGCGGCGCCGCTGATCATCGCGCAGGAAATGGGTTTTGCCGAGGACGAGGCCATCGCGCTGGACCTGATCGCCGCGCCGTCCTGGTCCTCGCTGCGCGACATGCTGGGTTTTGGCCGGGTGGATGCCGCGCATATGCTGTCTCCGGTGCCGGTGGCCATGGGGCTGGGGCTTGGCGGCATGACAGCCTCGCTGGCCGCCATTTCCGTGCTGTCGGTCAATGGCAACGTGATCGGCATAGGCCGCCCGCTGGAAGACAAGCTGCGCGCGCAGGGATATGGCTTCGACTTCGCGGATGCACGCGCGGCGGCGTCTGCGCTGAAGTCCGCAAGCAGCGGTAAGCTGGTGTTCGGCGTGCCCTTTCCGTTTTCCATGCATGTGGAACTGCTGCGCTATTGGGTGGAGCGCACCGCGCTTGGCGCAGACAGCATCGAGATCCGCACCGTCCCGCCGCCGCTGATGGCAGAGGCGCTGGAAGCGGGTGACATTGACGCCTTCTGCGTCGGAGAGCCCTGGGGCTCTGTCGTTGTCGATCGGGGATTGGGGGCGCTGCTGCTGCCCGGCAAGGCGATCTGGCAGGGGGCGCCGGAAAAGGTGCTGGCCACACGCACCGACTGGGCCGAGACCGAGCCGGACCTTGTCGGCCGGCTGATGCGCGCGGTCTGGCAGTCCAGCCGCTGGCTTGCCAAACCGGAAAGCCGGATCGCGGCGGCGGAAATCCTGTCGCGTCAGCGCTATCTCGACCTACCCGCCGAATTGATCGACCGCGCCCTGTCCGGGCGCATGATCCTGTCGGGCCATGGGGAACAGCGCCAATGCGACGACTTCCTGCGCTTTCATGGCGCGGCGGCCAGTTTCCCCTGGCGCAGCCAGGCGAAATGGATCGCACATCGCCTGGCGCGGGCGCATGGGCTGAGCGCGGACCTCAATACCGCCGCCCGGGTGTTTCGATCCGATCTCTATCGTCAGCACATGACACAAACCGATGCGGACCTGCCCGGCGCCTCCGAGAAACTGGAGGGGGCGATTCACCATCCAACCGCCGTGGGCTCCACGCGAGGGCGACTCAATCTGTTGCCGGATCGTTTTTTCGATGGCGCGGTTTTCGACCCGGACGCCCCAGAGTGATCGCTTTTTGAGCAGTCAGGCGCGGCGGCGGCAACAAGCCGGCGGATCGGTCGGAAAATTCTGGATCTCCATGCTGCACCGCCGCATAGTCGGGACATCGGCCTGCAACGGGGTGGGTCGATCCGAATTCTTCCCAACGACAGGGATAATCTGAGCAAGGTCGCTCGCTTTCCGCCGACAGGAGTCGGGGGTCAGTGGACGGCCTTTTTTGCGTTTTTCCCGGTTCCTCCTCTCACCGGGTGCATCGAAAGGACGAATGATGAGAAAGTTTCTCCTTGGCCTTGCGGCCACAACCGCCCTGGTCAGCCCGGCCTTTGCCGAAATGCTGGACCTGGAAAAGGACGAATTGACCTTCGGCTTCATCAAGCTGACGGATATGGCGCCGCTGGCGGTGGCCTACGAGCAGGGCTATTTCTTCGACGAGGGGCTGTTCGTGACGCTGGAAGCGCAGGCCAACTGGAAGGTTCTGCTCGATGGCGTGATCGACGGAAAACTGGACGGCGCACATATGCTGGCCGGTCAGCCGCTCGCCGCGACCATCGGGTTCGGCACCGAGGCGCATATCATCACCCCCTTCTCGATGGATCTGAACGGCAACGGCATCACCGTGTCGAACGAGGTCTGGGAGCAGATGAAACCGAACATCCCCGCCGATGCCGAGGGAAAGCCGATCCACCCGATTTCGGCCAAGGCGCTGGCACCGGTGGTCGAAACGTACAAAAACGCGGGCAAACCGTTCAACATGGGTATGGTGTTCCCTGTCTCCACCCACAATTACGAGTTGCGCTACTGGCTGGCGGCCGGCGGGCTGCACCCTGGCTATTACTCCAAGGACAATATCTCGGGCCAGATCGGCGCCGATGTGCTGTTGTCCGTGACGCCGCCGCCGCAGATGCCCGCGACGCTGGAGGCCGGCACGATCCATGGCTACTGCGTGGGCGAGCCGTGGAACCAGCAGGCGGTGTTCAAGGGCATCGGCGTGCCGGTGATCACCGATTATGAGCTGTGGAAGAACAACCCCGAAAAGGTCTTCGGCATCACCGCGGAGTTCGCCGAGCAATACCCGAACACCACGCTGGCGGTGACCAAAGCGCTGATCCGCGCCGCCATGTGGCTGGACGAGAACGAGAATGCCAACCGCATGGACGCGGTCGAGATGCTGTCGCGGCCGGAATACGTTGGCGCGGATGCCGAGGTGATCGCGGCCTCGATGACCGGCACCTTCGAATACGAAAAGGGCGACAAGCGCGAGGTGCCCGATTTCAACGTGTTCTTCCGCTACAATGCCAGCTATCCGTTCTATTCCGACGCGGTCTGGTACCTGACGCAGATGCGCCGCTGGGGCCAGATCGGCGAGCCCAAGCTGGACAGCTGGTATGACGAAGTCGCCCGCGACGTCTACAAGCCCGCGATCTACCTCGAAGCGGCCCGGATGCTGGTGGATGAGGGGTTGGCGAACGAGGCCGACTTCCCCTGGGACAGCGATGGCTACAAGGCGCCAACCCCGGCCGCAGATGTCATCGACGGCATCGCCTATGACGGCAAATCCCCAAATGCCTATCTCGACAGCCTGCCGATCGGCCTGAAGGGCGATCAGGTTGTCGTTGGCACTGAGCTGAAGGGCTGAGCGCAGCAAGGGCGGGGGGCTTCCCCCCGCCACCCCTCTCCAGATCCGGAAAGAAGCTCCATGACAACCGCCGATCCGAATTTCACCGAGACCGCAGACCGCGAAGCGCGGCGCGCGCGGCTTTTCACCCGCATCAATGCCGCTGACAAATGGTTCCAGGTGCTGGGCCTCACCTGGCTTACGCCCATGCTCCGGGCCGCCGCCGGCGACAACCCGCGCGCGCAGGCGAAAGAGGTCTGGCGCCTTCTGGCCGTGCCGCTGCTGGCGATCGCCGCCTTCCTGCTGCTCTGGGGTGTTCTGGCGCCAAGGGTGCAAACCTCTCTGGGCGCGGTGCCCGGCCCCGCGCAGGTCTGGGAGGAAGCCGTCAACCTGCACCAGGACGCGCAGGCCAAAGCGGTCAAGCGCGCGGAATTCCAGGCCAAGGTCGACCAGCTCAACGCGCGCCTGATCGCCAGCGGCAGAGAGCCCAAGGACCGTGCCTATACCGGTGCCCCGAGCTACTACCAGCAGATCTGGACCTCGATCCAGACCGTGTTCTTCGGCTTTCTGCTCGCCACGGTCGTCGCGGTCCCTCTCGGCATCCTCGCCGGGCTGTCACCCACCGCCAACGCCGGGCTCAATCCGTTGATCCAGATCTTCAAACCGGTCTCTCCGCTGGCATGGCTGCCGATCGTGACGATGATCGTCTCGGCGCTGGCCGCCACAGAGGGCGGATTGTTTCCCAAGAGTTTTATCATCTCCGCCGTCACCGTGACGCTGTGTTCTCTCTGGCCCACATTGATCAACACGGCGCTTGGCGTGGCCAGTATCGACAAGGATCTGGTGAACGTATCCAAGGTGCTGAAGATGAACACCCGGACCAAGATCTCCAAACTGGTCCTGCCCTCGGCGCTGCCGCTGATCTTCACCGGGCTGCGCCTGTCGCTCGGCGTTGGCTGGATGGTGCTGATCGCGGCCGAGATGCTTGCCCAGAACCCGGGCCTTGGCAAGTTCGTCTGGGATGAGTTCCAGAACGGTTCCTCCTCCAGCCTCGCCAAGATCATGGTCGCGGTGCTGACTATCGGCATCATCGGCTTCCTGCTGGATCGGGTGATGTTCGCGCTGCAGTCGCTGTTTACTTTCACGAACAACCGGTGAGCGTCATGAGCATTCTCAAACTCGACAACGTGTCGCAAAGCTTTGGCACCGGCCTGCACGCCAGCCATGTGCTGAAAGACATCGACCTGGATGTGCAGGAAGGCGAGTTTCTTGTGCTGCTCGGCTTTTCCGGCACCGGCAAGACAACGCTGATCAACCTGATGGCCGGGCTGGCGAGCCCGTCCAGGGGCAGCGTCACCTTCAAGGGCGCGCCCATCACCGGGCCGGGCCCCGAGCGCGGGGTGATCTTTCAAAGCTATTCGCTGATGCCCTGGCTGACGGTGAACGGCAACGTCGGGCTGGCGGTGGACACGGTTTTCCCCGGTCTCACGAAACGTGAAAAGGCCGAAAAGGTCGCGCATTACGTCAATATGGTGGGCCTGAGCCATGCCGCCACGCGCCGCCCGGCAGAGCTGTCCGGGGGCATGCGCCAGCGGGTCAACGTCGCCCGCGCGCTGGCCATGAGCCCCGAGATGCTGCTGCTGGACGAGCCGCTCTCGGCGCTCGATGCGCTGACCCGCGCCAATCTGGCCGACGAGATCGAGCGGATCTGGGAGGCCGACAAGAAGACCTGCGTGCTGATCACCAACGACGTGGACGAGGCCATCATCCTCGCCGACCGCATCATCGCGCTGAACCCCGACGGCACCCTGGGCGAGGAATTCACCGTCACCATCCCGCGGCCGCGCGACCGGATGGCGATGAACACCAACGACCGGTTCAAGCGCCTGCGCGCCGATGTCACCAAGTACCTGATGGACGTGGGGATCGAGGCCAAGGTGGAGGGCACCCGCGCCCTGCCCCGTGTCGCGCCGATCCATGGTGTTCCTGCGGCGGTGAAAGACGCGCAAAACGGCCTGATCGACAATCGCTTCGTCGATTTTTCCCACCTGCACAAGATCTATCCCACGCCCAAAGGTCCGCTGACCGTGGTCGAGAATTTCGACCTGAAGATTGACCGGGGCGAGTTCATCAGCCTGATCGGGCATTCAGGCTGCGGCAAATCCACAGTGCTGACCATGGCCGCCGGCCTGAACGAGATTTCCAAGGGGGCGATCAAGCTCGATGGTCGCCATGTCGAGGGGGCGGACCCGGAGCGCGCGGTGGTGTTCCAGTCGCCCAACCTCTTTCCCTGGCTGTCCGCGCGCGAGAATTGCGCCATCGGCGTGGACAAGGTCTATCCCAGGGCGTCGCAGGCCGAGCGGCAGGAGGTGGTGGAATACTATCTCGAACGCGTCGGGCTGGCCGATGCGATGGACAAGCCCGCCTGCGACATGTCGAACGGCATGCAGCAACGTGTGGGCATCGCGCGCGCCTTTGCGCTCTCGCCCAAGCTGCTGTTGCTCGATGAGCCCTTCGGCATGCTCGACAGCCTCACCCGCTGGGAGCTGCAGGAGGTACTGATGGAGGTCTGGTCGCGCACCAAGGTGACCGCGATCTGCGTCACCCACGACGTGGACGAGGCAATTCTGCTGGCCGATCGTGTGGTGATGATGACCAACGGCCCGCAGGCCACGATCGGCAAGATCACCAAGGTCGATCTGCCCCGCCCGCGCAGCCGAAAGGCGCTGTTGGAGCATCCCGACTACTACACCTTCCGGCAGGAGGTGCTCGATTTCCTCGAAGAATACGAACACGGCGCAAAGCCCAGGACACCGGCCCCCAAGGCCCTCGCCGCGGAGTGAACCCATGACACAGAAACTGGTAATCATCGGGGCCGGCATGGCCTCGGGCCGGGTGATCGAACACCTGGTCGAAGAGGCGCCCGGCGCCTATGACATCACCCTGTTCAACGCCGAGCCGCGCGGGAACTACAACCGCATCATGCTGTCGCCCGTGCTTTCGGGGGACAAGACCTATGATGAGATCGTTACCCACGACGCGGCGTGGTACGCGGCCCAGGGCATCACCTGCCGCTTTGGCGAGCATGTGGTCGGCATCGACCGGGACAGGAAGATCGTCGAAGGCGAAAAGGGGCAAGTTCCCTATGACAAGCTGATCATCGCGACCGGATCGGCCCCCTTCATCATCCCGGTGCAAGGCAAGGATCTGCCCGGGGTCATCACCTACCGCGATCTCGACGATACCAACGCCATGATCGACGCGGCCCGAACGGGCGGCAAGGCGGTGGTGATCGGCGGTGGCCTGCTGGGCCTCGAGGCCGCGGCGGGACTGGCGGAGCGCGGCATGGAGGTGACCGTGCTGCACCTGATGGGCCACCTGATGGAGCGGCAGCTGGACGAGGCCGCCGGCTATCTTCTGCGCCGCGACCTGGAAAAGCGCGGGATCACCATCAAAACGCGGGCCTCGACCGCCGCCATTCTGGGCGAAAGCCAGGTGGAGGGCGTTCTGCTCGAGGATAACACCGGGCTGGAGGCGGACCTCGTGGTCATGGCGGTCGGCATCCGGCCCGAAACCCGGCTGGCCAACGATGCAGGGCTCGAGGTGGCCCGTGGCATCGAGGTGAACGCGCAGATGCAAACCTCGGACCCCGATATCTACGCCGTGGGCGAATGCGTCGAGTTCGACGGCCACCTCTTCGGCCTCGTGGCGCCGCTCTACGACCAGGCCAGGGTTCTGGCCCATGGCCTGATGGACCAGCCCGATGCCTTCGTGGTCAAGGATATCGCCACCAAGCTCAAGGTCACGGGATGTGACCTGTTCAGCGCCGGCGATTTCGCCGAGGGTGCAACGCGCGAGGATATCATCTTCCGCGATCCCGCGCGGGGCGTCTACAAACGGCTGGTCATCGAGGATGACCGTCTGGTCGGCGCGGTGATGTACGGAGATACCGCCGACGGCACCTGGTTCTTCGGGCTGATCAAGGAGGGCACCGACATCGACGGGATGCGCGATACGCTGATCTTTGGCCCGGCCTATCAGGGGGGAGACGCCGCGGACCCTCTCTCAGCCGTTGCAGCATTATCGCGTGATGCGGAGATCTGCGGCTGCAACGGCATTTGCAAGGGCACCATCGTCGATGCCATCGCGCACGGCGCCACCGAGCTTGGCGCGGTCAGGGCGCAGACCAAGGCCAGCGCCTCTTGCGGTACCTGCACCGGGTTGGTGGAGCAGCTCCTGCAGGTCACCCTGGGCGATGATTTCCATGCGCCCGCTGCGCAGCCCGTTTGCGGCTGTTGCGATCTGCCCCATGAGGACCTGCGCCGCCTGATCAAGTCGCAGGAACTGAAAAGCCAGGAAGCCGTCTGGCAGGAGCTGGGCTGGAAAACCCGCAATGGCTGCCATATCTGCCGCCCGGCGGTGAATTTCTACCTGCTGGCGGACTGGCCGATGGAATATCGCGATGACCCGCAAAGCCGTTTCGTGAACGAACGCAAGCATGCCAACATCCAGAAGGACGGTACATTCTCTGTCGTGCCGCGCATGTGGGGCGGGATCACCAACCCGCGCGAGTTGCGCGCCATCGCCGACGCGGCCGAGAAATACAATGTGCCGACCGTGAAGGTGACCGGTGGCCAGCGCATCGACCTGCTTGGCGTGACCGGCGAAGACCTGCCGGCGATCTGGGCCGATCTGAACAAGGCGGGCCTGGTCTCCGGGCATGCCTACTCCAAGGGTCTGCGTACGGTCAAAACCTGCGTCGGCACCGATCACTGCCGCTTTGGCACGCAGGACAGCACCGGGCTCGGTATCAAGCTGGAGCAGATCCTCTGGGGCAGCTGGACCCCCCACAAGGTGAAGCTTGCCGTCTCGGGCTGCCCGCGCAACTGCGCCGAGGCCACCTGCAAGGACGTCGGCATCATTTGTGTCGACAGTGGCTATCAGCTGGGCGTCGCCGGGGCCGCCGGCATGGACCTGAAGGAAACCCAGCGGCTGGCCGATGTCAGGACGGAACAGGAGGCGATCGACCTCACCATCGCCTTCATCCAGCTCTATCGCGAGAATGCCAGGTATCTCGACCGCCCCTATCGCTGGGTTGAAAAGGTGGGCCTCGACTGGGTCAAGGCCCGGGTGGTCGATGACCCGGAGGAGCGCGCGCGCCTGATCGCGGCATTCGACCTGTCCCAATCCATCTATCGCCGCGACCCCTGGGCCGAACATGCGCAACAGGCAGAGCGGTTCCAGCCGCTGGCGGACCTGACACTGGAGGCTGCGGAATGAGCTGGATCGACATTTGCGCGATAGACGACATCCCCTTGCGCGGGGCCCGAAAACTGAAAACCGCCCTTGGCTGTGTCGCGGTCTTTCGGACCGGCACGGCAGAGGTCTTTGCCGCCTCCGACAGATGCCCGCACCGGGGCGGGCCGTTGTCCGAGGGGATCGTCCACGGCCAATCCGTCACCTGCCCGTTGCACAACTGGGTCTTTGACCTCAACACAGGGCAGGCGCAGGGTGAAAACGGGAGCATTGCCACCTATCCGCTGCGGGTTGACGCAGGCCGCGTTCTGATCGACGGCACCGGCCTGTCGGGTCGGAGTGCGGCGTGATGGCGGATGGCACGGACCAGCCCTGGACACGCTCCACCTGCCCCTATTGCGGTGTGGGCTGTGGTGTGCAGATGCGCACCGACGGAACGGGCGGGCTGGAGGTGCGCGGCGACGCTGCACACCCGGCCAATCACGGCCGGCTGTGTTCCAAGGGCTCGGCGCTGGGCGAAACCGTCGGGCTGGATCACCGTCTTCTGGCCCCGCGCGTGAACGGGCGGCAGGTGCACTGGGACCACGCGCTGCAACTGGTGGCGGACCGCTTTCGCGAAACCATCACGCAACATGGGCCCGACAGCGTGGCCTTCTACGTCTCCGGCCAATTGTTGACCGAGGATTATTACGTCGCCAACAAGCTGATGAAGGGGTTCATCGGCTCGGCCAATATCGACACGAATTCGAGGCTTTGCATGTCCTCTTCGGTCGCGGGGCACAAGCGCGCCTTTGGCACCGACACGGTTCCGGGAACCTACGAGGATATCGACGAGGCCGATCTGGTGGTTCTGGTCGGCTCCAACCTTGCCTGGTGCCATCCGGTGACGTACCAGCGACTGCTGGCGGCGCGAAAGGCGCGCGGGACCAAGGTGGTGGTGATCGACCCGCGCCGGACCGCGACATGCGATCAGGCCGATATGCATCTGGCGCTTGAACCGGGGTCCGATGTGGCGCTGTTCAACCGGCTTCTGACCGAGATCGAGGCCAACGGAGCGCTTGACCGGGCGTATCTGGCCAACACCCGAGGCATTGAGGCCGCGCTGCGCGCCGCCCGTGCTGACGACGCATCGCTCACCGGGTTGGACGAGTCCGAGATCGCCGCCTTTTGCCAGCTCTGGATAGGGACCGAGCGCGTCGTGACGATCTACTCCCAGGGGGTGAACCAGTCCACCTCCGGCACAGACAAGGTCAACGCCATCCTCAATTGCCATCTGGCCACCGGCCGCATCGGCAAGCCGGGCCGCGGCCCCCTGTCGGTGACCGGTCAGCCCAACGCCATGGGCGGTCGCGAGGTGGGGGGGCTGGCCAACATGCTGGCCTGTCACCTCGATCTGGAGAACGCCGATCACCGCAGCGCGGTGCGCGCGTTCTGGGGGGCGCCGCGCCTGCCCGAGGCGCCAGGGCCGAAGGCGGTGGATATGTTCCGGGCGGTGGCGGACGGTCGCATCAAGGCACTGTGGATCATCCACACCAACCCGGCCGTTTCGATGCCAGAGGCCGATGCGGTGCGCGATGCCATTGCCAGCTGCCGCTTTACCGTTGTCAGTGACATCACCGTCCGTACGGATACCGCAAGGCTGGCCGACGTGGTCCTGCCCGCCACCGCCTGGGGCGAAAAGGACGGCACCGTCACCAACACGGACCGTACCATCAGCCGCCAGCGCGGCCTGCTGCCCGCCCCCGGTCAGGCGCGGCCCGATTGGGACATCCTGGCCGAGGTCGGACGCCGCATGGGATTTGCCCGCGCCTTCGATTACGACAGCCCGGCGGAGATTTTCCGCGAGCATGCCGCGCTGTCCGCGATCACGGGGCAGTTCGGGCGGGATTTCGACATTTCCGCCCTCCGCGACCTGAGCGACAGCGCCTACGACTCGATGCAACCGCAACGCTGGCCGATCACCGCACAGCGTAGGGGCGGGCGGTTCTTTGGTGACGGCATGTTCTTTCATTCTGACGGCAAGGCGCGGCTCCTGCCCGTCTCATGGCGGGCGCCTGCCGCAGCAACAGGGCCACGCTACCCGTTCCGTCTGAACACCGGACGGTTGCGGGACCAGTGGCACACGATGACGCGCACCGCGCTGTCGCCGCGCCTGTCGGCACACCTGGCCGAGCCGTTTCTGGAGATCCACCCGGCGGACGCCCGCCGCCTTGGGATTGAAGCCGCCGATCTGGTGACGGTGAACAGCCCCACGGGCCGGGCCATCTTGCGCGCGCGCCTCACCGATGCGGTGAAACCCGGACAGGTCTTCGCGCCGATACACTGGACCGGGGAAACCGCGCCATCGGCCCGGATCGACGCGGTGGTGGCGGCGGCAACCGATCCCGTCTCGGGCCAGCCCGAAAGCAAGGCCAGCGTGGTGGCGGTGGCCCGGCTTGACGCGGCCTGGTACGGATTTGCCGTCTCGGCCAAACCCATGACGCTGACGTCGGACTACTGGGCGCAGGCCCGCACGCTGAGGGGATATCGTGCGGAACTGGCGGGGCTGCGTGACACCGGCGAATGGGAGGCCGAGGCCCGCAGGCTCTTTGCGGCACCAGAGGCTTTTGCCACCACGATCCTGGATTCCAAACGCGGAACGGCGCGAATTGCGTTGCGTGACAATGGTGTCGTGATCGGCGCGCTCTTTATCGCGCGGCGGCCCGTCGCGGTGATGCGCGACTACCTCGCCACTTTGCCAGGAACGACCGGCCCCGACGGGCTGACGGGCCGCCCGGCCGCGGACGCCCCCAACCCCGGCCCGATGCTCTGCTCCTGCTTCGGGATTGGCGTCAACGCCATCATCGAGGCGGTGGAAACCCGTGGGGCCTTGAGCGTGGAAGCGATTGGCGAGGCACTTGGCGCGGGCACCAATTGCGGCTCTTGCCGCCCGGAGATCGCGGAATTGTTGCATGGCCTGACCACGCGGCAGGCGGCAGAATGAGCCTTGCGGAGCAACTGCGCGGGCGGAGTCATGTGTGGATGGCTCCGTTTTTGCAGGGATTGATTTGAGCTGTTGGCGATCATTGCGGGGTGCGGTCATGTGTCCGGCCTTTGTGCGCGGCGCTACAAACGCCGCAACCGCCCCTCACGTGACATTGCTGCGCAATGCACTGCCGGGCAGTGATCGAGATCATGTTCGGCAGGCTCAAGGACTGGGGTCGTCGTGTCGCGACCAGATATGATAGGTGCCCCAGGCTCTTTTGCTCATCTATCGCTCTCGCCGCAATCGTCATGTTCTGGCTATGAAACGAGAACGAGTCCTGAACACCTAGGCCGCCCCGCCTGAGGCAACAGGGGACCCTTGCAAGTGAGCCGCAATCACACAACCCAACTGAAAGACCGCCTGCGCCCCGTGCTGACGCGCATCCGCGCCCGCGTGCCGCGCGCGCTGCGTTTCGTGCTGGGGCTGCTGATGATCGTCGGCGGGGTGTTCGGCTTCCTGCCCGTGCTCGGGTTCTGGATGGTGCCGCTCGGCATCATGGTGGCGGCCCTCGACGTGCGGCAGTTCCTGCGCTGGTGGCGGCAGAAACGGAACCGGCGGAAATCCGCCCCTATTTCAACTGGCTGTCCTTGGACCCGCGCCGGTTGATGCCGCCGCGCGCCTTGTGAACGCCGTCGCGCTCCTGCTGGCAGTCGATGCAGAGCTTGACACCGGGGATCGCCAGGCGGCGCTTCTCCGGGATCTCTTCCTCGCATTCCGCGCAATGGGTCAGGCTTTCGCCCAGCGGCGCGCGCCGCGTCCTGAGCCGCGCCAATTCATCGTTGATCGAGGCTTCGATCTGTTCGCTCACCGCGCCGTCGCGCGCCCAACCGCCTGCCATGGCCGCCCTCCCTTGCGCAAAAACCTATGCCCTGCCGCGCCTTTTGCCTAGGGGGAAGCCAGAATTCGCTTTGCGCGCGCCTGTCGCGACCGACGGGCGCGCGAAACCAGCGAACGAGAATGCTCAGGCGATACGGTCATCCGGCAATGGCCTGGCCGCGCGGGCCTTTGCGCCTCTGGATCCGCAAGGAGCGACGCGCCGATCCGCAAGGTGACCGGCGAAAACAAGGTTTCGGTACGGCGCCCGGCTGAATGGACGCCGACACCCCGAACCCCGGAAGGCGGGCGCGTAGTGCACCCGCCCGGGCCGCGGCCCTATCTGCCTTTTTTCGCGCCCAGCGTGAGCGGCTTGGCGGCACCGGAATTCGCGGTCGCCAGAACCTTCGGCTTTTCCTGCTTGGGCTTCTTGGCTTCCTTGTTGCCGCGCTTACTGTTGCCTTTTCCCATCGTTGTCTCTCGCAAAGAAATGTCCCGCCGGCGACAGGCCGGGGGGATCGTCCCTCAGGAAAATCAGGGTTGCCCGACAAGGGTCAGGTCGATGATTTTGGTGAGTCACATCGGCAACCGAGTCGTGGCTGTCCTGTGCAAGTGGATTTTACGCCGATGCCCAGACTTCCGCAAGCGTCAGCAGCGACTCGGGCATCGAATACGGGGGCAATGGGAAAGGGGACGTCAGCCCTTTTTCCTGGTCTCGGCCGCCGCCTTCATGCGCGCCAGCAGTTCGGATTTCGCCTTGGGCGCGCCGAACGGGTTCTTGTCGGTTCCGGCGGCATTGTGTTCCTGGTGGCGCGGAGCATTCCTGCCCGGCTTCGGAGCGCCGGATTTCGCATAGTTCATGGCCATTCCTTCAAGACTGGGACGTTTTGCAAAGGGTGATGCCGCAAAAACCCCCGCCGCACAAGACGGAGCCGATGGGCCGCCCCCCGGCAACAGCCGGCCCCAACGCAAAGGCCCCGCCGGCGTGTCACGGACGGGGCCCTGTGTTGTTCTGCGGAACCGGTCCTTATCCGGCGGCCGGGATCAGCATGCCCTTTTCCTTGGCCAGCTCCCGCATCCTCTGCTGCAGCTTTTCAAAGGCGCGCACCTCGATCTGGCGGATGCGTTCGCGGCTGACGTTGTACTGGCCGCTCAGTTCCTCCAGCGTCACCGGCCGTTCGGCAAGGCGCCGCTGGGTCAGGATGTCCTTTTCCCGGTCGTTGAGCACGTCGAGCGCCTGCGCCAGCAGTTCCCGGCGCGTCTCCAATTCGTCCCGAGCCTCGTAATCGCCAGCCTGGTCGGCATCCTCATCCTCCAGCCAGTCCTGCCACTGCATGGTGCCTTCGCCTTCGGAGCCGACCGTGGCGTTCAGCGAGGCATCGCCGCCCGACATCCGGCGGTTCATGCTGATCACCTCTTTCTCGGTCACCCCGAGATCATGCGCGATCCGCTCGACGTTCTCCGGGCGCAGATCGCCCTCTTCCAGCGCGCCGATGCGGGCCTTGGCCTTGCGCAGGTTGAAAAACAGCTTCTTCTGCGCGCTGGTGGTGCCCAGCTTTACCAGGCTCCAGGACCGCAGGATATACTCCTGAATGCTGGCCCGGATCCACCACATCGCATAGGTCGCAAGCCGGAATCCCTTTTCCGGGTCAAAACGTTTGACCGCCTGCATCAGGCCCACGTTGGCCTCCGAGATCACCTCGGCCTGCGGCAAGCCATAGCCGCGATAGCCCATGGCGATCTTGGCCGCCAGCCGCAGGTGGCTGGTCACCATCCTGTGGGCCGCCTCGGTGTCCTGTTCCTCGACCCAGCGCTTGGCCAGCATGTATTCTTCTTCCGGCTCCAACAGGGGAAACTTGCGAATCTCCTGCAGGTAACGATTCATCCCCCCTTCGGGCGAAGGGGCCGGCAGATTTCCATAATTCGCCATTGTCGTCCGTCGTCCTCGATGTTTATGCGCTTAACATTCACTTAAGTGAGCGCGTACGCCTTTTCAAGGGACCGCGCTTGATCCTTTCCACGCAGCATCAGCGCATTTCCGTCGCCGTGACAGCGAAAAAAGCGCGCGCTCGCGCGCAGTTGATCTGCGGGGAAACGTGTATAGCACGATCCTGCCGAGGAACAAAAGAAAAACCATGCGAATTTGCATGGATTGCCTGCGGATTTCGTGAATTTCATTCACTAAGCGGCGACTCTAGGGTTCCTTGCATCCAGAAATGAGCCTTTGCCATGCCCCTTGCCCCAGTCAAGCCCTGCCCCGATGCCCCGGTGTCGCGCGCGCTTTGCGCCGCCGCCGGGGGGCTTTACCTCGTCATCATCCTCTGCGGCGTCTGGAGCGAGGGGGTGGCGCGGGCCGGTCTTGTCACCCCCGGCGTGCCCGAGGCCACCGCCCGGGCCATCGCCGCCGCGCCGGGGCTGTGGTCGCTCTCCATCGCCGCCGACCTGACGATGCTTCTGGCCGACGTGGCCATCGCCGCGGTCTTCCTGCGCCTGTTCGCGGCCTCTTCACCTCTGCTGGCGCCGCTGGCCTTTGCCTTGCGTCTGGTGCAGGCGGCGCTGATCGGCGCGGCGCTTTTGCCGCTGACGTTGGCGCCGTCGCTGGCGCCCGAGGCGCAAACGTACGCTCTTTCCCTGCACAGTCTGGGCTATGATCTCGGGCTGGTCTTCTTCGCGGTCAACTGCGCGGTGATGGCGGCGATGCTGCGCCGGGCCGGGCTGGCCGGGCGCCTTCTGCCGCTGGCGCTGGCAGCGTCTGGCGCGGTCTACATGACCGGCAGCTTGACCGCCCTCTTCGCCCCGCCGCTCAACGCCGTGATGCAACCCGCCTACGCCCTGCCCTTGCTGGCCGAAAGCGCGTTCTGCCTGTGGCTCCTGCTGCGGGCCTTGCGCCGCCCGCGCGCAACGCCGCAAACCGCCTGACCATAGTCCCGGGCAGCCGCATTTCGAACAGCAGCGCCTCGAAAATTTGCGCGCCGAGTCCGAAATGGTTTCCGCAAGGGCCTCTTGACGGAACCGCAGCCCGTTCCGGCGTCGTCGGGTTCCCGGCCTTTGCGCCCGAACACGCGACTCGAATCGAATAACATGGTAAGAGACCGCATCGAATTGCCCTGACTTTTGTATTGTTCTGACCTTTATTCGGAGTCCCGTCCATGTGCGGCATCTGCGCAACCTTCCGACCCCTTGAAACCGAGTGCATCTATACCGAAGCCGGCGCCAACCCCGCATATGGCGAAACCTGGGCCGAATGGATCGAGGCCCCCGCCGGCCCGCACAGCTATACCGACCGCGGTGTGATGACCGTCAATTCCACCTTCGACGGCGGCATCGGCACCTATGGCGACAGCGACTGGATCCGGATCGAGTTCGTAAAGGGCACCACCTATTCCATCGAGATGTATTCCTTTTCGATGGAAACCTTCCTGGCGCTGGCCGACGACACCGGTTTCGTTCTGACCAATGACGATTTCGAGGTCGTCAATTATCTCGGCGTCGATTACGCGGTCAGTCGGCTCGAGGTCACGGCCTCGCGCACCGGCACCTACTATGTCATCGCCGAGGAATCCGGCCACAACGGCATCGGCGCCTATACGGTCAGCGTGATCGAGGACACCGCCGGCCCCGGCACCGGCGGTCTGGAGATGTGGAGCCTGGACGAGATTTCACATCGCCTGACCGATTCCGGCTGGGAGTTCTTCGGCGGCGAGCGGCGCGCCTGGGACAAGGACACCATCACCTACAACATCTCGGCCCTGACCGCCGAGGGCAAGGCGCTGGTTCCGCACGCCTTCGACGCCTGGACCAAGGTGACCGGCCTGAAGTTCCGCGAGACGACCGGCAGCGCCGACATCACCTTCGACGACGAGGACGCGGGCAAGGCCTATGCCAATTCCGACGTCTCGCCGTCGGGAGTCATCCAGAGCGCCAACATCAACATCGCCAAGGGCTGGGACACCGGGATCTACAAGCTGGACAGCTACGTGTTCCAGACCTTCGTGCACGAGATCGGCCATGCGCTTGGCCTGGCCCATGCCGGTGACTACAACGCGGGCACCGGCGGTCCGACCACCTATCCCGACAGCGTCCTCTACCTGAACGACAGCTGGAACACGACGATCATGTCGTACATCAACCAGACCCTGAACACCAATGACAACGCCGACTACGCGCTGGTGATGGGTCCGATGATCGCCGATGTGGTGGCGGTGCAGGATCTTTATGGCGTGCCGGGCGACATCAACGACGGCAACACGCGCTATGGCAAGAATTCCAATATCGGCGACTACATGGACATCGTCTTTGCCTCCCTGGTCGAAGGGGCCTCCCACCCGCTGATGGCGGGCGACCAGCCACTCAGCTTCACCATCGCGGACAGCGGCGGCAAGGACACGATCGATTTCCGCACCGACACCGCGCGGCAAACCGTCGATCTGCGTGCCGAAAGCCTGTCGGATGTCTATGGCGTCGCCGGCGCGATGGTGATCGGACGCGACACGGTGATCGAAACCTACCGCGCCGGGTCCGGCAATGACAGCATCACCGGCAACGACGCCAGGAACAAGCTGTTCGGCAACGATGGCGACGATACGCTCAAGGGGTTGAAGGGTGGCGACAAGCTGGTCGGCAATGCCGGAAACGACAAGCTGCTCGGCGCCGGCGGCAAGGACAAGCTGCTGGGCGGCGGTGGCAACGACACGATGAAAGGCGGCGGCGGCAAGGACACGATGATCGGCGCCGGCGGCGACGACACGATGATCGGCGGTGCTGGCGCGGATATCTTCATTTACCGGTCCGGCGACGGCAACGACACGATCAAGAAGTTCAACGACGACAAGGACACGCTGCGGATAGACGACAAGATCTGGGGCGGCGGGCTAAGCATACCGCAGGTGCTGGACCGGTTCGGATCGGATGTCGGCGGCGACGCCGTGCTGGATTTCGGCGGAGGTCAGACGATCACCGTCAAGGGCATGTCCATCTCCGACCTGGAAAACGACCTGATCCTGATCTGAGCCCTAGCCTCGCAGCGCGGCCAGCAGCGCCTCCATATCCTCCGGCAGCTTCGCCTCGAACCGCAGCGCGGCGCCGGTCACCGGATGGTCGAACCCCAGAACGGCGGCGTGCAGCGCCTGCCGCGGAAAGGCACGCACCGCCTCCAGCGCCGCCTCGGGCAGCGCCTTGAGCGCCAGCTTGCGCTTGCCGCCATAGGTCGGATCACCGATCAGCCCGTGGCCGGCATGGGCCATGTGCACCCGAATCTGGTGGGTGCGCCCGGTCTCCAGCCAGCAGGAGACCAGCGCCGCCACCGGCGGCGTGCCGAACCGCTCCTCGACCCGCACCCGGGTCACCGCGTGCCGCCCGCCCTGGAACAGCACCGCCTGTTTCTGTCGGTCGGTCCTGTGGCGGGCCAGCTGGGTGGTGATCTTCATGATGTTGCCGGGCTCGAAACTCACGCCCTTGACCCCGCGCAGACGCGGATCGCTGGCCTCCGGCACGCCGTAGCAGATCGCCTGGTACAGCCGCTCGGCGCTATGCGCCTCGAACTGGGCGGCCAGACCATGGTGGGCCGCGTCGGTTTTCGCCACCACCAGCAATCCGCTGGTCTCCTTGTCGATCCGGTGCACGATGCCGGGCCGCTTGACCCCGCCCACGCCCGACAGATCGTCGCCGCAATGGTGCAAAAGCGCGTTGACCAGCGTGCCCGAGGGGGTGCCGGGCGCCGGATGCACCACCATCCCGGCGGGCTTGTTGACGACGATCAGCTCGGCGTCCTCGTAAACCACGTCGAGCGCAATCGCCTCGGGGCCGATATGGCTCTCCTCTGCAGCCTCCAGCACGATTTCC
>Ga0070729_10001558_pt1 | contig 34200 bp, 30 predicted proteins | sample tdDd472_FD_66725 | JGI IMG/M metagenome (GOLD analysis project Ga0070729, IMG submission 66725) | Marine sediment microbial communities from the Atlantic coast under amendment with organic carbon and nitrate - tdDd47.2 | ecosystem: Environmental > Aquatic > Marine > Coastal > Sediment | place...
TTCCGGGTTTATACGACTTGGAATCGTTGGCAGTATTCTTGGTGTACTGATTTCTTTGGGCCTGGTTCCAGCCATGGTCAAGGCCTTGCATAGTCGATCAGACAACCAGTGGACGCGTACACACCAAATCCTCTCCGATTGGCCAAGTTTCATACTTCCCGCCATTTGGAGGACCTTGATTTGGTTTTGCCTGACAGCCATGCTGATGGTTGCCACGGCTATGGCTCTATTGGGTCCGGACACCATTAAACTCACCTTGATTGTTTTACTTGTGGAATGGTTCATCATGCTTAGCTGGCTGACCCATTGCCTGGTGATACTGGGTGAAAACCAGCGTGCTGCACTTCTTATGGGGTTCGTTCGCCTTTTTTCAAAGTTGCCATTCGGAATTCTAGCCGTTTTCTATTGGCTTGCCATCTGCGCCTTGGTCGTCTTTCTCCAAGGCCTGGTCACCGATTGGACCCTTCAACAGGCTAGCCCCATGCTTCTGAGCCAGTTGCTCTTCTTTTTGATCCTGATCCTGCTCCATATGGGGAAATTCCTGTGGATCGCAGCGCATGCCTCCGCAGGAGAATCCCTTGCACCTACGACCAGCGAACCAGGGCTCCAAACTCTCCATAGCGAACCCGAAATAAGTGAAATTCAAGAGACGGCGCCGGCCTCTCCGATCGGTGAGCCTGAGCATCCGAGAACGGATCTCCCAGTATCGGAGGTGCCGGTTTCGGAGGTGCCAGTTTCGGAGGTGCCGGTTTCGGAGGTGCCAGTTTCGGAGGTGCCGCTGTCGGAGGTGCCGCCTGAGGTAGCGCCTTTTACCGATGAGCCAGATGTGCCACCTGTTAGGCGCTGAGTGTTATGAACTGGAAGAAGGTTCGGCATTGGTTGTCTGGCGAAAATCTCTGGTCGCCCGAGCTCGATGAAAAAACAGGGATCGAGGCATGGGTGATCCACACTCTGCGCTTCTCTCACATGACTTATCGCCACTTCAAACGCGATAATCTCCAACTCCACGCCGCCTCTTTGACGTTTAATACACTTCTTGCCCTGGTACCCCTTTTCACGCTTGGTTTTGCGGTAGTCAAAGGTTTGGGATATGGGGAAACCTTTCTGTCAAAGCTGAAAGACACCATCGCAACCTTACCTGACCAGATTCGCGATACATTTCAGGAAGTTCTAAACGCGGTGATTCAGACCAATTTTGCAAAACTTGGAGGCATTGGTGGCCTGGTTCTATTGATTCTGGTAATCCAAGTATTAGGTCGCATCGAAACATCGATTAACCAGGTCTGGGGTATCAATAAACAGCGCAGCTTCCTTCAAAAAATGACGAGCTACATTTCGGTCACAATCATCGTGCCCCTATTGGTCATGGCGGCCCTGGCGCTGACCCGCCTTTATCCGGTTCAAGAGCAGCCATTTGTGGCTGACCTGATCCCATTCGTGTCAAGTTTTCTTACGCTTACACTACTTTATATGCTTTTCCCTAACACCAATGTACGACTAGGACCCGCACTGGCGAGTGGCTTAATTACAGCCATACTCTTTCAAGTCTGGTTCAAATTTTACGCGATTGTTCAGCCAGGCGTCACTAATTACAACGTGATTTATGGAACACTGGCTACGGTCCCAATTTTCCTGGCCTGGCTCTATATTAGCTGGCTGATCGTCCTTGTTGGTGTGGAGTTATCTTTTGCGCTTCAAAACTATTCCGCATTCAAAAACGAGACTCAACTCCCGGAAATGAGTTTCAAAGCAAGAGTAGAATTGGCTACGATGATTCTGGTTGAATGTGCCAATGCCCTGGAGGACCGGGAAACCGAATTTCAGATCAATCGCTATTCCGAGCAAAATGGGGTTCCACTTCGCTACCTCTTCGATATGGCTCGTTTCCTTGAAGATTTGGGTTACCTCGCAGAAACCTCGGACTGCGATGGAACCTATCTTCTGAAAAGACACCCAGACCACCTGGATTTGTATTCGCTTATCGATTCCCTTTATCAATCAGGAGCACCGCTATTACTTCAAAGACCATCTACGCCAGGCGAAAACATTAAGGGACGTTTGGAAACCAAACTTGAGCAGACCTTTAAGGGCAGAACTCTCGGAGAACTCATGCTGGAAAAAGGCGCTTCCGAAACGAAAATTTAAATCCAATTAGATGCTGTTTCATCTAAAATGCATAAGATTCGAAGCGCGAATGAATCTTGCCCTAAAGTCTGATTTCCAAATGTTGCGTCCTTTGTAAACCTAACCTATTAGTCTTTCAAACTATGCGGATTGAATTATTCGGCTCCACGCTATCGATCGTGGGGCCTTGTGGAGCCTCTCATGTCATCCTTTTTGCAGGAAGGAACCAATAAGACCATCTTATCGCGTCTAATATATCTTGACCGCTATCGCAACGAAGGCACTCGCACCTATAGCCGACATGCCACAAAATCAGAAGCCTTGCCTCGCTTTCGCCCCACGCACCCCGAACCCACGTTCAGCCTGCCTGTCTTTCAACTATCACCAGCCGATGTCAACCTATACTTGGCCAACCCTTCCAAACACTTGAAAGACCGTTTTCTTTCCACATCTTCGGTCCATTTTTGCATTCACCCCCAGGTGTTAAGCCAACTGCCTCATGACACTTATGTAGAAAAGACGATTAAGAATTCCACCCAACACTTCCATTGGGAAGTGAGTCCAAGCGCCTCAACAAGAACACTTTATTGTCTAGAAAATCCACCACATTCGCTGAAGGTCCATTTCCCCTTCCAAGTTTCTCGTTACACACGCAAGATGAGAGAGGAAGTCATTGAACAGGCCATTAATGTCTCCATGGAACTGGAAGAAGGGATTCACCGATTTGGTTCTGACTTTGGTTTCCTTCGAGAGGTCATAGGCGTTTCCCTTCGCAATAAGGGGCCTGCTGATGATCGTGGTGAAAACTGGGGGTTCCTTGTGCGTGACCTGGAACCTTTCCCGAAGATATCAAAACCCTTATCACTGATACCTGGTTTCGCCCTCTACGGACAGGATGTATTTGAACCACAACTTCCGTCTCTACTTTTCGACCTCGCGGGGAATCGCGCGCTCAAACACTTCGTTCTCGACCAGATAATGATCCCCATTATTCACCATTGGATCGATTGTTTTCTTTTATTTGGATACCTCATGGAACCTCACGGTCAAAACACCTTACTTGAAGTGGATGATCGAGGCGATATCAACCGAATTATTCACCGAGACCTTAGCGTGGGGATTGACATCAGAAGGCGTCGCGAAATCGGCCTTACTAATGAGAATCTCAATTCATACAACCTGATGGAAAACCATGCCTTCCACAGCATCACCTATGATTGCTTCATGGGGCACCACTTCTTCGATCGCCTTGTAGACCTGTGTCAACGCGCTGATCCGGGCCTAAATCCGAAGGATTTTCATGGACCTTGCAAAGAGGAATTCCAATCTAGATTTCCCCAACACGCCGAGGTATTCCCCAAACATATTTGGTATTTTTCGGAGCAGCGCGACCAATTTGGAAAGCCCCTTTACAAAAACACCGGAGAAAAACCTGTTTGGAGACCATAATCTGCGCTACCATTATCCTTACAATCAGCTAGGTATCATTCAATCAATCCGCCATTCTCATGGCCGGAAAGTGGGGCATCTATGGTGATAGCCACAAAGAACAAGCTTCAAAAATCCAGCATATTATTTGGTATCGCTATCGTCACGCTTTTAAGTGGATACTTGCGGTTTTCCGATCTAGGTGCCGACCGTTACTTCGAAGATTCCATCAAACAGGCAGGTGTTGCCTATGCGAGTTGCCGGGTGGTGAACGCATCGGTTTCGGTGGTCAAGGAATCCAGCCTGCACCTGGAGCCCGCAGGAATTGGCGTTTCACTGGCAGTTGGTCAAGCACTCGACCCAATTGATGATATGACCGAACGTCTCTCGGATGTTATGGTTCTGGCTCTCGCCTCTCTCGGTGTCCAGAAGTTACTTTTCGAATTATCCCAAACCCTCGCGCCACCCTTGTTGTCACTTTGCCTTGTCCTCATGGCACTTCTAGTCTGGGTGAATCATCCCTTTGGCAGAATCGCCAGCTGTCAGCTCGTCCAAATTGGCGCTTTTGTTCTAATGGCCTGGTTATGTCTCCCCATTTCCGCCCTGGTTAACCGGGCTCTGCATGGTGCCTATTTTGAACACAAGATCGACAAAGCCACCGCTGAACTTGCGATCAATTCAGTCGAATTGGAACGTTTGGGGCAGGTTTCACTTCCCGAAGTTGATGGCCTCATGGGAACCATCAACAATAGCGCCGCATTCCTTAAACAAAAAGCTATCGAACTAAATCGCGCCCTGGCGGTAACTGTCCATCAAATGGGGGATATTGTTGAAAGCTTACTCGACCTTTTCTTCCTCTACCTCGCGGTGTTCATTGTTCAGGTGCTGGCACTGCCAATATTTGCTTGTTTTATTCTCATGCAGTTATGGAAAACCTGTTTTGGGGCCTTTGAATTCTGGCCAAAGGTTTGAGCCGAGCCTTTAAGTGTGGCTAATCTTCGGTCAGAGGAATAACGCCTGTCGCCCCACCACGTTTTGGCAGGAGACTAAAGCTTTCAAGCCAATCAACATGACTGTCGTAAAAAACATGGGCAGAAGGCAGGCAGTCCAGGTTATCGTCCATGTTGGCCAGCACGATGTGAATCTCTTCTTCCCAACGCTCCGACTTGAAGAAAAGCGTGCTCCCACATTTGGAACAAAATCCTCTTCGTGCTGGTTTGGATGATGCGTACCAGACGAGTTCATCGCGGCCTCGAAGCAGCTCAAATTGGGTAATATCGACCCCAAACCACGTCACAAAAGCGGCTCCGTGCGCTCTCTGGCATTTTCTACAATGGCAGTGGGCACACCATTTGACGGGTGCTTCGATTTCGAACTGAATGGATCGACACTGACACGAGCCCTTGAAAGCCATTATGCCTCCTTTGAGAGTGCTGTTTCCCGATTAAATCAGACTTTAATGCACGGGGCAACTGTCTCCCTCAAGTTTGCCGGCGATAATGGGTTAACCATCAATGACAAGCGCAATCCAATGGTTCCCACTCGGGAGGGGGCTAGGCCGTCTTTTCTGCTTTGCTTGTTCCCCTAATATGTTCAGTCAAAAGTTATCACAACCGAGGAGCAGCCCCAAACCGAAGTCATTGACTCCGGTTTGGTTGTTTCCATTCAACTTGGATCTGGTCTTGGTGTGCTTTTCGAAGAAGGTGGAAGAGTGGGATAGCGCACATCTGGTTTTTCTCCCGTCAATGCTTTCAAAAAGGAAACCATTGCCTCAACTTCAGCTTCCTGAAGATCGATACCAAGTTGGGTTTCACCCATGATCTTGACTGCCTCATTCAAAGACCACACGGCCCCATTGTGGAAATATGGGGCGGTTTCTTCGATATTGCGCAAAGTGGGGACCTTTGTCAGTCCATTAGCATCGCCTTTGAAATCTCCTAAATCTGCAAATTTATATGGTTTGATCAGTGGGAACTTCATCATCATACTTCCACCGATTCCGGGACCATTGTGGCATGTCGTGCAGCCTTTAGACACAAACAGATCCAGGCCTTTTTTCTCTTGTTCGCTCAAGGCATCCGATTTTCCAATGAGATAGGCATCGAAATCGGAAGGCGTAATCAATGTTTCTTCAAAAGCCGCGATGGCTTTTCCGATATTGAGGAAGGTCAATGCCTCCTTCTCCTCTGGAAAGGCCTTCTGGAACAAGTCTCTATATTCGGGGATGGACTGGATCCGCTCAACCGCGAGTTCGGCAGGCATGGCCATTTCCGGCCCAGCTTGAATAGGCCCAGTAGCTTGATCTTCCAGGTTGGGGCTCCGCCCATCCCAAAATTGTTTACTATTGAATACCGCATTGTAAACCGTGGGAGAATTCAGATGGTGAGGATTGGCGGCCCATTTGTGTCCTATAGCGGCCGCAACACCATCGGTTCCACCAAGGCCAAGATTATGGCAGGTATTACATGAAATAAGCCCACTGCGAGAGAGCCGTGGCTCAAAATACAGCATTTTCCCCAATTGCACCAAGGGGCTTGCTTGCGCTTTCTTGGCCGCGGCGAGCATTTCCTTGGGTATTGGTTTGAGTCCTCTTTGCTGGGCCAATGTTGCTAGCTCATCCTGTGCCAGTCCAGCTGAAACCATTGCGATTAAAATCAAAACATACTTCATCGTACATCTCCTCAACAAAATTTCGAAAAGATTATACCACAATTTTATTATGAATTTAACCCCAGACATAACATGGGTTTTATAGGGTTTCCACCTCAATACGGTTTCGACCGTTTTTCTTAGCTTCGTAGAGGATGGAATCGGTGCGAACATAAAAGTCCTGCTTGGATTCCCCTGGCCGGAACATGGCCAGGCCACCACTTATGGTCACGTGAACGGATTGTCCGTCAAAGTGATAAGTGTGGTGGTTGAGGAATTTTTGGATTCGTTCCGTTACAATTGCGGAACTGGCGATATCGAGACCCCAGAAAACGAGTGCAAACTCGTCTCCCCCCATACGAACTGCGTAATCCTGAGACCGAATGTGTTGCGTGAGGAGGCGTCCGAAATGCGTAAGCAGATCGTCGCCAATTTTATGCCCAAACGTATCGTTGATTTGCTTAAAAAAATCAAGGTCGATGAGTAGAAGAACGAGTTCACCGTCTTCGGCTTCGGCCTTGGGAATTAGCTTGTCCATCACCTCGTCGAAGGCTTTGCGGTTCAAAAGCCCGGTCAGGTGATCCTTTTGCAGTTCCTCCTCGCGCTTTTCGAGTTTAGCCTCGAGCTCCGCAATACGGGCCTGGTAATAATGAAACGATTGTTGGACCTGTTCGATTTGTCCATGAAATTCAATATTCTTATCCAGGAGGAAATGGAGATTTGCCATAAGGACTTTTTCAATTTTTCCACCCTCCTTTTCCTTCAGGCTGGGCAGAATTGGCTGAAGGTCTTCAGTGACAGCCTGGAGGCGTCATTCGCATGTTCCCCTAAAGATTGAAGCTGTTCAATTGCGTGGTTTAACACAGACTTGACAGGTTCGCGATAAGAGGCGGGTACATCGAACCTGGTTCCTGCTTTTTTTCGCTCAATCGAACAGAGGTACTGATCCCTTTTTTGGCGCCAACGCGGAAAATCTCTGAGGAACGAATCAGTTGATTCCTGCGATGGTGAGCTCAAATACTCCAATAACCGATCGGCTCTTTCAGAAAGAGACGCGACGCCCTCGATTTTCAATTGTTCGAGAATAAAAGGCAAAAGGTGGCGATCTTTATCCTGGTCCATATTCCCCCTTCTATCTCCATAAACGGAGTACTGTCAATATTGAGCTGGCTACAAACCCATCATCTTAACAATCGGCAGGCTTGCTTTTTTCATGAATCAGCCTCACAAAACAAAAAAACGGCCCGGAAATCTATGTTCCCGGGCCGTCATGAATTGCTTTTGCTAAGACTTAAAGCAGTTCTTTAAGCGGAGTATATTTTTTACCCTGAGCTTCGGCAACTGCCTCATAGGTGAGGTGGCCACGGAAGGTGTTAACGCCTTCGGCCAGGTGCGGATCACTCTTAATCGCTTCAATAACGCCCATGTTGGCAATTTTGAGCGCATACTTCATGGTCACATTAGTAAGAGCGAAGGTGGAGGTGCGGGGTACGGCACCGGGCATATTAGCTACACAATACTGAACAACATCGCCGACGTTAAACACGGGATCGTCGTGAGTGGTCGCTTTTGTCGTTTCAAGACATCCACCCTGGTCGACAGCCACATCAACAATAACGGAACCAGGCTTCATCAAGTCGAGAATCTGCTGCTTGGACACCAATTTAGGTGCGCTAGCGCCAGGAATGAGTACTGCACCAATTACCAGGTCAGAGACTTTCAGTTGTTGTTCGATATTGTAGGAGTTGGACATCAGACAAGTGACACGAGCTCCGAAGATATCGTCAAGATATCGCATGCGAGCAGGAGAGGTTTCAAGAATGGTCACACGCGCTCCAAGACCAACGGCCATTTTCGCAGCGTTGATACCTACGATACCGCCGCCAATAACCAGAACCTCAGCGGGAGATACGCCGGGAACACCACCGAGCAGCATTCCAAGACCACCTTTGGTCTTCTGGAGGTAATGGGCTCCAACTTGAGTTGACATACGGCCTGCTACTTCACTCATGGGAACCAGGAGGGGAAGTCCGCCTTGATCATCGGTGATTGTTTCATAGGCGATACCGATACACTTACTCTTCAGGAGACCATCCGTCTGGGGCACGTCGGGAGCGAGGTGCAGATAGGTATAAACGATTTGGTCTTCACGAATCATTTCACACTCAACCTGCTGGGGTTCTTTGACCTTAATAATCATTTCGGCGCGTTCGAATACTTCAGCGGCCGTATCTACAATTTGAGCACCGGCTTCGACATATTCTTCGTTAGAAAAACCACTACCTTCACCGGCGCGGTTCTCGATCAGCACCTGATGCCCATTGGCCACCAGCATGTGGACACCCGCAGGTGTCAACCCAACACGAAATTCTTTATTTTTTATTTCTTTAGGCGTTCCGATAATCATAGAATTCTCCTCATCCCATCATTTCTTTTTGGTTTCTTTAGCCGTCGCAGATGGAGACGTCTCGTTTTTCATGTGCGAGTATCCTTCAAAAAAGCCACCGGGTTGATTGATGAATGTCTTGGTCCAGATATCACCCTTCAGAACTCCAGAAGCTTCGATTCGGATGGACTCAGTTGCCTTGATATTGCCGTGAACTTCGCCTTCAATAACGATGCTACGGCAGTGAATCTCGGCCTCAACTTTTCCTTGGTTACCCACGCAGATGCGGGTTGGGCAATCAATTGTACCGCTGAAGGTTCCATCAATATGCAGAGGGATAGCGCCGGTCAGCTGTCCTTCGAGAACAAGACCGGAAGCGAGATAGCTTGAATCTTTGGCAGGTTCACCATTCGGCTCAATTTGTTTTCGAGCCACCTTGGCAGGTTTAGCCACCTCAGGTGTATTGGTTTCTGGTTTTTTCCCGCCGAAAAAGCCCATTGGAACATCCCCTTACCATGTCTGCAACTTCAGACGATTGATCGCAATCGAGACTCCAACCTAGTCTCTAAGTGTTTTCACTTGAGAGGACGATTTCAGCTCACTTTTCTTTCGAAATCTTTCAAGCAGGGAGCGTATTCGTGGGTACCTTGCTCACACGACGCCAACGCATTGAATCTCGAAACAAAACCGATTTCGCCTTCCGGTTGGGTTCTGTCCTTCGGTATGACTTATTACCAGGTCCGTGGTCCAGGCAGTCTGCCGAAATTCCCTAATGGAGCGGGCGACGAGACTCGAACTCGCGACCCTCAGCTTGGGAAGCTGATGCTCTACCAACTGAGCTACGCCCGCCCAAACCGGGAATGTTTCCATCCCCGGCTCATTGGCAACGTATCAAATCCAGACTCCGCGGTCAAGTGAAAGATCAATCAAGAAATGTACATCTAATTTTTACTTATGCCTTGGAGTTGTAGCACTTTGGCGATCAGTCGCAAAAACCCAAATCAACTCGATCCAAGCGATCAAGTGTGGCTAGATGGTTCGTTATCCAATTCAACTGCCCCTTTTACTTCAAGTTGATCGAGAGATGTTGTACCAGGCGAGTCGATGGAAGTGGCAGGTTCAGTGTGATCGGACTTAAAGTAGGTGTAGCCTTTCATGGCCCGCTCAAACTGTTCCATCAAATAGGCAGATTCATCCAGTTCGAGTCGGCCGCTGTCGACCGCTTCTTCAATTTGGTCTCGCATTCGATTGATCAAGGAATGGGCCGAATAGCCGACATACCCTAAGACATCCTCAATGCTGTCTCCTTTTAGCAAGCGCGTAATCTTGTAGCGGTTGTCTCCCAACAAATCTAGTTGAACGGCGTGCGTATCCCCAAATAGATTGTGAAGTTCACCTAATGTTTCCTGATAGGCTCCTACAAGGAAAATTCCCACGTAGTATGGCTCACCCTGCTTCTGGTTATGCAACCACACAAAGGGTCGATTACTTTCCTCGCCAACATATTGCCGAATACAACCATCCGAGTCGCACGTCAAATCCACCACAGTAGCCCTGCGTGTTGGACGTTCATTCAAACGATGGATTGGGATCAAAGGAAACACTTGATCTATCGCCCATGAGTCGGGCAGGGACTGAAACAGTGAAAAGTTGGCGAACATGGTATCCGTTAAACTGTGCTCCAGGTCTTGAAGCTCCTGTGGAATATGTTCCATAGAGTCGAGATGGTTCTGGATGCATAGCATCGTTGACCAGAATGTGCGCTCAAATTCGGCTCTCTGCGTCAAGCTGAGATAGCCGAGATTGAACATGTTAACGGCCTCGGCTCGCACCTGAATAGCATCGTGATAGTTCTCCAGAAAATTCTTCCGTCCAAGCTTGGCCTCTTCGAAAATTCCGAATATTTCTTCGAGCACTGCTGGCGATCCGGGAACGGGGGCCTCGGCCTCTTCCGTCGCATGGTGCTGACTTGACGTAGCAATGTCCGTGATGAGAAACGAGTAATGCGCGGCCAGGAACCGGCCCGACTCCGATAGTATCGTAGGGTGCTCCACTTCATGCTTGTCACATATTTGTTGAATGCGGTAAATGACATCGTTGGCGTATTCCTGGACCGTATAGTTGATGGTGTTAAACGTGTTATGAACCGTACCATCGTAATCGACTCCCAGACCGCCCCCGACATCCAGGTACTCGAGAGGTACACCGAGTTTTACCAGTTCGACGTAGACGCGAGCCGCTTCCGTTAGTGCCTGTTTCACAACCCCGATTTGTGTAACCTGACTACCAATATGAAAGTGCACCAACTTCAAACGGTCCAGTAAACCCTCCTCTTTCAACCGATTGACCATGCGCATGATTTCAAGAATTCGCAGTCCAAACTTGGATCGATCACCCCCGGAATTGGCCCACTGTCCAACGCCTCGACTCGCCACTTTGAAACGAACGCCCACGTTTGGCATGATCCCCGTCTCTTTGAAATGCGAAATAAAGCTCTCGATTTCCGAATATTTCTCAATCACGGGGATAATGTTCTTGCCCATTTTGTTGGCCATCGCCACAAGCTCTACGAAACTGCTGTCTTTGTAACCGTTACACACCAAAAGGCTCGTATTTTCATCGGAATGGGCCAACACCGCGAGCAGTTCAGCTTTGGAGCCGGCTTCCAAACCCACTCGGTAGGGTGCACCGAATTGCCGCATCGCTTTCAGAACATGCCTTTGCTGATTTACCTTTACAGGGAAAAGAGGCATATAGCGGCCCTTATATTCACAGCTTTCAATCGCCGAATCGAAGCAGGATGTCAAGGTCTTGATACGGTCTTCGAGAATATTCATGACCCGGATTAGAATTGGGGTTTCAAGCTTGCGTTTACACAGTTCGTCCACCAGTTTCTTCAAATCGACTTGCACTTTCTTGTTGTGAGGATCGCGCACACAGAGGTTGCCTCCCTCGTTCACGCTGAAGTAACCAAGTCCCCAACGGTCGATTTTATAGAAATCCTTTGCTTCTTTTAGCCCCCATTTTTTCTTCGGAAGCACCTTCTCACGATTCATACTCGCTCCTAACTTCAAAGCCACAGCCTTCTCAGACAAACCTCGAACCCAAATCCTGCGCCTCGCACTGTTTGACGCCGCATTCAGGACCCTTTTTTCCACCACGAAATTTATGGCGCGACCTAGTTTATACCAGGACCAGTCAAGGTCGAACAGTTTGATTTATTAAAAACCCGTTTTTGCCCCAAAATACGGAATACATTGGAGTCAACTGGGTGAAAAGGGCAGAAGGACATTTTTTCACAACCTCAACACACAGAAAAAGAAACATGTTATGATGTCGCCGAATGTATGGATTTTCACCGGTTCATCCAGGACGCTACCTGATTCACGGACAGACTATGTGGACGGGAAAAGAACCAACACATTGTATTTTTTTCTGATGGCATGGGAGGTTATGACTTGCGGGCGTTATTGACCCTGTTACGGGGATCTCACCCCAAGACCTGGAAGCAATCCTCAATCCTGGCAATGACCAATTTCAGGATTGGGAGCAATTACGTTTCGAGCCAAGAGGGCTTTTAATGCTATGAGTTCGCTTGCACCTTTGCTTTTCCTTTCGCTTTTCCTGGTACGCCCACCAGATAAAGATGCTGTAATCGCTATACAGGAAATCCAATTCAAAGTGAATGGAGAAGAAGCTGGAAAATGGGAGAATCGAATTGCGGTCGGCCGCAACCGGATTCGAGTAGATAAGGAGAATGTCTCCGTCATCTTTGACTATCGACTACAACTATTCATCCATATTGACCATGTGACAAAACGCTACCAAATCTCTAATTCCGAAACACCACGCGCGGCAACGCGTCGTTTCCTTGTCACCCTGGCTCCCATTGTGAACGGAATGTTAGATCGAGGTTCGAATCTGGTCTCAAAGCTCAACAAGAAGAAAGTAATCCACGGCTTTCCGTGTATGGCATTTCGCCTGAATTACCCCGACCACCTTGGCATTGAGACCATTCTTTGGACATTTCCGCACCCGGTTTTTTCCACAGCCGAATACCGAAGATTGATCTTCTCCTTGCTTGGATCAGAGGTCCCAGGTGACGCTAAGTACATCATAAACAGTATTTTGAGAGAAATATGGGGCACACCTCTTCTCATCCAGACAAGCATGACACTCGGTGAGGACGTGGTTGAAATGACCTCGGGTTTTTCTTATCTCGAATACCGAAAAAATAGTGGCGCCCAAGTATTCGAAATCCCCAAGGGGTACAGCATGATCACTCCCGAGGATTCACCCGTTTCTGAAAGCCCGAGACCCGAAAGTCCCGAACCCCAATCCCCTGCTCCCAATCGCCCTTGATTCCGCATGGGTTGCATCCTTCCTAATTTTTTACTTGTCTTCATTGCGCGCTGCCCTAAAATGAACGGAGCAAATAGAGGGGATGCCATGGGCCTTCCTTCGCCACATATGGAGTCGCTCTAATCAATGGATGAACCAATTGAATCATTTGAACAAAGCTGGATACGCGATCAGAAAAGCTTATTCGTAAACGGTTTTTGCCTTTCGTTAATCGTTCTGGGTTATACCGTGGTCCCCGAACCTTTTAAGGCCCATGTCCTTTCAACCGGTCTTTTTGGGTTTTCGGGAGCAATCACAAATTGGATCGCGGTTCACATGCTCTTCGAGCGCGTCCCTGGCCTTTATGGGTCAGGAATCATCCCCTTAAAATTCGAATCGTTTAAACGCTCCATTTACGACATGATGATGAGCCAATTCTTTTCGGAAAGCAATATCGACAGGTTCCTCGACCAGACCGGCGATCATCACATCGAAGTTCGCCCCATGATCGAACACCTCGATTTCGACTATCTTTTCGATGGATTCATTCGCGTTATCGAACGCAGCAAAATTGGTGGCATGTTAGCCATGTTTGGTGGTGCCAAAATGCTTGAGGGCTTTCGCGAACCCTTCCACGAGGAGCTGCGCCTGAAACTCTACGAAATGGTAGAACGGGAACCGTTTCAGGATGCGGTTATGAACATCATGAAAACCCAATTGAAGGATAATTGGCAGAAACGTATTGGAGACCTCGTTCAACGTCGACTCCAGGAACTCACACCTCAAATGGTAAAAGAAATCGTCCAAAAAATGATTCGCAGCCACTTGGGCTGGCTCGTCATATGGGGTGGCGTTTTCGGTTGCCTGATCGGATTAATAACCAGTTTCCTTCCGAAATAAGCTGATCTTTCCAGACAACCTCCCTCGCGTCCTGCTGCCAATGGTGGCACCTCTCCACTCAAGCATCTAGCCAGGAGCCCTTGCCCAGATCGACTGGAACTCGATTGATACGTTATTTTTTGCCCAAGCACCTGCTGCATTAATGCCACCACATAATTAAAAAGAAGCTAGGCATTTTTTTCCAAAGGGAAAACAATTCCCGCTACAAGAAGCTCCAACATCCACAAAACAAACAGATAATAGTTTGGCACAGGATTTGTTTAGTAGCCGGCAGGAGGCATGAATGATTCCTGAAATGTACACCTCAACACAAGGCCTGATCGCCAGGCAGTATGAACTGGACCTAATTGCCAATAACCTGGCCAATGTCAACACGTCGGGTTATCGAGGGACGAAACCGTTTATTCACGCCTTCAACGATGCGTTGGACCAGGATTTTTTGAACCCGTTAAACGGGATGATCAACCATCAGTCCGTTTTGAACGGTCAATTCATGAGCCAGAAACAAGGCGGGCTCAAGCACACGACAGGTGCATTGGATGTGGCGTTGGAAGGCAGCGGCTTTTTCAAACTCGAAACGCCATTTGGAACGCGATATACGCGTAGAGGCCATTTTCAACAAGACGACAACGGGTTTTTAACCACCGAGCAAGGCTATTTCGTCCTGGATAACCGTGGACAGCGCATTACACTGGATGCACAACGTGTTGAAATTGGAGCAGACGGATCGATCAGCCAGGGTGGAACACAAAAGGGCCAACTCGCCGTTGTAGATTTGCCAAACCCAGAAAACCTGATCCCGGAGGAAGACGTACTGATCGCCTCTCAGGACCCAAATCAAGCGGAGCAACCCTCGCAGGCACGAGTGGCACAAGGCTATCTTGAGACGAGTAACGTGAATGTGGCCAAAGAAATGGTCGCTATGATTCAAGCACAACGCGCCTTTGATATGAACAACAGAGTCATCAAAACCATCAACACGGATATCATGCAAAAAATGATTTCCACCTACGGACAGTATTCATAGGAAGCATCATGAACCGTGCACTTGCATCGACTTATTCAAGGAGGAAGCCATGCTAAGGTCCCTTTGGACATCTCAATCGGGGATGACCGTTCAACAGATCAACCTGGATGTGATCGCCAACAATTTATCCAACGTTAACACATCCGGCTTCAAGAAAGTTCGCCCCGAGTTTCAAGACCTGCTTTACCAAACCCTAAACACACCAGGCGCCAATGTCACCACGACGACAACGGCACCTACTGGTGTCCAGGTTGGCCTTGGTTCTAAGCTCGTGGCCACCAGTCGAGAATTCGAACAAGGAAGTTTGAAAGGCACGGGACGCCCGCTCGACTTGGCTATCTCAGGACAAGGTTTTTTTGAAATAACCCTTCCGGATGGCACTCAGGCCTATACCCGAAACGGAAGTTTCACCCTGGACCAGAACGGGAACATGGTCGACATGGCAGGAAACCAGCTCAATCCAAACATCACGATTCCCCCTGGTACTGTGGCGGTAAGCATCGGGAATGACGGTTCGGTTACGGTCGACCTTGGCGATGGTGCTCCTCAAAACGTCGGCCAGATTCAACTCTCAACGTTCATCAACCCCCGTGGACTCAAGGCCATCGGCAACAATCTCTTCCAGGTTACCCAGGCCTCTGGCGATGCGGTGGTTGGGGCTCCGGCCGATCCTGGATTTGGAGCTATTGAATCGAACTTTCTTGAAATGAGTAATGTGGACATTGCAGAAGAGATGATCAACATGATCACCGGTCAACGCGCCTATGAGGCTATCAGTCGCTCTATTCGAACAGCCGATCAGATCCTTAGCGAACTGAACAGCCTGAAACGCTGAGGAGGTTAAGATGATTGCCATGCTTACCTGCCTTTGGGCCATGACCATTGAATTGCAGCCGAAGGTGGAACTCACTCGCGACACCATCTACTTAAGGGATCTCGCCAGTGCCGATTCACGATACGCACTACGGGAGGCCGGGCTAGACCTGATCTCCCTCGGGAAGGCGCCTAACCCGGGACAAGCCCGCAGTATTAACCGCAGCTTTATTGAAGGTGTGCTAAGCCGTGACGGCGTCACCATTGATTGGAAGGGCTCCCAAGCTTGTCAAGTTCAGCGCAAAAGCCAAATCGCTCCGCATGATTTATTGCGCGACGAGATCCAATCGTGGCTCGAACGTCACAGCCACGCCCACGGTCGTTTCGAACTCGAAACCATGAAGGTGGCCCTTCCAACAAATTTGCCAACCGGAAACCTTGAATTCCAGATTTTCTCAGCATCTCGTGCATTGAAGCCCGGACGCAACCTCATGATGGTCGATTGCCTCGTCAATGGCGTCAAACGCCAAGGGCTGTCCGTCAACATGTTACTGACCATGGAGGTCAAAGCGGGTCGTGTCCTGCGCACCATTCAGCGCGGTGAATCCATTCGCCCGGACGACGTTATATGGGAAACCATCAAGCTGGACCGTGTGACGGCTCCCTTGATCTCTCCCGAGCAGCTCCAGGCCGCGCAAGCTCGAATTACGATTCCCGCCGGCACCGTCCTTGACCTCCGCAAGGTCGAAAAAATTCCGTTGGTCGAACGCAACCAGCTTGTATATGTGAGCGCCCAGAATGGCACCTTGCATGTTCGAATGCAGGCCAAATCACTCGATCGTGGTGGAATCGGGGAAACGGTCCGCCTGAAGAATCTCGATTCTGGAAAAATGTTCCAGGCCACCGTGTCCGGGCTCGGCGAAGCCCAATTGAAATTGTAGGAGTAGACTATGAAACGAACTCTAATAATCACCGGTGCCCTGATCCTACTCAACGCATGCGCGGTACGGGACCATGGTCTTTTCCTGGAACCCGTTCCTGACCCCAAGCCTATTCAGACAACGATTTATGATAAAACACCGGGACAAAACAATGGTTCCATTTTCTCGGCAAATAATGCGAGCGCCACCTTAATTTCCGATACCAAAGCTTATCGCGTTAATGACATAGTCGTAATTGCGATCTCAGAATCGACAACGGCTGTCAACAGCGCGACAACTTCAACCGACAAGGAAACCAAACGCGATCTGGGGATCCCTTCCCTTTTCGGCCTTGAATCGAGTGCATTCCCAAATATCAATTCTTCCATCACACCTGCCTCCCTGGTGTCCACCAGCACCGAAGGCAGCCATACGGGAACAGGAAGCACCAGCCGTGCGGGTCAATTCACAGGCACCGTCGCCGCTCGTGTACTTCACGTCCTGCCTAATGGCTACCTGTTTGTGCAGGGCTATAAAAATGTGCAGGTTAATGGTGAACAGGGAAAAATTTACCTATCGGGGATTGTCAATCCGCTTCTTATCGCAAAGGACCATAGCATCAAATCGAACCAGGTTGCCGACCTAGAACTCTTCTACGGAGGCAGCGGGATTGTCGGTGGTTCTCAGAATCCCGGTTGGCTTACCCGGCTCCTTGATGTGATCTGGCCCTTCTGATTGAACAGCTGGAGCAATCTGCGCTGCAGAAAATGCTCCAGCTTTCTATAGGAACCCACTCCTGTCGACCCTTTTGTATTCAGAAATGTGATAGAATAGGTCTAAAGCAACAGGAGCCAAAAATTGAGTACAAACCAGTTTGACGCCGATCTAGCTTGGCGCTTTCTACAGGAGAAACAGCTCGACGAAGTCGAGGCATTAATCCTTGGTTATAAAAAAGAGCTGGAAGCGATGGCTCAAAACCAGGAGCACACCACAGGCAAGGCGGACGCCCTCTCTATCTATGGCTATTACAAATGTGTCCACAAGGGCGAACGGAAAGCAGGGCTCTCGTTCTGTCAACGCGCCATTGACCGCCACCCTGACAATCCGCGCCACTACTTAGTATTGGCCATGGCTTGGTTTGTGGTTGGTTTTCCAAACAAGGCACTGGATATCCTCGAGCGTGGCCACAAGGTAGACCCTAACTATGAACCGATTATCAGCGCTTTTCGAGATATTGAACGCCGAAGGCTCCCGGTCCTACCCTTTCTTTCACGCGACCATCGAATGAATATCTGGCTGGGACGAATTCGGCACCGCTTTACGGGGCCAAAACTCCAAGACGATCCTCAGATGGATCACATCGCACCCTGAAACCTTCCCAAATGAACAAGTACGGTGCTCGTGTTCAGGCTTCTTTTTCCAGCCAGACCAGGGCGTCATTAAGATTTTGGAACATTTGCATCTCGTGGTTCATAACGGAAAGAGTCAATTGCCTCAAGATTTTCCCGAGCCGCACATCCGATTCGTCTTTGACGACCACGGCAACCTTCTGACCCTCACCTCGCATGGGGTAGGCTTTTACTATGCTGTTGACGAAGTGCTTTAACATCTCCTCATCTAAAGCGCCGAATTTTCCTGAAGTCAAATCCCATATCGCGTCCATGCCCGGTTTGAATTCCGGGTCCTTCAAAGAGCTGTGAAATGATTCTGCAGCCTCTTCTAGGTTGACATCACCGATGGCGACGTGAATGATATAACCCTTTTCAGCAGAAATTTCAGAATAAAAACTCATACGCACCTGTATAAAGAGGCCTTCGAACTGGGTTATTAGCCAATTGTGGTAAAAACCGCACCCGATTCATTGTTGTAGCATGGTTATTACAATGGTACCAAGAAAAATCGGCTTAGGCCATCACCATGGTCGAGCTTCCAACCAGCTCACCACCTTTGAACACACTCTGCACGAGGTTCCCGCCAAAATAGTATGGGATCTCGTTATAGCTTTCGACATCCAACACAATTAGGTCGGCTGCTTTGCCGGGAGCCAGGCTGCCGAAATTTTTGCCGGCTCCTAAGGCACATGCGGCATTGTAAGTCGCCCCGCAAATGGCCTCCTCAAGAGTGGCTCGACACTCCAATACGGCGAGCGCAATCATCATCTGCATAGAGAACGAAGGGCAGGACCCGGGATTGAAATCGGTCGCGATAGCGAATGGTGTTTCCATTTGATGGAATCTACGTGCATCGGGATATATCCCGGTTTTCAGGAAGAAGGGGACACCTGGCAACATAACCCCAACGCAGCCATACTTGGCCATAGCTTGAAGTTGGTCGTCGCTAATATGATCCAGATGATCGATGGAAACGGTTCCCATCTCCGCGGCTGGAGTACAAACGCCCAAATCATTAAATTGGCCTGCGTGTAACTTGAGATGGAAACCGGCTTCCTTTGCGTGCCTTAACAGATCCAGTGTTTCTTCTTTACTGAACGCACCGTCTTCACAAAAAACATCAAAAAAGGTGGCCTTTCTTTGGAAGGCGGCCAGGCTAGGCCCCTTCAACCAATCCAGGTAGGCCTGTCGATCGACACCCTTGGGGACCGTGTGGGCTCCGAGAAAGGTTCGGAACAAGGTCATCGGATGCAGCTGTTCGAGCTCACCAACGACATCCAGAATCTTCATTTCGGTAGGTTCATCTAGTCCATAGCCAGTTTTTACTTCGACACAGGTCGTCCCATGCTCAAGCATTCGATCTAAGTGGGCAGCGGCCCTGTCCGTCAAATCTTGAACGCTGGCCTGGCGTGTGGCTTTTACCGTATGATTGATTCCGCCTCCTGCTTTGAGAATATCCAGATAGGTCGCACCCTGCAGGCGCATCATCATCTCTTCCGATCGGTTCCCACCAAAAACCAGGTGGGTATGACAGTCGACCAATCCTGGCATCACCATACGACCCTCGACATCAATTTCTGCATCAGGATCTGGGAATTGGCGTCTCAATTCGTCTTCAGATCCGACCGCAAGGACCCCGGACTCATTGAAGACAATCGCACCGCGTTCGTGTATGCCCAGATCCTGCATCTCACCTGGTCGGCGGGGAGTCCCGTCGGAGGCATAGGGGCCTTCCAAGCTGAGCAATTGGGATGTGTTGAAAAGAATTGAATAGGAATTTGCCATACTTGCCTCACTTTTTGGCAGATCGGTCGATAAAAAACCACCTGAGGATTGGATTCTAGAGAAGAAGTCTCGAGCAATCCAGATTTTTGATTCATTCAAGGGTGTTTCCTTTGAAATATCGCTCGAGTTCGACTCGCATGCAGGTACAAACACTCGGGGCAATCTTCAACAACTTGTGTGATCCATTTATATCGGATTGTGCATCAAATTCTTCACCAGACTCGGGTTTAACGTCCGAATATCGAAGGTGTAACTTGTGGCGTAAATGAAAAGAATTCCACTTCCTTTTTAAGGCATATGGGTCTAGGATTAACCAATGGATACATACCAGGAGCCATAGATGACAAAGCTGGGAGAGGCCGAGCGCCTGCTTGAAAACCGAGAAGCACAATTACCGGGAAATCTTGAAAAAGCTCGAATTTTATTCAGGGAAGGCATTGAGGAGGACGCTCCAGCCGCCTGGACCGGTTTATCAGAAACCTGCTTCTGGCTCGGCGAATATTCCTGTAGCGAAAAAGAGAAAGAAGGCCACTTCGCCGAAGGCGTCCAAGCTGGAAAAGAGGCGGTTAAGCTCGGAGCAAATTGGGTTGATACACATCTTTGGTTTGCGGCAAACATGGGCTCCCACGGAGTCGTACGCGGAATCATGTCGAGCCTTTTCTATCTCAAAGACCTGGAAAAACACGGTAACCTGGCCATTGAAATTGAAGAAGATTATTTCTTCGGTGCCCCCTTGCGCCTGATGGGCCACTTTTATCACAAGTGTCCTGGGTGGCCGATCGGATCGGGCGACCTGAAAAAGGGCATCCAACTGCTTGAACGCGCCGTTGAAATTGGACCTTCCTTCATTCTGAACCAGTTTTATCTGGCCCAGGCTTACCTGGCGAAACGTATGAAAAAACAGGCAATCGAAATCATGGAGTCTGCTCTCAAGGTCCAGCCGCCGGAAAAACTTGAAACCTACCATGGCCTCATCCGCGAGCGCATGGAGATCCTCTTAGACCAAACCTAACCAGGTCATTTCGTACGTCTCTGGATCAATCCTCCAGGCAGTCAGACTGCTGAGGTTTCTCACCGAAACCAAGGTGAACAGTTGCTGAATTAAGCCTCACAATGCGCTAAGTCCGCAAAAAGAAAGCCATCGTTAGTTATTTATGGCTAAATAAAGAAAAGGCATGACTCAAAAACAAGCCATGCCTTTTGCTAAATTTATCTGGTTCGAAAGATCAGGAGATCGTACGGAGATCCTTGCCTGGTTTGAACCGAATTGAGTTTCCGGGTTCGATTGTCACGGAATCTCCCGTTTTTGGGTTCCGCCCCACACCTAACTTCTTCGCTTTCACCTCGAAAACGCCAAACCCGCGGAGCTCAATGCGCTCTTTGTTGATAAGGGCTTTTTTCATGGTTTCCAGGATACTGGTGATGGCATCGTTTGCCGTTTTTCGATTCAGTCCTGTCTGATCCGTAATTTTTTTGATGATATCAGCTTTGACCATAGTGTCCCATCCTTTCCTTGGATTTTCAGATCGATTCATAAATGAAGACTTGTCTCAGTATATACCATAAATTCCTGAAAGCAAACTATATCTTTAAGAACCTATCCGTAAATTAACTGATTATTTGCTCTCCTTTTCGGCACTGCTCGTGTCATCGTATTTGTAGATTTTTTCTCCAGCTTTTATTTCCATATCGAGCGTATTTTCGTCAGGAGGATACGGGCAGGTCGCAAAAGGCGTAAAAGCGCAGGGAGGATTGACCGCTCGATTAAAATTCAGTTGGTAGGTGTCTTCGCCAGTTTTTGTGGCATAGAGATAGCGTCCGGAAAGATAGGTATCAATGCCTGTCGTCTTGTCCGTGAACATCAAAAAAAGTTTGGAATCGTCCTTGCCACTTGAGATCGCGAGTAACTGAAGGTCTTTCTTCTTGAGTTGGAATTTCAGAACACCAGGTGACTCAAGAATGGTTTCAGTACCTAGTTCATTGGGTACAAAAACTTTCTTGGCTTCCTCGAAGCGTTCTAACTGGGCTTCAACCTCATATGTCTTGCGAGCAGGAAAGTATTCGATCCCGCGAAAGAGTCGAACCGCTTCGGCTCGCAGATCACGGACACGCAAGCCAAGGTCATCGCCACGCTGGATCAGAAACAACCGGAGGTTGTTGTGGGCCAACAGGTCGGGCTTTTCTAGATCGTCACTTGGAAGACGCAACACGCCTTCTTTGGACCATTCACCATTGAGAAAAGCGGCCTGAGCCCGTTTCATTTTAAAATGAACGCCGTCTTCCTTAACGGTTAAGGTTCCTGCGATTCCAACCGTGGAGTGCTTTGGTAATACGATATCAGCCTGGTCGCTGGTGCCAAAGGTAAATTGCCCTTCCTTTAGCCAGAACAGCCCAGCCAGGTTTAGCCAACCATCTTCCGACTTCAACCGCGTTTCACGCTCCTTGCGCCACGCCGATTCTTCTTCAGCAAAATCACTGGCAAACAAACTTGTCAGACATAAGAGAATGACCAAACTACTTCTCATGTTCTCTCCTCCCCGCTCCAAATAGTGTGGACTAACCTGCCCAACATGGTGCTTTTCCATGACATTATATCCAGACAGGTCCGGCAAGTCATCGCCGGGCATGCATTTCAAACAGTCGATGGCATGTTTTCATTCCAACTATTGACATGAGATTGGTCCATTTTCAATTCGTCGGAGGCGCTGTTTTGAGCTAAGATGCCTTTATGATCAGAAAAGAAAGACCCCTTTTCCTGCTGATGATCTTGCTCGCCAGCACCTTTTCAAGGTCTACTGAGCCGAGCCAGTACCATTCAAGGGAGCCCGATGAAGTCCGTGTTCTTATGGTTGGAGATAGCTGGTCCGATTACATGTGGTTTGATCTGACCATGCGCAGGCTTTTTGCCCTCAAGGGTTTTCCTCACATCCTGGAGGAAGGTGGTCAAACTGCAATTTCAGGTTCGAAAGCTGCCGAATGGACCCAGCCCTCCATGCTTCAACTTATTACAGATGAGTTGATAACCTTTCCAACAATCGACGTGGTTCAATTAAGCATTGGCGGAAACGATTTTCTTGAAGGCCAGCCAGATGGCTGGTATCTCGGCATGACACCCGAAGAGGAGTCGGCTCTATTCGATCGAATCCTTCTGGACATTGACACGGTGGTTCAGCACATATTCCAAGTTGACCCAGATATGAACATCGTCATTGGCGGTTACGATTATCCCAACTTTGAAGATTCGCGTACGGGGCTTGGTGGCTTATTCTGCACACCTTATTGGCAGGACCTTGGACAACCACTACCATTCGATATCAACACCGCTATGACGACCTTCGAGGACATGTGGTCCGACTACGCCGACACTCTGCCCAGGCTGACCTACATCCGCAGCCTGGGGACGATGCAGTTTGTCTATGGTTATGAGCCCCTCAGTATTCCGCCGGGTGCCTTAACTCCGCCTGGGGACCTGAGCCTACCCAGCGATATGCAGGCCATGCGCCTCGGAATGGATTGTTTCCATCTGAGCACTGCTGGCTATGATGCCTTTGCACTCAACTTCTGGAACGGCTTTTATGGCAGTTTTTTCTGCTCACCATTCAGCTCTTTTTTGGAGTCGTTGCCCACATGGAATCAGGAGAATTCCGTCCTGGAGCTATGTCGAGACATCAACCATCTTTGCCCTTAGGGCTTTGACCCTGGGTGCCACAAACTTGGAATCGGGCGCCCGGGCAAAACCCGGGCATTCTTTTAAAAAGTTAACACAAGCGAGGTTTTAAATAAGTAGTCCAACTCATCCAATTCGTAGGGCACGGTGTCAATTTCCACCCCATCCACCAAAAGTGGAATGCCTTTGAATGCAGGTTGGTGATCATAGGCCACGTCCAGGCCCACCTTCAAAGCAAGCCGTTTTGTCAGACCTGTAGACAATTCATTCTTGAGATCAGCCCTGAAATCCTCAGAAGTTTCCAGGTTTGCAACGGCTGCGAATTCCTGTTTAAACTTGATTGCACCTTTGTTTTCCTTCCATTCATAGCTGAGCTTAATGGATCCATAGCTATCATCGAAATCCGGTGTTTCAAAAACAAGATCCTCCGTATTGTAGAGCAACGTGTAAGCCGAAGAAAACGAGCGTGTATCAGTCTTTTTCCAAACATGGCCTACGCCAACGCCAAGCGCATAACGATTCTTAATGCCGGCAAATTCATTGCGATCCCAGTCCAAACTTGCATCCCAGAAGAAACGGTCACTAATTGATTTCGAGTACTTTGTTTGGACATAATACTTCTCATCAGTTTTTAGTGTCTCTTCTTCTTCAACCACCTCGAAGGCTTCCGGCGTTCCAATGGCAAAATGGGTGAATTTAGTTGTTTCGACACGAATTCCTCCCAATTTGAACTCGAACTTGGCCTTTTCAAAGTTATAGGTGTAGTGATTCTTAAAGCCAAACGTAGTGGATTCCGAATTACCACTTGTGCCAACGATCGAAAGATCGAGCTCATCGGTCCAAGGTCTAGCGGGTGCTTCGGCCTCTTGGGCTAAACAGCCAACTGTGGCTATGAAAAGAAGTGCATATTTCATCTTAAAAAATCCTTTCAGTTCAGGTCAGTATTCGGTGGCCTATTAAACCCGGAAACGCTGCCAGAGTACAGGAAAAACATAGATTTGAGCGAAAGGATGACCGCAAATACAAACCTGATACATCTTAAGTTGCAATTGATGCCTCAAAAAGTATGGAGATATTTTTTCCGAAGTCAATAACCCAAAGACTGCTTTTTCAATCAATTTCAGATTGAATTTGGAATCAAACTCGAATGGGACCACTTCCTCCAAAAAACACGCTAACTTGAGGCTCAACTTCAATGTAATTTTATTGTATCCCGAGTAAAATCACTGGCTCCTTGGGCGCGTGTTCGCTATGATAACTCCCCGGATCACGGTTCATCGGCTTGCCATATTGTATGCCCGATTGAATCCATGAAAGGCCTATTTTCCTGATGGACACCCCACTTTCAAAACAGGCTTCCCTTTTGGACCCGGCAATCCAAAGCGCGAAGGACTCAGAAACAGTGCTCCCAAAGTCGATCTATAAAACCACCGAATGGAAGCTCATCATGTCGGCCATCATCATGAGCTCACTTACCCTTACGGGGGTCATTTACACCTATTTTTTCGACAAATCACTTTGTGTGACCCTTACAACTGCCTTTGGGTTACATTTCATCGGTGGTCGCGGCCCAAGCGTTTTCCTATGCCTTGCACGTGACATGAATCCACTTCACACATTACTCTTTAACTTCTGGGTTGAGGTGTTGGTCGTATTACTGGTCTACCCTGCAATCGTCCTGATCATGCGCGACCATGTGGAGATCAATCTTTTTAAAAATGCCCAGCGCAGAGCCGAACGGGCCGCCCTTAACAACGCAGATCGAATTAAAAAATTCGGGCTATTTGGGCTGTTCCTCTTTGTTATGTTCCCTTTCGCCATGACCGGACCAGTCGTCGGCGCAGTCATTGGATACCTGCTATCCTATAAACGTTCCATGACTCTTTTCGTCTCTTTCGCGGGCACGTTTCTGGCTCTATTAATCTATGTGTATTTTGGCGAAATGCTTGTGGCTGCAGTTGGTGACCACGGCATGCTGGTTAAAATCATCTTGGTCCTTGCCGTACTCATCTTCGTGTTCCTGAATCGTAAAACGCTCTACCGTTACTTCTTCCACCATTAATTCGATGGACTTGATAGGTTTGGCTGATTATTGATCCTCACCAACATTGACCATCCATGGTGAGAGAACTTCTGGTAATTCATAAATCGGAATTAACCTGGTTTGAAGAAGAGGATGTAGAAGATAGTTAGACAGTAGCCTAGTGCGTACACAGAGACTAAGTCAGCTCCGAAGGATAATGTCCCCAAAAATCAATTTGAAAATTGGGGCACATAGAGGCCCTGAAAACGGTGGCATCTTTGCCACCAATTAGCTAGGATGAATCAGCGTTAATATTGAGGAAAAAACAGGATGTACTGGTATATTTTTAGATCATTAAAGGTCAAACTGGGAAAACCCATGCCGAACCTGGCACGGGAAATCTCGAAGCAGATCAGCCTACCTCAATCGACACTCCGAAAGGTCAACTTAGCCAAAAAGTCCCTGGATGCACGCAAAAGGCATCAACCTTTTTGGTTACTCCAGGTTGAATTCGCACTCAATTCAGCCTTGAAGGAACCGCTGCCGCGCGGAGTTTCAATCGCAAAGCACTCAGTTCACGAACCTTCAAGACCTGAGAACCTAATCCCCCATTCGCCCAAAACAAACCCGACCCACGTCACTGTCATTGGCTCTGGACCGGCAGGGCTCTTCACCGCTTTGGCGCTCGCGGAGGCCGATCAGAAGGTTACACTGATCGAACGTGGAAAGCCCGTCGAGACCCGCATGAAAGACATTGGTATTCTCCGTGGAAAAGGGGTGCTTGACCCCGAGAGCAATGTCTGTTTTGGCGAAGGCGGTGCAGGCACCTACACGGATGGAAAACTCTATACCCGGGTTAAAGATCCGTCACTAGCGTGGGTCATGGCCCGACTTGTCGACTTTGGTGCACCTCACAATATCCTTACTGATGCCCACCCACACCTTGGTACCGACAAACTCGTCCGAGTCCTGAAAGCTCTGCGTGCACATCTTATTGATCGCGGCGTCGAGTTCATTTTTCAGGATCGAATGGTTCAGCTTCTGGTTCACAAGAATCAGGCTCACGGTGTCATCCTAAATTCTGGTCGTCAGATCGAATCCGATTATGTCGTCCTGGGTATAGGCCATTCCGCAAGAGAAACTCTGGAATACCTTTTCGGGCTCGGACTTGAAATGGAATTCAAACCGTTTGCAGTTGGAGTTCGGGCCGAACATCCTCAAGCCCTGATCAACCAGGCTCAGTACGGTCCTTTTGCAGACCACCCGGAACTGGGCGCAGCTGAATATCGTCTCTCCTACCAGTTCCCCGATGATGCCATCGGCAAGCGCGGCGTGTATTCTTTTTGCATGTGTCCCGGCGGATTCATTGTGCCAACTCCAACCGAACCCGGCAAAATGGCCTTAAATGGAATGAGCAACGCCAATCGCTCCACTCCCTTTGCCAATTCAGGAATCGTCGTTCAGATTACGGCAGACGATCTGCAGCGGCAGGGCTATAAAACTCATCCGCTCATGGGAATTCAATTCCAAAGAGAGCTGGAGGAGCAAACGTTTCAAGCAACCGAAACCCCTTACGCCGCCCCGGCGATGCGCCTCACGGATTTTGTTGAATCCAGGGAACCGAAAGATTTGGCCCCAACTCATTTCAGGCCGGCCTCGGTTCCTTATCCCTTGCACCAGCTCATGCCGAATTGGATTGCCAGGCCCTTGCAGGCGGCATTTAAGGCGTTTGCCAATCAGATCAAGGGTTATCTCACAGAAGAAGCCAACCTTTTCGCCATGGAGACGCGAACCAGTTCACCGGTCCGGATTGTGCGTGGCAAGAACATGGAAAGCGTCAGCCTGCCAAGGCTCCTACCCGTGGGCGAAGGTGCTGGCTACGCAGGCGGTATTGTAAGTGCCGCACTCGACGGGATCCGAGCCGCCGAACGCATCATCCAGGCACCAACTCGCTGAGTCAATCGAATGTCGCATTATTTCGCGAGAAATCTTCAATTTTTCAGTCAAAACCAGCCCAGCCTCAATGCTTTTCTGGAATCAGCCCCCAGCATTGATGTAGAAGTCCATCAAGCCAGAAATGGTTCCAAAGTTGCCCGTATCAATGGCATTTACATCAATAATCGATTCGTTCCCCAACGCGACACAAAGAGCATCGCCTCCTGGACACCAAGAGATATCCACCTTCACATAGGTCTTGGGATGGGATATGGCCTGCAAGCCGATCCAGGATCAAAATCAACCCACATTCTCATCTATGAACCATTTGCTCAAATCCTTCGAGTTGTATTCGAGCATATTCCGATTTATAAGCGGTTAAACGGAAAGAACATTGAGCTCATCACCATGGAAGAGCAGCTCATGGATCGTCTGGAAGGCCTACTGGATCGAAGTACAGATATCAATTTGTTTGTTCAGCCATTCCATCAAAAACACGATCCACTGCGAACGAAACGAATCCTAGCCCACATTAAGGAATACGGTCAGCTATGCGCATTTCGACACCAAACCTATCGCCACAGAATTAAGCAAATCCTGGATTCCACCATCGAATCACTGCCTTTTTCGGCCAACTGTCAGGCATTCAGTGAATGGAAACAGACCCTCAATGGGCGACCTGCAGTCATCGCGGCTTCCGGCCCCTCCCTGTCAAAAAACCTTCACCAGCTCGTGCCCTTTCGGGAACGTTTCGCGCTTTTTGCCATCTCCCGTTCCATTAGGCCACTGACTGATATTGGCTTAACTCCTGACTTCCTGGTCCACATCGAGTTTCAGGATTTCCGAGAGCTCGTCGAAGGCGTTCCCTGCTTAGATCAAACCGTTTTTCTTCTGCCCCATCAATCGCACCAAGGCTTTTTTCAAGTTCCAGCCAGGAGACATGTCTCCTACCCAACCGCAGCCAACCCTTTCACCGAATGGCTGATGCGTCATTATCCACAATGGCGTCAAGACTACATCGATACGGGTGGAAGTGTGGCTCACGACGCATTGAGCCTGGCCATTGAAATGGGAGCCGATCCGATTATCCTGATCGGCCAGGACCTCGCAATCAACGTCACCCCAAATTTGAGCGAAGAGCAGCGACAGGACCTTTTACCTGTCGACGGTTACTTCGGATCCTCCGTGCTCAGTCCGGGTAACTACCGGCAATTTCGGCAATGGTTTATCAATAAAGTGGCAGCATTAAAAAAGAAAGGCCATGCACCCACTTTTATTAATGCAACCGAAGGTGGAGCAGACATTCCAGGTATGCAGCGGCGAAGCTTGCGCGATGTCTGCCAAACCCTCCTGACGGATTTTGGTGGGAGTAACGTGACCATTCCAACCACAAATGGTTCCGGCCGCACCCAGCTTCCATGGAGGGAGCCTCTTGAGCGCATCCTGAACGAACTGGCGATCATTCAAATTATAAATCGGAACATGCTCAATTCGCTCAAACAAAAGAGCAGGACTGATGCGACGGACTTGCATGCTCAATTTAAAACCTGTACCGATAAACTGTCTTTTTTTGCGGCCTACTTGCAGGAAGATCTTCGCGCCGCAGAGCAATTGGGGAACAAAGGCCGAGCAGAGCAGGCCTGGCGGAAGGTCCATCACGCCAGCCAGCATGCCGCAAGGCACCTTGAATTGGTCATTAGGGGAGCTTTAGAATATAACCAAAAACCATTGGAGGATTGATGACACCCGAAACTATTCTTGGATTTTGGTACAACGAATTAAAGCCGAAACAGTGGTGGGTGAAAGATCCGCAGCTGGACACAACCATCGCCAATCGTTTTGGTGCAATACATGCCAATGCTTCGCGCTGCGAATGCTTTTCTTGGCGAGATACTGCTCATGGCCGTCTTGCCGAAATTATAGTTCTGGACCAGTTCTCAAGAAACATCTTTCGCAACCAACCGCAGGCCTTCGCGTCCGACCCTCTCGCTCTAGCCCTGGCCCAGGAAGCACTATCCCTGAAGGTAGAAACTGGCCTGAATGTCGAGGAAAAACTGTTTCTATTTTTGCCATTCATGCACAGTGAATCACTGGCCATCCACGATATCGCGTTAGAACTATTCAAGGAACCCGGTCTGGAAGACAATTTGGAATATGAAAAGAAGCATCGAGCAATTATCGAACGCTTTGGCCGATATCCCCATCGCAATGCCATACTAGGTCGAAAATCCACACAAGAGGAACTTGAATTCCTCAAACAGCCGGGCTCCTCTTTCTAGAGTTTGATTCACGTTGAATTATATTAATTGGCATGCAAGTACCAGCCCAAAAAGGGGTGGCTCCACTTCAAAAAAAAGTGAGCCCCAAAAACCGGCATGGCCGTAGGCCGACGGCCCTGTTGGGCCCTTTTTTCGTCTATTAGCGGCAAGAAAAGCGTTGACACATTTTCATTCATTTGATAGATTTGCAGACCTTGGCGCGGAGTGGAGCAGTTCGGTAGCTCGTCGGGCTCATAACCCGAAGGTCGCAGGTTCAAATCCTGCCTCCGCAACCAATTTTCTTAAAAAGACAGCCCCGATGTTTCGGGGCTTTTTTTTGCCCAGCCAAAAGCCCCGGGACCATATGACACATTCCCTCGACCTTTATGATCCCAGAATTCAAGTCACGTCACTGTCCTTCTTCACTACCCCTGAAGGATAAACTGATCGTTTTTTCTTGTTTTTCTTGACCTGTCTCTCGTTGCGATTTAAGAATGCAGGAAGAACAAAACCAAGGCAACCAATGTTTGTCACTTTCGAATTTGTGGAGGCATGAATGTGGATCTCTAAATTTATCAGTTATTTATTGATAAGTTCGGGGCTAGTTTTGCTCTTTCTGCCAATTCCGGAAACCATGACAGAAAAGATCGAAGGAGATTTCCTGGCACTAAGTACCTATCCGCAACCCATATCCCTTCAAAAAGCTCAGGAATTGTACCCAAACCGCCTCATTTTGCTTCGAAATCGCGATATAGGTTACGAAAACGAATTTAATGTCCTACAACAATCATCCGGGCGCAAGACCATCTCTAGAAAGGCCTGGGAGAAACTGGTAACAGGAATCGAAAAGCCCACGGTTGATCCAATTGGAGTTGGAATATTGCAGCGCCTCACCGAGATAAGCAATGTGGATTTAGACCACGGATTAGAAGTGCAATTTGATCTCTCGGAAGCCTTGTTCTTTGAGCACCCAAGCCTTCAACCCATTTTGAAACTCTCCAAGTCAGATCTAAAGTCATTTCCCAGGGTCTTGGAAGTCCTGGAAAAAATGGCACTCCAGCAACCACCCAACTATCTTGTCACAGACCTGCCCTCGGATATCTGGATCCAGCTTTTTCAACATTTCGCCAGGAAAGACTTCAATCCCAACAAGGAGTATTTCATCTATAAGAATCAGCTATTTAAACGCTATCAAAATGGGTATTTTGAAAGAGAACGCCACCTATCAACGGAGAAAAAAACCATTGCCAGTTTGGGTACAATTTCCCTCATTTTGGGCCTTTTCGTCTTTCTGAAATTCTATCGCTCTGGGAGCAACCGCCTTGAAATATGCATTTCCCCGCTATGGTTCCAACTGTTCACCGACGCAATCAGTCTGGCAGGTGGCGTATTCCTCTTTGGCCTCTGCCTCGACGCTTTTTGGGTTAGCAATCTGAGGCAGGCATCGTTTTTTGGGCTAGACCCCGATTACCTAGTCACCACTGCCCCTATCACGGCGCTTCACTTTGTGGCGATCCTGGGTCTTTTCCTTGCTTTCCCGCTCGTGACGATGGTCTTCGTGAGCCTTTCATCCCAAAGGGTTCTCATCGACCCAAAAGGCGTGGCCAGCCGAGGCGCTCTTTTCACCATTAGATTGAACTGGAAGGACATCAAATCGGTCTCTCTCGAAGCCCAATCCAACCCCGTGAAATTCAGCGTAAATGATTTCAGGGACCTCCAAACGGTTCTTGCGGTCCGAGGCGATGACATTACGCTCTATATCAACGAGCCACCAACATCCCATAAGAAGCGTCGTATCATTGAGGCATTCAAGGCCCACTGCCCGGCTGACAAACAGGATTGCTTGGCATGGACAAAGGTAGGTTGGTCCTGATTCCTTTTCGAAAAATAGTTTTCAAAACAGGCCCACGACAATAGAATAATAAATCAGATACTCCGTTTGAATTCACGCCCGCCAGGGGAGATAGATCATGTCGAAAGCCCAAAGCATTGCCTGTCTACTGATGAGCGATCTGGTCAACAGCACTCAATGGGTCCGCATATTGGGTGACCAGAAGGCGGCAATGCTGGCCCAGCGTCATGATGAGGTCGCGCGCGATTTGATGAAATCCCATGGGGGGTTAGAACTCGAAAAAACGGATGGTTTTCTCATTGTTTTCGAACGACCGATCCTCGCCATCAACTATGCAATGGCCTATCACCAGGCACTGGCCAGAATCTCAACTGAGTTTGCCATCGAGTTTCGTGCGCGCATAGGGATTCGACTCTGTGAGTTGCCCTTGGAACATTCGCCCCAGTCAAACCAACTACAAATTGACCGTTTGATTAAACGCCAAACCGATCGGTTGATGTCCTTAGCGGCCCCTAATCAGACACTGGTAACCCCATCCATTCTAGAACTATCACTTGAAACGGAACATTGGAACCCAGAGTGGAAATGGATCCAATACGACTCTCAGTCACTTGAGGGTTGGTCATTTCCAATCATTCTTTGTGAAGTTGGAATTCCCGGCCAGGCACCCTTCACCAAACCCGGATGCAGTTCATCAAGACGATGGAACCCTGAAAAAGGTAAAAGAATGTTGCATCACGACCACTGGACCCTGGAAAAAGATTTGTCCAGGGAGGCAACAGGCATCCAACGCTGGGTGGCATCGCACCATAAGACCAAGGAACAGCGTCTTTTTATTTTCTCCCAGGCGGAATCCGATCTGACTGAATTGCGCCGCATGGTTGCTATTGGCCGACTCTTAAAAATGGAATTTGACGGCCAACGCGGGGTCGCGCCCCTCTTGGATTGGGACCTGGATCAAACCCCCTATTTGATTCAATATGGTCTCCCTGAGAACGGTAATCTTGGCGATTGGGTTAAGGAACAGGGCGGAATTGAATGCATTCCCATGGAGACCCGAATGGACCTGGTTGCTCAACTTGCCCTAACGCTCCAGAAAGCTCATTCGATCGGAATCCTTCACAAACATATCAACCCTGGCTGCATCTGGATCGAACACGGCAAGCTTGATTCGATTGAGGATCGTTCGAAGCACTTACGCGTTCAGTTAACCGATTTTGACACCACCTCACTTCAAAGCGAAGAGATGCTTCAACAATCTGGCATCACAACAAGAGGACTGGACCTGAGAAGCATCAACCAAATGACACCACAGCCAATAGACGTTGATGTCTATCTCGCACCGGAACGCCTGGCAGGAAAACCGGCCACCATACAAGGCGATATCTATGCATTAGGTGTGTTACTTTATCAGTTGGCCATTGGCTCCTTTGAAAAATCGGTGGGACACGGCTGGGACCGCGAAATTGGGGATTCTAACCTCCGTTCAATCATTGCAAATGCCATCGATGGTCGACCAGACAAACGGTTCGGACGAGCCGGCGAGCTCGCTGATCGACTAAGAACATCGTCACAACATTCGAAAAAAAGGTCTGGGCAACCTGGCGAGGAAGAAACATGCTCAATAGTCGCCGCGAATGAGGAGGAAACGCACGTATTCTCTTTTCGATCTCCTGCCCTGGGGTTTGGTCTTGCCGTCCTCTTCGCTGTGCTCCTGCTACTTAACCTGCTTGGGGTTCTGACATGAAGGACTCAACTTCCATCCCAACTCCTGAACTAAAAACACTACTCATCGGTGAGCTGACCGGCCTTACAGCAAAGGGTCCAACCTACAGGGCGGGAATCATTCGCAAGCGAGACGAAGTGATTCAAAGTCTCACCAACTCGCTAAGTGGAACCGTAATCGATAAAGCAGATGGATTCCTGATCCTCTTCGACCGACCGGGCCAGGCTGTGCAATGGGCACTGAGCTTTATCCAACAATGGCAAGTGAATACATTTGAGTTCGAGGATGTCCGACCGCGTTTCGGGCTACATTTGGGGGAGGTTTACCTGAGATCCAACAGCCCCGAGGACATCGAGCGCGGAGCAAAACCACTCGAAGTTGAGGGACTTTCAAAGCCAATGACTGCCCGATTGATGGTTCTTGCACAGGGCAACCAGATTCTCCTGACACGAGGAGCATTCGACATCGCGCGGCGTTCTGCACAAGATGCGGATGAAGCGGATTTACCCTTATCTTGGTTGGCACATGGCGGCTATTTATTCAAAGGATTGGATGAACCCGTTGACGTTTTCGAGGTAGGGATTATCGGGCAATCACCGTTATGTCAGCCAACCGACACAGAAAAGGCCAAAAAAGCCAGTGGAGAAGCGAATATCGTTGGATGGCGTCCTGCACAGGCACAAGAGATTCCGCACCGTCATCACTGGTTCCTCGACCGCAAACTGGGCGAAGGGGGCTTTGGAGAAGTCTGGTTGGCCAAACATGCAAAAACGGGAGACCTGCGCGTATTCAAATTCTGTTTTGAACGGGAACGCCTCAAGGGGCTTCAGCGGGAAGTTACCCTATTTCGACTCCTGAAAATTGGTCTTGGCAGCAGAAATGACATCACCCGTATTCTGGACTGGAATTTTGAGGAAGCCCCTTACTTTATTGAAAGCCAATATACAAAAGGAGGCAACCTCAAAGATTGGATCG